>Ga0208244_100042_pt1 | contig 173720 bp, 157 predicted proteins | sample SubbioCR12Aug_5A_FD_184828 | JGI IMG/M metagenome (GOLD analysis project Ga0208244, IMG submission 184828) | Serpentinite rock and fluid subsurface biosphere microbial communities from McLaughlin Reserve, California, USA - CR12Aug_5A (SPAdes) | ecosystem: Environmental > Terrestrial > Deep... | reverse complement strand
ACAAGGTCTATTATCTCTAAAAGTACGTATGTCGGTTTAAAAGACTAATAGAAACCGCCTTGGTACGGAGTACGTATGCCAGGTGGTGTGGGGGGACAGCGGCGAAAGCCGCTTCCTACCCGATTAGAATTATGTACGGTGGTATGTTTAAAGGTGCAGCGCACCGAAATATCTGATGCAAGATTTTTTAACCAATATCTCCCAAATCCTTGCACAATAAATAAGATATTATCGAATTAACTTTTTATAATACAATAGGTTAAATCTTTTTCAGCAAACTCTAGTTACAATTGACATAAAGACTTGTTTGAAAACAAAAAAACACGGAACATTCTTTTTGTCCCGTGTTTTTTTAATTGGAAACGTTTACTAAACGCCTTCGAGAATGGCTTTTACGCCTGGAAGTTCTTTTCCTTCAATATATTCGAGCATTGCGCCACCACCTGTTGAAACATAGCTCACTTTGTCTGCAAGATCATATTTATTAATTGCTGCAACTGAATCACCACCGCCGACAAGGGAGTAGGTTCCGCTCGCAGTAGCCTTGGCAATAGCATTTGCAATATCTCTTGTTCCTGTTGCAAAATTGGTGAATTCAAACACGCCCATCGGACCATTCCAGAGGATGGTTTTTGAATTGACAATCGTTTCTGTAAAAGTTTTTATGGTATCATGTCCAATATCCAGTCCCATCCAGCCATCAGGTATTTCGCCTGCTTTGCATGTCTTGTATTCGGCATCATTGTTGAATGCATTGGCAGCAATGGTATCTGTTGGGATTAAAAGATTAACGCCATTGGCTTTGGCTTTATTGATTGCATTAAGCGCTGTTTCGATCAGGTCTTCCTCAACCAGTGAGTTACCCACTTTACCACCCATCGCTTTGATGAAAGTAAACATCATGCCGCCACCAATAATCAGGTTATCAACTTTATCAAGCAAATTGTTGATGATTTCAATTTTGCCCGAAACTTTTGCACCGCCAAGCACAGCTGTGAAAGGCCTGTCAGGATTTTTGGTTACTTTTTCGAGGTTCGAAACCTCGTCCTGCATGAGATATCCGAAAAGACTTGCTCCCGGGAAAAATCTTGCGATAATGGCTGTTGAGGAATGAGCGCGGTGCGCTGTTCCGAAAGCATCGTTAATGTATACATCTGCGAGCAAAGCAAGTTTCTTGGCGAAAACTTCATCTCCTTTGGTTTCTTCTTTGTGAAAACGAAGATTTTCGAGCAGCATTACTTCGCCAGGCTGAAGTTTTTCTGCCATTTCCATCGCCTGAGCACCAACGCAGTCGTCAACAAATTTAACTTTTAAACCTAATTTGGTTTCAAGATCTCCAAGGATATGACGCAATGAATATTTGTCGTCTGGCCCATCTTTCGGACGACCAAAATGCGACATTAAAATTACTGAACCTCCTGTTGAAAGGATTTTCTTAATTGTAGGAATGGCAGCTCTGATGCGGGTGTCGTCAGTGATTTCAAATTTTTCGTTCAGCGGAACGTTGAAATCAACACGAACAATTACGCGCTTGCCTTTGAGGTTGTACTGATCAATGTTTTTCATTGTGATTTAATTATTTATGTGAATCGTATTTTGTAAAATATACTTTGGTATTTCTGAAACAAATTTCGTTTTTACCGGGGTTCCAAATGTAACACTTTAGTTTTGTATCTACTTGATTTATTGATGGAATATTGAGAAATACCTCCATCTTAGCCGCTTGCTTATTCCCTTCAAAAAATGATGAAAGCGGGAAGCTGTCGTAATGGCGGGAGCCATCTGCAGAAGTTATATCCAGCACAAAATGAAGGCCGTTTATTGCTTGTTCTGAAGTAGCAAAACTTTCGAACAGAATTGAAAAATTGAAATTATTCTGAATTGAAAATGTAGAATCAATCAATGGAAGATATGTATCTTCAGGTTTAAGACATAGCATTGTACTGTCATGATCAGCATAAAATAATTGGAGCTTGTCCGGCATCAGCAGTTGAATGAATGGTTTTTCTGCAGAAGCTTTATCCAGAGAAAACAGACCGATTTTTCCATTGTTGGCAACAGGAACAAGCCATTGAGATAAAACCGGATAGTTTCTGATCACATCACTTGCAAGGGTTCTGTTTGGAATAGCGATATAGTCAAAATCCCTTTTCAACCCATCTTCCAACTCCGTTGAATCTGTGTTTATCACTGTATACCCTTTGCGGTTGAGCAAAAGCAAAGGCACATTACTGGTGTAAGCATCCAGAACAAGTATTTTGGCATCCTGAGGGATATGATTTTCGGCAAGCAAATCAGAACTGCCTTCAAAAAGCTGACGGGTCGTTTCTGTTCTGTCCCAGCTATGGGTTGTATAGCGTGCTTTTTGCACTGTGGTGCTTGCATTGAACATCAAAAAACCGGCAACAAAAACTACAAGTGTAAGAATGACTTTTCTTAAAATTGAATCTGATGCCGGCAAAGCAAGTCCGGTTCCGGTGAGTAGAATCAACGGAAGGAAAAAGCTGTCCAGAAAATAGTAATCATGGTTTGGAAATTGCTGTGCCATAGCGAAAAGATAAACAAAGGAGGCCAGCAATGTTAGTGTTCCTACAAAAGCCAATCTTCCGAAAACTTTGTCGTTTAGCTTTTTGCGAAACAAAATAAGCAGCAATCCTGCCGTAATCATAAGCGCGTAGTGAACTTCACTGAGGTACTCAAAATTCCATTTATTCCATGAAAGGCCAATCAGATCAATAAATTCAGTAATATTGCCTGCAGGCATAAGACTGCTGATAAAAAGCGATCCAAAGTTTTGTCCCAACCAAAAATTATAGATTTGAAAAACACCAAAAACAAATAAGCCGGAAGAGGCAACGATGATTTCATGTTTGAGCTTTTTGTGATGTCTGAATCCAAAAAACATCTGAACCAGAATTACAGCAATCATCGGCATGATAAAAGGAGGCCGGACAAGTGCTGCCAGGCAGAAAAGACCGATAGATATGGCAAAATTTCGGATGCGGTTGTTTTGCAGATATGATGTGTAAAAGAACATTGCTGCCAACGCAAAAGAAAAAGCCGGAATACTTGGAATAAAACCATTGAGGTAATAGGTGAATGCAGGGGCAAAAAAGGCAAAAAGCACTGTCAGCAATGAAAGCATAAAACTTCCGCCTGCTTTTCGAAAAAGTGCAAAGAGAAATATTAAGCCTGTCAGACCTAAAAGCAAAGTAGTAATTCTGAAAAAGAATGGATCGTTTTTTCCGGTGGTTTTCATTATAGCTGCACTGATGTACTCTACAACCGGCAGGTCAGCTTTGGTGATTCCTTTTGCGGTTTTGAGGGGTTTTGCAGGTGGATATTTAGGTTGCAGATTGTAGGTGGAGGGCAGAAAAAGTGCCATGCCATTATCCACATATCCTATCGCAAGTGCATATCGATCGCTTTGTGTCCATGCATGAAGATGCGAGGGAAACTGAAAAATACTAAGTCTGAAAAAAACAACGCTAAGTGTTGTTAATATAAGAAATACTATACTAAGTTCTGTTTTATAGACTGATCCGGATTTTTTTTCGTTCATGCACTGCCCTTTTTCAGCGCTACAAATTTACAAAAAGCAAAAGAGCAAAAACATCAAATCGGATAATTAAAATGGATTTATATAGCAATCGGTTGCGAAAAAAAGACAGGCCTTTTATTAATACAGACTTTTTTTATTGGCATGGCTAAGGCTTTAACTTTAGGCAAAATAGCAAGTTTCGGATACCATAATGTCTGAAAGGCGAAAACTGTTTTAATCTTCTTTTTCTTCTTCTGTTATTTGTTTGCCGAAGGCTTTAAGGGCTTTCTTACGAACGATCAATTTAACGGCAGCAGGCACAATATTAAAATCCAGGGGTGAACTACCAAGAGATTCGCCATCAGTTTCAAGAAATATCGCATGGCGTGGTGTGGAAGTAATGCTGATTTGCTTTCCGGTAAATGTGTCTACCTCAGGCATGCTGATAAAGGTGCCATCGTATAGCTTTTTGAGATTTCGTACAACCCTCATTTTGGTTGTTTGACGAATCACTGTCACGTCAAAAAGACCATCATCAGGAATGGCTTTTGGCAATTGCATCATACCTCCACCATTGTATCTGCAAATACCGATGCTCATGCTGAAAACTTTATCATTTACTGCTTCAACGCCATCAACAATAATACTGAGCTGAACATTTTCGTATTGAAACAGACCTGTCACCAGATTGAAAAGATAAGTAAGGGCACCGCCTTTGCCCTTCGCTTTCATTAGGTTTGTTTTTTTGGCCACAAGCGCATCATAACCCATGCCTGCCATGTTGATGAAATACCGGCTTTTGTCTTCGGCTTCATAGCGGTATTTTACTTTTCCTACATCCTGTATAAATGTACGTTCGTTGCGCAAAATGCGAATGGCTTTTTCATATTTCAAAGGAAACTGATACATACGTCCCCAGTCGTTTCCGGTGCCAACGGTGATCATCCCTAATGTGATATCAGTTGTTGCAAAACGTGTTTGCTGAAAAATGCCGTTTACGACTTCGTTCAATGTGCCATCGCCACCCACAGCAATTATTTTTGTGAAGCCAAGCTCATTGACCATATTCCGGGTTATTTCGATAGCATGAAACTGGTGCTCTGTTAAAACACTTATAAAAGAAAATCCTTCTTTGTTAAGCAACTCCCGAATTACGGGCCAGTCTTTTTCACATTTACCAGTTCCTGCTTTAGGATTAACAACCACCAGCCATTTATCAGTTTCTTTCATGCAGGTATTTTTATAAAAAAATCTATTTGGACATTAAATTAACTTTTCCCTCTCCAATCGCTTTTTTCAGACCTAATTCTTCTTTTTTTGCTTTACCGGAGAAGTTGTCAGAGAGCAAATCGAACAGGATAAAAAAGAATAACATGATGCAAGGTAAAACTTTTATAGCGAATGGTTTAATAAAATTTTCACGTATGTCATAAGGAAACAAGTCAGTTGCACTTAAGCCGGTGAAAATGAACACAATAATAATCATACTTAGTCTTAAATATTTTTTTTTGGAAGCGATAAACCAAAGTGCTGCGCCAGCCATTGCAATCACAAATGTAGGTGACTCGGCTTTGTGGTTAAATATGACAACCCAAACCAGAATTGCTGAAAGATAGGTTGTTCGCCAGTTGGAAATTTTATAACTGTTGATTTTAATCAAAGGCAAGAGAAGCAAAATAAGTCCGCCAACCAAGTAGAAATATTGTGGCATTATGATCCCCAGGCTACGTTCAGCAAAAGTCATAAGCGAGTAATTCAATTCATGCGCCTTGTCGGTAGCCAACAGGTTTAACCATCGCTGGTATTGAAGAAAAAGTCCGTCGAAGCCAATAAGCATCGCAGGAGCCAACCCGATGAAGATTCCCGAAATAGTTGACCAAATGATGAATGCTTTTGGTGCAGGTTTAAGTAAAGCAATAAGCGAAACAGCAGCAGCAAACAATTTGATGAAAAAGCCCGGCAGCATAATAAATGCTGCGTAAAGCGGCTTGTTTTTTTCAAGAAAAACAAAGGTGAGCATCATCAAACCAAGCATCAACCCATTGCTTTGTGCATTTTGAACAGATGTGATCATTTCGATAAAGATAAAAAGTGAAAAAAAGACTTTTTCTTTTGTTTCAAGTTTTAATCGGTCGATGGCAAAAACAGGCAGAAGGGCATTCATCAGATTCCAAATGATTACACCTACGGTTTTGGGAAGGTACCAGAAGGGTGCCATAAACAAAGCAAAGCTGGGATTGTACTTGAAAAGATCGAAATAGTATTCAGGGTATGCTTTATAAAGATCATTGTTGTGCAATAAATGAAAAAATGAATACCGAAAAATTTCAAAATTATTGAAAGGGGTTTCAGTAAAATACAATTTATGTAAACTGGCAACCAAAACAACAACGAAGTATAAAAGGTAGACTGATTTAAAATTAAAATTTGGCCCAATGATCCTTTTAATCTTTGTCATTAACGAGATTTTTAGTGTTTAACCGGATCAAGCGAGTGTATTTCCACCATGTTTCAAGTGCGCTGATTTTGCAGATTGTGAAACCATTTCTCCCTTCTAAAAATCCTGCTTTGATAATATAATTGCGGAGAAATTTTGCAATGGTTTTAACAGCTGCCAAAAGTAAGGATGAGTGTTTTCCATTTAAATGAAGTGCTTTGGCCGCAACGTCAGCAAAATGGTTGGCTTGCTCATAATGTTCTTCAATAGTGTAATAGGAGTAATGCAAAATATCGCCATTCAAATGTGAAACTTCAGAAGTATTGTTTTTCAAAATAAATTTATCATGTGGATTGGTGCCACCCCAACTACCCAGTTGTTTGTCAAAAAGCCGCAGCTTCACATCAGGATACCACCCGCAATGTCTTATCCATTGGCCGCAATAGTTAGTAAGCCGGTTCATATTATAGGTGCCGGATGGGAAGCCTTTCTTTTTTTCTTCATAAATTGAAAGCGCGAGCTCCTCAGAAATCGCTTCATCGGCATCAAGAGAGAGTACAAAATCATTTTTACACCGGCTCAGAGCATAATTTTTTTGTTGTATATACCCTTCAAAAACACGCTTCTCAAATTGTGCCCCAAATTCAGAACAAATTGCTTCAGTTTGGTCAGTAGAATAAGAATCGATAACTACAATCTCATCAGCCAGATGGGCGATCGATGAAAGGCAACGGCGGATATTTTTTTCTTCGTTAAGAGTGATAACTGCGACTGATAATGACTTCATAAAGATATTTCGGTCGTCAAAAGTAGAAAAAAGATTTGCTTCTGACACATGTGAATTTTTTGAAGGAAATGGAAAAATGGGAATATGAGAATAGAAGATTTTTGTAATTAAATTTCAAAGACTTTTTTAACGATTATCTGACGAAAATAAAAAGTCTGTAAATGACAAAAAATAAAAATCTGCATCCAAAACAAAATTCTACTTAATTTTGGGATTCTCATAGCCTTGTTTTACAAATTTCCTAACCATGTCGATACTTTATTTCAACTTCAATGAATTGTCCTGGATTCCATGGATGGTGACGCTTTTGGCCATGATTTCTTCTTTGTTCGGGCTTATTTTATTTACGATACACCGGCGAAATAATCAGCAAAGAATGAATGAACTTGAGGAAAAGATGCATGAACATGATTCGGTCATATACTCCAAAACTGAGGAGCAGCTTCAAAAATTCAAAAAGGGACTGATGCAGCATTTATCAGAAATATCAGAAAGAATAGCTGGCAATGAAGCACATACCAATAAACTTACCAATCAGATTGATGCTTTAAGGTCTGTCCTACTTGAAGATTTTTCCGATGAAAAAGCCCAGATCAATAATGATCCTGAATACGATAAGAAAGAATCCGAAGAGCTTTAGAACCCTTTCATCAAGATTTATTTTCTCCAGAAATGGGGTGAGAAAAGCATTAGTACTGTAAACAACTCCAGACGACCAAGCAGCATAAGTAACGATAAAAACCATTTGGCTGCATCGGGCATGAAAGCAAAATTCTCTACAGGTCCTACCATGCCGATTCCTGGTCCGATATTGCCTAAACTGGCAATGGATGCACCAATGGCTGTTTCAAAATCAATGCCAATGGCAGCTAGAAAAAGCACACCAAAAGCAAAGATTAAGATATACATCAGAAAGAAAGCCATTACTTTATAGATGATATCCTGAGGAACACTTTTTCTGTTAAATTTCACTGGCAACACCGCATTGGGATGTATTGAACGGCGCAGCTCCATATATGAGTTTTTGAGCAAAAGCATTTGCCGGATAATTTTCATCCCACCTCCGGTTGATCCGGCGCTGCCGCCAATAAACATCAAAAGGAAAATCATTACCCAAAGTATCACAGGCCAAAGCAGGTAGTCTGCAGTAACAAAACCTGTAGTTGTAAGGATCGACACAACGGTGAAAAGCGCATCTCTGAAGGCTGTTTCTGCTGTAAGTGACCGGCTGATAATCAATCCGGCAGCTGCAATTAGTGTAACAACTCCAATAATTGACATATAACCCTTGAATTCCTCATTGGTGAAAACCTTTTTCAGTTGGCCATGCAGGGCAAAATAGTGCAGTGTAAAATTGGTGCCGGCCAGAAACATGAAAAATATAATCACATACTGACTATAAGCGCCAAAGGCTGCAATGCTGTTGTTTCGTGTTGAAAATCCTCCGGTAGCCATTGTTGAATAAGTATGGCAAATAGCTTCAAACCAATCCATTTCACCTGCCCAAAGCATCAAAAACTGCATCAACGTCAACAATACATAAATAGCCCATAGCCGCTTGGCTGTTGATGTGATCCGCGGATGCAACTTGTCATATGTGATACCCGGCATCTCGGCCATGAACAACTGCATGCCTCCAATGCCAAGTATCGGAAGTATTGCAACTGACAACACGATGATTCCCATTCCGCCGATCCAGTGTGTCAGACTTCGCCAGTACAAAAGGCCTTTTGGCATGGCTTCGATGTCGGTGAGAATACTGGCTCCAGTGGTTGTAAACCCAGAGATTGTTTCAAAAAACGCATTTGTGAAGCGCGGAATATCACCGCCAAGATAGTAGGGGAGAGAGCCAAACAAAGAAATAAACAACCAGCTGAAAGTTACGATTATGTAGCCTTCCCGCTTTCCGAGTGTTTTGTTTGTGCGCCCGTTTAAAAAGAAAAACAGTGCCCCTGAAATTAAAGTGACTATCCCCGAAATTAAAAGATTGTTTGAGTCATAACCGCTGAAATACCATTCAACCGGAACCGCAGAAAGCATAAATGCTCCTTCAACCATCAAAAGAAATCCAATGATCCGGACTATCAAAGCAAAGTTTATTTCGCGAAAAAAACTTCTCATGGATTGGCAGGTTTTTCAGGCATTAATGAAAAAGTTTCTCAACCTTATGCAAGGCTTCGGGAAGTGCAAAGACTACTACCTTATCATTTTCCTGGATTTGAACATCTCCTGTGGCAATAATTGACTTCTCACCACGGACAAGGCCGCCAATGATTGCTCCCTCGGGTATGCTGAGCTTGTGTATGGGTTTTTTCGTTACTGCCGAACCTGGCCGTGCGATAAGCTCCATTGCATCGGCATCAATTCCGCTGAGGCATTTGAGTGAAGTCACCTCAGCGCCCATGGTATAGCGCACCATATAGCTTGCAGCAATCAGTTTTTTGTTTATAATTGTATCAATACCAATATTTTGTGAAATATCAATATAATCAATGTTTTCAACGAGTGCTATCGTTTTTTTAACACCGTTTGTACGTGCGTGCAAACAGGTTAGAATATTGGTTTCGGTGTTGTTGGTAACAGCAATGAAAGCGTCCATACTCCTGATGTCTTCGTCTTCGAGCAACTGAATGTGGCGCGCATCACCATTGACGATAAGCGTTTCTTCGAGATAATCTGTAAGAACCATGCAACGTTCCTTGTCACTCTCAATCAGCTTAATATTCATTTCTTTCTCAAGCTTTTTTGCTGTAATACGCCCTACACGTCCTCCGCCAATGATCATAACATTATGAATATCGTGCTGCACTTTTCCGCCAAGCTTCAACAAATGTTCGATAGCAGCAGGTTTTGTAATTACATAGGCAAGGTCGCCACTCAGAAAAGTGTCTTCTCCTCTTGGAATAAATGTCTTTCTGTTTCGGTGTACAGCAACAGCGCGGAATTCAAGGTTTTTGTTTTGGCTGGCAATTTCATTTAAAGACTTATTGATAACCGGAGCAGAAGATTCTAGTTTGATCATAAATAGCTGAAGCCTGCCATCAGAAAAATCAAAAACTTCCGTTGCTGCGGTTTGCTTGAGCAGTGAAATTATTTCCTGTGCTGCAATGTCTTCAGGCGAAATCAATGCATCGATGCCCAGCTCCTGATAAATCTTTCTGTTTTCTACACTAAGGTTTTCCATTGTATTCACACGCGCGATTACCTTTTTGGCTCCAAGTTTTTTTGCAAGGATGCATGTCATCAGATTGATGTGCTCCTCATGAACAACAGAAATTAAAAGATCTGACTTTCGCACATTGGCTCGTTGCAAAACTTTGATGGAAGTCGAATCGCCATTGATTGTCATTAAATCGGAGTGTGACTCAACCATTTTCAGAAGCTCCTCGTTAGGATCAATAATGGTGATGTTGTGGTTGCTGTTAACAAGCGATTCGGCAAGATGTAAGCCAACTTCGCCATCGCCGGCAATAATGATGTTCATAGAATGAATTCTTAATCAGGCGGTAAAAGTAGAATATTAAAACGATCCCAATCAAGTCCTACATTAAATTTATCTCTGAAAATCAACAATTCAGAGTGGTTTAGAACTGATTCAATGATCATCTCTTTTTCCGCAGACGCTTGCGACAAAATCAGTCCTTTTGCATCAAGTAAACAGGAATCGCCTGAATAAAGGTTTCCTGGCCCATCCTGGCCAATGCGGTTCACCCCTAATACATAGCTTTGATTTTCTATTGCACGGGCAATTAACAGCTGTTTCCATGGAAGTGATCGCACTGCAGGCCAGTTGGCAATGTAAATAAGCAAATCATAATCCCAGCTTCCATCAATATAATTGTTTTTACTCCACACCGGGAAGCGCAGGTCATAGCATATCAATGGCCTTATTTTCCAGCCTTTCAATTCGACTGAGAGCAGTTTCTTGCCAGGTTCAATCAGTTTATGTTCCCCGCCCATACGAAACACATGCCTTTTGTAATATGTTTCAAAAGTTCCATCCGGACGCATCCAGATCAAAGTGTTGTAAAACTTTTCGGCTTCTGAAAGTAAAATACTTCCACAGATAACAGCATTGAAATCAGCAGCACGTTTTCGCATCCACTCAATAGTAGCACCTTGATCAGTTTCGGCAAAACGCGCCGGATCAACAGGAAAACCGGTATTAAAAGTTTCGGGCAAAACAATCAAATCATTTTGCTGTTGCATTGAAGCAAACATCTTGTCGAAATGATCGCGGTTGGCTTCAGGGTTTTCCCAATGAAGATCGGATTGAAAATATGCGATTTTTAAATCCTGCATAATATTTCAGTGGCTTTAGCAAGTGTTTCTTCTGTTTTAGCAAAACAGACCCTTATCAACTGCTGATTGAGCTGGTTGTGATAAAAAGGGGCTACCGGAATAACAGCAATGCCATTTTCTTTCACAAGTCGCTCAGCAAAAGCCATTTCTGATTCATCTGATATGGCTGAGTAATCAAGAAGCTGAAAATAGGTGCCATAGCAAGGGATAATTTTGAAACGAGATTGCGCAAGACCCGAAACGAAATAGTCGCGTTTTGCCTGATAAAAGGAAGGTAGCCCTGAATAGTTTTCAGGATCGGCAATAAAATCAGCGATTGCATGCTGAATGGGTGTGTTTGCAGCAAAAACAACAAACTGATGAAGCTTTCTGAACTCTTTGGTTAGTTCTTCAGGTGACAGCACAAAACCAGTTTTCCAGCCTGTGGCATGAAAGGTTTTGCCAAAGGAGCCAATTACAAAACTTCGGCTCAGCAATTCAGGATAAAGGCAAACACTTTGATGGGGTATTCCGTCAAAAATCAAATGTTCATAAACTTCATCACTGAGTACAATAATGTCGGTATTGCTTGTAAGCATTTCCAGTTGCTGCATATCTTCAGCGGTCAGAAGGCTGCCTGTAGGGTTGTGCGGACTATTGATTATTATCATTCTGGTTCGGTTCGAAACCATTCTTTTAACCGAATTCCAATCTATTTTAAAAAATGGCGCCTTAAGTTCAGCATACTTCACCAAACCACCATTGGCCTTCACTGCCGGGGCATAGCTGTCATAGGCAGGCTCAAAAATGATCACTTCATCGGAGTCTTTTACAAAAGTCGAAATGGCTGTATAAAGCGCTTGTGTTGCCCCTGCCGTGACAGTAATTTCTGTATCCGGGCTGTATCGAACACCATAGGTAGTTTCCACTTTTTTTGCAATGGCCTTGCGCAGAGATTCAACCCCGGGCATGGGAGCATATTGATTGAAGCCTTTTTTCATGTAATGATTCACACGGGCAATAAGTTTTTCTGATATCGGAAAATCAGGAAAGCCCTGTGATAGATTTACGGCCTTAAAATCTGCGGCCATTTTCGACATTATTGCGAAAATGGAGGTGCCGGCATGTGGCAGTTTTGAAAAAACTTGTCCTTTAAATGAAGGCATAATTTTATATTAGTGAAAAATCGACAGCTACAAAAGTAATTTTGTTTTTTTGAAAGACAATGGATTTTAGGTTTTAGAAACCTTCTAAATTGAGGTATTTGTGTAAAAAAATACTTAAACAAACGAGTTTACAGCACTTTAAGGAAACGTTGATGTTTGTCAAAAATTGTCATCAAATCAAGATTGCGAAACTTTAATCAAAAAGTGGGTTTTATAAAAGGATTCAACAATGCTATGTTGATAAGTTGTTCCGGAAATGAATGAAGTTCGAATGACAACTAATTAATTTTATGCCCCATTCAGGAACTTAAAAAACTACCAGTTATGCCGGTAAAAAAAGCTAAGCCAAAGAAAATTTTTGTTCTCGACACATCTGTCATTATCTACAATCACAATGCCATCAATACTTTTGAAGAGAATGATGTGGCAATACCCATCACAGTTTTCGAGGAATTGGACAATTTCAAAAAGGGCAACGACAACAAAAATTATGAGGCTCGTGAGTTTATCCGTTTTATGGATAAAATTTCGGGTAAGACAACAATGAAGAACTGGCGGCGCCTCAATGGCCCCACAAAAGGCCGTTTTAAAGTGCTGATGGAAGAAAAAAGCACACCTGATGCCTGTCAGATTTTTGGCGCAGATAAGCCCGACCACCGTATCTTGAATGCAGCACTGCGTTTGGCTGAAGAAAATCCCGATCATAAAGTTATTCTTGTAAGCAAAGACGTTAACCTTCGGTTGAAAGCCAAATCTCTGAGTCTGAATGCAGAAGACTATGAAACAGGCAAAATCAAGGACGTAGAGCAGCTTTATACAGGAAAAACCTATCTTGACGAAGTGAATCCCGAGGTGATAGACAAGCTTTACCGCGAAGGGTTTTGCTCACTTTCTGAAATTGGATTGACAAAAGCGATTCCAAACCATTATTTTGTTCTTAAAAGTTTGAAGAGCTCTACGCTTGCCTTTTTCAATCCTATTACCGAACGTGTTGAACGCATCGAAAAGCAAGCGATTTCGCGCATTATGCCACGCAATGCCGAACAGGTTTTTGCCTTGCATGCACTGCTAAATCCCGAAGTGAAACTGGTCACAATTCAAGGAATTGCTGGAACCGGTAAAACATTGCTTGCGCTGGCAGCAGCCTGGGAACAACGCCGCAATTTTAAACAGGTTTATCTGGCACGACCCATTGTTCCGCTTAGCAACAAAGACATTGGTTACCTTCCGGGCGATATTAAATCAAAGCTTAACCCCTACATGGAACCACTTTGGGACAATCTGAAATTTATACAGAATCAATACGGCGAGGAGGACAAGGAGTATAAGCGGATTACTGAGGCCGTTGAAAAAGAAAAACTTGTGATCACACCTTTGGCATACATTCGCGGACGAAGTATCTCAAATGTTATTTTTATCGTTGATGAAGCGCAGAATCTCACACCACATGAAGTGAAAACAATTATTACGCGTGCAGGTGAAAACACCAAAATTATCTTCACAGGCGACATTTTTCAAATTGATACACCCTACCTCGATGCCCATTCCAACGGTCTTTCATACCTGATCGATAAAATTAAACACCATGGCATCTATGCGCATGTACGTCTCGAAAAAGGCGAACGTTCAGAGCTTGCTAATCTGGCAAATGTCTTACTTTGAAAAAACCTGAAAACGCAGCCAAAGGCCTTTATAAGAGGTATAAACTATTCGCCTTTTCTGAAGAATCCACCTACTTCTTTTCCAAGTTTGCCCAGTGTTTCTACGCCACGGAGAATTGGAGCAGCATCAAGGTCTCTGTATCTTTCGTTGATATAATCAATGTGAGGCTGTTGAGGAAAGATAATTACCCTGCTAAATGATTCGAACTGTTTTTCAATTTTCAATGGAAGATTGTCGAGCGTATTAAAATAGGATATCGCACCTTTGCGCGCTGAAACAAGCACCAGAATATCATCTTCATTTACTTTTCCTGATAGAGAAAGTACCTCTTCCCAAGTATCAAAATATTCAAAAGAAGTTTTGACAGCAATGAGTTGTTTATTGTTATTATTGCGAATAGCTTTTTCGCCTTCCGGATTGCAAAAATAATGTGCTGAAATGCCAAGTTCCGAAGCCAGCTGAATGATTTTTGCAGACCAGATATCAAAACCTTGCTCAAGTTCTGCTAAAGGAGGAACGGCCATTACAAGTCGTTTGTGCGATACCAGTGGTTTTGAAAAATGACAAATAAAAATAGTTTTGTCGATATTATGAATGATACTATCCATCTTATTGCCGATCAGATTCTCGATCACACCGGCACGTTGAGGCCATCCTAAAAGCACGATACTGGCCATTGTTTCCTTTGCAGTACGAGCAATACCTCCTGAAGCATTGTGGTCGATGGTTGCCATTAAGGCCACTTTGGTGTCAGATGCAGATGCATGCTGCTCGATACCTTGAAGCATTTTTCGGGCCTTTTGAAGGTTTTGCTCAGCTTCTGTGTTGTTGGGAACAACCGATAGAATTGTGATCGGAAGTTCCGATTTCTTATCTCTGATGAAAGATCCAAACTCAAGCAGCTTCTCAATATTGGCAATGTTTGCAATCGGCATCAATATTTTCTCTGAAATCAACACTGGAGTTTCCATGTCAGCTGCAGTTTCTTCAGTACTGAGAAGCACTTTCTTTGCAGCATTCTCGGTTATTACCGAAGCTACAATACAAGTTACAAGGATAAGAATGATGGTGCCATTCAGAATATTTTCATCTAAAAGACCATTTTGAAAACCAACTAAAATCACAGCAATAGTTGCGGCAGCATGCGAGCTGCTTAAACCAAAAATCAGGTTACCCTGTGCGTTTGAATATTTAAACAAAAGCTGCGTTCCCTTTGCAGCAAGCCACTTGCCCAATAATGCCACTATTGTAAGTGTTGCTGCAATATAAACGGCTTCCGGTCCTTTGAGAATGATACCCACATCAACCAACATCCCTACACTAATGAGGAAGAACGGTATAAACAGCGAGCTTCCTATAAACTCAATGCGGTTCATCAATGCTGAAGACTGAGGGATAAGTCTGTTGAGTACCAAACCTGAAACAAAAGCGCCGATAATTGGTTCAACGCCTGCTATTTCGGCAAGAAAAGCAGCAAAAAACACGACTGCAAGCACAAAAATATAGTGTGAATGTTTTTCGCTTTCAAGTTTTTTGAAAAACCATTCAGCAATGCGCGGTATGAGATAAAACATGATTGCTGAAAAAACAGCAACTGAAACACCAAGTTGAATCCAGAAACCTGATTCCAGACTCCCTTTGCTTGAACTCATAATTACTGCCAGTAAGATCAAAACAGCAGTGTCTGTAAGGATTGTACCACCTACAGTGATGGCCACCGCCTGATTTTTTGACACACCCATCCTGCTGACAATCGGATAAGCAACGAGTGTGTGGGTGCTGAACATACTTGCGATCAAAAGACTTGCGTAAAAGTCGTATCCCAGCAGATAATAACATACAGGATAACCAATTCCAAGGGGAATGATGAAAGTTAGAAAACCGAAAATAAGACTCTTGTTGCGTTGCTTTCGAAACTCATTCAAATCAAGCTCCAACCCCGCAATAAACATGATATAGAGAAGGCCGATGGTAGAAAAAAGGTCAACAGCCGAATTTCGCTCAATTAAATTCAAACCAAAAGGCCCAACAATAACCCCAGAAATAATCAATCCGACAATACCCGGAATTTTAAGCTTGCGCAAAACAATCGGGGATAAAAGTATGATGAGTAAAATCACAGAAAATGCCAAAACGGGATTGCCTAGTGGTCTTTGAAATTCGTGTGTAATGAGTTCAATCATAGTATTTGGAAAAGTAGGCAATTAATCAGCGTTCAAAAATAGGAAACAAAAACGAAAGGCAGCCTTATCCCGGAAAATTATGTCAAATGATAAAGTGCAGAATTATCAATCCCTAAAGCTGGATTTGATTAAATCACCTTAATAAACCCTTTATTTTACGATTGTAGAAAAGTAAAACGCGCAAAATTCGTCCCGTTATGCATCCCCTAAACAAAAAAAGAGCTGCTAATAAATTGATTAGCAACTCTTCTTCAAATTAATCTGTACCCGGAGCCGGGATCGAACCGGCACGAGTGTAACCTCACTGGTTTTTGAGACCAGCGCGTCTACCAATTCCGCCATCCGGGCATCATGTGAATGAACTACAGGGGTGCAAAATTAATATATTTTTCATAGCAACAATCCATATTATTAAAAATTCCTCAATGAGTTTTATTTACTAGGTTTAATTCAATGCTTTGATGGTAAGAAAAAAACACTATTTTAGTAGCAGATTTGTCAGGGTTTAATGACCATAATCATAATCTGTAATTTTTATGCCCCATGAATAAAGAAGAATCACCAGAAAAATCAACCAAAAGTCAGGTAGTCGTGCAGGTTTCTCCCAACGGCCCGCTTTATTTGAAAGGGAAGGTTACATTGATTGATCAACATGGAAATAAGTCCGAAACATCTGACCTCACAGCTTTTTGCCGTTGCGGAAGCTCGCATAAAAAACCATTTTGCGATGGAACCCATAACTATATTGAATTTAAAGATTAACAAATAAACACATGAATAAAGTTGTAAAAAATGCCACCGAAGCCATTCAGGGAATAGCAGACAATATGACGCTGATGCTTGGTGGGTTTGGCCTTTCCGGAATTCCCGAGAATTGCATAGCCGCACTTGTCGAAAGCAATGTTAAAGGTCTGACGTGTATTTCAAACAATGCAGGTGTAGATGAATTTGGCCTTGGCCTTTTGTTAAAAAAACATCAGATAAAGAAAATGATTTCATCTTATGTGGGTGAAAATGCTGAGTTTGAGCGACAATTACTGAGTGGCGAACTCGAAGTGGAATTGATTCCACAGGGTACTTTGGCTGAACGTTGCCGTGCCGGAGGTGCTGGTATTCCTGCTTTTTTTGTGCCTGCAGGCTATGGATCTGAAGTAGCTGACGGCAAAGAAATACGGGAATTTAATGGTAAAATGCATTTGCTAGAACATGCCCTCACAGCAGATTTTGCTATCGTAAAAGCATGGAAAGGCGATACACATGGCAATCTTATCTATCGCCATACTGCCAATAACTTCAATCAGGCGATGGCAACAGCCGGAAAAATAACCATTGCCGAAGTGGAAGAATTGGTTCCGGCCGGAACCCTCGATCCAAACCAGATTCATACGCCTGGTATTTTTGTCCAACGTATTTTCCAGGCTTCGAACCTTGAAAAACGCATCGAATTTGTTACAACCCGCTCCTAACAAGAAAAAATTACAATTATGCCACTCGATAAAAACGGAATTGCTAAACGCATCGCACAGGAATTGCACGATGGTTATTATGTTAATCTCGGCATCGGAATTCCTACTTTAGTCGCCAACTTTATCCCTGAAGGAATGGAAGTGATTCTTCAGTCGGAAAATGGTCTTCTCGGTATAGGCCCGTTTCCATTGAAGGGTGAAGAAGACCCGGATCTTATTAACGCCGGAAAACAGACAATCACCTATACAAAAGGGGCCGCTTTTTTTGATTCAAGTACAAGTTTTGCCATGATAAGGGGAGGTCATATTGATCTCACTGTTTTGGGCGCCTTCGAGGTTTCAGAAAGAGGAGATATTTCCAGCTGGAAAATTCCGGGTAAAATGGTGAAAGGGATGGGAGGCGCAATGGATTTGGTGGCTTCAGCCAAAAACATTATCGTTGCGATGACCCACACAGATCCAAAAGGCAATTCAAAGTTAATTAAGTCATGCACCTTGCCTTTGACTGGCGTAGGATGTGTAAAAAGAATTGTCACCGATCTGGCAGTAGTGGATGTTACCAATGATGGGTTCAAACTGATCGAGCGTGCTCCCGGAGTCTCAGTGGAGGAAATTGCTTCCAAAACAGCCGGAAAACTCATCATCGAAGGCGAAGTGCCCGAAATGATTTTGTAAATCCCAAAATATATTGAAAGAAAAAAGAGGCCTTTTGAGCCTCTTTTTTGATTATGATTATTTTCTGGTAATCAGTTTTTCGTAATCTTCAACTGTGCCGTTGTTAAGACAGGTATCGATAATCCGGTGTCCGAGTTCAGAAAGTTCCGGCGTGCGGTACTGTTCCAATTCTTTCTTGAAGAACTCAGTTAAAATAGCAGCACCTTTGTCATAGCCCTCAAAGCCAACCTCAGGTTGTTTGTATGTTTTGAGAAAACGTGATGGTATTTTCGAACCTTCGATTGTAAGAAACTCGAGTTCATAACCAAGCAATGGACAACGTGCCTGACTGATTTGATCTGGTCTGAATTTCGAATTCCCCCTACGTGTAAGATATTCCCTCATAAGTAGTTGCGCTCTGAAACCAACTTTCCAAACACCTACAAACTGATTTGGGGTAAGCACATAACGTGTGTCGGTTTTTTCTGCAATCTGATCTAAAAGTAAATTGGCATGACGGACTTTTTTTCCGGTTGCAAAGGGCCAGTAAGAGCCAACACCTTCACTTTCCATGCCTTTTCCTGAGCTGATAATACTGGGGTTTGCGTGTCCGCGGGGAGAAACTAACCGCCATAACCAGGCCAAAGCCGGAGGTAGAAAATGAAACAATCCCAAAACGCCATAGGTTGCTTCTTCAGCGGAGCAGGGAGGCGTGCGAACGCCAAAACTACGGACATCGATATGAACAGCTGTGTCCACTGCATCAAACATTTCGCGGGGAACAATCACACGTGGATTCGGACAAGGTTTGCCCGGAGCATCTTCAATGTGGTTCCAAATTAACGCTGTGCCACCGGGATGAGTTTTGATATTCATAAACAACAATGGCTTTGTTGCATTGATTGTGACTTTTTCGAGCACAGGGTCAATGCCGTAACCTGTAATATTATCAGTGCGGATAAACCAGCTGTTTTCGGCATCCATCAGGCGCAATCGTCTGCTTTCGGTCTGAACAGAGGGATTCACTGTGGCCATATCATCGCAAACGGGCCTGATTTCGCAGAAACGTGGAATCTGAATTGTACGTTTTTCACCTGTAATGGTGTTGGTACCTATCAAAACTTCGCCGCTTGGTTCACGGACAATGTGCTGAAGCATTTCACTCTTGCCACCTCCACTTGCTCCTTCATGCATGAAACGGGTAACATTATCATATGGACTAACTGACTCAACGGCTGAACAGTGTGTTGTTGCCCATCCTTCTTCTTCACCAATTGTTAGCAGCACGCCATAAATACCTTTTTTAGCGCTTGGTCCGGGATAAAGATTGTAGGAGAAAATTTCGTAATTACTGTCGAGGCGGTTGTGAACCACAATTTGTTTTCCATTGAAATGGGTATGACGGAATGGAGGAGCAACATAAACAACAGCATAAATTTCGGTTCCCTCAGGAATATCACTCACAGGCACAATCTTTTGCAGCATGGCTAGTCCCATGGCAAAAAACCCTGCATTTGCAGGCGCTAATGCCATTCCATAAGGGCTGTTTTCGTAGAGTCCAATTTTAAAAAAGAAATATGCTAGCTCCTGTGATTTCAGCCAATCGAAAGTTTCTTCACGCAATGCATCAAAACTTTTACCATAGCGGTCGCTGTAGCGTTCTTTGTCGGTTGGTTTATCATCTGCAATCACCATTGTGTCCGGGTCGCGACGGCGCATGTATGGCTCAATATAATTGGCTGAAATTCCATTCGTAACCTTATGGACGATGGCTTCAACAACTTCTCCTTTGCCTGGCACATTATATTTTACTTCAAATTCCAGATTGCCTGGTCCGCCAAGACTTGCGTCAACAAAGGATTCGTAGTCTTCGAACAACTGAACTGATTTGCTGCAGCCATCAAGCACAGCTTGTGCGGCAGCAGGTATTTTGAAATGGGTTTGTTTTTTCATTGTTAAATTATTTGTTAATAATATAACAAAGATAACCCTCCTGAAGTTCACAGCGGGGTCATAAAAGCTTTAAAGCGACTTAATCAGGCTTCAATCGGTTGCGGTTTCAGGGCAAAATGAGTAGCTTTACACTTTCACCTGCAGATATGTCAAACCAGAAAATCAAATCATCACCAGAACGTTTCGAGGTTGTTTTTTTCCCTTCAACTTCAACTTGGGATGCCTTGACAGTTAGACTTAAATCGTTTATTATGTGTGGATTGTGGTTAATGATGATTATTTCATTTTCGCTCGTATAAACGAATTCTATCTGGAGTAAGGATTCCTGATAGTGCATCATTTCCTTGATTGTTATTGGAAGGATTAATCTTGCTTCACGCAAAGTGGCAAGTCGGCTTAGTGCGTTGTTGAAACCTGGCATTGCAACTATTTTTCCTGCTTCATCGTAGGTCCAGAACCCTTTGATTTCATTGGCCCAGGCAGGATAAACATGGTTGATCCAGATGCTGCGGTAACGGATCAGTTCGCCAAGACGCACAGGATGAAAGAAATAATCCCATAAACGTTCTTCGGGCATTTCCAGTGTTCCGGTGGTATTCCAGAGCCAGCCATCAAATCGTGTTGGATGACGACTCAATATTTTTTGTGGAAAGCCATCGCCGAAGCCGGGAAAAGGGATCATGAGTTGTGCATCGAATCCGTAAGCATTGTAGGGGCTTACCTCTTCAAAATAGGGATTCCAGAAGTATTTTAACCCATGCTCTTTCCAAAGGTCAGCTGAAAACAAAGGAGATTTTTTCAATAAGCCATCACAAACAAGATTTTCACGGTTGTTTTCAGCTTTGTTGTTATAGCCGTGATCGATCCATGAAGATGACCCAAAATGCTTTTGCATGAAAGCCATTGATTCTTTCAGATTTGTTCTGTCAGAGGTAAATTGTTCAGGTGTGTGAAGACAAATTTCATGTCCAAGCTCATGAAGTTGTCCGAGCATTTCAAAAAATGCTGAATCAGTTTGAATCGTTGAATGTAAATCATTGAAAATTCCTCCGCTGATTTCAGTGTTGTTTATGCTGTCAGGATTGCTGTAAAACACACTCCTGGTAACAGGGATGCCATATTTAACGAAGCCTCCTGTAGCATCGGCAGCAAAACGGATATCTTCATGGCCAAAATTTACTGCCCTGTGTGTACTGATATTTGCCCAATCTGCATGTTCTGTCCAGATCACTGCTGCTTCAAAACCACCCGGAACAGGCATCAAACGAGGAAATGCCTCAATATTTCTACCAAAATAAAGTGTGAAATCTGTTTTTAGTTGTGATTTTCTTTTCCAGAAACTGTAAGAAATATCCTCAAAGTAATCAGCGCTGTCTTCCAAAAGTGGATAATGAATCATTGGATGGTCGGCAGCAAAGTCTGCATTAAAAGCCAATAACCGTTGTTTTGTATTGATTTGAATCGAAGTCAGCTCAGGATTGTGATAAAACAAAAGATTTCGGAAACCCTTTCCGATGCTTGCTCCACCCATGCCCAGATAGTATTCTTCCTGAAATGTATCAGTGTCCAGAAGGCTGTTTGAACGATAAATTTCCGTTGGCTCATCTTCATAAAAGGCAAGGATGCTTTGCCGGAAAAGTTTCGTTTTACGAAGAAAACTGCTTTCAAGGCTGATACTTAGCTCTCCATTCAGCTTATTGGCTGTTAAGATGAGTTTGTTTTTTTGTCCTTCGATACGATTGTTGAAGTGCAAAATCTGATAACTGTCTTTGATTTCAGTTTTTTGAAGTTTCCATTTTGAGGAAGTCGTTTTTGTTTTGTCTGTTTCTGAAAATAACGCTATCGGACCAAGTATTTTCTGCCCGACGCTGTCTGAAATAAACAGCTCTCCAGAATGGGGATATTGAATTACTTCAAAAAAATCGCTTTTTAAAAGCGCCTCAAAATGACCTTCAGGCTCAGTATGCGTAAGGGTTGGCATAAATGAAGCCATCGCTTCTATTTCGGCTTTGATGGAAATGTTGTCAACATCAATTTCAGCCGATCCCTGATTCCACAGATAAGCTTTTATCCGGCTGTTTTGCGTATGACTTGCAGGAATTAGAAAGCTTGCAGCGACTTTGTTCCATTCATCGACTTCATTAATCTGTTCATCAATTTTGAAGCCATACCAAAAGAGCAGGCTGTCACCACGCATGATGCTGATTACGTAAACTGCTTTCGTTGTGGGGGATAGAACGCGAAAGCGTCCATCAAAAGAGATGCGTAGATTTTGGTTCCAGAGACTGTCAACGATTTCCGCTTCCAAAACCTGACTATATAAATGCGAGGGTTTTATCCGGCCAATAAAATCACCTTCAAATGCGGTGCTGTCAAAAATTGGGTGGGTATCTGACCATAAACCGGCAGTATTTTTTTGCTCAAAATTATTTTGGTAAGTCTGAGCAACAATACCAGAACTGACAAAGGAGAATAAAACCAAGATTGCAATTGCCTTAATCGTACGAAAGAAGTTTTTCATTGCGTCTCAATTAAAAAACAAATTGCCTTTTCAAACAAAAACAGGCTTTTGACTGTATGCTTGTCAAGAATATTCAATTACTTCCACTTCGCCTTTGATAACTCTTAAAGCGTTATAGGCGTGGGCTTCGAGATCGTTCACAGTAGGATAAAGGGCCATAGGAGCCAACTTTCCAATGCGTTTTTTTACATTTTCGAGGAACAATTCACTGTTAAATATATTGCCGGTGAGGATAATCGCATCAACATTTCCCTCAAGTGTGGCAAAATGGGAGGCAATTTCTTTGCTCACCTGATAAGCACATGCTTCAGAAATAAACAATGCATTTGGATTTCCTTCTGCGATCATCGCGTTGATCTGAACTATGCTGTCGGTGCCCAGATAAGCAGTGTAACCGCCTTTGGAATTGACCATTTCACGGATTTGGGCTTCAGAATATTTTCCGCTGAAGCAAAGATCAATCAACTGACCTACTGGCAGGGTTCCTGTCCGTGTGATGGAGAACGGGCCACCACCATCGAAAGCCTGATTGACGTCAACCACTTGTCCTTTGAGATGCGCACCGATTGAAATGCCACCCAGACCGACATGGCATACAATCAGATTCAGTTCTTCATATTGTTTGTTGATGCTCTTGGCATATTTGCGTGCGAAATGCTTGTGGCTTAAAGCATGAAAAATTGATTTCCGCACAAATAACGGATGACCTGTAATTCGCGCAAGATCTGAAAGTTCATCCACAACAACGGGGTCAGCCATATAAGCATTTTGGCCTGTCATGGCAGCAATATCAAAAGCAATAAGTCCGCCAAGATTGGTTTCATGCATACCCATAATGCCTTTTTTCAAATCTTCGACCATGCGTGTGTTCACTCTGTACACACCAGATTTTAGAGGTTTTACCAAGCCACTGCGGGCCATGATAATCTCAACTTTCTGAACATCGAAATCATTGCGTTTCAGCTCAGCCAGAATTGCATCACGGCGGTAGGCTGTCTGATCAGGTATATTTGTGAAGCGCGCCAGATCCTCTTCCGGGTGTTTGATTGATTTGAGGAACATAGGTTCGGTGTTGCGATAAATAGCAATTCGTGTTGCACGCTTTTCGGGATATACGACAAGGATTTTCTTTTGGAGCATAACAATATAATTTCTTTTGACAAAGGTAAAAAGTTCTTTGGTATTTCAATCCTTTTCAGTGCACTTCCTGCCTGAAAACTAAATACATTATTGAGAAAAGTAATTTTGCCAATTGTTAAGAAAATGTTTGAAGGACCTTACTTTCTTCCAAAATCTGCCGGAATTTCGCCCCAGTTTTCGGTGTCCCATTTGATCAGTGGCACATGAATTTTGTTGTTTTTGAGCCAGACTTCAGCTCTTTCAATGAGTATAAAAAGTTCAGTATTTTTGGATGAAGGGAGTAATTTTGTGCGCGTTTGTCCTGCTTTTACCCAGCTTATGGCTGTTTTTGAATCGGTATAGATGGGCAGAACCAGCTTTTTCTTTTGCTGCCATGCCAGACAGTGAACGATAGCCAGAAATTCGCCAATGTTGTTTGTTCCCATCTTGTATACTTTACTTCTGAAAAGCTCAGTTCCTGTATCAGTGAAAACGCCTCTGTACTCCATGTCACCCGGATTTCCTGAACAGGCAGCATCTACTGAGATTGAGTTCGTGTTAGGTCTTTTGTGCTCTGGCAGTTTTTCAAGTCGGATTATGGGTATTTCTTCTTTAGCCTGAGGTCCGGCTATCAAAGCATCTTCTGCCTCACCAAGCGTTGGAAAGCTTTTAAACCTTGCACCCTCATAGCCTGAAACCATCTGTTCACATTCTTTCCAACTGTCAAAAACACCCGTTTTTCTGCCTGTCCAAACAACGTAAAATTTTTTCTTTGCCATGCGGCAAAGTTAGCGAAAAGCAAAAATCCTGACTTATCCGAAGATGGATAAATCAGGATTTATTACCAGTATGTGTTTTGCTTTCAAATCTGAAAGACAAAAACTACCTCATGCGCGCATCTTCGGTTGGACTGAGATCCCGCAGAATATTTTTTCCATCTTTAATAATGACCATTTCATCGATAAGGTTTTTAGCACCCGCAAATTTATCGACTATCAGAAGTACATAGCGAACATCAACACTGATGGTTCTTTGCAGCGCAGGTTCAAAAGCAATATCACCACTCATCGCCTCCCAATTGCCGTCAAACGCAAGTCCGATAAGATGGCCTTCTCCATTGATAACAGGACTTCCTGAATTTCCGCCTGTAATATCATGATCTGTGAGGAAGTTCACGGCCATCGTTCCGTCAGGATTTCCGTAGATGCCGTAGTCTTTATTTTCAATCATTTTCTTCAGCTTTTCAGGCACAACAAATTCCCAGGTTGAAGGGTCTTCTTTTTCAAGAATGCCATAGGTTGTAGTTACAAAGTCGTAATGTACAGCATCAGCAGGGTAGTAATCCTGAACGGTTCCGTATGTCAGACGCAGACTGAAATTGGCATTTGGGTAGAATTTTCTTTCAGGGTGCATTTCCATGAGTCCGGCCAAAAACAAGCGATTTCCTTTACGCATGTTAGCATTGGCCTCAACTGTAGCTTGTTGTAATTTTTGGTTTACATCCATAAATGCCCTAATAAGCTTGTAAGCTGGATCGGCAGAAATAGTTTTTGCTTTTGGGGAGGCTAAAAATGTATTTACTTTTTCTGGGCTGCTGAAAATTGATTTTGCAAAAACATCAGCGGCGAAAGCATCAAAATTGTTTTTATGTTTTGAGGCCATATCTCTTAAAAGTGTTGGCTGAAATTCAACCGGAACATCTTTAAAATACATTTCCATCATGCGGGCAAGCATATTCTGCTCAACACCCGCATCAAAATTTTTGTAGGCACCTTCAACGGATTTTTGCAAGCGTTCAACTTCTTTATTTATAGCATCTTTATCTGCTTTTTTATCAGAAAGAAGTTCATTTAGTTTATTTAGGCGGTTTGCAATATTCAGAATATCGCTGCCTGAAAGAACGGCTTCAACCATATACCAGCGGCTGAGGTTGTATTCTGCTAATGTTTTGTATGCATCTTTTATGAGTGGAAGTGCCGACCCATATTTTGATATCAGATTTTGATCAGTCTCAAGACGACCCACGAATTCTTTTTCAATTTGTCGCTTTTCTTCAACAACTTTTAAGCGTTTCAAACCTCTGGTCTGACCAATAAAATATTTCCAGCCGTTAGCAACACCAGCATGTTTACTTGCATATTGCAAACGCACTTTGTCGCTTGCATCTCTGCCTTCGTCCATGATACGCAATTTTTCGGCACGGATTTTCACACGTGTTGGATTGGTTTCGTTCACCGCTATTTCAACTCCCCATGAAGTGAGATAGCGATCGGTGCTGCCTGGATTTCCAAGGATCATCGAGAAATCATCTTTTTTCACACCATCAAGTGAAATTGGTAAAAAATGACGTGGTTTGAAAGGTTTATTGTCTTTGCTGTAATCGGCAGGTTTATTATCTGCTCCAGCATATACCCTGAACATAGCAAAGTCACCTGTATGACGTGGCCACATCCAGTTGTCGGTGTCGGCGCCGAATTTTCCGATTACTTCAGGCGGGGTTCCGGCAAGACGAACATCGCGGAAGGTTTCGTAAACCAAAAGGTAATACTGATTTCCTTCGAAATAGTCTTTTACGACAGCATTATAATGTGAGCGTTCAGTTGCTGATTTTTCAATTTCGCCCATGCGCTTGCGAATTGTCTCGCTGCGATCTTTTTCGTTGGTTGTGGCGTCGATGCCTTCGAGAATTTTTTCTGTCACATCTTCCATGCGGATCAAAAACTGAACTGTCAGGCCGGGGATTGGGATTTCTTCTTCGAAATTATTTGCCCAGAATCCATTTTTAAGGTAGTCGTTTTCCACCGAACTGATTGATTGAATAGAGCCATAGCCACAGTGGTGGTTGGTCAGCAACAAACCCTGGCCGGAGATGATTTCGCCGGTGCAGCCTCTTCCAAAAATAACGATGGCATCTTTAAGACTGCTGCCGTTTACGTTATAGATTTCTTCAGCTGAAAGTTTAAGTCCAAGCTTTTGCATGTCGGAGTGATTGAGTTTATCAATCAACATCGGAATCCACATGCCTTCATCGGCTTTTGCTGTGAAACGGAATACAGATCCAAGAATCAACAGCGTTAAGAAGAGTTTTTTCATGATAAAAATTTGATTATTGTTTTCATTTAAATAAGAAAAGCAAAGCTAGTAAAAAACCTAAATCACAGCCTTTGAACACGATGATATAAAGTTTTTGGTATATTCCCGAAAGTATAAGGTGCAATGGATTGTTTTTTTGATGTGTACAATGTATCTTCGCTGCCAATCTGAAACCAATCCTGAATAAAATGAATGAAATCCAACGCTGTAACTGGCCGGGAACCAATGCGCTGATGATTCAGTATCACGACAACGAGTGGGGAGTTCCGCTTCATGATGATGATAAATTATTTGAATTTTTAGTGCTTGATGCCTTTCAGGCGGGCTTGAGCTGGCAAACAATTCTCAACAAAAGAGAGTCCTTCAGAGAGGCTTTTGATGGATTCAATGCAAGAAAAATAGCTTTATATGACCAGGAAAAGATTGAAAAGCTACTTCAGAATCCAGGTATTATTCGCAACAGATTGAAAGTGCTTTCTGCGATCACCAATGCGCAGGCGTTTCTGAGAATTCAGAAGGATTATGGCAGTTTTGACCGTTTTATCTGGCAGTTTACCGATGGAAAAACCATTGTCAATACCTGGGAAATGATGACAGATATACCAGCAAAAAGCAAGGAATCAGATGCCATGAGCAAGGCATTGATTAAGGAAGGCTTCAAATTTGTCGGCAGCACGATTTGCTATGCATTCATGCAAGCTGCCGGCATGGTTAACGACCATCTTACAAATTGTTTCAGATACGAAACATGCAAAGACTTATGCAGCAAAAATGCCTGACAGATTTGTTTTCAGCGGAAATAGCCCAATATCTTTTTTAAGCCTGTGATCTTAAAATCGGAGAGCTTCCTAATTGAGAATTACCTTTTGCTCTTTCACCTCTGTTATTGTATTGAGCCGTAAAATGTAAATTCCCTTTGGAAGTTTTCTTCCCTGATTGTCGGTCAAATTCCAGTTAAGTTGTTGTGCTCCGCCTTTTTGAAATCCCGAAAACAGTGTTTTCACCTTACTTCCTTTTGCATCGAAAATTTCAAGGGTACATTGCATGTCTTTTGCCAGATAGTACTCAACAGTAAACTGTTGGTTTGAATTTACCGGATTTGGGTAAGAAGCCTTAAGTGTTGAAAAAACAGGAACTTCACTGATTGCGTTGTTTCCGGTAATCAAATCCAGATTTAGCCGATAAGCTGAACAACCATAGGTTCCGGCAATCAAAGTTCTTGTAGGTTGATGAATTTTAAGATCGGTAACCGGCACATTCGGTAAACTCTGCATAAGACTTCCCCAGCTCGCACCACCGTTTTCGGTATAGAAAATACCTGCATCAGTGCCAATGTATAGCCAGCCCTGACGCGAAGGGTCAGCAACGATCACATTCACAGGCAAAGCAGGAAGGTTGCTGCTGATGGGCTCCCAGCTTTGTCCTAAGTTGGTCGATCGGAAAACGTAAGGATGTGGTTCGTCCCACCGGAAACCTGATACTGTTGCATAAATTGTATTCACATCAAATGGGTCGAAAGCAACACGCGTAATCCAGCGAACTGGTAATCCGGCTGATATATCGTTACTTATCATGCCGTTGGCTGAAATAAGATGCACGCGTCCGTCATCAGAACCTGTAAGCAAAAGATTTGGATTCAATGGCGAAATAGCGATTGTAGTGATTGTACTGAAGCCACCTTGGGCGATATTGTGGGTAAGGTCACCACTTATAGGTGTCCAGTTGTTGCCTCTGTTAGTTGTTTTCCAGACTCTGTATGTGCCGAAAAACAATGTTTGTGGGTCTGTTGGGTGCATCACATATGGGGATGACCAGTTGGTGCGGTCGCCTTGCCATGCTGAAATGCCGCTGAAGCTGTTTCCGCCATTGGTTGACCGTGCAAGGTTCCCCCATTGCGATTCGGCATAAATAATATTGGAGTTTGTGTAATCTACTAAAGTATAAAATCCGTCGCCTCCCAGAATTCTGTTCCAGTCATTAAGGGCACCGGTCCAGGTTCGGATGGTATTGTTGTCCTGCGTTCCTCCATAAATGCGTTGGGGATTCAGATAGTCCACCTCAATGGCATAAAACTGTGTCAAAGGAAGGTTGTTGATTTTGCTCCAGGAGTTACCATAATTGCTGCTTTTGTAGAGCCCACCGTCATTTCCGTGAATTATTTCGCCGGTCAGCGGATGGATAAACATTGCATGATGGTCCACATAAATCTGATCAAGATTGAAGTAGCCGGCAATCTGTGTATAACTGTTTCCTCCGTTTTCACTTCTGTAAAGGTCTACTCCCAATACCCAGATACGGTTGTCGTTTTGTGGATCTACACGTATTTGTCCGAAATACCAGCCAAAAGTGCTGTTCATTCCGCTCAGGTTGCCGTCATTGGTTTGCTGCCAGTTTTGACCGCCATTGGCGGTTTTATAAACTGTTGCAACATAATTCCCGTTTACAAGCCTGTCGATAAAAGCATAAACTATTTCAGGATTATTATTCGCAATAGCCAGACCAATGCGGCCTTTTTCGTTTCCACCGGGCAAGCCATTGCTGAGCAAAGTCCAGCTGTCGCCGCCATCGATGGATTTATAGATGCCGGAAGTTGCTCCGTGAGAGCGTCTGTAAGTGAGGCCGCGCATGCGTTCCCACATTGTTGCATACAAAATATCAGGGTTTGTTGGATGTTGCACAATATCGACGCCGGCAGTGGAATCCGAAACAAAAAGTACCCGTTCCCAATCATTTCCGCCATTGATGCTGCGGTAGATTCCACGCATTTCATTGGGTGTAAAAAGTGTTCCCAATGCTGCCACAAAAACCCTTTCACTGTTGTTGTGATCAACCAGGATTCGGCCAATATATGCAGATTGTTCCAGACCAATATGATTCCATGATTGGCCGGCATCAATAGATTTGTATAATCCGTTTCCAATAAAACTGAAGCTTGAAGAATTGGCTTCCCCAGTTCCGGCATAAAGGATATTTTCATTTGCAGGATCAAGCGCCAGTGCACCAATCGAAATCACTGGTGCATCTGTGAAAAGATGTTCCCAGCTGTTTCCGCTGTCGGTAGTTTTAAAAATGCCACCGGATGCTGCTCCGATATACATTGTTGTAGGATTTGCGGGATTTATTGCAATGTCTGTTATGCGTCCTCCGATATTTGTAGGCCCTGCAAGCTCCCATGCTGCATTGCGGATTGCAGAAGATTTATGGAGTGCTACTGCCTGTTGAAGGGCATACAAATAGTGTTCATAGCTGAACTCCGCATTGGGATATAGTTTTTGTTTGGCAAGCCAGTCATTTGGCGCCATTTTGGGTTCTTTTGTTTCGGGCAAAGATTGAAAAACAGGGTTCAGGTTTTTTATTTCATTTTTGCTGTGAAACATTAAGAAAGTGGCTATACCACCAGCAATAAGCAAAGTGAGGAGGAAGATTTTTCTTTTCATGGGCGTGCAGTTTTCCATTGTGGACCGTTTGCAAATATAGCTGAAACTGTTTTGATGGAGGTTTGTTTTTCAAACTGAGGCGAAAAATGAGAGTCGTCTAGTGAAGGAAAAGCTGTTTTCAATGGGTTATTTAGTTTTTCCCCGAAGCAGCTGATCAGCTGCAAAAGCGAATGCTATAAAGGCCATCAGCAGGCCCGGATAATAGAAGGCATCATTGACACTGCCACGAGTAACAAGCGGATGCACCATGATCGGTGAAATAAACTGACCAAGAAAAACTGCCATCGTCAGGTTGCCTATCATGCGGCCGCGACTTACCTCCGGAGCAATACTCATCATCCAGAGATTGGCGTTGGGCATGAGCAAGCCGGTTCCTGCGCCTGCAATAAGCAACCCAAAAAGGATGGTATAAAAACTTCCGGCAGAAGCAATTACAAGGTAGCCTAAAGCAAAAAGACTGAAAGCTGCGGCATAAATCCACTGAAAAGACAGACGGCGACGGATACTACCGTAAAACAGCGAAATCAACGCTCCGGAGAAAGTAGAAACACTGATTGCATAGCCAATCATGCTGTTTGAAACGCCCTGAGTTTGCTTCAGTAAAAATGGAAGTTGAGCCGGAATAATATAAAAAAGCGCCATTCCGGTGAACCCCATTAAGTAGATAAATTTTGAGGTTTTAATATCGAATTGCTTCGTTTCATTGGATAAAAGCAAAGCCTTCCTTCGTTTTATTTCAGGTTCGGGAATGCTTTTCCAAGCCAAAATGCAAATGGGTAAAGAAAGCGCATAAAGCCAGAATGGCATTTCCCAGCTGATGTCGGCCAGCCAGCCTGCGATGAGGATGAAAATGACACCGCCAAAAGCCATAAATGAACCTTGAAAACCAATGAATCTATTGCGCTCATGCCCTGTGAAGTAGTCGCCGATGAGGGTTGTTAGCGTTACCATATTTCCTGCAACTGCAATTCCAAGCAGCGCCCGGCCAGCAAGAATCGTGTAAAGATTGTCGGCATATGCACCTGTTGTTCCAGCCAAAGCATACAAAATCAGTGAACCCAAAAGCATGATGCGGCGTCCAAAACGATCAATTGACCAACCGGCAAGACTTGAAAAAAAGACGATAAACAATGCAGGCATTGTAATTATGAGTCGGCTTAAGAGCCCGATATTGGGCTCATCAGCGAAATGCTCACTAATACGGGGAAGCGAAGGTGCCACAATTGCGCCTGCCATGATTGTCATGGTGCTCGCTGCCAGCAAACCAGCTTTGATCCACATTCGTTGATTCATGTCCTGCTTTTTCGTTGCGCGGCCAAATGTTTAAATGCTTTTTCAATGAAAACGATTAAAAACATGGCCTTTCATGACAAAGATATAAAAACCAACAACTTTTTTCTATTCTGACAGCTGATCTTTTAAGAGTTTTTTAAAGCCTGGAAAATTTTATATAAGGTTTGTGCAAATGCCATTTTCATGAGGAAAGAATAAAAAGTTTGAAAAGCCCTTTGATATGCACAAAATATGACGTTTTTGAACGTATTTTTGTCAGGCTTAGTCATTGAAAGTTAAGCAAAAGGAATAAAACTTTCTTTTGTTTTGTCAAAGGCTAAGATGCAGTTAAGAAGGAAATAGGAAAGACTGGAAAACGTTTGACGACAAAGAAAATTCGAAACGTATTGGAGCATTACAAACAGTTGGACGAATCGGAGTTGGTGAAAATGTTGAAGCAGGGAAAGGAGCTTGCGCTTACAGAACTCATCAATCGCTATCAAAAAACGGTAGCCCGCGTTGTTATTGGTATGCTTGGCAATACTCCCGAAGCCGAAGATGTAGGTCAGGAGACCTTTATACGCTTTTGGAGCTCAGTAGAAAATTACAGGCATGATGCAAAAGTGTCAACTTTTTTGACCCGAATTGCTATAAACCTCTCAATAAACGAATTGCGCAGACGGAAAAAACGTTACGAATGGCTCGATTTTTTGGAAGATAAGAAGTATAAGAATATTACGATAATTGAATCAGACCAATACATTCAGACCGATGAACAGGAGCATATTACGAAGGCACTTGCCTCCATTGAACCAGATCAGCGCGCTGTTGTTATTCTTAGACTGGTGCAGGGATATTCAACAAAGGAAACGGCTGATATGCTTGAAATCCCATTGGGAACGGTCTTGTCACGCTTGTCAAGGGCATTGGAAAAACTGAGGATTGAAATCATCAAACTTGAGGAAATATGAAAAGGGAAAATGAAAAATTACTTATCAAGGCACTTGCTGAAGAACTGGATGCAGGAGAACATGCATTGCTCCAAAAGCGTCTTGATTTTGATCCAACGATGAAGGAAACGCTTCATGCATGGAGAAAAGTTGATAGCAGGCTCAAAAACTATCATCCGGATTTTGGTAAAGGATTTACACAAGGGGTTTTGATGAAGATTATTCAGAGGAATGACCAGTCTGAGGGGCAAAAAGATCTTTACAGATTGATGGTTCGCATCAGCATGTCCGCAGCTGCAGCGGTAGTTTTGCTTTTACTTTATGTGGTCTGGCAGGAGAATTCTATTGCTTTGGATGGATTGCTTGGACTGGCCGGACTCAAAAGTGATGACTTTACCAATCTGCTCGCAAATTATTGAAATACTATTTAAGCCATGAAAACAAAATACATTCTTCTACTTTTCGGAACTTTAGTCGCAGGCATACTTATCGGAACACTTACTACCGGAAGAGTGACACGAAATAAAGTCGAAAAGATCAAGTCCTTCAACACCAGAGAGGGTTTCAGAGATCACCTTTACATGATTGTTCAGCCTACACAAGCGCAAAAAGAACTGCTAACACCAATTCTCGACTCATTCAGCGATGTGCACTGGGAGTTGATGAAGGAGCATTGGGACAATCAAAAAGCCCTGTTCGATGAAATGGACAATGCCATAAAGCCCCTTATTACGGAAGAACAATTTCAGATTCTGATGGATCACAAGCAGAAAACGAGAAAAGGCAGGGAACATAAATACAACAAGCGAAACGAAGAAGTCAAATCAAAAAAATCCGGCAAGCAAAACAGATCAACAGATTAAATTTTTCATTCAACAAAGACCTGAAAATTAAAACCAATTAGTTTTTAAGCTTTTTCTCCTCAACCTGAATGATTTCAAAGGTTGTGGCATCGTAAACAAAAGAAATTACGGAAACATTTTTCGCTTGGTAATTCCCATTTAGTGTCAGGGTGTAATTTTTTGTGTTGGTGGATGCAGAAGCCTGTCCGGCAGCGATGAAGTCTTCACCCCAAATTCCATTTACATTTTCGCGAAGCATATGCCTGTGTACATAGTCCGGAATTGTTGGTGTCGGGCCAACGGTACTTTCGTTGTTGCGTTGCGCACTCACAATACTATCCTCCACAATACAAGCAATTATTTTATAATTTTCGTCTGCGACACTCAATAAAGTTGACTTCAATGTGATGTCAAGCTTGCGGGAACCTTCATTAAATGAAGTTTCGATTTCCAGTTTTAAAGCAGCAGGATCTTCAATAATTGCAGCAATAGCAGATCCCCATTGACCGGGAGGAACAACATAATTTCCGCCAGTTTTTTTGCGGTTGACCATTCCATTTGGATTTCCTTCTGCAGAAATAGCAAAAAACTGATCCCAGGCTTCACCGGCAGCAGTGCGATAATCATTGTTGAATGGAGCGCCTTGGGGCCATGCAAAAAACCCTGCATGAATGGCTAACATAATCATTTTGCCATCATAGGATTCCTGTAAGGCTATTGCTGATTTTGCTGCCAGCGGACAGTTTACACAGGTATGACCGGTATAATCTTCAAGCAATACTTTTCGGGTAACTGTTTCCGGATTGGTTTGCTGATTATCCTGTTTGTAGGGAGGTTCTATTTTATCGCAAGAAGCCAGAATGATTGCAAAGGCAAGAAAAAAGCTTATTTTTTTGATGTTTGTCATGACTGAACGATTCAAAGAATGTTAGAAATTTGTTGTCAAAGTCAGTGTCAACCCACTTGAAGCAGGCACTTGTCTGCAAACGCCACCTACACAGACCACACCTTCTGCCTGACGCCCAAAAGTGAGTGCTAAACGGCTTGCTTCACGCGTGAAACCTGCAGAAACAGTGTAATAATGATTGCGTTGGTCTTTGTCAGGATTCCCATAATTGTATTGGTCTGCTATTGCAAAAAACCATTTCGGTGCTATCGTGTATTCCACCATTGCAGCAATCCAGTCGCCATCATCCTGTTTTGTCCATAAGCCTTGAAGTTCGGTGCGTATGGCATTTCGTGCAGTCAGGCGATAAGTGAAATCAACTACAAAAAGGTTTGCTTCAACAACAGGATCGCCTGCATGACCCTCGATTGTAGCAATGTCATAAAGCAGATTCATGTATTGAAAAGTTCCTTTCAGTTTATTGCTGAAACGTTTGTCAACTTCAAAATTCAGGTCGCGGAAAAATACATGATCCGAAACTTTGAAGAAATCTGAAGTGTAGCCCAGTGTACCTTCCTGACCGATTTTTGTTGTGTCGTTCACAGCCACACGCATAATGTCGTTCACCTGACTGAAATTTAAGGCGATACCAGTTCCATATTTTCCTCCCAGAAGGGTTCCTTTCGGGATTTTATAATTCACCTGAAACTGCAAACCCATTTCGCCGTTGGGTTGCGTGGCATAAGGATATTTTCCGGTCAGACTGTAGGCGTGAGTGCGGTTGATTGGAGGTAAAAAATTGATGTCCAATGCATTTCCAGATACACTGCGATCAGATTTGAAGCCCATGTTGTCAACGCGTTTCAGCTGAAGAACCACGCCCAGCCCTCTTGTGGAATAAGAGAGCGACGACAGCATGGCATGACCTTCCTTGTAGATGAAGTTGTTCATTGCCGAAGGATCGTTGATTTTGTGCGCATATTCTGTCATAAAATTGAAATTGCCGGCGCCCAGATTTATCCGTCCTGCAAAACTGCCCACGTTTTCAGGTAAATTGTAAATCGGATCAGCATCACGCTGGTATTTGCTCACCGCACTTGCGCCAACACTGATTGACACTGGCGAAGATTCCATTCCTTTAACAATGTCATTCAGATTCACTTCGGCATCAAGGCCTCTGACGATTCCGCGGTTGTTGCGTTCAAATTTTTGCCAGTAATAGCGCTGACTTCCATAAATTCCTTTTACTGAAATCCCTTTCGCAGGATTCAAAACCACACGTATGCCATTCATGCTGTTATCATAGCCTAAAGTCCACTCTTCGTAGGTTCTGAAAATTAATCCATTTCCAAACTGTTCGTAAAAGTTACCGACCGTGACATCAATAAAATCGCTGCTATAGGAAGCCCATAGATAAGGAACGCCATTCCCTTCCTGACGTGGATCGAAGCCTGCAATAGGCGTCAGTAAAGCTTCGTAGCGCATTCCGGCTTTAAAATTGCCTAAGGTGTAAATGATGTTTCCATAACCGTTGATGCCAAGTTTCCGGCCGGCGATGGAGGAATCTGTAATGCCGATAACAGCATCTGGCCTGTAAAACTGTGCATCGACCTGAAAGCTTCCGTTTACAGTAGAATTATTTAAAAAATCCTGTGCATTCAGTGTGCCAAATGACAGGATAAGGATTATAAAAATCAGATTTTTTTTCATGAAAAAACTTTTGCCTGACAGAATCAAGTGAATTAAATATGTGACTACTTTTTGGCTGCTATTTTCTTTACTTTTTCATAAAGTTCAAATTCGGCGCCTTCAAAGTAGGATGTATGCTGAGACACTACATTTCCTTTGCCATCCAGAAGAAAAGTATGGGGAATCATATTTACGTTCATTGCTCTTTTGAAGTCGCCGTTGGCATCAAGCAGGATTTCAAAATCCCAGCCTTTACCTCTTGCTAAAGGGGCCACTTTAGCGGTAGAGCGTGAGTCGTCAATGGAAACAGCATAAATTTTTACGCCTGTTTCAGCTTGCCAGTCTTCATAATGCTCCATGAAAGCATCCAATTCCTTCTGGCAAGGTTTGCACCAAATAGCCCAGAAGCTAAGTATGATAGGTTTCCCATCGTTGTAAATTTCACTGGTATTGAAGTTCTTTCCGTCCAAAGTTTTGATAATCACTTTGGGCAGAACCGATTCCTGTGAAAATGCGCCAGAAACAAATAAGCTGAAAAAGGCCAGTATCAGAATTTTTTTCATTTGAAGAAGTTTATGAAATAAGTAAAATTCACTTTTGCATTTCAGACAACCAAAACCTTGTATAGGTTGCATCTGTCAGGCAATATAGACTTCAAGAAGTGTACATTTTACTGAAGGGAAAAGCTCTATTTCTTTTATCAGATTAGGTAAAAGGATCGTCTCAGCTTTTTTAACAAGATAGCTTTGATCTTCCCATTTTAATTCGAATGAACCTTCGGTACACAATAGAATCACAAAGGAATCCAGTTCGCTGTAGTCTTTGCGGATAGCCTCTGAAAACTGGAGGATATTCGTTGTAAAAAATTCAGAAGTGATTACTTTTTCTGTTTGATTTTCGGTTGTATGGTAAGGAGTTTTATAGGAATTATGCATTTTGTAGTCGATAGCTTCAAGGGCTTCTTCGGTGTGGAGTTCGCGCATCTGACCCAAATGATCTTTGCGGTCCCAGTCATAAATGCGGTAGGTAGTGTCGCTTGTTTGCTGAATTTCGGCGATAACAGTGCCTGGCCCCAGAGCATGAACACGGCCGGCAGGGATGAAAAATACATCACCCTGATTTACCTTTTCGAAGTTCATTATTTCTTTAAGCTTGCCTGAGTTAAGATGTTCAAGATAACTTTTTTCGTCGGTAGGTCTGTTGAAACCACTAATTAATTCAGCATTTTCATCAGCTTGCATCACATACCACATCTCCGTTTTTCCATAACCTGTTTTGCGCTTTTGGGCTAACGCATCATCGGGATGGACCTGAATTGAGAGCCAGTCGTTGGAGTCGATGACTTTTACGAGAATCGGAAAAACATCTCCAAAACGATCATAAACCCTGTCGCCAACAAGGTCACCCATAAAAACTTCAACGATCTCGTTCAGCTCATTGCCGGCGAGGTAGCCGTTGCTTATGATGGTCGGATTTCCATCGACACCTGATACCAGCCATGCTTCTCCGCAATTCGGAAGATTACCGAAATCAAGTTGCAGATGTTGTCTGATTCTTTGCCCTCCCCAGATCTTATCTTTGAAGATAGGCTTTAGTTTGAAAGGATAGAGTGATTGCATTCAGCATAAATTTAATCCGCAAAAATAAGCATTAATGAAAAGTTAGCATACTTATGATGTGTTTTGAAACAGATTGATGCCATGCTTTTGGAAAATTACCTTTTAAGAGAACCGAAAAACGTACATTTGTCATTCAAAATAATATGCATAGTGAAGAAAATTTGTGTGTTTTGTGGAAGCAGTATGGGTGTTAAATCAGCCTACAAAGAAGCTGCCGTTGCTTTAGGGATTGCTTTGGCAGAAAGGCAGGATGAATTGATTTATGGAGGCGCGAATGTAGGATTGATGAAGGTTCTGGCCGAAACAATGATGCAAAAAGGAGGCAGAGTAGTTGGCATAATGCCACATCATCTTATCAGGAAAGAAGTAGCCCACAACGGAATTGATCTTATGCATGAAGTGCAATCAATGGCCGAACGCAAAGAGCTGATGGTGGAACTTTCGGATGCATTCATCGCTATGCCGGGTGGTTTTGGAACGTTGGATGAAATATCAGAAATACTTACTTTAAACCAGCTTCGTATTGCCGATAAGCCGATAGCGCTACTGAATATTGAAGGCTATTTCGATCACTTGCTGGCTTTTCTCGACCATGGTGTCAAAGAAGGATTCATTCGCCCCGAACATCGTGAAAATATAATTGTTTCGGATGATCCATTCAAACTTCCGGCTTTGCTTGAGGCCTACAGGCCGGTGGAAATTGGAAAATGGATCGAAGATATCAAACAGGAAAGCAGCTTATAATATGCTCATAATTGGCATCACCGGAACACTCGGGGCAGGGAAGGGCACTATCGTTGATTTCCTGGTCAAAGAAAAACAGTTTGAGCACTATTCTGTCCGTGCTTTTCTTATCCGAGAAATAGAAAAAAGAGGTCTGGAAGTAAATCGTGACAGCATGACCCATGTGGCAAATTCTCTCAGGGCTGAATTTGGTCCAAGCTATATCACAGATTGTCTCTACATTGAAGCTTTGGAGGCAGGTAAATCCTGTGTGATTGAAAGCATACGCACAGTTGGTGAAATCACATCGCTTCGCGGAAAACCGGGGTTTTGGCTTTTTGCAGTTGATGCCAATCCTGAGCTTCGTTACCAACGTATTCAAAAGCGGAAATCGGAAACAGATGCTGTAAGTTTCGAAACTTTTCTGGCCAACGAAGCCAGAGAAATGCATGCCACCGATCCCAACCATCAGAATCTTGCCGAGTGCATCCGTATGGCAGATTTTGTGCTGCACAACGAGGAAAACCTGGAAAGTCTGCACCATCAAATAGAAGAAATTCTTCAAAAAATAAATACCCATGTCTGAGAATCAACCAAAAATCCCCATGCATATAAGACCCAGCTGGGATGAATATTTTCTGAAACTGGCCGATTCCGTTGCCAGCAGGGCTACCTGCGATCGTGGCCGGAGCGGATGCGTCATTGTAAAAGACAAGCAGATTCTTGTTACAGGCTATGTTGGGTCGCCGCGCGGATTGCCGCATTGTGATGAAGTGGGTCATCTGATGAAAAAAGTGATTCACGAAGATGGCAGTGTCACGCAACATTGTGTGCGAACCGTCCATGCTGAACAAAATGCGATCACACAAGCGGCACGCCGGGGTATTGCACTCGATGCAAGCACTTTATATTGCCGGATGACTCCCTGCCGCACATGTGCCATGCTCATCATCAACTGTGGAATAGAACGTGTGGTTTGCGAGCGGAAATACCATGCCGGCCTCGAGTCTGAAGCCATGTTTGCCGAAGCCGGCGTTAAACTGGAGTTCGTTTTTGATGAAATTCAGCAGTACGAGGGGCAGTAAAATTTGTTTTTTAACAACTTGGTTTTGAAGAAATAATCTCAGAAAGCTGATTTAAATTGCCTGTTTTGGCGCCTTATTTTGTATTCTGATTAATATTTCCTTCTTGTTTTCTCTTTCCTCTTCAATGTCAAAATCATCTTGTAATCCAAGCCAGAATTTTGCAGTTGTTCCAAAATATGTTGCCAATCTAAGGGCTGTGTCGGCTGTTATTCTTCTTTTTCCTTTGATTATCTGGGAAATCCGTGTCTGAGGTATATCCGTGTCTTTTGATAATCGATAGGCACTTATCTCAAGAGGGGATAAAAATTCCTCTGATAAAATTTCTCCAGGGTGAATATTCGCTAATCTCTCCATTTTTTATCCTCCTTTTTTAATGATAATCTATTATCTCAACATCCTGTGCATTGTTGTCGTTCCATCGAAACACTATGCGCCATTGGTCATTAATCCTGATACTGTAAAAATATGAACCTTGTAATTTTTCAAGTCGATTTGAAGGCGGAATTCTTAGATCTGACCAATTTTGTGAATTGTTTAACATCCTCATTTTTCTCCGTCCAATCTGTTGAATTTCAATTGGTATTTTATTGACGCTATCGCCATTCCAGATTCTTTCTGTATCCTTTGAACCAAATGAAATGATCATGCTAACTTTTTACGTTACTAACGCCAAAGATAAGTGGTTTATTTCAATTTGTCAAATATGACAATATAACCATTTACTGTAAAAGTTCTAGCATCGAAAATCAAAATCTAGTATAATCATTCTATATTACCTCAAAAATGACCTGTTTACCTCAAAGTTTGCCTGCATATCGGACTAAAAACTGTATTTTTGGAGATTAAAATAGATCCCTGCAGAAAATGTCATTATTGAACCCTTGTTTGTTATTTTCATTTCCATTTAACGTGGACATTCAATTTATTCCTTTGATTAAAGATATTCCTGATTCGTTGAATGCCTTCATAAAATCCTCTGTCAAAAATGAGTTATAGATACAAAAAGCTCATTCCATTGGCATTATTGCTGTTGATTTTAGGAGGGTTATTTTTTTTACCCATAAAAGTACCATTTAGTTTCCAGTCGATGGGATTGTTGAATCCTTCAAAAAAATGGAGTCTGCGCACAGACCTTGATGGAAATTTCTACAGCGAACTGAAGAATTTTCAGTCAGGCGTTATAGAACAATCAACCAGTTATCGCTTTGAAAGGGGTGATATAGCATCTTTATTTTTCTCTAAAGAGATTGCAAACAATGCCTCAATTTTTAAGAACGACACAATTGGTATGCTTTCTTCAAGGCTTGTGGAGGACAGGATTCAAAAACTTGAAAGTGAAATGCTGGTTTGGGAACAACAACTTCAAAGCCGTAAATCCGGTGAAAAGGAGGCTGTGGTTGAAGAATTGCGGCAGAAATTAATTTATGCCCAACAGCAGTTCGAACTGACACAGAAAAACTTTGAACGCTCGCAAATACTTTTCCTTGACAGCCTGATAGCAAGAGATAGATTTGAGTCGGCTGAAACGGAATTTATTACGGCAAAAACCAATATTGAAATTGCCCGGAATAGTTACAATGCAGTTTTATCCGGTGCAAAACCTGCAGATATAAAACTTGTAGAAGAGCAGATTCTGGCAAGTCAGAAAGAATTACAATTTTTGGAAGAAACCAGACAAAAGTATGTTTTGCTTTCACCTTTATCCGGAAAGCTGGTTTTGAACCAATATTTGCCCAAAGAGGTTGAGTATATTTCCATCATCGACACTACTGAATTTATCTTGTATGCGCCGGTGAAATTTCATTACAAACCTTATCTGAGCTACGATCTGAAAATTGATTTTACTATTCCCGGAACTGACGAAACAGTTCAGGCAACGATATTTGACTTCACCGAACATGTGGAAATCATCAGTTCGAATCAGGTAATTTTTGTGAAAGCACGTATCTCTGATCCACCGGCTTCACTTATACCGGGGCTTTCGGTGAAATGCAAATTTGCAGGCGAACCTGTGACATTGAGGGAATACGTGAAACGAACACTTGACATTTTTTTACGGTAAATCAAAATGCTGCGCTACGAATACAAATATTTTGTCCCAAACAATAAAATGGACACCCTTCGCCGGATGATAGCACCCTTTGTCAGCTATGACAAATACAGTGAAAAGATGGAGGAAAAGCATTATACAGTGCGTAGCATCTATTTTGATACTGCCGGATATGGCTGTTATTTTGAAAAAGTTGAAGGGATAAAGCATCGCAAAAAGTTCCGTTTAAGAGGTTACAATTTGCCTGAAAATATTGACCCGCAGGTGTTTTTTGAGATTAAAAGAAAATTTGAAGTTCCTATTATTAAAAACAGAGCTCCTGTGGCTTTTGACAGTGCGCTCCAAATGTTTACTGGCAATTATTTGGACAAATATCTTCCCGACACAGAAAAGTATCCCCGATCGGAGGAAAACCTCAAACGCTTTTTTTATCACTATCATACTCACAAGCTTCGGCCTGTGATTCTTGTGATTTATGAAAGAGAAGCATTTCTGGGTAATCATGACGATTCCATCAGGGTTACCTTTGATAAAAATCTCAGGAGTGTTGCTTTTCCCAACATAGAAGAGCTTTACTCTGAAAATAATGTCAGGAGATCTCTTTCTGAACGCTTTATTCTGGAAGTAAAATTTAACGACCATTTTCCTTCATGGATGAAGCCTGTTATCGGTACATTGGGGTTAAGGCGACAATCAGTTTCAAAATATGTGATCTCTATCGATACGCATAATTTTATCAAGCCTAAAAAGCTTCCTTCCATCTATTCACACACACAGATTTACAGAAATAACAAGAATTGATATGTTTGAAGAATTTCAGAATTTTGACCTTTTTCCTGTAACAGTTTTTACTGTTATTGGCAATCTTATCGTTTCATTTGTCTGTGGAATTGTGATTTCTCTTGTCTATCGTTTTGTTTACAAAGGGCCAAGTTATTCGGTCACTTTTGTCAATTCTCTGGTATTTCTCTCCATGATTACGTCAGTTGTAATTCTTGTGATTGGCAACAATCTGGCTACCGCTTTTGGTTTAGTCGGTGCAATGTCAATTATTCGTTTCAGGACAGCAGTGCGCGATGTGCAGGACATTGTTTTTATTTTCTTTTCTCTGGTTGTGGGTATGGCTGCAGGCGTTGGGCTCTATTCAGTGGCAATTGCCGGAACACTTTTTATCAGTCTGGCCATTATTCTATTATCGGTGACAAATTTTGGGCAGGCCAAAAAACGGGAGTTTTTGCTGCAACTAACGTATAACAGCGGCACTGAAAACGAAGCTATGATTGATACTATTCTTAAAAGTCATTGTCGGAGAATGAAGCTTGTGAACCTTAAAAATGCCGGTTCGGATTCGGTGCTCGAAGCGCATTACCATGTTTCACTAAAAGATGAAAGGAAAAACTCACAACTTGTATCAGACCTCCTTGCCTCACCGGCGGTGCTCGATGTGAATCTCTATTTCGATGAAGATGATGTGAATCCGCCAACATATTAGCCAACATTTCAAGGAATCTGTAAACCTCAAATCAATAAAAATGCCTCACCAATTTCTTCAAAATTAGTGAGACATTTATTGATGGCTACTTCTGAACCGTTGACTATTTCTGCCTTTTCAGTATTTTTATGCTTAAGCCTTTTTGAGCTGACCAGCCTTCTTTGTCAGTCAGACTGATAAAAAAGTGGTAATCACCTTCATCAAACTCACCATTTGCATTTCCTTGTGGAATCAGCATTTCCAGATTCGGTTCATAAACTGTTGAACCTTCAGGAATGCTGTGGCTTTTGATAAAAACGTAAGGATTAACCGCTGGTTTCACGGGCCAAAGCTCACAAACGGTCACTTCAGTACTGTGCGCATGATGATCAAAATTTTGGTGGATTTCGATGCTGAAGGCGCCTAATTCTTTGTTATCAATAAATTTTGCTATAAAATTGAATGCTTCACCAAAATAAATTGTATCGCAATTAACTGGAAAAGCATTGGAATAATTGATGTCGATTTCGGGCTTTTGATCATCGATTTCCTCTTTGCTGCAAGCATGAAAAAGAATGCTAATGAAAAGAAAAAAGACAATGGTGCGTGAAACTCTCATGATTGATTTTTTGAATTAGTTATAGCAGTATTCTATAACAAACGAAATTGGATTTGGTTATTTTACCGGAGCAGAAAGCTTTATTTCCAGTTCGCGTTCAACCTCTGCTTTGTTGCCTTCCATATCTATTACAGCAAAATGAAAATGATAGTCGCCAGTTTCAGCATCAGCAGGAATGTCCAGATCTTCGTGAAAAATGGTGTTTTTCAATCCTGAAAATTTTACATAGGTTGAGTCAACTTCCCATTCACCTTCGCTCAGGATGTAGCTGGCAAACTTTTTGCCATGTTCACCTTCGTGATGAATTTTTATTTCGATTCTGTTTATTTTGCCCTCAGCCACAATATCAGCTTCAATATGTAGATCGCTTCCGGGATAGGCGGAATTACTGTTGTCATGCCCGAGTTCAAAGTTTTTGATTTCAGGTTTGGAAATTTCTTTGTCTTTGTTGCAAGAGCTTAAAGAAAAGATAGTTAGAGCAAAAAACATTGCAAAAATTACATGAGTTGTTTTCATAGTTTAAATGGGTATTTAATTAATTATTCGATGAGTTTGTTTAAAGTATTTTAATAAGTCATTCATTTATAGTGCGTTCAAAAGGAATTCTGATGCCGATACTCAGACTTCTTCCAGGCTCGGGCACATTGATGAGCCTGTAATAGCTCATGTGATTGAAATATTTTTGGTTCATCAGATTATGAAGTTGAATATTAATCGAAATGAACTGTTTTTTAATCTTAAAATCTGCACCGACGCTTAAATCTATCACCTGATAACCCTTGGTTTTTTCCTCAGGTGGTACAATTTTGTTTTGCGGGGCTGTCAGTTTGTAGTCGACGGACAAATAGGAGTTTTCAAAATTCATGATATTTTTCGGCAAAAATTTCAGGTTCAGCAAAAGGGATGCCGGAGGAGAAAAAGGCATTGTAAAACCTTTTTTAGCTCCCGATAATTGCTCAGAATAAACATATTCGCCAATAACTCCCGATTTCAATGTTCTGCTCAGATCGAAGTGTGCATGGATTTCGCCGCCAAAACGAAATACGCTGCTTTCGGTATAATTGAAAATCTGATTGCCGTTTCCATAGAGCTGATCATGTTCAAAACCGGGATTGAGGTATATATAGTTGGAAAAATAATTCACAAAAGGGCTGAACCCAATAGCGATTTTTCTCCCTGAATATTCAGCATTAAAATCCAGTTGATAAGCGATCTCAGGTTTTAAATCCGGATTTCCGACTTCATAGCTGAAATGATGATAATTTACGCCATTTGCTGCAAGCTCTTTGGCGATGGGCATACGAAAACTCTTGCCTGCATTGACTTTGAAAGTCAGATTCTCAAGATTGTAATTGTATCCAACCGACCAGCTTAAATTCGAAAAACGCCTTGTCAAATCCGGAGCGCGAAGCAGAAATACATCATTTATTCCATTGTTGGTCTCTTCCGGACTTGCATACCAGTCATTATAAGCCTCGGTGTTGATGATTCCAAAATCTGTTCTTAACCCCAAATGCAAAAAACTTCTTTCCGAAAGTGTGAATTTCCCATAAACGAAAGCACCTGAAGCCGATTGCCTGTAGGCAGGAATCATAAATCCACGGCCATTGATGCTATTGTTTTGGTGTTCAAAACTCAAGCCTGATGTGAAATGCAGTTTTTCGTTGAAAGTATAGCTGCCTTTCAGATTTGCTGAATAGATATATTTCTCAAATTCACGTTCAAGATCTGAAGGAAAATCCATAGAATCCGGAAAAATTGGCGGCATATATCCATGATCAACATATTGGCTGTATTCTTGTCTGAAATTCCGCTGAAACCCAAGTTCCGCTTCCATACGCAGGCCATTTCTCGTCCATTCACTTTTGTTGACGGCCTTGAAATGTTTCACTTCCTGATAGGGATAATTGATGTCTCTGGCAGAGGCATCGTGCAAAACAGTATCCACTCTGCGGGGTTCAAGTCCGTGGGCATTCGCAAAAAATCCATTGACAGTGTTGATTCTGCTGATAAAAAATCTGCTGATATAATTGCTCTTCACAAGTCCGAATGAGGCGTGAAGGTTTCGTTCATTGCCAGCAGTATTTCGCAGATTATTGTTATAAAGTGGTGCTCTGTAGCTGTAAATATCTACGCTGTCGGTTGGCACTTTGTAGTCGGCATAATCAAGAATAGTAGCCCTCAGCGACAGATATAAACTGTTTTTTCTCGCAAAAACTGAAACGGAACTACCTAGAAGATCGTTGTTTGTTTTTCCAATAAAATCAATGTTTCCGCCTATTGTGTTGTTGGAAGGAATACCTGATTGCTTCAAATCAACGATTCCACCAATGGCATCGGAGCCATACATCAGAGATGCAGGGCCTTTGATTACCTCAATGTTTTCAACGGCAAACTGATCTATCTCCAAACCATGATCAGAACCCCATTGCTGACCTTCGTGCTTTACACCGTTTTCGACAACAACTACCCTGTTAAAGCCGAGGCCACGAATGACTGGTTTCGACTGACCTGCTCCAATGTCTATTGTGCTGACGCCAGGCAAACGATCAAGGGATTTCATCAGGCTTCCACCAAGGTTTTGCCGCAAAAAAACATCATTTACAACTTCAGAGTTTAATGAATTTTCCCTTCTTCTCGTTTCAATGGAATTGTCGAATATCTCAACTTCCTGAAGGGTTGTCCGTTGTGGAGCCATGGAAAAAGTGAGGTAAAGATTTTGCTCAATATTCAATTGTTTGGTTTCAGTTTTATAGCCAAGAAATGAGATTTTCAATGTGTAATTCCCTTTTTGAAGGTCATCTAGTTTGAATAGACCATTCGCATCTGTTGCAATAGCTTTTTGACCCGGCATAATGACAACCAATGCTCCCGGCAAGGGAATATTGTTTTCATCGCTGACTTTTCCCAAAAGTTCAAAATTCTGACTGTAAACAGAAGAAAATGAAACCGTCAAAAAAATGTATATGATGAGATATCGTCTCAAAAATAATTGCATAGAAGGATTTTGATAAAAAGAGAATTCACCGGATGCAAGCTGAAATCTGGCTTGAAACAAATTTTTAGGTCTTCCTCGACAATAAAATACTGGATTTCTTTTGAGGAAATTCAATCCGTAATTATCTGAAGGAAAGTGCTGATTATGCCTTAACCGGCGGTGCACGTGGCGTGCCGGGATGGCTTTCAAAGCCTAAATGTGGTGCTTCAGCAATGATGTTCCGGATCAAAAAATGAACATCGATATCAAAACCAAAGTTGAAGGCTTGCGGGATGTTTTTTAAAGAGATTTTGTAGTCACAAATCAGGCAATTACCGTCTGATCCTTCACCAATGAAAGGGTTGAATGCTAAAGCCTCAGAATTGACAGAATTAATCGAACACTCAAAACCGGAGCAATGATGGTGCTCAGCATGTACCAAAAAATGCGTGCTTTGAACCAGTATCGGGAATATAAATATTCCGGCTAAAACGAAGGCGATATGTGATTTAATTTTCTTCAATTTATTCAGCAGTTGTTTTGCATTTGCTGCAGCAGCCTTTTATAATCATTTCGGTTTCTGAACTGGTGAAACCGGCCGGAAGTTGCGGTATTGTTACCGGAATTGAATCCATGCACTGAACTGTATCGCATTCATGGCAGTAAAAATGTGCGTGACTGTGTTTTTGTGTGACAGCGTTGTCCAGCGCGTATTTTACAATTTGATTGTCCACAACAATTTTGTGAATAATCTTGCTGTCATGCAAAGTTTTGAAAGAGCGATAGAAAGTTGTACGGTCATAATTGCCTACCAACTTTTCCCTGATCTCATTTTCAGATAGTGCCATACCTGCATGCATAATCGTCTCAATAATGCCTTCGCGACAACTTGTTCGTTTGAGCTGATGCTCATGCAATATTTGAGAAGCTTCCATTATGCAATACTGTTTTAAATGCAACGAGGTTGCAAATGTAGATGTTTATGGCAAACACAAGAGTATTTTTTTATTAAAAATTCGAAAATAAATGCAGAACACTACATTTTGTTACTATTTCTAAACAAAAAGCTGGGGTTCTTGTTTGCTGCCAGCTATTGTTTTTGAAAAAGTAATTAAAGTAAATAGTTGGAATAAAGCATTTTAAATAAGCGAGATTTTTTTATTTACATTCTTCAGCTCAAAAATGACAACGTATTAGTTTTCCTCTTCATAAATAGCAACATTTGCTTTTTCACCGGCTTTCACATAGCCTCTGAACATACCTGATGTATTGAATGGCATCGCAATATTTCCATCTTTGTCAACTGCAATTATCCCCCCACCGGCATCAAGTGCTTTAAGTTTTTTCATAACAACATCATCTGTAGCTTGTTCCAGTGTCTGATTGCCATAAAGCATTCTGGCGGCTATGTCGTGGGCAACGGCACTTCTGATAAAATATTCACCATGTCCGGTTGCAGAAATCGCGCAACTTTTATTGTCTGCCCAGGTTCCGGCGCCAATTACCGGCGCATCGCCAAGCCTTCCAACGCGTTTGTAATGCATCCCACCTGTGGAAGTTCCGGCAGCCAAATTGCCGTTTTTGTCGAGTGCAACTGCGCCGACTGTACCTTTGGGGTTAAGTGGAAACTCGCGCTCCAGACGTGTCTGCCGTGTTTTTTCATAACTATCCCAACGTGGCTGTGTGAAAAAATAGGAAGGGTTCACGGTGTCTATTCCTGCTTTGACAGCAAAATCTTCGGCTCCTTTGCCAATCAGAAAAACATGGCGACCATCGTCCATGATTGCTTTTGCAGCAAGAATGGGATTTCGGATAATTCCGACGGCGCCAACTGCACCTGCTTTGCCTTCATTTCCTTCCATGATGGAAGCATCGTGGGCAATTTCACCAGCTTCATTATACACGGCACCTCTTCCGGCATTAAAAAGCGGATTGTCTTCCAAAAGAAGGATCGCAGCTACGATGGCATCGGTGCTGCTCCCACCGGATTTCAGGATTTTTTCACCAGCTTCAAGTGCAGCCATCAAGCCCGATTTGTATGCATCTTCAGCCTCTGCCGACATTTTTGACCGGTCCATTGCACCGGCTCCACCGTGTATTACCAACACATAATCTGGTTTTGTTTCTCGTTTAAGCGATTGCTGACTAATCCCAAAAAGTGGAAGCAGAATAATAACAAGAAGAATAAAAACAGATGTGAATGATACATTAGGTTTTTTCATAGCAAAACATTTGAAATATGTGAGAGGCGAAATTAACAAAAAAGAGATTTCAGGAATTTGTTTTATTGGGGGTTGTTATTTTCAATTTTGAAAGAAAGATGAATATTTTTTAATTCCCTAAAAAAGAGATTAATAACGTTTACTGAAGGTAATAAAGGACTACCTATTAAGGAAAAAACCAATCACTTCATGCATATCGTATAAACCAAACAGTTGTGCTGAAGTAAGGATGATAACGATAATAATGACCCATTTCACAAAAACGATCCCTTTCTGAACGGCCAGATGTGAGGCAATGTAAGCGCCAATAATATTTCCAATGGCATGAATAAGACCAAATTTCCAGTTCACTGCTCCGTGATAGACAAAAACAGCCAATGCGAAAGGCGTATAGAGCAGCACAATCCATACCTTTAATGCGTTGGCCCTTACAAGATCGAAGCCAGCACCAACTACGATTGCTGCAAGTAAAAAGTAGCCTACGCCAACCTGAACAAAACCTCCGTAAAAGCCAATAAGGAAGAAAATCAATACCTGAACCCAGCTTATCTTTCGTTTCATCAACTCTTCGTTGCCTTTCAGATATTTCGAAGTTTTGAAAACCATGAAAAAGATCATCAACAGCAATACAACAGCAAAAGCTTTTTCAAATGCCTCTTTATTGATGTCAACAGCCACCCATGCACCTACAATAGAACCAATTACAGCCGGAACTGCAAGCCAGGTTCCTTTTTTCAGGTCAAGAACTTTTTTTTGATAAAAAGTAGAAACGGAAGTGATATTCTGAAGCACTACAGCTATTCTGTTCGTGCCATTGGCAACATCAATCGGCAAACCTAAAAACAAAAAAATAGCCATCGAAATGATTGTTCCACCACCTGCAAGCGTATTGATGAAACCCACAAAAACACCTGAAACGATCAGTGCTGTAATTTCAATCCAGTTCATAATGAGTTATTCATTGGTCTGATTTATTACCTTTTTTCCAAAAAAATGGATGAAACCAAATAGAATTACTACTCCCAGAAGCATTAAAACCCAGCTTGAAACGAAACCATAAGCTGCCGGAATTGTTCCAAAAACAACAGCTACAAAACCAACTGTGAGTGCATATGGCATTTGGGTGCGCACATGTTCTATATGATTGCAGCCACTGGAAATTGAACTCAAAATTGTGGTGTCAGAAATTGGAGAAACATGATCGCCCAGAATAGAACCTGAAAGCACAGCTGAAACGACACTGTAAAAAATTGTCAGACCATGTTCGTGATCAATGCCTGGCGCACTTTCTGTCAACATCCAGCTTGTCGGGAGCAATAAAGGATACAGAATTGCCATTGTACCCCATGAGGTGCCGGTTGAAAAGGCTACCAAAGCTGCCAAAATGAAGGTGAAAGCAGGTATAAGATAAGGTGAAAATGACATGCTCAGAAGACTTTGTGCAATGAAATCGGCCGTATGCATATGTTCAGTAACCAATGCAACGGACCATGCCAGTGTAAGGATAAGGATTGCAGTCATCATAATTCTGAAGCCTTCCAAAATGCTTTCAATCGTCTTTTGTAAATTCAGAATTCTTTGAGAAAGTGTCAACATAAAAGCAACAACCAAAGCGCTGACAGACGACCAAAGCAAGGCTGCATAGGAGTCGCTCTTGCCGATAATTTCCGATATTTTTGTAATGAAAGACACTTCTTCATTTGCCCAAAGCGCTTTGTCCCAACCGGTGTAAAGTAGCCCGGAAATGGTTCCGAATATGATGACTGCAACAGGAATTATTGCATTCATTGCCTTTTCATATTTTACGGATGTCTCAAACTTGTTTTCAGTTTCGGATGAGTCGGAATTAATTTCATCTTGAGGTGCTTTTTTTGATCTGACAGCGTTTTCCGCTTTTAACATAGGGCCATATTCACGTTTCATCAGGATAATCATCAACACGAAAATCAGCGTTAGGATAGGATAAAAACTGTAGGCCAAGGAGTTAAAAAATACGTTGTATGCAGATTGATTCAAGCCGATTACGTTCAATCCATCCTGAATATAGCTCAATTCGGCGCCGATCCATGTTGTTACAAAAGCAATAGCAGCAATGGGTGCAGCAGTAGAATCTACGATATAAGCAAGTTTAGCGCGCGAAATTTTCAGCCGGTCAGCTACAGGTCGCATTGTGTTTCCAACAACAAGGGTGTTGGCATAATCGTCAAAGAAAATAACCATACCCAGAAGCCATGTTACCAGCTGCCCTGATCGGGAAGAGCGTGCAAAAACGGATAAGCGGTTTACAACCCCTTTCATTCCGCCATTGCTCGAGATAAGTTGCACCATTCCCCCGATCATCATTGAAAAAATAATGATTGAAAGATGGCCGCGATCAGTCAAGGAGTCCATTACATAGGTGTCAATAACTGCCAAAAAACCTTTGCCAATTGCTGCAAAAAACCCAACTCCCTGATAGTAAAACATGATGGAGGTGCCGGTTAGAATGCCCACAAATAGTGCTGAAAAAACCTCTTTGAGCAACAAGGCAAGAATTATTGCGATCAAAGGCGGAAGGACTGACATCCAGAGTGGGATAGGGGTAACAGCTTTCTCTAAGATGAAATCATCCATTTTGATAATTAGATGCTCATCTTCCGGAAAGTCATAATTGAAAGCCGCTTCATTCCTGACAAAAGTAACCTCATAGGATTTTTCGTTTAGAAAAACTGTTTTGCTTACACCTTCAAACTGCCCATACAAGCTGTCTGAAACAATCTTCAAGGTTATTGACTGCGAAACATCACCCACAATGATTTTTGGAAGCTCCACCTGAATATCAGATTGTCCGAATTGTTTTGCATTCAAACCAAAGCTTGAATAAATTAGGAGCAAAATCAAAAGCTTAAGACGCAACATAGGCCTTGCAGGGTTAAAAAAACAAGGCGTAAAGATAGTTTTTTCTTAATTGAAAAAAGATGGAGGTTTTTCAAGGAAATTTTAAATCAATCGGGCATCTTTTTAATTGTGGTTTAATATATTGGATGCATGAAAAGCTGGTTAATTCTTAGCTGTTAAACAATTTATAAAACTGTATGTTAACTTTATTTAAAAAAGCAAAGCCTGCTTGTGACCACAAAAAGTAAATTTTCTTTGGCTTTGCACTATTTATAGTGTGGATTACTAGCAAAAAATTCCAATCAGTCTGTTGATGAACAAAGTGAAAAAACAAAATAAAAAGCAGCATTTACCCACCAAAATTTGTATAACTTGCAGCAGGCCGTTTACCTGGCGAAAGAAATGGGAAAGGGTTTGGGAAGATGTCAAATACTGCAGTGACAGATGCCGGATGAACAAAAAATCGTTAACAGACAAAATAAATACATAGAAATGAAAAAGCCTTCTGTTTTTCTTCTTTTTCCGAACCAGCTTTTTCAGGATATTTCCATGCTCATTGAGGCCGATGAAGTGTATCTGGTTGAAGAATTTCTGTTTTTTAAACAATACAAGTTTCACAAACAGAAACTGACATTGCATCGGGCTTCAATGAAATATTATGAAGATTATCTGATCAAAAACGATTTGCAGGTGCATTATGTTGAAGCTGCAGAAAAGGAAAGTGACATCAGAATATTGATTGAAAAACTCTCAAAACGTAATATTTCCGGAATTCATTTTTATGATGTATGTGATGATTGGCTGGAGCAAAGAATAGTCAGGACTTGTGCTAAATGGAACATAAAAACAAAAGAGTATCCAAGCCTTTTGTTTATAAACACGAAAGAAGATTTGAAGGTTTACTTTGGCAAAAGGGAAAAGTATTTTCAGTCGGACTTTTACATGCAGCAACGGAAAAAGCTGAATATTTTACTTGACGATCAGCAAAAACCTATTGGCGGAAAATGGAGCTATGATTCCGAAAACAGATTGAAATACCCAAAAGGTAAAACGCCTCCAAAAGTAGTTTTTCCGGAAGTAAATTCTTTTTACGAGGAAGCCGTTGACTATGTGGAAAAGAATTTCAGCAATAACTATGGTGTCAGTTCCAAATCCATTATCTATCCTGTTACCCACAGCCAAAGTGAAGCATGGTTGCAGCAGTTTTTGGAAAACAGATTTTCCGGATTTGGTGAATACGAAGATGCGATCGTAAGCAATGAACTGTTTCTGCACCACAGCGTCTTGTCTCCGCTCATCAATATCGGTTTATTGCAGCCCATGCAGGTGGTGTATGCCGCCATTGACTTTGCCCGCAAGAATGAAGTTTCTTTAAACTCTTTGGAGGGTTTTATCAGACAGATTATCGGTTGGAGGGAATTCATCAGAGGTGTATACATTTATAAAGGAGTATATGAACGAACAGCAAATTTCTGGAAATTTCAAAAGCCTTTGCCCGCTTCATTTTACGACGCTTCTACCGGCATCGGACCCTTGGATTCAACCATCAAAAAGGTATTGACTTCTGCTTATTGCCATCACATCGAACGTCTGATGATTCTGGGAAATTTTATGGTGCTTACGGAAACAAATCCTGATGCAGTGTATCAATGGTTTATGGAGCTTTTTATTGATGCCTATGATTGGGTAATGGTGCCCAATATTTATGGAATGAGTCAGTTTGCCGACGGCGGACTGATGGCCACAAAACCCTATATCAGTGGCAGCAATTACCTGATGAAAATGAGTGATTTTAACAAAGGAGACTGGCAAAAAACCTGGGATGGTTTGTTCTGGCGGTTTCTGCATGTTCACCGCGATTTTTTTAGTAAAAATCCCAGACTCAATATGCTGCTGAGTACCCTCGATAAAATGGATCCTGAAAAGCAGCAGGCACACCTGAAAGCGGCCGATGATTTTCTGCAAAGCACCTAGACGGAATTCAGGCACAGAAGTGAAACTTTCAATAAATCGTCAACCCATTCGTGTTGGATTCTATTCACGAAAGATAGAATTTTTTTGATCAACCACCAAAACTGTCAACTTTTCAAAGCGCTGAAGGGAAGAATATTTTTTATACATAAAATTTCTGGAGCAACAAATATGTTGTATCTTTACAGCATAATTGTTGAATTATGATACCTGGAGCATTAAAGACAAAGCCTTTCAACACTAAAAAAAGTGTAAAAAAAGCAGCTGGAGATAAAAAAGGTTTAAAAGTATGGGAGATATATTCCGATGAAAAGACTTATACCTGGTCAAACAGAATGGAGCGCGTTGAAGTCATTAGACAAGGAATTCCCTATAAATCAATTGAAACAATCAGCCAAAAACTGAATCGTCCTGTCAAATCAATTCTGTCAATTGTTGGAATGCCTCAAACCACCTATAACAAAAAAATGGCTGAACATTCTTTGCTTGACAGCAGAGACAGCGAGTTGATTGTATTAATTACTGAACTGATTGATTATGGGTTAGAAGTATTTAATAACGAAGAAGAAAAGTTTCAAAGGTGGCTGAAGAAACCAAATTTATCTTTAGAAGGAAATTCACCCGAAAGTTTATTGGATACCATAACGGGTATTGATGAAGTTAGATTTTGTTTGAACCGAATTGAATTTGGAAATTTTGCCTGATGAGAGTTTTTAGAGTTGAACGAGAGAAACACTTAAAAACAACACTGTCAGGTATTGGCGCATCGATGGCAAAAGGTTACCGATGGAATAGTTTGAATACAAAACTGGTATACACTGCAGAAAGCCGGGCTTTGGCAACCTTGGAGGTCTCGGTACATTTGGATTTAAGTGAAGATTTACCTTCGGATAGATTTTATGTTGAATTTGAGATTCCGGAAGACTTAACCATTTTGGAGGTTGATATTAATGACCTTCCTGATTTTTGGAATTCAAAACCACCAACATATCTAACCCAAACAATTGGTGATGATTTTGTACTACAAAACGAAGCTGCAATCTTAAAAGTTCCAAGCAGCATTGTCCCGCAAGAGTTTAATTACCTGATAAATCCCAATCATGCGGATTCAAAAAGGATCAAAGTAATAAGCAAAGTTCCAATGACTTTTGATGCGCGTATTAAGTCAAAGTAAAGGATATTCCATTAATAATGAGTGGTATAGCAGGTAGCCGCAAATGCCTCAATCCAAACTGACAGCAAGAAAAAACCCCGCCGGAGCGGGGTTTTAGTTTGAAAAAGGTTTTGGTTTTGCTGGCGGGAGATTAAAATTGAAGTGGTTTTCGACTATCAGGGTTTTTATGTAATCTGATATTCACACTTCGAAATCTTTTAGGCCGGCAGCAGGCAAAGCATTACAGATAACAATGATTTTCTTGTTATTAATTTCTATTTCAATCCGCTTCTGATTAAGAAAGGATCGATGGAAGGCTCACTACCTCTGAATTTCACGTAGGCGTCCATGCCTTCCCAAAGACCATTTTCGGCAAGTACATATTTGCGGAATTTTTCTGCAAGTTCCTGATTGAACAGATCACCGGATTCTTTGAAAGCCATAAATGCATCTGCATCAAGTACGCCTGCCCAGCGATATACATAATATCCGGCTGCATAGCCTGTAGCATGAATATGACCAAAATTTGGTGTTCTGTAACGTGGCACGATTTCACTTATCAAACCAATGCGGTCAAGTGTAGCTTTTTCAAAAGCATTCACATCAGTTTCCGGACTTAGAGCAATTGTATGCCAGTCCATGTCCAAAATAGCTGCAGCAATATATTCAGCATTTTCAAAACCTTGATTAAACATTGCTGATTTATTCAGTTTTTCGACCAGTTCAGCAGGAATTACTTCCCCTGTTTGATAATGGAATGCATATTCTTTCAGCAATTCAGGTTCACCGGCCCAGTTTTCAAGAATTTGTGAAGGAAGCTCAACGAAATCGCGGGGAACACTGCGACTTGTGCGGTTATATTGTCCGTCAGCAAAAAGGTTGTGCAATGCATGGCCGAACTCGTGGAAATAGGTTCTTGTTTCGTCCCAGCTTAAAAGCGCTGGTTGATCGCCTACAGGTCTTGTGAAGTTCATTACGATGGTTACGATGGGTAAGACTTTATTTCCATCTTCGTCATAACTTCCACTGCGGTATGTGCCGCACCATGCTCCGCTGCGCTTTTCCGGCCGTGGATGCGGATCGATGAAAAGTACACCCTGATTTCCGCCATCACGGTTAAATACTTCATAAGCTTCAACTTCCGGATGGTAAACAGGGATTTCAGTGTTTTTTACAAACGTGAGACCAAACAATTTAGTTGTAAGTGTAAAAATGCCGTTTTTAACATTCTCAATGGCAAAATAAGGTTTGATATCGTCTTCGTTCAGGTCAAATTTTTCTTTACGCACCATTTCTGAATAATACCACCAGTCCCAGGAAGCCAGCTTGAAGTCGCCACCGGTTTTATCGATGATTGCTTGTTGTTCATCGCGCTCAAGTTTGGCACGTTTGATAGACGGTTCCCATACCTGATAGAGGAAATCGTAAACATTGGCAGGGGTTTCAGCCATTTGATCGGCAATAAAATATTCTGCATAATTCTCATAACCAAGCAGATTGGCCATTTTTTTACGCATCTCCATAAGTTCAAGGAAAGTTGCTTTATTATCGTTCGCGTTGTTGTTGTCGCCGCGGTTGATATAAGCGGTGTAAAGCTGTTCGCGCAAGTCGCGACGCTGTGAAAACTGTAGAAAAGGAATCCAGCTTGGTTTAGCCAGAGTGAAAACCCATTTTCCTTCCATACCTGATTTTTTGGCTTCATCAGCAGCGGCAGCAATAACGTTTTGTGGCAATCCTGCAAGATCTTCCTGCTTATCCAGAACGAGTTTGAAGCCATTGTTTTCAGCCAGAAGATTTTCACCCAGTTTAAGAGAAAGCATCGACATCTGTTGGTTTAGGCTTTTCAATTCTTCGCGTTGTTCTTCAGGCAAAGCTGCACCGTTGCGGGCAAAATCCTGATAGATTTTTTCTGTCAGACGCAATTGTTCCTGATTCAGGCCAAGTGTTTCACGTTTTTCATAAACAGCTTTGATACGCTCAAAAAGCCCTTGATTGAACCTGATTTCATTTGAATGTGCAGAGAGAAGGGGCGTGATTTCACGTGCTATTTCTTGTAAACGAGGGTTGGTGTTTGCGCCACGAAGTCCGCCAAAAATCGGACTGATTTTGCTCATCAGTTTTCCTGAGCGGTCGTAGGCAACGATGGTGTTTTCAAAATCAGGTGCATCAGTATTATCTACAATTGCTTGAATATCTGCCTTATGCTCTTCCATAGCAACTGTATAAGCTGGCAGATAGTGCTCGTTATCGATTATATCGAATGGAGGCGCACCAAATGGTGTTTCAAATTCAACAAGCAGAGGATTTACGGTTTCTTTTGGTTTTTCGGCTGTGCTGCATGATGCAAGAAATAGCACCGGAAACAGCAAAAACAAGAGAATTCTTTTCATGATAATTTGTGTTTGTTACTGATATATTGATAGTTCAGACTGTAAAATTAAGGATTTTCTGAAAATAGCGACTTTTTTGCGTCAGAAAGGCTGTTTTGAATCAGTTAACGGTAGGAAATGATAAATGATAATTTATCCTCTTAGACTTCAAGCAAATTGATCCGGAAAACTTTCTGCTGAACCAATCTTCAACCCTCAATTCTCCACCAATTGATCTGCTTCTACTCATATTTCAAAGCATCCACAGGGTTTGAATTCAATGCTTTTACGGCCTGAAACAACATTGTTGCCATTGCAACAATAGTAGCGCCAAAAAAACCTCCAATAAACCATAATGCATTCATTTCGGACCTGTAAGGAAAATTGCTGAGCTATTCCGACATGAGATAATACACCAAAGGCACTGCAATTATGCCTGCAATAATCACTAGAATCATGACGCTGCTGTGTTAGTATTCATTGATGATTGACAGTTGAGCTCATTCTTTTAACGCATTTTTGCCACCCTAATTGTGAAACAACACCATGCGCATCATCATTAGCTACAGAATATCAATCATTTACTTATCCAGCCAATTCCTGAATTCCTGAACTCTTTCTCTGGCTACAATGATCTCCTGATCTTCGATCCCTTCAATTCGAAGCTTCAAACGGCTGTTTGACCAGGCCGTAATGTTGCTGCATGCTTCGAGCGAAACAATGAATTTTCGGCTGATTCTGAAGAATTTATCAGGATCGAGAATTTGCTCCAGATGATCAAGCGGGAAATCAATAGAATAATAGCGCTTTGAAATGGTGAGAAGATAACTTGCTTTTTCAAGACTGTAGAATGCCAGAATTTCCTCAATTGGAATGGTTTTAATCTTTTCTCCTATTTTTATCAGAAACCTTGATTTATAATTCTTTACTGCTTTGTTTCCTGCCATTGCCAGAATCTTCTCAAGCATTGGTATTGGAGAGAACTGTCTGGCTTTTTCTATTGCTTTTTGCAGACGGTTTTCCTCGATGGGCTTCAACAGGTAATCTATGCCGTTTGTATTGAATGCTTCTATTGCGTACTGATTCCATGCTGTAGTAAAAATTATAGGGCAACTCACTTTTACCTGCTTGAAGATTTCGAAACTGATTCCATCGGCCAGTTGAATATCAGAAAAAATGAGCCCGATTTCCGGATCTCCTTTCAGCCAGGCAACGGCATCTCTCACTGTTTCGAAGATCGAAATTACCTCCATTTCAGGAGCTACTTTGCTGAGCAGACGGGCCAGATGGTTAGCTGCTCTTTGTTCGTCCTCAATGATGATTACTTTCATTTTCAATTTGTTGAATTAGTGGTATCCTGACTTTAAACGTTAAACCATTGTTGATCACATCAACTTTATGATCGGTAAAAAAGCTGAATTGCTGAATTATATTCTTAAGGCCAGTATTTTTCGACTCTTCCAAAATCTCTTTTGGTTGAAGCACATTTTCAACTTCCAGATAAATACCAATTTGTCTGAGTTCTACTTTCAAGGGTTTACTGACTGAAACTTCATTGTGTTTCACTGCATTTTCAATCAGCAACTGAAGAGTCATGGGAACAATAAGCTGATCTTTTCCCTGTGGTAAATTGATGTTTAGCTCCAGCTTATCACCAAAACGGGTTTTGAGTAAACCGGCATAACTATTCATAAACTCAAGTTCCTCCCCAAGGGTAACCAGTTCTTTATCGCGGCTATCGAGTACATACCGAAAAAGCTCACTCATCTGTCTGATAAACCTGACTGCCTGTTTCTGATCTTCATAAACCAGATCGCTGAGCACATTAAAACTATTAAAAAGAAAGTGAGGGTTTATCTGGCTTCGCAATGCATTGTATTTATAAGCCATCATTTCCGACTTAAGCTCAGCCTCTTTTAAAACCGATTGCCGCCAGGCTTTAAAGAAGCCTATCGCGGTGAATGTAAGGGAGATAAAAAGCGAAATGAGAAATGTGTAAATGATTGATTTCTCAATGGATAGCCATGCTGCAGCCGGTAATATGCCACGTACAAGATAATACATCAGAAACTGAACGGAGATAAAAGCAAATACTGACCAAAGCAAAAGGCTGAAAATTTCAACAAATGTTCTGGTAACCGGTCTGTCAATCCACTTTAATCGTTTTTCCAGTATAATTTTGATCATTATCGGCCCGGCCCACTGCGTTATACAAATGGTGAATGACCAAAGATACCCAGACAGGAATCTTTCGGGATTGCTGAGTATATTTCCGAAAAAAACAGCCAAGATAATCAATGCCAATATAGCATTGGCAAGCAAAAACTGCAACACATTCCGTAGTTTGAATCTATTCATCATCATCAGATTTGGGGTTACACTTAAAGCTAAATATGGGCTAAATTTAACCCATATTCAGTAACTTTGAAAGTATTCCCCGATTGAAATTAAAAAAGAGCATTATTTGAAGTCAAAATGGGGAGTTAAATGTGTCATTAAATTCATGTAACACACAAAGGAATAATACGTTAGCAACAATCAGTTTCACAGATTACCTACATGATCTCACCAGTTCTTCAGCCTGATCTTTTCCCCATGCCGGGTGCAGTTGCGATTTGGGAGTATATGTTTCCCATCCTGCCAATAAATCTGTTGCTTGTCCGCAAAACTCTTTTGGGTCTTTACCGAAATGATTGGCCGAACCCATGTTGTTTTGAATTTTCAACAATTTTGCACGTGGATTTGATGGATCGAGCGCCGAGGCACGCCCAAGTGACTGACCTATCAGCATGCTGTATTGCTGTCCGCGTTCCATGGGATTCACTACCAATCGGGCGGTGTAAAGCATGGCCTGAAGTGCAAAAACTTCAGCTTCTCCGGGAACCATTGTTTCGAGTTGCTTCAGAGATTTTTCAGCAACATCAAGATAAGAGTCTTTCTTTTTTGCATCTGAAGGTTCCATAAAACTCATAATGATATAGCAATGAGCATGGTAATAGATTGGAAGCCATTCTTCTTTTTCATTGTTTGCTATCATGCTGAATCTGTTGCCAAGTGCCTGAAAGTCTTCCGGTGTTTTGCAACTTGCATACTGTCCGAGGCTTTCACCCATTGCCTGATAATATTCAGGTTTCTGTGAAAATCCTGTTAAAGCAATCAGGGTAATAATAAGTGTAATAAAGGATGTTTTCATTGTGTTTAGTTTTGAAGGTTATTATTTAAAGTTGAGATTTATTCAGATTTTAAGCAGTCTTTATTGGATTTTATCCAATTGGTTTTCAATGCCTTTTTGGGTTAGAGTGATCAGAATAGCAATCACATAAAATCTATTAGAACCCGGAACGATAGCTGAACTTTTAAAAAGCCCGTCCTGACCGGGTTGGTCGGAAAACCGTCTTCCAAACTCCTGTTTGAAGCCCGGAACATTTGTTACAGCAACATAGAAGATAATATTTTGTCTGTAAAGAAAACTCCAGCTAACGTCAAGGCTTTGGTAGGTAAGTGTTTTTTCACTATTGAATTTTTCGCTGTTTGGATTGTTATAAACCCTGGGAGAAGAGTAAATATAATTTATGCCGGCCAGTGATCTCAGTTCACCGAACCAATGTTTATATACCACTGCAAGATTATGTTTTGAAGCAAAGGTTGGCACAGCCAATTCCGGATAATTGCGGTAATCACGTTTGGTATCCAGATAGGAGTAAGAAATCCAGTAATCGCCGTTTTTGATGCTTTTTTTGTCTCTCCAGAAAAGATCGAGCCCGGCTGCAAAACCACTTCCCGCGTTGTTGTAGATTTCATGAACGAAGAATTCATTTGAGTTTTGTTTTACAAGATTTCTGTAGTCTTTCAGATAAACTTCAGTTCGAAGGGTTCGTCCGCTTTTTGCCGACTGATAGCTTAAAATATAATGGTCAGCCCTTTCATAGTCGAGTTTGTTGGTGTAAATAAGGAAATCATCATTCGGGTTTTGGTGAAACCAACCCCAGGCCATTGAAAACTGACTTGTCTCATTCAATTTCCAGGCAGCAGTCAATCGTGGAGCGAAATTGGTTTTTTTCAGGTAAGATGAATGCTCAACTCTTGCACCTACGCGGGTTACAAAACGTTTGGAAGCATATATTTCAGCTTCGGCAAAGGCAGCAAAAGTATTGTTGTCGTATTGATTTACAAAGGTGTCGGCAACAGTTTGATAGCTTTGTTCCACGGATCGCGAGAACCATTCTCCGCCTCCACGGAACGTAACTTTTTCGTTGAGTTCGTTTGAAACCGTTTGTTTCAGGTGAAAACCCTTTAACGCTTTGTCGAACTGATTTCCATCAAAACTAACGTCATCAGCATCAGCAGTGAAAGATGCAGAAGTTGCAGCGACCCAGTTCTTGTTTAATGCTGTACGGTAAGATGTATTGATGAACATATTTCTGTTGCCCAGCGCAAAATCGACCATTTTTTCCTGTGTCAGGTCCTCCTGTGCCAATTTAAATTTTCCGTCATCGAAACTTGCATATAATTTCAGCATTCCGGTTTTTCCGGTTTTCTGTCTTAGGCTGATGGCAGCAGATGCTGATTCCGGCGCTTTTTTCCATTCGAAATTCTGTGGTACAAGATTCATGTATGGCTGCAGATTGTTATAGGTAAGCGTTGCAGTAATTGCGCCTTTTCCCCATAGTTTGGTGCCGGCAACTTCCGGGCCTACAGATAAAACAGAGATATCAAGCTGATCCTGGGTTGGCATATCGTTAGTATTGAGCAGCAGTACACTCGATAGTGCTTGTCCGTATTCAGCCGAATAGCCGCCTGTGCTAAAGATAGTGCCTTTAAACATGAACGGATTGAACCTTCCGCGTGTAGCGGTATTGGGCGCTGTAGAAATGTATGGTGTGTGCACCAGAGCTCCGTCAATATATGTTTGTGATTCTTCGCTGTCGCCACCTTTTACGAATAGTCTGCCCGATTCGCCGATAGTAGTAGTGCCGGGTAGTGTTTGCAAAGCACCAAAAACATCTCCTGCAGCTCCGGCAGTGGTTATCATGTCGAGCGATGTTATGGTGTTGGCCTGCTTTTTATCACCTGCTTCAAAAGTCCCTGCTGTTATGGTTACCGCATCCAGTCGGCTGAAGGTTTCTTTTAACTCAATCAGCAAATTGATTTCTGTGCCGGTCAGGTTTACTTCTTTGGCAAACGATTCATAACCAATAAATTCAACCATTAGGGTATTGTTGCCGCTTTTTTGGGTTTTAAAACTGAACCTGCCATTTACATCACTGGAAGTTCCATCATAAGTACCTTTCAAATAGATGTTTGCTCCGGTAAGTGCTCCATCATTCTGTGCGTTCACCGTTCCACTGATGATGGTTTGAGCACTTATGGCTTTTATGAGCAGGAAAAAGAGAAAAAGCAGGTAGACTCTCATGGCATATTTTGAATTGATGATGCAAAAATGCACCCTGCAAAACAGCTGTGAAATATTTTGTTTCTGAATTGTTGGATTTGCCAGACGAATTGTTGGTATTTGCTGATACGGGGCTTGATTCCTTTTCTTTTATTCTCTGGCTCTTTTCTTTTCCGGTATTTCCAAATGGTTTCTTTATCATGTTTTAAATGGAAATACTGTTGGTTAGGGTTTTGGTTTATTGTAGAAGGATTGGTTTTTCCTGAAGGATCGGCTAACTCACTAAAATACAATATAAATTAATAGCATAACCTGCTTCTACTCATATTTAATTGCATCCACAGGGTTTGAATTCAATGCTTTTACGGCCTGAACCAACACTGTTGCCATTGCAACAATAGTAGCGCCAAAGAATCCTCCAATAAACCATAATGCATTCATATCTACCCTGTAAGGAAAATTGCTGAGCCATTCCGACATAAGATAATACACCAAAGGCATAGCGATAATACCTGCAATAATCACTAAAATCATGAAGCTGCCTGTAAGCAGTTTCAATATTCCCAATCTGCTGCTGCCTAAAACTTTTCTAATCCCAATTTCGCGTGTGCGCTGCTCAATCGAAAATACAGAGAGCCCGAAAAGTCCAAGACATGAAATCAAAATGACGATAAAAGAAAAGTAGCCAAAAAGCGAAAGCATCCGCTGTTCGTGTTTGTATTGTTTAGCAAATCGGTCATCGAGGAAGGTGTAATGGAAGAAATGCTTTCTGTCGAAATTTTGCCACAATTCACTGATCTTTTCTATGGTCTGACTTAGATTGTTTGATTGGATTTTCACTGCCAGATAGCTCAGTCGCGGTGAATCGGGATTGTTTAAAATAAACACCAGAGGTTCGATGGGATTGTGCAGCGAGGCATAGTTGAAATTTTCGACCACACCAATTATTTTCCCGTCGACATCCATGCCGCAAAACATCTTTACATCCAATGGATTGGGGTTTCCAAGAAAATCGACAGCGGCTTTATTGACAACAAAAGCTGTTTTGGCATCATTCGGATATTCTTTTGAAAAGAGTCTGCCTTCGACCAAAGGGATGCTTAATGTTTCAAAAAATGTATGATCTACTACAAAAAGATTCATTGTATGCACTTCTGATTTCACTGTATCGCCCACAAAAAACATCAGCCTGCCCGACCTGTAACCCGGCAGACTTTGTGTTGTTGAAACAGCTTTCACCTCCGGTAACAAAAGCAATTGCTGCCTTATAACTTCTTTGTTGGCAACCAGACTGGAATCGCCCGGATAATGAATAATCATCACCTGTTCAGAGTCAAAACCTTTGGGATGCGTCTGCATGAACTTTAGTTGGGATGAAACAATAAGTGTGCTTATTATCATTCCGATTGAAATGACAAACTGCAGAACCACTAAAGATTTCCTCAGATTTACAAGTTTTACCTGATTTCCGCCTGCCATCATTATGCCGGGCCGCAAAACAGCTACAGGTGAAAAAGATGAAAGCACTATGGCAGGAAAGAAACCACTCAACAAACCCAAAAGAATGAATGTTGTTCCTAAAATACTCAAAGAAACACTGTTTTCGGTGATACCGGTCAGGGATAACTGCAAGCCTGTTAGGTTGTTAAACCATGGCATGCTTATTTCAGCCAAAGCCCAGGCCAGAATAAAAGCGAGTGTAGTGAGCAGATAGCTTTCACCGAGAAACTGCACAATCAATTGGCCGCGATGTGCACCTGCAACCTTTCTGATGCCGATTTCACGGGCACGTTTCATCGAGCGGGCTGTGGAAAGATTCATGTAGTTGATAGCCGCAATCACCAGCAAAAACAGCGCAATAAAAGCGAAAATCATCACGACCTGCTTGTTGGTATTGCTGCTGCTGTCATACTGAAGTTTGTTGTTGAAATGAATTTCGCTCACAGCTTCGTGCCTGAGCTCAATGGAGCCGTCAACATTTACGCTTGCTATCCAGGGCTTTATTGTTTCTTCAACAAGGAAATTCAGTTTTTCGCCAAAATTCTCTGCTGCCTGTTTGTTGTTAAATTTCACATAAGTTGAGCCCAGCAGCCAAAACCAATCTGACCGGAATTCTTCAATTCTTTTCTGCGAAAAAGTACTGAGTGAAGCCAAAGCATCAAACTCCAGATGACTTGTACGAGTGCTTTTATCAATCACACCTGTTATGACGAAGGTGGTTTTATTGATGCGAATCATTTTTCCAAGCGCGGGTTCATTGCCAAAAAAGCTTTGTGCGATTTCGGTATTTATAACCATGCTTTTTGGTTCAGTCAGCGCCGTTTCAGGGCTGCCTTCAACAAAAGGATAATCAAAGACTTTGAAAAAATCTTCGTCAGCATAGGTAAATGAAGGCAGTTCCAACATGCGTTCGTCGTGCCAGACGGTAATACCAATCTGGTCTTCGTTGAAACTGGTACGAAAAATCATGGTCGCCGCATCCACTTCCGGAAAGTCTGTTTTCATGGCCTGAGCCATATTGTAGGACGAAAGCGCAAAATGATCGAGCCTTCCATTGAAATTTAATGAACCACTGATGCGGTAGATCAGTTCATGATTTTTCCAGTCTCTGTCATAAGAATATTCCTTTACCACATAAGCAAAAATCAACAGAAAAACCATGATTCCTGAAGTCAGACCAACCATATTGATCAGCGCATAAGTAGGCTGCTTGATCATTTTTCTGATGGTTGTCTGCAGGTAGTTCAAAAAAAGTATGCGATAATGTGTCATGGCGCCTGAGTGAGATTTATGATCTGGGATTAATCAAATGCAGGAAAATTTTAAAAATGTTATTTTTCTTCCGGAATGCGGTAATAGGTTTTTGCAACAATTTTCCAGCCGTCATCGAACTTATAGAGATTCATATAGTCGGTGAAGAGATGTTTGCCGGCTCGGTAAAGTTCAACTCTGGCAATGGCGGCATCACCTGCAACATCCACAAGTGGAATTTCAGCTGTAACTTTTTCTGTTTGCATTTGACCAGAAGCCATGGCTTTTTTTATGCTTTCAATCCATGAATAAATCGGAAATCTTACGAGCAAACCGTTGTTAATACTCAGCATTTCAAATCCCGGGTGGAAGCCTGTTTCAACTTTCTCTATGCCACCTCTGTTGTGAATTCCGTCCACATAGGAAGTAAGAATTACTTCTTTAATGGCTGCTTTTTCCGTTTCTTGTGCTGACAAAATGCTGATGTTTGTCAGAAATAATGCAATCAAAATGTACTTTTTCATGTTTTCATTTTTTTTATGTGAATGGTCAGATATGTTTTTTTCTAAACATCAAAGTGATGCCTTTTTCAGCAGGTGAACCTATTTCTACCAGCTCCCAGTCCTTGTCGTAGCTGTCGATTTTATGGCGGAGCACCTGCACTTTTTCTTTTGGCGGAACATCATTTCCTTCCCAGTCAAGCAGTTCTACCCTGTATTGCATCGTTTGCGTTCTGCCGTTGATGCGAACATCGATCTCGATGTTTTGATCCTGATCAAAATCCGGAATTAAAATTACGACTTCTTTCATGGCAATTATTTTTAAATTTTCAACTGTTGAATTCTTTTTCAGAAACTTTTAAAAACACTTTTCTTATTCGTAGTTTAACGCTTCAGATGGGTTCGTTCTCGCAGCCTTAAGCGACTGATAGAACACTGTCAGCAAAGCAATAAAAAATGTAATTACTGAGGCAGCAATGAAAACTTCCCATGGCATGCTGATGCGATATGCAAAATTGCTGAGCCAGTTGTCCATGAGCACCCAGGCCAAAGGCCATGCAATAATGTTTGCCATCAACACCCATTTTGCAAATTCACGCGAAAGCATCATTACAATGCCTGTTTCACCAGCGCCCAAAACTTTTCTTATGCTGATTTCTTTTGTTCTGCTTTCGGTAGTGTAAGCGGCAAGGCCAAACAAACCCAGAGAAGCAACAAACAGCGCCAGCATGCTGAATATCGTATAGAGGACGCGTGTCTTGCGTTCATTTTCATAAAAACCTTCCATGTTGGCATCGAGTGTTGTGTATTCAAAAGGCTGTCCGGTATTCATTTCGTCCCATTGCTCTTCCAGAAAATTGACAGATTCTTCATAATTTGTTCCTTTCACCTTTACAGCCATTCTGTTAAACCACCCTTCATTTCTCAGGTAAATTGCCATTGGCCTGATACCTCTGTGAAGCGATTCAAAATGAAAGTCTTTTACAATGCCAATAATGGGGCTTATGAAATGTTCATTTGGCGGCGTTGCGTGTCTGATGATTTTCTCCTGTCTGAAATTAGTAATTCCAACCGCACGGGCAGCTGTTTCGTTTAAAATTACTGCCATAGAATCTGTGCCATATTCTTTGCTGAACCATCTCCCTTCAATCATTTCCATTCCAAGCGTTTCAATGAGATCGAAGTCTGCATACATCATCATCATAAGATTTACATCCTCCAGTGGCTGGCCCGAAACACCAATGCTATTTGAACTAAAATCGTCTCCGGGAAGATCACGTGTGTAGGATGCGTTTACAACTTTCGGGTGCTGAAGGATATTTTGTTTAAAAACCTGAAGATCCTTTCCAAGCCCATGAACACGTTTTATTACAATTACACTGTCCTTGTTGTAACCCATGTTTTTGTCCTGAATAAATGCCAATTGCAAATAGACAACAAAAGTAGAAACAAGTAAAATAATCGAAACACTGTACTGCAATAATACAAGCAAACTTCGTAGTTGACTTTTTGTGACGCCTTTAAATAAATGTCCTTTTATAATCTGAAGTGGTTGATAACCTGAAAGATAAAACGCAGGATAACTGCCTGCAATCAATCCGGTTAGAATTACAAAAAGTGGAATAATTGCAAGAAATACCGCCGAAGACTCAAAATTAAGTGATAATTGTTTGTTGGCGATTTGATTGAAAAAAGGAAGACTTATTTCGATAAGAAATACAGCAAGAATCATCGCCAGAAGACTGAATAAAACCGATTCCCCTAAAAACTGTCTGATCAAATCTCCGCGGCTTGAACCTAAAACTTTCCGAATACCCACTTCTTTCGCTCTGGAGCTTGATCGTGCTGTTGAAAGATTCATATAATTGATGCAGGCAATCAGCAAAATGAAAACTGCAATGATCGAAAAGAGATATACATAGGTAATGTTTCCGTTGGCTTCCAACTCACCGTCAAGTTGCGAGTGCAGATGAATTTTCGTCATTGGTTGCAGTTTGTAACCATAAGTCTGTCCTGATTCGGCAAACTCCTCAAGACTTATTCCCAGAAAATCTTTCATTTGTTCTCTGATATTCCGGTAAAGGAGAGGATCAAGTTTTTGTTCGGTTTCAGCTGCATTGGTGCCTGGAGCCAAAACCATATAAGTGTGGGCACTTTGATTGAACCAGCTTGTGTTGGCGTGCCATGCAAGCGAATTAAACGATGCAACCACATTGAATTTGAAATGGGAATTCGCAGGAGCATCTTCAACAATACCTGTAACAGTATAGTGATGAATATTATTTTCGATGATGGTTTTCCCCATAGGGTCTTCATCCCCAAAATATCGTTTTGCAGTTGATTTGGTGAGTACAATACTTCTTGGTTCGACAAGCGCTTTTCCCGGATTGCCTTCTATAAGTTTAAAGCTAAATACCTCAAAAAAACTGGAATCAGCATATAAAAAACGGTCTTCGATCCAGGTGTTTTCCCCAGCAAGAATCGAATGCTGATTGCCTGACAATAAACGTGTGACATGTTCCACTTCAGGAAATTCTTGTTTTAAAGCTGCAGCAAATGGAGCAGGAGTATAGGTGCTGTGAAATTCATTTCCTCCAAACTTTCCGTGAACGGTCACGCGGTAAATCCGGTCAGCTTTCTCATGAAAACGGTCAAAACTTAGCTCATCGAATACATAAAGCATGATAATCAGGCAGGCTGCAAGACCAATTGCCAGTCCTGAAATATTTATCAGACTGAATCCCGGTCGTCTCAGTATATTCCTGTAAGTAGTTAAAAGATAGTTTCTTAACATCTGTTTATTCTTAAAAAAATCTTAACATCATACTTGCTGCTATCAGGATTTACTCATACTTCAGCGCTTCAATGGGATTGGCATTGGCAGCGCGCAGGGCATGAAATAAAATCGTAAGCATGGCAATCAGCGTAGCTGAAATTAATGCCAAAACACCATCCCAAACAGAAATATTTATCGCATAGGCAAAGCCCGAAAGTATCTGTTGCGAAAAGTAGTAGCCCAATGGCAAAGCAATCAATCCGGAAATTGCAACAAGAATCAAAAACTCTTTCATGATCATTTTCATCATCTGTGTTGACGAACCTCCTAAAACTTTTCTGATTCCAATTTCCCTTGTTCTTTGTTCCACGCGCAAAGAGGTGAGGCCATATAATCCAAGTGCTGATATCAGCAGCGAGAGTGCAGTGAACATGGTGAAAAGTTTCATGCTGTTTTTGTCATTTTTATATTGACGTTCCAGCCTTGTTGCGGCATCCACGTGTTCAAACGGGATATTTGGAAAAAGTTTGTTCCACTCCTCTTCAATAAGGGGGACAACCGTTTTAGCGTCATCGGCGCTGTAGCGCACACACATAGTGTAATAGTTATTTGGACTGATAATCCAGGCTGCTGGCTCAATCTTGTGGTGAACTGAGTAATAATGATAATCGCTGATCACCCCAATCACAGTACGTTTGTTGATTGTATCCATTCCAAAAGGCCTGAATCGCATTCCGATAGGTTCTTCCCATCCAAAATAATTCACCGCAGCCTGATTGAGTATCACCGACTGTGTTTCATCATTTGGAAAATCCTTGCTGAAATTTCGGCCGGAAACAAAAGGGATTTCCATCAATGGAAAGAAATCTTCATCCACATAGCCAAAGCGCACCATTAAGCGGGTATTTGTGGTATCATCAACAGCAATAGTCGATTGATTTCCGGCTACACCATTGATGAAAGATGCAGCTGCAACAGATTGTATTCCTGCAATTTGCTGTAAAGCTGGTTTCAAAAGTGCTGCTTTCTGACTTTGGTTTCCTCCCTGAAGAAAAACACCAAGAACCTGTGTATAATTGTAGCCCAGATCTTTTTTCAATACGTAGTTGATTTGTCTGTTTGTTACAACGACGACAAAAATCAGAATGATAGCCACCGAAAACTGAAATACCACAAGCGCCCTGCTCAGCCATCCTCCAATACCTGAAGCTTGTCCGCGAGAGCCTTTCAACACATCAACGGCTTGATATCGACTCATAAAGAATGCCGGATAAATGCCTGACATAAAACTTATTAGCACCCAAAGAAGGAACAAACCTCCATTAAACAACAAATTGGAAGCGAATTGAATGCTTAATTCTGTGTCAAGAAGACGGTTAAATTCAGGCAGACTCACCTCGACCAATATCAACGCGAGAATGATTGACAGAAAGGTTATGATGATCGATTCGCCAAGGAATTGATAAATCAGATTGATCCGGTTGGCTCCAAGCACTTTTCTGACGCCAACTTCTTTTGCTCTTTTCACCGAGCGTGCAATGGCGAGATTGATGAAATTAATACATGCAATCACGATAATCAGAATTGCAATCACTATAAACACAAGAACCATCCTGTAGTCGCCTTGTTTGTGATTAATTTGAAATTTAATGTGTCCTGAATGCAAGTGAATATCTGATACAGGCTGAAGATACATTCTTGGGGGTTGTGAGAAGGCATTTTCTGTATAATACCTGTTTAAACCTTCATTTAGTTTTACAGTAACGTCTTCAAAGTTAGCGCCTTCACTAAGTTTTATATAAACTGGCATTGAGTTTGAACCCCAGTCTCTGAGCCATGGATAGCTGATGAGTGCCGATTCATAAGAAACAAGCATATCAAGCAGCAAGTGCGCATTTTGAGGTTGATCTTCCATTATTCCGGTTACTACATAACCAGTTTCATTGTTGAATTCAAGATTTTGACCCAAGGCCTTTTCGAGCTCGCCAAAATATTTTTTTGCAACAGTTTCGGAGAGAACAACTGATTTTGGATCTTTTAAAGCATCTTCAACGTTTCCCATTAGCAACCTGATCCCAAATAACCGAAACGCTGAAGGGTCTGTCCAAACAACGTTTTCCTGACTGAAAAATGAATCTCCAACACGTACCGGACGTGCTCCCCAATCCATAACACGTGCAGCATCAACCACTTCCGGAAGCTCTTCGAGCAAGGTTTCCGACAATGGCCCCATATTTACAGCTACATGCTGTTCGCCAACACCCTGAGCCATCTGAATCTGTACAACTCTGTGCCAGCTTCCAATGTCAGGTATGTGCTTGTCGAAACTGAAATGATACTGTATATACATCATTATGAGTAAGAAAGAAGCTATTCCTGCACTTAATCCAATCACATTGATGGCTGTATAGGAAAACTGTCTTATTAATCTTCGCAGTGCTATTTTTAAATAATTACGTATCATTTCTTGCTTGTTTATGTTTTAAAATGGCAACCCAAAATCCGGTTCCTGAACCTCCTAAATGTGGAATCAATGTTGAATTTCAAAAAGAGACTTCAGCATTATAAAATACTCTTTTTTATGTTTTCATTGATAATCTGACCGTCGAACAGCCTGATTACACGCTGACTGTATTCGGCGTCACGCTGCGAGTGTGTTACCATGATGATGGTTGTTCCATTTACATTTAAATCGTTAAGCAGGTTCATCACTTCCTCGCCATGTGCTGAGTCAAGATTACCTGTAGGCTCATCAGCAAGTATCAGCGCAGGTTTTGCAATCACAGCCCTGGCAACGGCCACGCGCTGCTGTTGTCCGCCCGAAAGCTGCAAAGGAAAATGTTTTGCACGATGGCCTATTTGCATCTGATTAAGCACTTCTTCAACTCTTATCCGACGTTCTTTTGAAGGCATGCCTAGATAGATGAGCGGCAATTCAACATTTTCAAATACTGTGAGCTCATCGATAAGATTGAAGTTTTGAAACACAAAACCAATATTGTGTTTACGCATACTTGCCCGTTGGCGTTCGGTGCTTTTGGACACATCTTTTCCAAGAAAGTAGTAGCTTCCACTGCTTGGATTGTCAAGCAAGCCAAGGATGTTGAGCAAGGTTGATTTTCCACAGCCTGAAGGCCCCATAATTGCAACAAACTCGCCTTTCAGGATTTCAAATGAAACCTGGTTTAAGGCCGTTGTTTCCACTTCGTCAGTGCGGAATATCTTCGAAAGTTTTTCTGATTTAATCATTTTATTAGGTTTTAGAGGGTTTTTATTATGTGTTTTAACTATTCATATCTTAAAGCTTCGGCAGGATTTACCCGCGCCACACGAAACACCTGACCGGTGATGGTAAGCTGCGAAATTAACATGCTGATCATCCCTGCAATGCCAAACACCCACCAATCGATGGCAATTTGATAAGGGAAGCCTTGCAGCCATTGATTAACCATATACCAGGCTATAGGACAAGCAATTATAAATGCCAGGGCAACAAGTTTTAGCATATTTAACGACAACATTAAATAGATACTTTCCAATCCGGCGCCATGAATTTTGCGGATGCACACTTCACGCCTTTTACGGTTGGCCATATATGCAGCCATGCCATAAAGTCCCAGGGCTGCAATAATGATGGAAAGAATTGAAAATAATACGAACACCCGCATTTGAACCCCCTGCTCCTGATAGAAGCTGGTAAATGCCTCCTCAACAAATCTATACTCGACAGGAAATTCTGGACTGAATGAAACCCAGCTTTCTTCAAAATGAGCCAGCGCGTCCTTCCTGATATTCGGATCAATTTTAAAACATAGTATGAATGACGACTCATCGCTGAGTGCAATCATAAGGGGGCCAACTGACTGACTGACATCATTAAAATGAAAATCCTCTGTAATACCAACAACCTTTAAAGCTCCCCGGTAAGTCGTCTGTTCGGTATGCCCCAATGGATCTTCCCATCCAAAATAAGCAGCAGCAGCACGATTGATTATTATCGACCCTGCTTCATCTGCAATTGAGTTGGAAAATTGCCTTCCTTCAGATATCGGCAGCTCAATCATTTGTAGAAATTCATATGTAGTTGGCAAAAAGGTATATTGCCTGGATTCGCCATCAACTTTAATGGACTCTTGCCATGTAATCCCTCCTGGAATGGCATTGGTATAGGCCACCGCGGTTATCCCGGGATGCTGCATCAGCTTTTCCTTGAATGCTGACTTTGCATTCTGTATGTCCGGACTTACCCGGGAATATACCATATTTTCAATATTGATTCCTAGAGATTTGCTGTTCATGAAATCAACTTGCTGATAAACAATAATTGTTGTGCTGATTAAAGTGATTGAAATCACAAACTGCAAAATGGTTAGTATACTCCTTAGGCTGGCCTTACCGCTTGTGCGGTCGCTGAAGCCTTTCAGCACCTCAACTGGTTTGAAAGCTGACAACAAATAGGCAGGAAACAAGCCTGCCAAAAGCCCCAACAAACTGGCGCCACCAATGAGGAGCAGAAGTGTGGCCGGGTAAAGAAAATCTATCATCAGGTCTTTCTGAAGCAATGCTCTCAGCGTTGGCAATGAAATCTCAACAAGCAGAAGGGCAATTAACATGGCTGCCAGACTAATCAATATGGCCTCGCTTGTGTATTGCACCACAAGGGCCGCTTTGCTGCTGCCAATCACTTTTCTTACGCCAGTTTCTTTGGCACGGTTGGTAGCGTTGGCCGTGGTGATATTAATAAAGTTGATCAAAGCCAGCATCATAATAATGAAGGCAACGACCAAAAACACATGCACCATGGTACGGTTTCCATGCGCAATACCCATTTCGTAGTCAATGCTTTGGTCAAAGTAAACGGCATCAATAGGTTGAAGCCAAAAAGCGGGTTCACCACTTTCAACCCAGCTTTGCCTTCCGGTTAAGTGGGCGTTGATGTCGGCAATGGCCTGCTGATGTGATGTACCTTCAGCCAGACGGAGGTAATAATTGAAATTCCAATGACCAACCCTTTTCAGAAAATCTTCCTGATTGGTCATGGCTGGAATGTCTTCAAAAATAGCCATGCCGTTGAAGGATAAATGCGAATGAATGATATCTTTAATTACTGCGGTAATGGTAAAAAGGTGTTTGTTGTTCGTCCTTATCACCTTGCCAATCGGGTCTTCGTCACCAAAAATAGTTGCCGCCATCGATTCCGTTAGCACCATCGAAAAGGGATTGGTCAATGCATCTGTTTCATTTCCCGCAACGAATTCATAATCCATGATGCTGAAAATTTCCGGATCGGTGAATATTATATCCTGCATATTGATGAGCTTCTCATTGTAGCGCACCGACATACGTTTTCCGTACATAATGTCTACCCTTGCTGAATGCTGTATAAATGAAAGATCGTTGAGGTCGTATTTGAGCGAAGGCGAATGCAAACCCCATTTGCCCTGCACCAGACGCACAACGGTTTCTCCGTCTTTGTGCTGCTTGTCGTAATTGTTCTCATGCATCACATAAAGCATAATCAGAATCACCGAAGTCATAGCAATACTTAATCCTGCCAGATTGATAACCGCATAAAGCGGATGGCGGAGGAGATAACGGTAGCCGGTGATTAAAGTATTTCTGAACATGCTATTGTATTGTTACGCTAAGTTTTTCAGGCACAAGCAACCAGTTTGTGTGACTGAAGGTTTTCGCTATAAGTATCTGATTTCAGGTGATTTTTGGTTAAATCAAAACAAAGATTCCAAATCCTGTCCTGAACCGGTTTATTCGCAGCATAAACAGGATACACCTGTGAACCCCAAATATGGGTGGGATTTGGATTTTCAGGACCTTTCTTCATGGATTTCAGCTTATGGTTGAATTGTTTTCCTGTTTTTTTTGCAAAATCATCCGAGGTACACAACTCAAAATAGTTATTGCCCATAAATTCGGCCGGCGGGAAAAATAGGTTCTGAATGATGGCAATGACACGCCAGCGGGGAGCAAATTTCTGCAAGGTTTCGTTTGACATTCGTGCTCCATTGATCTGCAATGAGTTCACTGTAATACCCAGCTCTTTGTATTCCTCAGCCATTTTAAAGCTAAGCATCAAAAAGGCCATTTTTGAATCTCTGTAGTTCGCATAAACACTGTGCTTGTAGCCTGCATCCGGATCGCCTGAGACATTGTCAAAATCAAGCTTCTTCTTTGGCGAGAAAAAATGTTTAATAATATTGCTCGATGCATTAAGCACACGTGGGTCATCAGATTTTTTCAACTCATTTTTCAATAATTCCGTAAGCAGAAATGGACCCACTACATTGGTAGCAAAGGTGATTTCAATACCATCAGGGCTCAACCGACGGCCTTCACCATGGTTGAAATATCCGGCATTATTAATCAGTATATCAAGTTTATCAAATCGTTCTTTGTAAGCAATGCAAAACTGGCTGATTGACGCAAATGATGACATATCAACTTGCATCAGGTGCACCGCTTTGTTATTGGAAGCAGCCACAATTTCCTGCAAGGCCTTTTCACCTTTTTCAAGGTTGCGGCATGCCATAACAACAGTGTAGCCAGCATAAGCGAAAATCTGCGCGGCAGCTTTGCCAATTCCTGAATTTGCTCCTGTAATTATAACAATTTTGTTTTTCATCTTTATAGCGCTATTTTGGATTGTTTAGGCAGTTGGCCATGAACAATGCGTTTGTATTTATATTTCTTAGCGGAAAATAATACGGTCTTTGTTGCCAAAATTATCATAGGAAGATATAATCACCTGCTCACCGGCTTCCAGACCTTCAATTAATTCATAGTGAAGGGTATTTTGTCTGTTGATGCGTATGTTGCGTTTTGTGGCAAAGCTTCCGGTAGGGTCAAGCACATAAATCCAGTTGCCGCCGGTCTGTTGGAAGAATCCTCCTCTGCGGATGATAAGTGCATCCGTTTCGCCGCTGAATTTGAGTCTGAGTTGCAATGTTTGTCCGCGCTTAATATGTGTAGGAAATTCTTCGCTGAACTCTAAATCCACTTGAAATGTGCCTGCAGTGACGTCGGTATAAATTTTCTGGATATTCAAAAGATAACTTTTTCCGCCAAACTCAAATTCTGCCTCCTGTCCGATACTAACGCGTGAAATGTACCGCTCATCAATGTTTGCACGAAGTTTAAAGTCGTCCGGAATATCTATTTGTCCAAGATGAACACCTGCAACGGCCGTTTGTCCAACCTGAATGCTGAAAGATGAAAGTTGTCCATCGGCAGGAGCTTTCACATAAAGATTGCCAAGGCTGGAGCGAAGAAGCTCAAGATTGTTGTAGAGTCGGTCCATCGACAAATCTATTTGTTTGTTGCGACTATGTGCAGAGATAGAATCAAGTTTTTGGAGCTGAAGACTGATTTCTAATTGTTTGCGTGCAAAACGATAGCTGCGTTCAGCTTCCTCAAATTCCATATCCGAAATAAGATTGTCTGCATACAACTGGCATTGTCTGTCAAAATTAATCTGAAGCGTTTCGAGTTGTTGCTGCACATTTACGAGCTCTCTTTGGCGCGTATATTTGTTTTGTTCCAACCCGATTTTTGTATTCTGAAGGTTGTTTATTGCTTCAAAAATCCGGGTTTCCTGCTCCATATAGCTTAACTCGAGATTGGTGTTTACAAGCTTCAGAATGACATCACCTTTTTTGAGCATTGCGCCATCTTCAACATATATTTCTTGTACATTGCCACCCATTATTGCATCAATAAATATGGTGGTACGTGGCAACACAACGCCATCAACAGGGATAAACTCCTGAAATTTGTCTTTCGACACTGTGGCTATAGTCACTTGATCGCGGTTCACATAAATCTTGCTGCTTTTGTCCCGAAAAATAAGCAGGTAAAGCACAAACAAAGCAAAAAGTCCCGTGAGACCTATAAATACTAATCTTTTGGGAGTCCATTTCTTCTTTTCAATCTTCCTGTCCATGAGGCTGAATTTTTTTAACAGATTTTAACCAAGATTGTGCCATGAACTGTATTGTTTTGTCTGTTAGCTTATTACGATACTTGTGATCTGCTGCACCCGAATGAACTGTTCACTTACGATCAGTTCTTGTACAATTGTGGACAGGGGTGGATGAATATTGTATCTCATAGGCATATTTAATAACCAAAAATTCAGTAAACAAATAAGACAAACCTTTGTGAACTTAGCGGCTCCCAAAGGACGGGACAGGTTTGTGGGATATAAATTATAATTTATCACCAAGACCACAAGGAGTGCAAAGTCATAGGTTTTAGCTGACACACTTCTGTTAAATTTTGGCAGCTAAGCCGGAAAATTTTATTTTGCTTAATTAGGCAAGTACAAGTTTTAAAAACCAAGTGAGGGTAGAAGCTCAACTAGGGCGGAAAAGATTGATTAGTAAACAATAATAAAGGAACAGGCCATTGAAATTACCTGTTCCTTTTTTATCTTAATATGCATAAAGGTGAACTATTTCATAAATATTTCGAACGCCAGCTCGTTTTCGCTCACCCAAGTACTTTTAGCTGTAATCCTTAGCGTTGCTTAACAAACTTGATATTTTGCAACCGACCGACATCCAAAAGGATAAAGCCATTCAATTGCCCTTGTCCGTCCCGCGTAAACTGCAACATACCCAGCTTGTCGGTCAAAAATTTATCTCCATTGATATGGCTTAGGATGGCTTGATCAAAACCAAGATATGTTTTGAAGGTATGGGGCACTTGCAAGCTAAGCTGTTCATCTTGATAAGTAATCCGGTAGTCCGCTTTGAGGTCTTCCTGAATATATAAGCCGGTAAAATCTGCAAGTTCGTTCGGTTGCAGTGGTTTCCGTTCGCCAACACGGACTGCCACGTAATCGCCACCCCCCTGATGCCATATCATTTCATCAACTGTTCCATCCGAAGCTACTGTAAAAGTGCATTGCGCATCAAAAGCCTTCAGGAAAAATTTGGTGTTGCTTTCGGCAAAAAGCTGAAAATTTGGTGCCCCGGGCAGTTTTAGCCAAAAAGTATCCTGCTCAAGGCTAAAGGTTAATTCCATGCCATCAGGCATTTGGAAAGTCCCTTCAAACGCATGAAGATTTTCATGATCAATATCAATGGCCACACGCGGTCTGGGCGTTTCTTCCACCATTTTGCCGGCAAGCATCAGCTCAGCAATGCCAAGTGATAGTCGTCTGGTTGCAATGTCTTCGTTGTTGAACATGGCGATTATCAACAAATCCTCATCCGGAAATAATATTAACTGGTTCCTGAAACCGGGCACGCCACCGCTATGTTCAACCATTTTGATGCCTTTGTGTTCGCGTACAAAAAAGCCATAGGTATAGTCAATACTATCACCATTGGCAAGGGTGTTGTATCGGTCAAATATGTTCAGTATCAATCTTTCGTTGCCAATGGTTGGCGAAAAAAAGTTTTTACCCCACTTGATCATATCTTGCAAACTGAGGAAAATATTTCCCGAACCATAATTGTAATCTTCCGTACTGCTGCAAGGTGCAAATTCTTCTTCCTCAACCTTATACCCAATGGCCATGTGCTCAACCGCTTTCCCAGCCCTATCGTTTACAAAGGCCGAATTCATTTGAAGCGGATCAAAAATATTTGCCTTCAAGAAGGACGCAAAATCCATTCTGCTGACTGTTTCCACAATGCGGGCCAGCAATGAGTAGCCAGCATTGGAGTAGGTAAATTGTGTGTTGGGTTCAAAATTCAACATCGGATAACTTGCAATAAGTGCTATCTCATCCTGCTGCGTCCAGGTCTCATCCAGCGATATACCAGCAAAAAGCCGCAATACATCGGTTGATGCAATTCCGCTGGTATGTTGCAGCAAATGCCTGACCGTTATATTGTAGCCAAAATCAGGTAAGTCAGGTAAATAGGTGCGAATGTCCTCATCAAGCTGCAATTTGCCTTCGTTTTCAAGCAGCAAAACGGCAAAAGCTGTAAATTGCTTTGCTACCGATGCAATATCGAAAAGAGTTTGCTCATCGACAGGCATTTTCTGCCCCAGATTCATCAGACCATAATTTTGCTGGTAAACAATTTCACCTTTTAAAATCACTCCAACAACCCCTCCCGGTGTGCCATCCTTTAGCTGCAAAGCTACGAGCGAATCAATTTGTTTTCCGATTTCCTTTTCATGAAAGCTTTGTGCTGAAGTTGCCAAAAACATGGCACTATAAACCAAGCATAGAATAACTGTTCTCATTTGTATTGTTTTAGTGAATAAATAAGGTCTATAATCAATATACCATTAAAACATCCTAATATTGCCATTACGAATGGGCGGTCTGAAGTTTTTGCACTTCCGGAATATGGCGTGCAAATAGTGTGATCTTTTAATGTTGTACTTCTGTTGAATTATTCACAATTTTATCCAACACTGTGCCACATAACAAAAGCTACTGTTTATTAGTATATTAAGTGTTTCTCATGCCCATCCTGTAACTTTAGCTGTTCATTTTCGTCCATTGAGTTGTACAAATGCGAACAGAAGTGTATTTTTACACCTGAAAAGAAAAACCAAACGAGATTTATCATGGAAAAAACCAATGCCCGAATTCTCATAGTTGACGATGATGCTGATGTTTTGCTTGCTGCAAGACTTTTTTTACGCCAGCACATCGAAATTGTGCACACAGAAAAGAACCCAGAAAATATTCCCGACCTGCTGCGAAATGAAAGCTATGACCTGATTTTGCTCGATATGAATTTTTCCCGCGATGCCACAAGCGGAAAAGAAGGCTTTCATTGGCTGAATAAAATCCTTGAGATTGATCCTGCAGCCGCCGTAATTCTTATCACCGGCTATGGCGACATTGAATTGGCTGTACAAGGCATAAAAGAAGGCGCTACCAACTTTTTGCTCAAACCCTGGGAAAACAAAAAATTGCTTGCAACAATCAATGCTACGATGGAAGTCCGAAAGTCGAAGGTCGAACTTCAGGATTTGCGGGGAAAGCAAAAAGTGCTCATAGCAGATCAGGATGCGGCTTACAGTAATATTATCGGAAGCAGTCCGGCCATGATGAGGGTACTCAATACAGTGAGTAAAGTTGCAAAAACAGATGCAAATGTTTTGATTTTAGGTGAAAACGGAACAGGAAAAGAAGTGATTGCACGCGCGATTCACCGCGCTTCCAAGAGGGCTGATGAGGTCTTTATCAGCGTTGATTTGGGCGCCATTACAGAAAGTTTGTTCGAAAGTGAGCTTTTTGGTTATAAAAAAGGTGCCTTTACTGACGCCAAAGAAGATCGCGCCGGTCGTTTTGAAACTGCAAGCAAGGGCACAATTTTTTTGGATGAAATTGGAAATCTTTCACAAAACCTGCAGTCGAAACTGCTGAGCGTTTTGCAAAGTCGCAAAGTTGTAAGGTTAGGCTCCAACAAAGAAATTCCGATTGATGTAAGGCTGATCTGCGCCACCAATATGCCTTTGTATCAAATGGTTAACGAAGGTAAGTTCAGACAGGATTTGCTTTATCGTATCAATACAGTCGAAATAAAGCTGCCTTCACTGCGCGAAAGAACCGAAGATATTGATGTGCTTGTAGAACATTTTTTGGATCAATACTGCAAGAAGTATAAAATTCAAAAGAAACGCCTTAATGCCAGCACGCTGAAAAGACTGCAAACACATCATTGGCCCGGCAATATCCGCGAGCTTCAACATGCGGTGGAACGCGCCGTTATTATGAGCGAAGGACATATGCTGGAACCGCACGATTTCTTCCTTTCAGATACACAGGAAAAGATGGAGGAGGAAACACTGCCTTCAAATATGAACCTCGAAGAAACAGAAAAAATGCTGGTTCGGAAGGTCGTCGAAAAACATGGCGGAAATATCAGTCGTGCCGCCAAAGAATTAGGACTGACAAGGGCATCGCTTTACCGCAGAATGGAAAAGTATGATTTATAAAAGATTTCGCCTGCAGATAGTCTCCAGAGTAATTTTGCTTGCCGTCACCCTGTTTGGCATCTCATGGCTTTATGATAAAGAGCAGTTTTTGGTCAGTCTTTTTATTCTGGCCTTGCTTGCCTTGCTCCAAACCATTTCCTTGATTTTTTATGCCGAGCGTACCAACAGACGATTGGCAAAGTTTTTCGAAAGCATCCGCCACGCCGACTTCACTTCCTCTCATGCCGAAAAAGGTCTTGGAAAAAGCTTTGACGACCTGAGTAAGGAGTTCAATCAGATTATTCAGGAATTCAAGAAAAACAGGTCGGAAAAAGAAGAGCATCTTAACTATCTGCTTACAGTTGTGCAGCACGTGAGTATTGGAATCATTGTTTTCAGGCACGATGGCAAAGTGGATGTATTCAACAATGCAATTAAGAAATTGCTCAAAGTGAATCATTTACGTTATATCTCAGAACTTTCGGCAGTGATGGAAGACTTGCCAGAACAGATGATGAAACTCAAAGCCGGAGACAAAAGTCTTATCAAGATTTTCATCGAAGGCGAAATTATTCAGCTTTCTATAAATACAACAGAATTCAAAATGCGCGGAGAAGCCTATGTTTTGGTCTCACTTCAAAATATCCATTCCGAACTTGAAGAGAAAGAAATTGAAAGCTGGCAAAGGCTCATTCGTGTGCTGACCCACGAAATCATGAATTCTATCACGCCGATTTCTTCCCTCGCAGCGACAATTCAGGAAATGCTCGTCGATCCGGAAACGGATAAAATCAATCTTTCCAAGCTTGAAGAGGAAGACCTCGAAAGCATTCACAGTGCTATGGCAACGATAGAAAGCCGCAGCAGGGGTTTGCTCAATTTCGTTGAAATCTACCGAAATCTTACACGTATTCCAAAACCCAATTTCAGACATTTCAGGGTGCAGGAACTTTTCGATCGTGCCCACGAATTGCTGAAACCAAAATTTGATCAACTTAAAATTCAATGTAACTGCAAAGTTTTTCCTGATGACCTGATGCTTCTGGCTGACCCGGATCTCATCGATCAGGTGGTTATAAACCTCATGCTTAATGCTATAGATGCCGTGAAGGAACAGCCTGAACCACGAATTTCAATTGTAGCTTCAACAAATCTGAACGACAGAATCACAATTGATTTTGCCGATAATGGGCATGGCATCAAACCTGATTTGATGGATAAAATTTTTATGCCATTTTTCACCAGCAAAAAAGAAGGTTCAGGCATTGGGCTAAGTCTTTCCAGACAAATTATGCAAATGCATAAAGGTGCCATTTCTTTCAAATCAAAAACCGGCGAAGGGACTGTCTTTACGTTGACTTTCTGAAATCAGCTGTTTCAATTTTTCTCTGGCTTAAAGAAAAATTTTAAGCTTATCGGGTAAGCAGAAAGAAAACTTATAATGAAAAAATAATGTTGAAATAGCTACAGAAAGTCAAAGTATTCATAGTTTTACAAAAAAACTGCTTTGCCATGCGTCAAATAATCTATTTGCTTTTACTGCAACTTTTTTTCGTCGGAGTTTCAGCCCAGTCGCTTCAAACTGCCACAGGTATTGTGTTTGAGGATATCAACAAAAACAATAGCTACGATCAGGGTGAACCTGTAATTCCTGATGTAGCTGTTTCCAACGGCACCGATGTCGTTCTTACGGATGAAAATGGACGTTACCGGATTGCTGTCGGAGAAGATGCCATCGTTTTTGTTATTAAACCGGGTAATTACAACTATCCGGTTTCAGCATTGAATCTGCCTCAGTTTTTTTACAACCATAAACCCAATGGATCACCTGAGTTGAAATTCGAAGGTGTTCCGCCAACAGGTCCTTTGCCTTCATCAATTGACTTTCCTCTGATTTCGAACGGCGGGGTTGATGATTTCAGTGTTTTAGTCTTTTCCGATCCACAACCTTATATCGAAGAGCATATTCAATATTTTGAACGAGATATTGTGGAGGAACTTTTAGGAGAAAGTGAGCATGCTTTCGGCATCACTTTGGGAGATTTAACAGGTGACAATCCAGATTTTTTCGAGCCAATTAACAAAGCCACTTCGCGCATCGGGCTGCCTTGGTTCAATGTAATAGGAAATCATGACCTTAATTTTGATGCCACGGAATTCAAGTATAATGATGAAAGCTTTGAAAAGGCCTACGGACCTTCATACTATGCTTTCAGCCATGGAAAAGTTCATTTCTTTGTCCTCAACAACATTATGTTTCCAAACACCTTCACAGAGTATTTTTATGTGGGCGGCATCACCGGGCAACAACTAACCTTTATTGAAAACTATCTGAAACATATTCCAAAAGACAATCTCGTTGTGTTTTTTATGCATATCCCACTGTATAATATCCCTGAGTGGGGGACAACTTTTGTTGAAGAGCACCGGCACAGATTGTTTGATTTGCTCGGTGACAGGCCATTTACTTTTTCTCTTTCAGGCCATATGCACACACAACTTCATTATTATTTTGGCGCTGATGATGGCTGGAAGCAAAGCAAAGCGCACCATCATTATACCGTTGGAACAGCTTCCGGCGACTGGTGGTCTGGCGAATTCAAGAAGAATGGCGTACCGGTTTCCACTATGAGCGATGGCACTCCAAACGGCTACAACATTCTTCATTTTAAAGGAAATGCCTACAGCTGGGATTATAAAGTAGCCGGTGAAGAAGCGGACAAAAAAATGAGGATCTATGGTCCGAAAAAGTTTCAGAAAGGTAAAACAAACAGAGCAGAGCTCTATGTAAATTTCTTTCAGGGGAGCGAAAAAGACAGTGTTTTTTACCGCGTGGCTGATGAAAACTGGAAAGCTTTGAATTATGTTTTGGAACAAGATCCTTTTGTTGCATCCGTTCGTGCCTTGTGGGATCAGGCGGAAATATTACCTGAGGGCGTAAGACCGAGCGGCCCTTCCGTTTCTAAGCACCTTTGGAAGGTGAGGTTTCCCCGCAACCTTAATGCAGGAAAAAACACCATCACTGTCAAGGTAAAACATGGCGAAAGAACCTTTTTTGACACTTTTGACTTTGAAGTTGTTGAAGAAAAACCAGATTAGGTTGAGTGCTGATTCTTTTTAAACCGTTACTTTAACACCCAAAACCCCGAAATCCATTGCTGCTGCAATTGATGCATTCTTCCTACCTTTGTCAAAAAATTCCAGCATGGTATTAAATCCGGGTATTTTACTTTCGGGCATTCAATCACCTGCCGATCTCAGGAAACTGAAAAAGGCTGAACTTCCTTTGCTTGCCGAAGAACTCCGGTCGTTCATTCTGGATGTGATATCAGCAAATCCGGGCCATCTGGGCGCTTCACTTGGTGTTGTTGAACTTACAATTGCCTTGCACTACCTTTTCGATACACCCAACGATAAACTCATTTGGGATGTTGGCCATCAGGCTTACGGCCACAAAATTCTGACAGGTCGCCGCGATAATTTTGACAGCCTGCGCAAATGGGGCGGTATAAGTGGTTTTCCGGTAATGTCGGAAAGCGCTTTTGATGATTTTGGCACCGGACATGCCTCAACGGCACTTTCAGCGATGACAGGAATGGCTTTGGCTGCAAAACTGAAAGGATTGCCCGATCAGCAAAATATTGCTGTTGTTGGCGATGGAGCCATGACAGGAGGGATGTTTTTTGAAGCACTGAACCATGCCGGCGGAAGTGATTTGAATCTTTTGATAATCCTCAACGACAATGGTATTTCAATTGATAAAAGTGCCGGCATTCTTAAGGATTATCTTTATAAACTCAGAAACAAAAGCACATCCGACAATCTTTTTCAGGCTTTTGGAGTCGAACTTTTCGGGCCTGTAAACGGCAATGATTTCGATGCACTTTTGCCTGCGCTGGAACATCAAAGAAAGCTGAAAGGCGTGCGGTTGTTGCATGTTGTCACAACCAAAGGCAAGGGTTTTGACAGAGCAGAGCGTGATCAGGTGCTTTTTCATGCGCCCGGCACTTTTGACAGGTTAACAGGCGATCTGCCGAAAACAAAAATCAGTTCGCAGGATTTAACGCTTTATCAGCATGTTTTTGGTCAGACTTTGACTGAGTTGGCAGTGCTTAATGATAAAATATTTGGCATAACACCCGCAATGCCCACAGGCAGTTCTCTCAATCTGATGATGGAACGCTTTCCGGAAAGGGCTCTGGATGTGGATATTGCCGAGCAACATGCGCTCACACTTTCAGCCGGTCTTGCAGCACAGGGCATGCAGCCTTTTTGCGTTGTCTATTCTACCTTTCTTCAGCGGGCCTATGATCAGCTTATCCATGATATCGCACTGCAGAAACTGCCCGTCGTAATTTGTATCGACAGAGCGGGTCTTGTAGGTGAAGACGGAGCAACGCATCATGGCGCTTTTGACCTTGCCTACCTCAGGTGCATACCAAATATTACCATCACAGCACCAATGAATGCTGCAGAACTTCGTAATTTGATGTACTCGGCACAGCTCAATGCTGAAGGGCCGGTTGCGATCAGATATCCACGCGGAAAAGCTCCTGACAGCAATTGGGAACAGCCTTTCAAAGCCATTGAAACCGGAAAAGGGCGCTGCCTCAGAGAAGGAAAAAATCTGGCTGTAATCAGTTTAGGTCATCCGGGACATTTTGTTGAAAAGGCATTGGATTCCCTTCAAAATGAAGGTGTTTTGGCAGGACATTATGACTTGCGTTTTCTCAAACCATTGGATGAAAGCCTGTTACATCAGGCTTTTGAAAATTATAAAACCATCCTTACCGTTGAAGATGGTGTGATAAATGGTGGTATGGGAAGCGCCCTGCTCGAATGGGCGATGGAAAATAATTACAAAAACAAGGTTATAAGGCTTGGAATTCCCGATCAGTTCATTGCCCATGGAAGTCCGGCAAAACTACAACAGGAGTGCGGTTTTGATGCAGAAAGCATTCGAAAAGTGCTGCTTGATGCATACAATAAATTTTAAATCAGACTTTTATGAGTCATAAATATAAGATTGTTGGTTTTGATGCTGATGATACCCTTTGGGTGAATGAACCCTATTTTCGGGAAACTGAAATGGAATTCTGCAGACTTATGAAGGATTTCGTTCCGGAAGAAGAACTTACTGCAATGCTGTTTCAGATTGAAATGCAAAATCTTGCTTTGTATGGTTATGGTATAAAAGCCTTCGCACTTTCTTTGATCGAAACCGCCTTAAAGGTTGGCAACCATCAGCTTTCGTGTGGAATAATGGAAAATATTATCAGGCTTGGCAAAGACCTGCTCAACAAACCGGTTATTCTTTTAGATGGTATCGAAACGATACTCTCAAAAATGGAGAATAACGGAACAAGACTGATCGTTGTTACCAAAGGCGACTTGCTTGACCAGGAAAGAAAACTGGCGAAATCGGGCATCGACAAATATTTTCATCATGTCGAAATCATGAGCGACAAACGCGAAACAGACTACCAAAAACTTCTTTCCAGGCTTGGTGTTGCGCCTGCCGATTTTCTGATGATAGGCAATTCACTCAAATCTGATGTGATTCCTGTTTTGAATATCGGTGGGTCTGCCATCCACATTCCTTATCATACAACATGGCAGCATGAAAGCAATATCCAGGCTGAGCAACATCATAAGTATACAGAAATCAGCCATATAGATGAACTGATTAACATCCTTGATTTATGAAAAAAATAGATTTTGATCATTGGGAAAGGCGCGAACATTTTGCATTTTTTTCAAAATTTGATGAACCTTATTATGGGATTGTATCAGAAATTGAATGCACAAAAGTCTATAAGCTGGCCAAAAAATGGGGTGATTCTTTTTTTGCATCTTACCTTCATAAAGCTCTTACCGCAGCCAATGGAATTCCGGAAATGAAGCAAAGGATTATCGATGGGGATATTTATGAGTTTGATGTTGTCCATGCTTCACCTACAATTGGCCGCCCGGACGACACTTTTGCCTTTTCATTTATCCCTTTCAGCAACGATTTTCTGAGTTTTGCCAAGGCTGTAAGCGCTGAAGTCAAAGAGGTGCAAAGCACTTCAGGCCTGTGCCTTAGCGAAAATACATGGCGAAAAGATGTCATTCATTTTTCATCAATACCCTGGATCAGCTTCACCGGTTTATCGCATCCACGAAATTTCAAAAGCGATGACAGTGCTCCAAAAGTCACTTTTGGTAAAATGACGATCCGAAACAAACAGATGTTTATGCCAGTCGCAGTTCACGTGCATCACGGACTGATGGACGGCCGCCATGTTGCGCTGTACGTGGAGCTTTTTCAGAAACTGATGAATGAAGTATAAAGCTAGATCAGTGCTGTTTTTTTCAAATAGATTTTAATCAACTAACAGATATTTGTTGAGTTCAGCCACTTTTGCCGGATCACCAAAAAGGTAGAGCATATCATCTGTTTCAATGGTCATTTCCGGTTTTATTTCCGTGTAATAACGGTTGTTTCGTCTTATCGCAAGCACGTTGACGCCAAAATTTTTCCGAAGACCGCTTTCAGCGATTGTCTTACCAACAATTTTATTCTCGCCACGTTGCACAGGTAAGGTTGCAATTACCATATCAGGGATGTGAAGCTGCAAATGCGCAGGAAACTGATCATCATTGCCCGATTGGGAAAGGATTTCATAATTATGCGCCCTTAAATGGGTAACAAAAGATTGAACCTTGTCAAATGGAATCAGATATCTGTTCAGAACACGGGTAAAAATCTGTATCGAGGTTTCAAATTCTTCAGGTATCACTTCATCGGCACCAAGTTTGAGCGTTGCATCAATTTCATTCACATGGCGTGTTCTCACAATAACATGCGCAGTTTCAGTAATTTGCCTTAAAATAACAATAATGCTTTTTGTTGCCTCAGGGTCAGAAATAGCGATAACAACCACACGTGCTTCGGCAGCATGCACATGATTCAAAATCAGTTCATCAGCTGCATCACCAAAAACAATGGGCAGACCTTTGTTCTTGCCATCTTTAAAAATGTCGGGATCAAGTTCGATAATGACATAAGGAATTTTGGCTTTTGAAGCAGTGCGGGCAACATTGTGGCCATTTATTCCAAGACCAATTATGATGAGGTGATCATGCAGATCTGCGGCAATTTCATCTGTATTTTTTTTCTTCCGGTTTTGATAATTAATGAGCCTTTTGCGCACCTTGCGGTTTATCCCGAATCTGATCAACCAATCCGACATTTTATCAGAATACCCAATCAGGAAAGGAGTAAGCCCCATTGTGAGTATTGAAATAACTAAAAAACTTTGATAGACTTCATTCGTAAGAAGTGCGTTGCGCATTCCGATAGTTGAAAGCAAAAATGAAAATTCTCCTACCTGAAACAGGGTGAAAGCGGATATTAAAGCCGTTCTTAATGGAAAACGCAGTACCAGCACAGTGATTAAAACCACGAAAATTTTCAACAGTATTACACCGATCGTTATTGCGATCAGCACCAAAAAATGCTCGAAAAAATAACTGATGTCCAACAACATACCTACTGAAACAAAAAAGAAACTGATAAAAATTTCTCTGAAAGGGAGGATGCTTGCTGTGGCCTGATGGCTGTATTCTGATTCAGAAATGATGAGTCCGGCAAAGAAGGCTCCTAAAGCCAATGAAAGACCGACAGATGAAGTGAGCCATGCTGTGGCAAAACAAAGCACGACAATCGTCAGGATAAACAGCTCACGACTGCGCGTTTTAACAACTTTATCGAGCAAAACCGGAACTGCATATCTTGCCAGAACAATCAACAATACAACGACCAAGGCGAATTTTGCAATAAGGCTAAGGCCTGTCAGCCAAAGGTTTCCTCCGTTTCCTGCAAGCATGGGTGTAACCAGAATCATCGGGACAACAATGATGTCCTGAAAAATGAGAATAGCCAATGCAATCCTGCCATGCGGCGAAGTCATCTGACCTTTTTCGTGAAGCATTTTTAAAACAATGGCCGTACTGCTTAGCGCAATCAGAAAGCCCATGAAAATGGCCTGAGGAGGTGAAAGTCCAAGAAAGTAAGTGGTGATAAAAACCAGCAGAATAGTTCCTCCAACCTGCATTAAACCGCCAAAAAAAACCGTTTTCTTTACTTTGGCAAGTCCTTTTAACGAGAACTCAATACCAATAATAAACAGCAAAAAGATGATCCCAATTTCTGAGAGCATCTCCACTTCGTGAGAAGCTTTTACCAGTTTAAGGGCATTAGGACCGGCGACTATGCCGGTGATCAAAAAACCAAGTATTGAAGGCAGTTTTAATCGCTGAAAAGCAAGAATAATGAGTACGGAAAGACCTAAAATTATGACGACTTCTTTTAAAATAGGTAATTCCATCTTGTTTGGTTATGTAACACAAATAGTCTTTCTGAATTAAAAGATATTTGCGTTAAACAAACTCAAAATTAATAAAAGTTCACCAGAAAATGGCTTTTAGTAGTAAATTGAGGAAACTAAAACAGAATCCATATCCAGAACTTCTTCTTAATAAGCGGAATAGATAAAGGTATGGACTGAAAAAACTATTCGATCAAAACAGAAGTCATTGTCAGCGATCCAGCAATGGCTTTATCGTTAAACAAGCTAACAGCGTCATTTTTATCCTGAAGCGCAAGGGTATAAATCAATGGCAAAAAGTGTTCAGGAGTGGGAACCGCAAGCTGAAATGCCTTGCCTTGGTTGTTGTAATTGGTTAATTCTGAATGATTACCATCCAAAATCATTTGTTTCATCTTTTCGCTTGCTTCCAAAGCCCAATCAAAACCAAAGCCTGAAACATTGAGTTTGTCCCAGGCCACCATCCGCAGATTGTGCACCATATTGCCACTTCCGACAATGAGCACACCTTTTCTACGCAGTGCCGCAAGTTCTTTGGCCAGCGCATAGTGGTATTGCGGAGGTTTTGTATAATCGAGGCTCAACTGAATTACCGGCACATCAGCTTTGGGATAAAGGTGTTTTATCACAGACCATGCACCGTGGTCAAGACCCCAATGATGATCGAGCCCGATTTCAGTTTTTTGAATGATTTTTTTTGTTTCTTCCGCAAGTTCAGGACTGCCGGGCGCAGGATACTGAACATCAAAAAGGGCTTTTGGAAAACCACCAAAATCATGAATTGTTCTGGGATTTTCCATGGCAGTCACAAAAGTACCTTTCGTTTCCCAGTGTGCCGAGACGCAAAGAATTGCTGTTGGTGCCGGAAGTTTTGCAGATGCTTTTCTGAAACCGGCAACAAATTCATTTTCTTCGATGGCATTCATCGGGCTGCCATGGCCCAAAAACAGCACGGGCATTTTGTCCGAACTGTCATTGGGCGAAAGCATTTTATCAAGCTGCTGTAATTTCATGGCTGCTCCGGCTAAAGGTAAAAGGGCCAATGTTTGCAGAAATTTCAATCTGTCCATCGGTCGCTTTTTGGCTTAAGCTTGTTTTACGAACTGAAGTTCAGCGTTGATTTTTACCTCATCGCTCACAAGCACGCCACCTGTTTCGAGGGCTGCATTCCAATTGAGACCCCAGTCTTTGCGGTTGATTTTTCCGCTAAGTGAAAAACCGGCTTTCTGATTGCCCCAGGGATCTTTGTTGATTCCACCGAATTCTACGTCGAAGCTGACTTCTTTGCTGATCCCTTTGATCGTGAGAAGGCCTTTGAGCTGATAGTTTTCGTCGTCGAGTTTGGTGAAAGAAGTTCCTTCGAAGCTTAGTTCAGCAAAGTTTTCGACATCGAAGAAATCTGCACTGCGCAGGTGATTGTCGCGGTCGTTGTTGTTAGTAAAGACTGAGGTTGCATCAATTTTTGCTTTGACACTTCCCTTGCTGAAGTCGTCGCCAATGGATTGAACCGAAGCTTCAAATTTGCGGAACTCGCCTTTGACATTGGTAATCATCAGGTGCTTTACCTTGAATAGAATTTCGCTGTGTGTTGGGTCAATTACCCATGAAGTTTTATCTGACATTTTTGTAATTATTTATTGTTAAACTTATTATGAATTTCATTTTGCAAAGATTCAACAGTCTTTGCAAAGAAATTGTTCACATAAGTTAACTTCGTAAAACAGAAACTTAAGGAAAAAAATCAGATTTTTTTAAAACTTTCTTTGCGGATACGGCTCAGCGATTGCGGTTTAATTCCGAGGTAAGAGGCGATCAGGTATTGCGGAATCCGCTGAACGAGTTCAGGATGTTGTTTAGAGAAATCATCATAACAAACAGCAGCTTCTTCGCTTTGACTCTTGACAAAACGATACTTCAGATCGACATAGGCATTCTGAATGAGTTTTCTGAAAAACCTGTCAATAATCGGCCGGTCGCAGGCTTTTTCAAAGCTCTCACGGTTGAGCATCAACACCTCAACAGCTTCGATAGTTTCGATGGTATAGATGCCGGGTTGACCGGAGAAGAAGCTGTACAAATCGGAAATCCAGTTGCCTTCAAGCGCAAACTGAATGACAATTTTATCGCCTTTGTCGCTGACATAATAAGACACACAGGCTCCTTTTAGAATGAAATAGACGTATTTGCATTCTTTGTCCGTTTCAGCAAGAAAAGTTTTTTTGTCGAAACTCCGGCTGAACATATGATTTTTAAACTCCTGCAGATCTTCATCGGTGATTGCCTTGCCGATAAAGCGCTCCATATTGCATTTAAGAAGGTCTGAATTCATTTTGCAAAAGTATTTTTTTCAACCCATTGCCTTTAGCCCGACAATGGAAATTATAAGCGTAGAAATAAAAAACATACGCCAGAAAGTGGCCGGCTCATTCAGAAAAATGATGCCAACAATCACTGTTCCAACGGCGCCAATGCCTGTCCAGACTGCATAAGCAGTTCCTATGGGCAGTGTTTGTGTAGCCTTGTATAAGAGTAGCATACTGATTGAAAGGCTGACGATAAAACCTGTCATCCACCAAAGGGATTGAGTTCCTGTGGTTTGATTTGCTTTACCGAGGCAACCCGCAAAGGCTACTTCGAAAAGTCCTGCAATAATGAGAATAATCCAGTTCATGGGCTCGGAGGGTTTTTAAGAATTCACAAAAATAGCTGCTTTAATTGATTTTACCGGAAACTTGGTTAAACCATTGGAAAACTGATTGCGTTCCAATGGCAGAAGGAAGTGTTAACAGATTTAAGTATTTTCGCGCCTCATTAACAGATTGGATAAAAGATTGAAACTAAATAATCAACAAAAAAATACTTCAACTGCCCGTCAGGCGCAGGTGCTCCGCATTTTCAGAAAAACGCATCGTATCACAGCTATATATCTTTTCTCAGTTTTTTTGGTAATTTCTGTAACTGGTTTGCTTTTAGGCTGGAAAGAACACAGCAATGGCTATATTTTGCCCGAAAGCACAGCCGGAAGCAACACTGAGTTATCGGAATGGTTGCCGGTTGATGTGTTAAAGCACAGCGCTCTGGAAGCACTCGATAACTTTTCTGATGGAAAGCTCAGCAAAGAAATTTCGCGCATTGACATCCGTCCGGCAAAAGGCATTGTGAAAATTGTATTCAAACACCATTACTGGGAAGTTCAATTGGATGGCGCCACAGCCGAAGTGCTTCAGGTAGCCAAAAGAAGATCAGATCTGATTGAAAACATCCACGATGGATCGGTCATAGATCAGGTTTTCGGGACGAGAAACAAGGCTTTCAAATTAATTTATACTACTGTTTCGGGTCTGGCTTTGCTTTTGTTTACCATCACAGGATTCTGGCTTTGGTTTGGCAGCAAGATGCTGCGAAAAACCGTTGCGAGGAACAAAAAATAAGTCGCTGGTTTTATTCAATCTGGCTGAAAAATACCACGTAGTTTTTTCCGTACTTTTTGGCGCATTTCGGACAGGTAGTGTACCACATATACAACTTGTTCATTTTAAATCCTTTGGACTTGACAGTGCTTTCAAAATCTTTGGTCCATTTACCTGTATTGTTATAGGAGCCTTCATAAACTTTGCTGTAGAATTTCCCGCTTAGGGTAGTGTTCTCGGCTTCCTGAATTTCCTTGTCCACGGCAAGATAGATTCCCATATTCCACATGGAAGTGTGTTCCGAAAGGCACAGCCAGTCAGGCATTTTGGCATCAGCTTTTGTTACTTTGTCATTCAATCGGGTCATTACCTGCCCAAAGTTGACAGGCATGTAAAAAATTGTAAAAACCTTGTCCTTTATGAATGGTTTCTTATCCCATTCAGAAATTTTATCATCCCAAAGTGTGGGATCAAATTCCGGACAACAAATAGGTTCTGATTCGGCTTGAGTGGTCATGATTCATTCGCATTTTGTTATTAATCTGGCTTAGTTCACTTGTTTTATATTGAAGCAAATTCAATTTTCAAATCAAATGGACATGCAAAGTTAATCGCGGCTAAACCGAAATGCAACTCATTTTTAATAAATATTAATCAAAGAAATAATCAGAATCAACCAATTTGTAAAACCTTCAAATATTTCATTTGTAGTTGGTTATGATTGCGTCGATTTTAGGAATGATTTTCAGTTAGCAAATTTTGGCTGTGATTGCTTTTTCAGTTTTCTCCAAACCAAAACAAGCAGACTACTCAAGACTGTCACAACCAAAAACCATAAAACCAACTGCAAAAGATATTGACTCCGATACAGGGAAGTAGCGACGTTTCCGATAATCAGCCATTGGAAAACATAGAAAGCTGTTACATTTTTTCCGGTCCATTGAAGCCAATGCATCAGAAAACCTTCTGTTTTTCCGCCGGTCAGCAAGCGTAATGCCAATGTCCAGAACAAAACGAAAGCAAGTGACCATGCAACAAACAAACCCTCATGATGATAATAAACCTGCAAAATTGTGGAATGCAAAAAGCCGTATTCGAAGGTTGCAATCAGGGTAATCAGCAATGCGATGGCAGCATAAAGAAGGTGCTTTTCATTGATCTTTGAAAAGTTGAAGCGATCTTCCAGAAGTTTGAAAATATAGCCTGCCAAAGGATAAGCTGCCCAGGGAAAAAGAGGAAAATATGCCCAATGATAATAACCGTTGAAATAAGCCTGCAGGTATTTTATTGCCTCAATTTCACCGCTGTACACAGGCAACCAGGAATTCATTACTGCAAAAAATATTAAAGCTAAAAGCCATAATAAGAGGTTTTTATGAAAAGCAATGCGCAAAAGTGAAATGACAATTACACTCAGACCAGCCAGAAAAAGTATATCGACACCAAAAATGTAAGGCCATGGATCGAGTGCAAATTCTCCCGAAAAAATACGGATCAGCAAATGTGCGTTCATGCCAAGATTAAGCAACAATCCCCAGAAAATCAACTTGAACCCTTGTTTGATGTTTTGCGACAGACTTTTGTTTCCTATGGCAATAAAATATCCCATCACGGCCATAAAAACCGGTGCTGCCGGAGGTCCGCCAAGAAACAGGCTGATTTGACCTGCCATGCTGTTAAACCATGTCTCCACTGCAAAGAGCTCTGTCAGATGCACTTGTATCATCAGCATTACGGCAATTCCTTTGAGGATATCAGGCAAAGCCATTCGGTTTGATCTTGTTTCAGGGAGATTTTCTGTATGTGTTTTCATTGATATCAGATTCGCAGGACAAACTTATCTGAAAAATCTGTTTCCCACCTCAATTCTTATAATCTTATACCAAATAGAATTAATCTTATAAGCCTGGCTTAATTTCTATATCACTACATTTGCCAACTGAAAAATATATATATACCTATGAAAATATTAAAGTCTATTTCCGCCCTTGTTTTTTTAATGCTGTTGAGTTTTACCTCCAATGCGCAGATAACCCTGGAAACATCCTATGCACATTCAGGCACCTATACCTTTTTACCCTCTTCAGGCAACAAGTTTTTCATCATGGATGTTGCAAACAGTCAGTGCAAAATCTATAATACGAACCATAGTTTGTGGAAAACACTCAATCTGTCTGTGCCAGCCAACAACTTTTTGTATGACATCAGGTTTGTCAGTGAAGGACTTTTTACAACGGACAACACCTTATGCCTTGCCTATATTTATTATAATTACAATGAAGCCGGACAATACTATAACTATGCTGCACGCGTTGTAAGAGAAAATGGAACAGTGCTGCTCAACATTCCGGGTTGCCAGTATTTATATGTCCATAAACTTGCAGATCAATCAACGAAATTGGTTGCCTACAGTTATAATTATTCAGTTTGGCCTTACACCGTTCAAACAACCGTATATAATCTGCCGGGCGAATTAATTACTTCGACACAACTTGATGGCAATGGAATGTATGAAGAAAGTTTTTTACCGGCTTATCCAAATCCTGCCAGCATGTATGTAAATATTCCCTATTCACTGCCTGAAGGTATTTCTCAGGGCAGGCTTTTGCTTTTGGATGGAGCTGGAAAATTGATCAGTTCATTTCCAATACAAAACAACGCGGGAGTTTTTCCAGTTCCTACTGCCTCATTTCCAAGGGGAACGTATTTCTACAGAACTGAAGCAAACAACCATCAATCAAAAACAGGAAAAATCGTTTTGAATTAGTAGCTTTTCAAGCATTTTTTTGGCCTTTTCGGGTTGTCTTAAGATTTGAAACATTTTCGTTTACCGCATCAAACGGCATTGTTTTTCACTATTTTTGAAGTTCAAATCAAAAAGAAATTATGAACAGGGCAAACTTTCTAAAAATGACCGCACTTGCGGGAACAGCTTTTACTGTTTTACCTTCAAAAGTTGTTTTTGGCAATCCAAACAGTAAACTCAACATCGGTATCATCGGCACAGGCCTGCGTGGACAAGAGCTTTTGCGACTTGCTTTGCAACGTGAAGACACAGTCGTGACAGCCATTTGCGATATTCAGCAAGTGATGATCGAAAGTGCCCTCATGCTTTTTGAGAAAGCCGGAAAACCAAAACCGGAAATTTATGATGATGGCGATTATGCCTATCGTGAACTCCTTGCCCGAAAAGATATTGACGCTGTGATGATTGCCACACCCTGGGAATGGCATTTTCCGATGGCGATGGATGCCATGGATGCCGGAAAACATGTGGGCTGCGAAGTGATGATGGGCTCAACAGTGGATGAACACTGGGAAATTGTGAAAAAAGCTGAGGCTACAGGCCTTCAGTATATGATGCTCGAAAATGTCTGCTACAGGCGCGATGTGATGGCCGTTTTGCAAATCGTTCGTCAGCATATATTTGGCGAACTGATTCACCTTCAAGGGGGTTATCAGCATGATTTGAGAGATGTAAAATTCAATGATGGCATTCAGCCTTATGGCGGCGGCGCAGAGTTTGGTGAAAAGGGCTTTTCGGAAGCACAATGGCGAACACAACACTCAGTTGATCGCAACGGTGATTTATATCCAACCCACGGCATCGGGCCGCTTTCAAAAATGCTGAATATTCACAATGGAAACAGGTTTACTTCCTTGGTGTCCATGGCCTCAAAAGCACGTGGTTTGCACGAATATATCGTTAAAGTTGGCGGACCGGATCATCCCAATGCCAAAATTGACTTTAAACTCGGCGATGTCGTTACAACCATGATCAGCACTGCAAACGGAGAAACCATCTTGCTGCAGCATGATACGAATCTGCCAAGGCCGTATTCATTGGGTTTCAGAGTTCAGGGCACAAAAGGATTGTGGATGGATATCAATAAATCAATTCATATCGAGGAAGTCAGCAAGCCGCATCGCTGGGAAGAAGCCAAAGGATGGCTGGAAAAATTTGACCATCCGCTGTGGCAAAAATTTGCTGAAAGCGCGCAGGGTGCAGGTCATGGCGGCATGGACTTCTTTGTTGTCAATGCGTTTCTTGAAGCCATAAAAAGAAACGAACAAACACCCATAAGTGTATATGATTCTGCTGCCTGGAGTGTGATTACGCCACTTTCGGAAGCATCAATTGCGAATGGTTATCATGCGGTTGAGTTTCCGGACTTCACAAACGGCAAATGGAAAACAGCCAAAGATATTTTTGCTATCGGGGATGATTATTAGTGTTGCCTTGGTATGCAAAATAATTCACTCCAAAACCAGCATTACCATCAACAGCAAGTATGATCTCAGTATGGAAAAACAAATCAACGCAACGCTCCAATGGCGCAATCTGTTTATATTCGTTTACAAACGCTTAGCTTATTTGCGATGGATGCTCTTTTCTTTGTTGTTGAATTACAGTAAATTAAATTGTTATGGCGTTTAGTAACAAGTTAGTCAGAACCTTGGAAAAAGAAAATTAAGTGACAAATTAAAATATGAAATTTCCAATTTTTCAAATATCCGTAGAACAATGGAAAAAGCTTCATGAGTTCGAGCTTGAATACTCGGATAAAATAACAGTAATTGGTTATAATAAAGCGCAGGACTTTTTCTTGGACTCTGAGTATATTGACTGTAATGGAGATGTTTACAGAGTGACAGGTTTTGAAATGCTCGGAATGTTATCAAGAATTTTCAGATTTATTCCTTTCATTCCTTTAAGAGTTAAACTCATTTTGACAAAACAAAACAAAAAACTAAGCTTAGAACAATTCAGAACACTGATGCTTAAAAGAGTTAATCAAGTTTCACAAAATAATGACCTTGCTACACAAATAAAAAATGCAAAGACATATGCTGAGATAATGGGAGAAAAATCCTAAAAAATGATTTAAACTTATTTTTAAAAATGTGGAGATTCTTAAAAAAATTGTATTGGGACTTTAATAATCTAAGCCGAGCAGATTTTGCGATGTTCATTATGTTTCCTTTTTTGGGGATTAGTTTAATTGCAATTTCGATTTATTCAATTTTTGATTTTAACAATCCAACTCGACCGGTATGGATAATCGTTTTCTTACTCGGACTTGCATTTATTGGTTTATCGAGGCTTTATGGAAAATATAAAAAATAAAAGGCAGCACCTACAAATTGTAAATTGCATTGCTGGGTTCGTGGTGTGTCGCTCGGTTGATTCTCGCAATATCGTGCCATCCTGCCGGACAGGAACGAGCTCCGAAATCCGCAATGACAACTTACAAGTGACCGTTATGCAAAATTTTATGAGAAAGTTAGTTTTTGCTATAATAATTAGTTGTTTCATTCAAGGAATATATGGACAATCAAACGAAAAAAGAGTTTGGACGACCATATTACATGAAGATTCTATATCTACCGAGAAGTTCCTTTCACAATATGAATATGACATCAGAAACGTGCATTATAGATTTTCGTTTAATCCTAATGGTGATACGACAGAAACCGTAATTAACTATTTTGACATTAATGGTAAGGATTCAATTGAAATTTGGAAATGGTCTGATGATGATTACTTTGAGAAGCATTGGATATATATAAATGACCAGTTAGAGCAAGAACTTACATTTCTGAACGGAGCCGGAACAAATGCCACTATTTTTTATCAGTATAATTCTGACGGCAATATGATAAAGAGAATAAGGTTGTTTGAAACATTTCAATCATTTGATACATTAATCTATCAAAACAATTTTCTCCATGAGATTCTTTCATACTCCCAAGAAGAAATATCAGAAATAGAAAAATATAAATATAATAGAAATCATCTTCCTGTCCGAATAACAACATACAATGCTCAAAAGGAAAAAAGAAGGAGAATAAAGATTAAATATGATTCGGATAGCAAAAAAGTTGAAGTTAAGGTAATTGAATACAAACCATTCTCAAAGACAAAGAAAACTGTAGAATTAAAGACCTTCAAATATTCAAAAAGTGGTATTCTTCGTGAATTTATATTTAAAGACTTCGAATCTCAATATACGAGAATAAATTTTTATGACGAGAAGGGAAACTGGATAAAATCGATTGGTGTAGATAACAAATTTGGGCGGAAAAGAATCTTTGAACCAGAATAAATCTCTTTGCATAACAAAAAATAAGTGCACGCCGCTGTAAGGTACACATAGATAATGGCTTAGTAAATTTGAACAATAGTGAAACCAAAGAAAATTATTGAATGAAATGCGGCACGCACATATTCAAACTGCTTGCAACTATTTTTAAGAAAAATCTGAAGTAAATATTAAAATTCAAATATTTGTACTTATATTTGTACTCCATTATGTACAAAATATACAATATCATGTTAACAACAACAATTTCCGATTTCAGAAAAGATATCAAACGATACCTTGATCGTGTGACTGATAACTTTGAAACCTTGATAATTAACAGAGGCAAAGACAGTGGTGTGGTGATTATGTCGTTGGACGAATATAATTCGCTGAATGCTACCTATCATGAGTTGTCATCCAGGGCAAATGAAAAAAGATTAGATTCAGCTATTGAAAAACTAGGCAGAGGCTCATCCTTTCAGAAAGACCTTATTGAAAAATGATATACATTTTTGTTGATGAGTCCTGGGAGGACTATTTGTATTGGCAAAAGACCGATAAGAAAATCTTGTCCAGAATAAATGACTTGTTGAAAGATATTTCACGAGCTCCATTCTCTGGTTTAGGAAAACCTGAACCGCTGAAGCATAAATATAAAGGGTATTGGTCGCGCAGAATTGATGGCGAACACAGATTGATCTATAGAGTGAAAGACGAAGAAATACTAATTGCAAAATGCAGATTTCATTACGACTGAAGTAGAATAAAACATTTGTTAATAAAGGCTAAACGCTATCGGGCGCATGGTTGTAAGTAGAAAGATTGTACATTTATTGATGATTCTGCTGGCTGTAAAGAGATATTTTCAAAACTGCCCGCAAGCGCTTTGCCTAACCGGTTTATTCCCAACCATTTCCCCTATGAAAAATTGAATCTTGAATCGTGATAGAAAAACCTAATTTTAAAGTTATCCTGGAAGCGTTTGGGCTTGACTCCCAAGATTATCTTGTTCAGGATTTTGGGGCAGGCCTGATAAATAACACCTTTCTTGTAAAAAATGGTGAATCAAGCGCTTTTGTCCTTCAAAGAATCAACACAAAAGTTTTTCCAAATCCTCAGCTGATTGCTTCAAACTGGCGTTTGGCGCATCAATATCTCAAAATTTCTGCTCCGGACTACTATATGCTGCTTTTTATAAAAACCCTGAAGGGAGCAGACCTTTTTGTTGATGAGCAAGAAAATCATTGGCGTTTGCTGCCTTTTATTCAAGATTCGGGCTGCTTTGAAACGGCACCTGACGCAGCTATGGCAAGAAAAGCAGCCCATGCCTTCGGTCGTTTTGCTGCTTTGCTAAGTGGCGCGCCGGTTCACCGGTTCAATGTCGTTTTGCCCGGATTTCACGACTTGAATCTTCGGCAACAACAGTTTGATTCAGCTGCTGGAAATGCTGCTGATAAAAGACTTTCAATGGCAGCAGAGCTGATTGAAAAACTGAATGCATATCGCTGGATTACTGAATTTTATGACAGAAACATCGGACGTCTTCCAGTCCGGATTGTGCATATGGATGCTAAAATCAGCAATATACTTTTTGATCGTGAAGGCGAAAATATCAAATGCATCATCGATATGGACACGCTGATGCCCGGGACTTTGCTTTCCGATTTTGGTGACCTTATCAGAAGTATGGTTTGTGAGGCTGCAGAAGATGAAACAAACATTGAGAGGATTATCATTCGCAGCGAAATGCCACAAGTCATTTTTGATGGCTATACTGAAGCCCTTGAAAATGTTTTAGAACCTTTGGAAAGAGAAATCCTCCCTTTTGGCGGACCAATGCTGATTTATATGCAGGCTTTGCGTTTTTTGGCTGATTACCTTTCGAACGACGTGTATTATCCAATCAGCTATGAGCAACACAATCTCGACAGGGCATTGAATCAGATTATTTTTCTCGAAAAAATACTCAAAGAGCCCTTTTTTCTTCGGCAAGGATTTAACCCCTGACAGAAATATCTTTCAACACATCCATTTTCAGGATTTCAATTGATTTCCCTTCAAGCCTGATGATGCCTTCCGATTCGAAATCTTTCAGGATGCGCGTTGTGCTTTCTTTGGTCATATTCGACATTTCGCCCATCTCAAGCCTTGTGATTGTAAGGGTAAAACTCTTTGAATGAAACACTTTGTTGCTCAGATAAAGCAATGTATCTGCAAGTCTGCCTGGCATTTGTTTTTGCGTGAGACTTATAAGTCTGTCAAAATTGGCCGAACTGTTTTTGTTGCAATGTTTGAGCATGGCTTCAGCAAAATCAGGGTTGGAACGAAGGACCTGACGAACATTTTCGGCAGCTATAAAACAAGCTGAAGCATCGGTTAATGCAGAAACGCTGTAATGATAGCGCATATCAGTGAATAGTCCCGGGCCGCCAAAGAGCGTCCAGGGAAGTATGATGTCAAGTATGAGGTTTCGTTTATCTATGCCTTCAAGAAAAAGTTTGGCCATCCCATGTGTCAGCGTTATCATGTGCGTTGCAGAGGTTCCCTGCTTCACAATCGTTTCTCCGTTGTTGAAGCTTACCTCAAAACGACCTGCATTCATCACCTTCAACTCTTCCTGACTCAGAAGATTGAAAAGAGGTGAGCGGTCGTTACACATTTCGCAACTAATGCATAGATCAGATTTTCTGTTGAGCATAAAGTGTTGAAAAAATTAATAGTCTAAAAGCATTTTTGTAGTGATGTATAGCACAAAACTAATTGATTTAAATTAATTATGAAAATTAAAGAAGTATTTAAATGAGTTTTTTCTTAAATCAACTGAATTTATTTCAGTCTAATAAATTTTAAATCAACACTTTTAAACGGAAAGTTAAGTCGAAGAAAATATAGTCCGGAATCAAGTTCAGAAATATTCAAAGGTATTTCATGGCCGGAAAAGGTATAGTTTTCGCTGATTAAACGGCGTCCGTCCAAAGAAAAAACCATGATGTTTATTTTTTCAACAGGCGCTGAAAGCTTTATTGATAGCAAATCTCCGCCGGCGGGATTGGGAAATAGCTGAGGATTCAAATCTTCTGAAACACTTTCAATTCCTGTAGGTGATGCAACAGAGAAACGACTGACAAAATTCCAGATTTCTGCACTTGCGCTAATGTCCATATTGACATTGCCGATGCCCATGAAACCATCGTAGCCAGGCCATGTATGTCCGCCGCCATTCACTTTGAAGTGCATGACTTCTGCATTTTCATTGCAGGGCAACCACGTAAATTGTTGAACTGTAGACCCTTCCTGAACAAGGTCGGGCAAATCAACGATTTGTGCCTCCGTTGGACATTCATTGAATCCGGCCCAGTAAGCCATTCCATCCATAACAGATTTGAATCCGCTGCTTCCGTTGTAGGATACGATGAAGTCGCTTGTTCCATGAATATGCATTACAGGCACAGTTCTTTCCGGAAAACAGTTGTTGAAGGTAGCGGTTGTCATTGTGCCTGCAACAGAAGCAATGGCAGCAATGCGTTGCGAAGCTTCGCAGGCAAGCCGGTAGCTCATAAAACCACCGTTTGAGAATCCGGTTGAATATATCCTGTTTTGGTCAACACCATGCCAAACATCAATGGTATCTGCAAGCGCCAACAGAAAACCAACATCATCCGCGCCAGAACCGCCTCCCACACCTACGTTCCATGAAGCGCCGACGCCATAAGGATAAACGACAATAAATCCGTTTTCTTCCGACAGCTCATTGAAATTGCTGAATTGCATGATCGTCTGACCATTTTGGGTGAAGCCATGCAAAGCCAGCAACAAGGGAACTTTACTGCCGGGCTGATGCGTGGAGGGCACATAAAGGATGAAAGTCCGGTTGATGCCGTTATGCATGAAGCTATGGCTCGTTTGTCCGTTTGAAACTTTTGGAATCAAAGCTGCAAACAGCAGAAAAAATGAAAGGATAAACAGCAGATTTTTCATTGGATTTCTATTTCAACGGGACTGGATTTAACTTTTTTACTGCATGACTAAATCAACAAAACAAAAGAACACCAAAGCGTGGGAATTGTTTGAAAAACCTTCAATGATTTGCGTTTGCGGAATAAATCATCTTTCAAAATTAGCAAAATCTGACAAATATGTAAAAGATCGGTTTTTTAGAATCAAGAGCCTTACAAAGTTTAGCTTTCTGTTTTCATCCATGACCGGGAGTTCGGGATAATTATTACTTTCGCGGTCAAATGAATCCGATTATGCGCTCTGTTATATTTTTTCTGATTTTTTTTATTGGCATTTCAGCTTCGGCTCAACCCACAGAAGGCAGCATCCACCTGCGTTCGGGGCTTTCGGTTCCACTGCTGGAATATGCTTCTGCAGATTTGGAAAAAGGATCTTTCACCAAGGCAGGGCTCACAACAACACTGGCTTTAAGCAGTGATTTATACAAGCGTTGGGGCATCACCCTTCAGGGCGGATTGCAGCTGCATCCGGTGGATGTTGGTTGGCTGGGATACGAAAAAGTGAGAACCGACCCCTTTCTTTTAGATGTGACCATTCGCAGCGAACCCTACCGAATTCTTCATTTTGCGGGCGGTCCAACATACAGCTTTGAGCCATTTGCGAAAACCAGTGTTTCTGCTTCATTGCTTGGCGGTGTCTTTTATTCGAGCACACCCTATCAGCTGCACAAGCCAAAGTATTTTATGACAGGCCCTGACTTTTATGAAATCACAACTTCCCGTGACTATAGTTTTGCCTACGGAGCCGGACTTTCGTTGGCCTATGCAATTACCGACTGCTACCATCTGGCCCTTGAAAGTGATTTGCTGAGATCGAAAGCCGGATTTCAGTTTGTTTCAGGATCCGGCCTCAGAACCGACTGGCGACAAATCACAATGCTGAATATTTCTCTTTCACTTGTCTTGAAGGTTCCGTATTAAATCAAAACGCGGATTAATAAAGTAACTAACAGATGAAAAACGTATATCTAACGATACTAATTTCACATTTTTTAGTGCCAAAGCTGACTTTCCCGAAACAATAAAACTGCTTTTTTTTAGTTCATTAGATTGTCGGAAACTTATATCTTTATCGTTTTAAAATCAAAAACATGCGGCATTTATCCATATTGAATTGTTTCTTTCTGTTTCTTTTAGTCCCTTCTTTTGCCTTTTCGCAGGGAATAGGTATCGGGCAGTGGCGCACGCATCTTCCATATCAAAGGGTGATCGGCGTTGAGTTAGCCGGCGAAAAAGTGTATGCTGCAACGCCTTACGATCTTTTCATCTACAACACCGAAGATAACAGACTAAGCCTGCTCAACAAAGTGAACGGCCTGAGCGATATTGGCGTTAGTTCTATCCGCTACAGCAACGATCATAAAACATTGCTTGTAGCCTACGCCAATACCAATATCGACCTTATCAGAGCCGACGAAATCGTGAATATCAGTGATATCAAAAACAAAGAGCTCATTGGGAATAAAACCATCAACAACATCATGTTTATCGACAAATATGCCTACCTGTCGTGCGGTTTTGGTATTGTGGTGATCGACATTGTGCGCGAAGAGGTTTACGACACCTATCTCATAGGCCCTCAGGGAAGTTACATAAATGTTTTTGACCTGGAAGTGTACGACAACACCCTCTATGCAGCCACAGAAAATGGCGTTTATTATGCTCCTTTAAACAGTCCGAACCTTGCCGATTTCAACCAATGGACCAAAGATACGCGTCTCCGCCATCCCAACCTTCGTTATACGCAGATCGAAGCCTTTGCTGACAAACTGTTTCTCAATTATTCAAGAAATGTTTACGATGCCGATACCCTTTTTGTTTTCAATGGAAACAACTGGGATTATTTCGATAAAACCAATACTTCCCTGCACCGGCAAGTGCGCGCCTACGCAAACAGATTGCTTGTAGTGAACCATTTCAATGTTTATATTTACGATGAAAACCTGGATATGATTCAGTCCATTTATGCACCCGAAGGCACTGGTGTCGAACCGCTTGCAGCAGCTTTTGACGCAAGTGGCAACTATTGGGTCGGTGACAGAAAAAGAGGACTTTTGAAGACTTTCAACAATGGTTTTTCCGCAGAAACCTTCTTGCCAAACGGGCCGGGAACAACAAGTGTTTATGAGCTCAAAGCCCGAGGCAATTATGTTTGGGTCGCCCCGGGAGGCCGCAGAAATGACTGGGGAAAAATGTATATTATTGATGGCGTATTTTCTTTTGACGGCTCCCAATGGCGAACATATAATTCGTCCAACACTCCGGGCTTTGACACCATCAGCGACTTTGTGAGCGTTGCTATTGATCCGCAAAATCCCAAAAAGGCTTACATCGGAACTTGGCAGGAAGGGGTCATCGAATTTACCGATTTTGAGAAAACGGAAATCTATTCAACACACAACAGCAGTCTCGGCCCTTGGCTGGCCGACCCAAGTCTGGTCAATATCAGCGGTCTCGGTTTTGATAGCTACAACAACCTTTGGGCCTGCAATACGGGAGCAACAAATATTTTATCCATGCGCAAACCAAACGGCGAATGGAAGGCTTTTTATCTTGGCTCAACTGCAAGCGGTATTGATGTGGCCAATATGATTATCGACAAATCAAACAACAAATGGATCATCCGGCGCTCGGAAGGAAAAATCATGGTTTTTAATGACAACAACACCTTCGATAATCCTGCCGATGACCAGCTCAAAATTCTTACTTCTTCCGCCAACACAGGCAATATTCCCGGAAATTCGGTCTTTTCAATGGCTGTCGATCTCGATGGTGCCGTTTGGGTTGGAACAGACAAAGGACCTGTTGTTTTTTACAATCCGGAGCGCATTTTTCAGACGGGTGTCAACTATGACGCACAGCAGATTCTTGTTCCGCGAAACGATGGCACAGGACAGGCTGATTTTTTGCTTGGCAGCGAAAAGATTCTTGCAATTGCCGTTGATGGCTCCAATAAAAAATGGTTTGGAACCGAAAACGGCGTCTTTCTGATGTCGAAAGATGGTCTTGAACAAATATTTTATTTCAATACCGATAACAGTCCGCTGCTTTCAAATACCGTGAACAGCATTGCGATTACCGACGATGGCGAAGTATTTTTCGGCACGCCCAACGGCATCATCTCGTTCAAAGGCAATGCCACAACACCACCTGTTGTGAATACCGATGTTTACGCCTACCCGAATCCTGTGAGACAGGAATACAGTGGGCCGGTTGCGATAAAAGGCATGGTAAGAGATGCCATCGTAAAAATCACAGATCTCAGTGGAAATCTTGTTTTTCAAACCAGATCCGAAGGCGGTCAGGCCATCTGGGACGGACGTTCAATCAACGGAAACCATGTGAGTCCGGGCATCTATCTGGTTTTTATCACCGATAATTTTGGCGAGGAAAAGCTTGTCACCAAAGTGATGATGATGCGAAAACAATGAGTGAACGGAGCCGCGGAATCGTTCTTCAGCACATCCGGTATGGCGATACAAGTCTTATCGTAAAAGTGTTTACGGAGCAACACGGCTTGCAGTCTTTTATGATCAAGGGAGCGTATTCCCGTCAATCGAAATTCAGACCTGCGCTCTTTCAGCCTTTGACTTTTATCGAATATGTGAGCCGCTTTAAAGCGTCACGCGATCTGCAGTTTATGACCGAGGTGGGCGTGGAGATGCCTTTCTCGACCATTTATACAGATGTCAGAAAGAGTTCAATGATCATATTTATTGGCGAACTGCTTTCAAAAACAATCGTTGAAAGTACGCCCAATCAGGCTTTGTTTGATTTTGTTCATGACGCTGTTTTGTGGCTGGATCTCAGCCACGGAAAATATGCTGATTTTCATCTGCATTTTTGTCTTGAACTAAGCCGCTATCTTGGGTTTTATCCAAAAACCGACCGTTATGAAGCAAACAATGTTTTTGATTTGATGAACGGTGTTTTTCGCCCTTTTTCACCTTCATTGATTCATTTTATCCCTGAAAAAGAAAGTCTTGCTTTCAAACAGCTTTGTGCTGCAAGCCTTGAACAGCTGGAAGAACTTCACCTAAACAATGAAACAAGACGCATTTTATTGAACCATATTCTGATTTTCTATCAGCTGCATGTGCCCGGCTTCAAAGGAATGCATTCACACGAAATCCTGAAGGTGGTGCTGAGCTGATCAGGCTGATATATCTGCCTCAAATTCTTTCAGAAAAGCTGCCAGAAGTTTATCCTTCACATCCTGAAATTCTGTTTTGTGTCCAAGCTCCTTTTCAAGAGAAGTAACGCCTTTGTCAGTAAAACCACAAGGATTGATCAGGTTGTAAAATGATAAATCCGTGTTCACATTGAAGGCAAAACCGTGCATTGTCACTCCGCGGCTTGTCCTTACACCGATCGCGCAAATTTTTCGCGATTTTCCCGGAATATCTGCATCGAGCCACACACCTGTTGCACCGTCCAGTCGGCCTGCATCAACATCAAATGACTTCAATGTCTGAATGACAGCTGTTTCCATGCGGAAAATATATTCCCTCACACCAATTTTGAAAGCATCAAGATTGAGGATCGGATAGCCGACAATCTGTCCGGGCCCATGATAGGTTATGTCGCCGCCACGGTTGATTTTGTACAAAGTAGCGCCTTTTGACTGCAGAAAGGCTTCGTTGACAAGCAGATTTTCCGGAACGCCACTTTTGCCAAGGGTGAACACATGCGGGTGTTCCACAAAAAGCAAAGTGCCTGCGGGAGGCTCTTTATGATCTGTTTCAGCTTTGACTTTGCTTTCCATCAGGGCTGAAAAAAGACTTTCCTGTAAATCCCATGCCTGTTGATAGTCCATCAGGCCAAGATCGTTGAATTTGATAGAAGGCATGGTTTAAAGGATGTGTTTTTCTGCTTTGTAAGAACTTCTAACGAGCGGGCCGCTTTCGACATGTCTGAAACCTCTCTTGAGGCCTTCGCGTTCGTATTCGGCAAAGATCTCCGGCGTCACAAATTCTTTTACCGGCAGATGGTTTCGGGTGGGCTGCAGATACTGTCCGATGGTCAAAACACTAACGCCAACGCGGCGAAGGTCGTCCATTGTTTCCAGAATTTCTTCCCGTGTTTCACCCAATCCGAGCATGATGCCTGACTTTGCAATGACCCCAGATTTGGAAAGCGTTTCGAGCACTTGCAGACTTACGTCGTATTTTGCGCGGCTTCTCACCCAGGGTGTGATGCGCCTTACTGTCTCAAGGTTGTGTGAAATGACTTCAGGACCGGCTTCAACAACTTTCATGATAAGTTCTTCTTTTCCGTCGAAATCCGGAATCAGCGTTTCCATTGTTGTTCCGGGCGATTCGCGTTTGATGGCTTTGATGGTCAGCGCCCAGATTTCGGCACCGCCATCTTTCATATCATCCCTGTCAACGGAAGTGAGAACAACATGTTTCAGTTTCATCAGTTTCACAGATTGTGCCACGCGTTCGGGCTCTTCCCAGTCTGCCGGCAGAGGCCGGCCTGTTTTCACATTGCAAAAACCGCACGAACGGGTGCAGATATCCCCGAGAATCATCAATGTGGCTGTTCCCCGGCCCCAGCATTCATGCATGTTTGGACAATGTCCGCTGGTACAGATTGTATGTAATTTATGTTCTTCAACAATTTCTCTGACTGATAAATATGATTTTCCTGCCGGAACTTTTGTTTTGAGCCATTCAGGTTTGCGAAGTATGATGTTGGTACGTGTATCGTCCATAGTAATTAGAAATGTTTATTTGAGACAGCAAAATTAGGCAATCGAAGCTTACGGCTATGTTTCTGTAGTGCTAAAAATACGCTGAAATTTAAATTGAAGACCATCAGTTTCTGATAAAGCCATCTATGTTGAACCAAGCTTTACCGGATGTTTTTTTTATTGTTCCTCGTAAACAACTTTTGTGACCAGCTCACCGACCATGCGCAAAGTTTTGGGATCAATCTGGCTCAGGTTGTCATTCAAGGTGTGCCAGTATTCGTAAAAAGTACCGTTGGAACTGTTTTGATCAATATGAATGATGTTGATCATCGGAATGCCTGCGTTGCGGTTGACCGGAACATGATCATCTGTAATTGGCAAACCGGGACTGTTCACAAAAACATGTCCGTAACCAATTGATGAAGCCTTTTTCCAGACTTTATCAAGCACCCAGGATGCATATTGCTGCGAATAATACTCTCGTGGAAATATTGCGCCGGGCGCACCCACCATATCGAGCAAAATGCCAAATTGGGCGCGGTATCCGTTTGTATGAAAATTTCGTGACCAATGCTGCGCACCAAGTGCCCAGTAGTCTTCATCGCCATAGGATCTTTCATCGTTGTGTGGGCCATAATCTTCGAGATCGAAAAAGATGATATCAACGCCCAATGATTCTTCCAAAGGCGATTGATGCAGCAGTCGCGCTATTTCCATCAAAACACCAACACCACTGGCTCCGTCGTTGGCGCCATCAATGGGTGTGCGGTGATTGGCAGGATCGGGATCATGATCGGCATAAGGCCTCGAATCCCAGTGAGCCGCCAGAAGAATGCGTTTTTTTGCTTCAGGATTAAAGATTGAAATGATGTTTTTGCCATCATAAATATTTTTATTGTAAACCCTGGCTTTAAATCCCTGAACGATAACAGTATCGGCAAAACCAGCCATCTTTTCAGCAAACCATGTTGCGCAGGCAGCATGGGCTGCGGAGCCCGGAACACGTGGCCCGAAAGCCAGTTGCGCTGCCACAAAATTGTAGGCGGAATCAGCTGAAAAGACAGGAACCTGAAAAGTTTTTTTTTCTGTTACAGATTGCTCTTTCTTTGCTTGTTTTTGAGTAGCGCCATTGCAAGATGCAAGTAAAATCAGCATCAAAGAAATATATATCAGTGGTTTCATTTGTATCAAATTATGCTAAAATCAATTGCAAAGGTAAGCAAACGACTTTTTGATGCATCAGGAAAACAAGCAGAAACAACGGATTATTCCACAAAGTCAATGCTTTCGCCGAATTTTGTTCCAAAAACCTGCTCTGTCAATGGCTTTCGCAATCTTTCAGCATATTCCATCGGTTTAAGGTTTGGATGAAGGATTTCCGGATCTCCGATATAACCGACAGCGGTAACTGTAACCACGAGATGATTTTCCGGCACATTAAACAATTCCGCTGCTTTTTTCAGATCAAATCCGCCCATCTGATGTACAAAAAGCCCGTCAGCAGCGGCCTGAAAAGTCAGGTAAGCGATGGCCTGACCAAGATCGTAGCGTGCTGAGTGATTTTCTTTTTCAGGGTTTTTTATACTTGATTTTCGGGCGATGGCTAAAATAAGTACAGGCGCTGATGCAGCCCAAAGTTGATTGAATTCGACAAGGGTGGAAAAAATATTGGCATAAACGGAATCGCCTTTTCGTCCGACGATGAAGCTCCAGGGTTGTTCGTTGGAGGAGGAAGGCGCCCAGCGCGCAGCCTCAAACATGCGTTGAAGCTTCTCTGTTTCAATCATCTGATCTGAAAAGGCCCTTGGACTCCAGCGTTCTTTCAGCAAAGGATGAATCTCAAATTTCGTCAGTGCAGGTTTTGTTTTCATAGATATTTTGTTTGAAAATGTCTGTTCTCTTTCAAATGTTTTGATTGAAGTAACAGCACATTTTTTGATTTGATTAATTTGGTTTGACACAAAATTAAACAACATTCAGGGCATTTTGTTTCAATTTATTTGAATTGATGTTTTCGTCTTTTTCAAACACATCAATGAAGACTTCCCCGCCTTATCTTTTAACTATTTTTGTCAGATAAATTTTACTGCACAATGACCGGAATCAACTATCACATGCACACGCTTTATTCTGACGGCAGAAACAAACCTTTGGATTATGTGGAAGAGGCCCTTCGTCAGGGAATGACTGCCATCGGATTTTCTGATCATTCTCCCTTGCCTTTCGACAACCCTTTTTCGCTCAAAAGAGAACAGCTTCAGAATTACGTTTCTGAAATCAGGGGTTTGCAAGAAGAATTCAAAGACCAGATCGATATTTTTTTGTCAATTGAAATGGACTATGTTCCGGGCATGTCTGAGGATTTTGGACAACTGAAAGAATTGGCAAAGCTTGATTATGTGATTGGATCAGTGCATCTTGTGGGAAAAGATGCTGAAGAAAATCTCTGGTTTACCGACGGCCCCGACAGCCAGATCTACGACAATGGCTTGCGTGATTTTTATGGAAATGACATCCGGAAAGCCGTTGGTGCTTTTTACGATCAGACGAATGAAATGATTCAAAGCCAGCAGTTTGATGTCATAGGTCATTTCGATAAAATAAAGATGCATAATCAGAACCGCTTTTTCCGTGAAGGCGAAACCTGGTACAGAAACCACATCTTCGAAACTTTGAATCTCATTGTTGAGAAAGGCCTCATTGTTGAAATCAATACCCGTGGAATCTACAAAAAGCGCTGCGACAGCCTGTATCCTTCGGGCTGGATTCTGAAAGAGATGAAGCAAATGGGTGTTCCGGTCATCATCAGCTCTGATGCCCATCAGCCGGAAGAGATTCAAATGGAGTTTCCGCGTGCAATAGAAACCTTGCAGGCAGCGGGATACAACGAAATGATGGTGTTCAAAAACGGAATATGGCAAAATGCGCCATTGTGTGATGACAAATTGAGGTAGTTCTAAAGTTATTCTTTAATGCAAAACAAGGTTTCTTTGGAAAACTACTTTTTCAGCATTTTCAAAGTTTCGATACGGTTGTTCTGGTCAGTTATTCTGATAAAATAGAAGCCGGGAATCAATCCGTCAACCGCCATATTTTGCTGATGTTTTCCAATTCCAAAAAAATCTTCTGATTGCTGAATTACCCTTCCGCTTAAGTCAATCAGTTCAAAAACTACATTGCCTGCTGAGGGCAGATGGAAGTTTATCCTTGCAAAGTCAGCAGCCGGATTGGGAAGTACCTCGGCAAGAAATGGCCTGCTTGTGTTTTCATTTACATCCAACAGCTTGTCAACACGGAGTTTGAGTGCAACCGGCAGGTGGTCCGACATATTGAACAAAGCATCGGCTATTTGCTGAGAAACAGCCATATTTTGCGGAGGCCCGTTGATCGATCCATTGAACCTCAATCCATCCTGACCGACGGCATTGTAGGATTCCTGCACATATCTGACATTATTGGTGCCAAATCGAACTTCGTCAGAAATCAGAATAAAGTCGAAACGGTCATCCATTCCGCCGCCGGCTTTGCAGCCTGTAGAGGATGATTGTGTTGACTGTGTGTGAATTCCGGCATAAAAAGCGTTGTTGTTCCAGTTACCGCTTTGCCCGATCGGATCAAGAAAACGCATATTGGCGTTGGTGTAGTTCAACATTATTTGAAATCCGGGCTCAGTAGCTGTATAATAATTGAAATCGCCCATGAAAAGAACGTTTTCGGTTGAAAAACGGGTTTCTAGAAAACGCAGGGTATTTTCGGCCATGATCTTTCGGGCGTTGGCATCACCGGATGTATTTCCCGCCTTCAGATGCGCCACCACGCAAACTATGAAAGCGGTATCGCCCTGCGCAAGATCATTGGAATTATAATACAATTCGTAAACATCCACATCACGCACATAATTTTGAGCGGTGTATTGTTTCTTCAGCCGCAGTTTCCGTGAATCGTAATAAAGCATATTTACGATATTTGAATTGGCTGTGTTGCTTGATGCTGCCCTTTTGTAATAATTTGCAAAATTGATGTTCAGATTATTGTCGAGCAGATGTTGATGAATGGCTTCATTCCGTGAAATCTCATTGACAGTAAATATGTCGGGTTTCACGTAGTTGAGAATAGTTCTGAGATGGGGGTCTTTCATCTCCAGACTGTTGTTGCTGTTATTGCAAAACCCGGTAACTTCACCGTAGTAAAGGAGGTTGTAGTGCATCACCGTCAAAGTATCCTGAGAAAAAATCCTTGAACCTAGAAAGACGAGAGTAAAAATCAAAAAATAACGCTTCATCAAAAGAAAATTGGACGTCAAAGATAATGTTTTTGCCCAAGGCAGAAGATGGTGAGGTGTGTTTCGTTCAAAGTGTCAGATGCATTATCTTTGCGCCATGAGCAAAATGAAGGATTTTAGGTCAGAAATGAACAAGCTCGGACAGCAAGGCGTGCCTTTTCTGTTCATCATCGATTTTTTGTCGCTCGAGCCGTATGTGATTCCTTTGAAGGATATTTCAACAGAAGAAATTCTATTTCAGATAGATGAAATCCGGAATTTTGAATGCAGTAAAAATGATCAGGACGAAGAGATAATTTTCAGCGCTGTGCCTGTTTCAAAAGGACGCTATCAAAAAGCCTTTCAGAAAGTAATGCAGCATCTTCAAAGAGGCGATTCCTACTTGCTGAACCTGACAATGCCCGTGAAACTTAATACAAATCAAAGTCTTGAGCAACTTTTTCATCAAAGCAGTGCCAGGTATAAGCTTTGGTTCAAAGACAGATTTGTTGTTTTTTCACCAGAAACCTTTGTGCGGATTGACGAAAACCGGATAATCCATGCACACCCGATGAAAGGCACAATCGACGCAACAATTCCGGAAGCAGCGCAAAAATTGCTCAACGACGAAAAAGAGCTCGCTGAGCATTATACAATTGTAGATTTATTGCGCAACGATCTCAGCATGGTTGCCGAAAAAGTGCGTGTGGATCGTTTTCGCTATATAGAGGAAATTCGCAGCAAAGCAGGACGCATCCTACAAACCAGCTCACACATCAGCGGAAAATTGCCTTCAGATTATGCTGATCGCATTGGCGATATTATTACAAAATTGATGCCTGCCGGTTCAATTTCCGGCGCGCCAAAAAAGAAAACCGTCGAAATCATTCTGGAGGCAGAAGGTTATGAAAGAGGTTTTTACACTGGCATCTTTGGTGTTTTTGACGGGGTTACGCTCAACAGCGCAGTCATGATTCGTTTTGTCGAACAAACCCCCGACGGACTTATCTTCAAGGCTGGCGGAGGCATCACCGTTAACAGCAAATGTGAAGATGAGTATGCAGAACTGATGCAAAAAGTTTATCTGCCGGTAAAGCAAAACAACACCTGAAAATGGAAATCAATAACAAATTTCCGCTTTTTGAATCCATACGTATTTTCAATGGCAGTCCTCAAAACATTGAACTTCATGAAAAACGCATGCAAAATGCTCAAAAGCAACTTTTCGGTTCAGAAGGAAATTTTAGTCTCGGTTCATTTTTAGAATCCTATGATCTGCCAAAAACAGGCATCTATAAATGTCGTTTGCCTTATGGCCTGGAATTTTCCACCCCTGAATTTATTCTTTACACTAAAAAAAACATCCTCAGTCTAAGGCTTGTGGATGGAAAAGACATTGATTACAGTCTGAAATATGCTGATCGTACTAAGATTCAAATACTTTTTGAACAAAGAAACGACTGCGATGATGTGCTTATCGTTCGCAATGGACTGATAACAGATACTTCCTATTGCAATATTGTTTTCGAAAATGAAATGGGCTTGTTTACTCCACAAAACCCTTTGCTGAAAGGCGTTCAAAGGACTTTCCTGCTTCAGCAAAAGAAAATTGAAACAGCAATAATAGGGGTTGACGACATTAAAAAGTATAGTTTCTTTTATCTCATTAATGCAATGATTCCAATGGAGGAGGCAATAAAAATCCGCGTTGAAAACATCGTCTGATTTCAATTTCTGCTCATTTCATACCACTAACTGAATAACTGAACAAGTTTTATTCAAAATCCTTAATTTTACACAAAAAATTACATCATGATGAAAAAACTCATTTTTAGCCTTTGGATTGTACTTCTGCCATTTCGTCTTTTGCTTGCCGGAGAAGGCATGTGGATACCGATGTTGCTTCAGCAGCTCAACGAAAAAGAGATGAAGGAAATGGGCATGCGAATCTCTGCCGAAGACATTTATTCCATCAACAATTCGAGCATGAAAGACGCCATTGTGTTGTTTGGGCGGGGCTGCACAGGCGAAATTGTCTCAGATCAGGGGCTGCTGCTCACCAATCACCATTGTGGTTTCGGACAAATTCAAAAGCACAGCAGTGTCGAAAACGACTACCTTACCAATGGCTTTTGGGCAATGAATAAAAGCGAAGAGCTGCCCAATCCCGGCCTCACCGTAACCATGCTTGTGAAAATGGAGGAAGTTACAAATCTGATCCTTGAAGGCATTACAGCGGATATGCCGGAAGCACAGCGAAGCGCCAAAATCAGAGAGAACACCAAAAAACTGACAGATACTGCTGCAAAGGAATCCGGCCTTGATGTGATGGTGCGTCCGTTTTATCATGGGAACGAATACTATATGTTTTACAACAGAATTTTTAAGGATATCAGACTTGTCGGAGCACCTCCATCCAACATTGGAAAATTTGGCGGCGACACCGACAACTGGATGTGGCCCCGCCATACAGGAGATTTTTCTGTATTCAGAATTTATGTTGACAAAGAGGGCAAACCGTCCGAATATCATCCGGATAATGTGCCTTACAAGCCCGCCTATCATTTTCCAATGTCTCTCAAAGGCGTTGATGAAGGCGATTTCACTTTTGTCTTTGGTTATCCTGCCCGCACAAACCAGTATCTTCCTTCAAAAGCCATGCACCTGATAACAGAAGTCTCCAATCCGGAAAGGGTTTCAATTCGTGGAACACGCCTCGAAATTTTCAAGCAATATTCCAACGCTGACCCAAAAGTCCGCATTCAATATGCAGCCAAAGATGCAAGCGTGGCCAATGCCTGGAAAAAAATGATCGGCGAAAGCAAAGGTTTGAAAAGACTCAACGGCATCGAAAAAAAGAATAAGCTCGAAGAAGAATTTATGCAGTGGGCCAAAATTGATCCGGCTTTTGACAAGGCATACAGCGGCATAATTCCTGCGTTCAACAAAAATTACGAACAACTTGAGAAGTTTACCTTAGCCTCAGATTACATCAATGAATGTGGGTTGGGAATTGAAGTCTTTGCTTTTGCGTTACGTTTCAAACCGCTTTTTGATGAGGCAGGCAAAGAAAAACCTGATGACAAAAAAATATCAGAACTTATTGAAGGCCTGCGCAAATTAAGTGAAGATTTTTTCAAAGATTATCACCAACCCGTCGACCAGGATGTAGCCAAAGCGCTGCTGAAACTATATCTGAGCAAGCAGCCTGAAGGTTTTCGTCCGGATTTCCTTGAAACAATCAATGCAAAATATAAAGGCAATGTAGAGGCATATGTGCAGATGGTTTTTGCAAGAAGTCTTTTTGTTTCGAAGGAATCAGTCAATAAACTACTTAATGACTTCAGTCCGAAAAAGCTTCGTTTGATCGAACGCGATCCGGCTTTTATGGCATCTGTGAGCATGAGAAACTTTTTTGAACAAAATATTCAGCTGCAGATGCGCGACCTGACTGCATCCAACGACAGTCTTCAAAGGCTTTATATGCGCGGATTGATGGATATGCAAACCAACAAACGTTTTTATCCTGATGCCAATTTTACGCTGCGTGTAACTTATGGAAAAGTTGAAGGTTATGCCCCGGCTGATGCTGTTTATTACCAGCATTTCACAACATTGGAAGGCATTATGGAAAAGGAAAATCCGGATATCTACGATTATGTTGTTGAAGACCGTCTGAAAGAACTCTATCTGAACAAGGACTATGGCGATTATGCTGACAAAGAGGGACGCATTCGTGTTGCTTTTGCAGCTTCAAATCATACAACCGGCGGGAATTCCGGCAGCCCCGTTTTGAATGCTGACGGCCATATGGTGGGCATAAATTTCGACCGCTGCTGGGAAGGAACCATGAGCGACCTCATGTATGACTCTGCAATGAGCCGCAACATTTCAATCGATGTGCGCTATCTCTTGTTTATTATTGATAAGTTTGCCGGAGCTAAACATCTTGTGGATGAAATGACCATCATCCGGTAAGAAAATCGAACGGTTCAATTGTCAACTAAAGATGATTGATAGAAAGCAAAGTATTTTATAAATTTAGACCAACATATTAAGTGGCTAAAACGAAAACAGTTTTTTTCTGCCGCAACTGTGGCAATGAATCGCCTAAATGGGTTGGAAAATGTCCCGCTTGCGGTGAGTGGAATACTTTTGCCGAGGAAACTGTGGTAACAGGAAAAGCTGCAAAAAATCCAAAAACAAGCTTTGCCGGAGAAAAAGCCAGACCTGTTCAGATTAAAGAAATTGTTTCGGGCAGGGAAGATAGAATCAACATGCAAAGTGTTGAACTCAACCGCGTGCTTGGTGGCGGACTCGTTCCGGGCTCGCTCATACTCATTGGCGGCGAACCGGGAATAGGAAAATCGACTTTGATGCTTCAGGTGGCGCTGGCACTTGAAAATATGAAGGTACTCTATGTTTCGGGCGAGGAAAGTCAGCAACAGATAAAGATGCGTGCCGACAGGATTGGCATCAAAAACGAAAACTGCTATATCCTTACAGAAACTTCCACAGCCGAAATCATCAACCACGTCGAAAATCTGAAACCCGACCTTTTGGTGATTGATTCTATTCAAACGCTTCAAACCGACACTGTTGAGGCTACAGCCGGCAGCATTTCCCAGATTCGCGAAAGTGCCGCCGAAATGAACCGGTTGGCAAAAGTTTCTCAGATTCCTGTTTTTCTTATCGGACATATCACCAAAGATGGCAGCATCGCCGGACCAAAAGTGCTTGAGCACATGGTGGATACCGTCATACAATTTGAGGGCGATCGCCATTATGGTTTTAGGATTCTGAGGGCAGTAAAAAACCGTTTTGGTTCTGCTTCAGAGCTGGGTATTTTTGAGATGCACGCCCACGGACTGCGGGAAGTGACGAATCCAAGTGAAATTCTGCTTTCCCAACGTGAAGAAGATGTAAGCGGTGTAGCCATTTCAGCGACTGTTGAAGGATTGCGTCCGATGCTCATTGAAACACAGGCGCTCGTAAGCTCAGCAGCTTATGGAACTCCGCAACGTTCCGGCACCGGATTCGACCTCCGGCGGCTTAACATGCTGCTTGCTGTCCTCGAAAAACGTTCTGGCTTCAGGCTAAGTGCAAAAGACGTTTTTCTGAATATCGCAGGTGGAATACGCGTTGACGATCCTGCCATCGACCTTGCTGTGATTGCAGCAATTTTGTCGTCAAATGAAGATATTCCAATCGGTTCCAAAATTGCATTTGCTGCCGAGGTGGGTCTTTCGGGCGAAATAAGAGCCGTCAACAGAATCGAAGCGCGTATTTCAGAAGCTGATAAACTTGGCTTCGAAAAAATATTTATCTCAAAATACAACGAAAAGGGACTGGATCACCAGAAGTTCAATATCGAAGTTGTGCCCGTGGCTTCGGTAAATCAACTTTTCGGATTGCTTTTTAGTTGAAAAGGGCTTTTAGGAATTAAAAAATCCCGCTGTTATTTAGCGGGATTTTTCGTTTTATGAGATTACAGGAAATACAATTTCAAAAAAGCATTCCGGTAGCTTAGCGTGTTTAGAGAGTAACTTATCTCGAAATCTGAATTTTCTTTTCTGTAGTTCCGTTTTCTGTGAAAAGACGAAGGATATACATGCCATTTACGAAGTTGTCAGTTACAATGCGATGATTTTCTGCTGCTACATTAGATTGATAAACGATACTTCCACGAATGTCAGTCAAAATAATTCTGGTTAATGGAGCGGAGGCCTGAATATTGATTGCGTCTGAAGCAGGATTAGGAAAAACAGCAGCACTAATGGTTTCTTTGTCGTTTATGCCAACATAACCTAGATAAAGTGAAGGTGTAATGAGCCAGTTATCTGGTGTCAATGGATTGGTGGCCCATGACTCACTTCTCATGGATGCATTGCCCTGACGAACGCCAAAGTACCAGAAAAGATTATCACCATCAGCATCAACAGAAGACCATCCTTCGGGTAGCCAGTCTTCTCCTGCAGGGTTATCGATTCCTGACTGGAAATCTTCATTGAGTAAAACAACATCACCAACACCGGTTTCTACAATTCTGATTTTTACATTGTCTATCATAATACGATCCATGTCTGTAATGTTGAAGTGACGGAAAGCAACATAAATTGTTTGGCCGGCATAGGAACTAATATCAAGTTCACGTGGCTGATTTTGCCAGCCCGGGATTGTCGTAGAAAGTGTTTCTTCGAACAATAATGAGAAATCTGCAGGCTGATCGCCTGTTGTTGAAATAAATACACCGTAATGCTCAGCCCGGTAAGCAGGTGTGGTGGCAGTTGAAGCAACATCCCAGCTAAGTTTGTATTCTGATACCAGAACATTTTTTCCATCAGGAACGCCGGCAGCCTGCAACGAAGCCACAGCAAGCATTAATACAAAAAACAGTAAAGATTTTCTTTTCATAGCTTAAGTTTTAAATAATTAATAAATATTGAATTTCATAGTTTAAATTGAAGGATCATGGCTAAGCCATGATCCTGAATAGTATCTTATTCCTTTTTAAAAACAGCAATATCATCTAACGCAATTCTATCCATGTCAGTGACATTATAATGTCTTACAGCTACATAAATATACTCACCAACAAAAGCTGATAAATCAACTTCCCTAAGGACAAAAACCCAGTTGGTCATATCTGTTGCCAGTGTTTCTTCAAACATTAAATGCACAAAATCGGCAGGTTCTTTGCCTGTTGTTGACACAAATACGCCGTAGTGTTCTCTGCGATACATGGGTGTGTTAGCCGAAGGACAAACTTTATAATTCAGCATAATCTGATCTCCTGATACAAAAGTGCTGAGATCAATTTTTGGTGTTATGAGATAATTATCGGGTGTAAGTGCTCCCTGATCCGGATCGTATGATTGTGAACGTAGGTGCCCGTTGCCATCACGAGCCGACCAATACCAATCGAGGCCGTCGCCATCAGCGTCAATATTTGTAAATATTTCAGGGATGTTTTCTTCATTGTCGAAGGTTTCAAGAAATGGCAATGGAACGGCATCCAGAACAAATGTCATCGTAACAGCACGATTAAGCTTGCTGTAGTGAAGATTGTCCGGCCCTGTGACGGTAAGTTTAGCCGTGTATTGTCCGCTTTGATAATAGTAGGTAACAGGATTTTCTTGGGTCGAGGTTTCTCCGTTGCCAAAATCCCATAGATAGGAACTTGCATTTACAGATTTATTGGTAAATTCAACCTTAAATTTCAATCCTAATGGCGCTGTTGTGTCTTCCTGCATCTCGGCAACATAAGCGAAATCAGCCTGTGTGCTTGCGGCCGGCACAGAGAATGAATCATCTTTGCAGCTGTGTGAAATGACCAGCAGAAAGAGTATTGCCGGCATTATTTTTATGATTTTCGAAAGTGTTCTCATAATATTTTGCTTTTTGTCGTTAATAGCATTCGTTTTGATCAGCCGGGCTTATAGCCTCATTGGCCTGGATTTCCGAAAGCGGGATAGGGAAGAGTTTGTAACAATCTGCCAGACTTGGTAAAATCGCAGCAATACGGTTTGTTCTGACCAGATCAAACCAGCGATGGCCTTCAAAAGCAAACTCCAGTCGGCGCTCATTTTCGATTGTATTCAGCAAAGTTTGAAGGTCATTGCTTGTTGTGGGCTCCAAACCTGCTCTTTGTCTGACAAGGTTTAGGTGTTCACGAACCATTGTGACATCACCTCCTTTTCTTGCAATTGCTTCTGCCAGAATAAGATGCATTTCTGCAAGTCTTAAAACTGGTACATTATCAGTTCCATTGGCAATATCACTGTATTTGATAGCATAAGGGCCATCAGCTGCAGTTGCGGTCGAGCTTTTTTTGCGCAAAGTGTCATTTGCAGCATAGGCTGAAAGCATGTTGGGTGTTGGTGAAAATTCCTTGCGTCCACTAAGATTTCTGGTAAAGAAATACTCTGCCAGACGGTTTCTGTCCTGAGCAATGAAATCGACATAAAAAATGATCTCAGATGTTGGATTCCCGCTGAAAAGCATGGCATAATCCGGCTCCAAAGCATAGTTGAATTCACTGATAACCCTGTTAGCATATACGGCTGCCGAATCAAGGTGTGCCGCATTATTGGTATTGCCAAACATCGTAAGGTAAACCCTTGCTGAAAGCGCCAAAGCCGCTGCTTTGCCGGCTCTTGCGCCAGAGGTTGTTAAAACAGGTATTTCCTTAGCCAAAAGGAGGTCGCTGATGATTTGTTGATAAACCAGTTCCACATTGCTGCGCGCAATATTCAAATCACTTTCGTTGGCCCTGACAGGTTTAGTGCGGATTGGAACACCACCAAACATGCGTACCAGATTAAAATGATGCAGTGCCCTCAGAAAATGTGCTTCGCCATTGTATTGCTTTTGCTGCGCCTCGGTAAGGTCCGTTAGTTGAGGAATTGCTTCAATCACATAATTTGCCCGATTGATTGCTGTATAAATACTTGCCCAGGTTCCTTCGATGATTGTGTTGTCAGAAAGTACCGCATTGTTGTCAATTTGATTGTATCCGGCTGTAGTGCCGGTCCACTCCAGATTATCGGAAGCAAGATCGGGCAAAACAAGATAATCACGGCCATAATAGCCGGCCGACTGAAGTGCGTCGTAGCTTCCGGTAAGCACTCTTTCAAGACCAGTCCGGTCTTTGATGGCTTCTGATGCCGGAACAGAAAGCGCAGGTTCCACATCAAGTACATCACAAGCAGTGATGCTTAGGATTGCGATTAAAGTAAGTAGATATTGTATTTTTTTCATGGCATTCTTCAATTAAAGTCCGATGTTGATACCAACAGTGAATGAACGTGGTTGCGGGTAAGTAAAAAAGTCGGTTCCCATTCGCAGGTCATCATCACCCGAATAATGTACCTCCGGATCCATGCCGGAATAATTGGTAAATGTGAGCAGATTGTATGCTGACAAATAGATACGCATATTATTCATTTTTACTTTTTTCAGCAGATCTTCTGAGAAATTATAACCAAATGTGAGTGTTTTCAAGCGCAGGAAAGAACCGTCTTCAATAAAACGGGATGAAATCCGGTTGTTATTGTTTGGGTCTTCTTCAATAGCGCGTGGAATATCGGTAATATCTCCGGGCTTTTTCCAGCGGCGTAAAACATCGGTTGTCTGGTTGTCGGTGCCTTTCATCGATTCAACAAAAATGCGTGTTCCATTGAAAATGTCGTTGCCGTATGAAAACTGAAGAAATACACTCAAATCAAAATTCTTCCAATTCAGGCTATTGGTAAAACCGCCAATAAAATCAGGATTTGGGTCTCCGATTTTTACACGGTCTTCAGCAGTAATTTTACCATCTCCATTCACGTCATCAAAAACTATATCTCCTGTTGAAGGGTCTACGCCAAGGGATCTGTAGCCATAAAAAATTCCTGCAGGCTGTCCTTCTTCAAAACGGTTGCTGCCTCGCCCAAGATTATCAAGCGGCTGCCCTTTGTAAAGTTTCTTGATTTTATTTCTGTTGATTGTAAAATTCAATGAAGAGGTCCATTCGACAGGAAATTTTACATTCACTGTGTTCAAAACAAACTCAAATCCTTTGTTTTCGAGTTCTCCGATGTTTGAGGTGATTGAGCTGAAGCCTGAAGTCAGTGAAATGGGCCGTGCCAAGAGCAGATCACGTGTCTGACTATTGTAATAATCGGCTGAAAGCCCGATTCTTTCTTCAAACATTTCTACATCAACCCCTATATTGAACTGTGCAGTTGTCTCCCATTTCAAATCCGGATTTTCCAGCTGAACGGGCGCTATCCCAGGTTGACCCAAATAATTGTAGCCGCCGCCAAACAGCGCCAGATTTCTGAAGTCAGGAATGCCGTCATTTCCTGTTAGACCATAACTGGTGCGGATTTTAAGTTCGTTAAGGTTTGGGATGTCTTTCATGAAATCTTCCTGTGATAAACGCCATGAAAGCGATGCAGCGGGAAAGAAGCCATAACGATTATTAACGCCAAACTTTGAAGAACCGTCGTAACGCGCGGTCAGGCTGACCAGATATTTGTATTTGTAATTGTAGTTAGCTCTTCCAAACCAGGAGTTAAGTCCGCGGTCGCGTGCGCTTGCAGTTGCTGTGGTTATGGTTGCAGCAGAGGCAAGATATTGAAATTTTTCATTTGGAAAATCCGTTCCTCTTATCAGTGCAGAACGAACATTTAACTTCTCAAAACTGTATCCTGCCAAACCATCGATATTGTGATTTTCGCTGAATGAGGTTGCATATTTGAGCACATTGCTGGAGATGGCATTCAGCACATTTGAGCTGGCAAAAATGCCAATGCCATTGCTTCTTTTCCCCTGACGTGTAGTGATAGGATCGTAGCTGTGTTCGCGCAGATTCAAAATATCGACACTCCATTTGGTGCTGAAAACAAGATTTTTTGCGATCACATAATCAGCAAAAACATTGCCCATTGTCCGGTATGAATGTGTTTGGTTGATGGCTTCAGTGGCAATAGCTACAGGGTTGGCAAAAGCGCCGTCTTCGTTGTATGAGCCGTCCTGGTTAAAAACCGGAATGATTGGAAGCAAAGAGATGGAGTTCGGAAGTGGTGCATTCAGCGATTGGTCGCCCTCAACACGGTTGTTGAGAGAGTAGCTTAAACTCAGATTTGATCCGATCGTAAGCTTTTCGTTCACTTTGTGGTCGAGGTTTACACGGCCGTTGAGCCTTTCATAGGAAGTGCCCAGCAAGATGCCATCTTGTTTGTAGTAGGTTCCGGAAACAAAAAATTTGGTTCTGTCATCTCCGCCAATTGCTGATAATTCATAATTACTTGTTGGAGCAGTTCTGAAAATTTCGCCAAGCCAATCGGTTTCGATGCCATTTGATTCTAATCCTTTATATTCGTTCCATTGCGCGGAGTTCATCATATTCAACTTTTTCGTTAGCTGTTGAACTCCTTGTGATACATTAACGTTTATCACTGTTTTTTTCTGAGCCCCACGTTTGGTTGTGATCAGAATTACTCCATTGGCAGCTCTTGCCCCGTAAATGGCAGCAGCAGAGGCATCTTTAAGCACGGTGATGGATTCAATATCATTTGGATTGAGATCGGCGATGGCGTTGATGCCTTGTCCCGAAAAACCAACTTGTCCGTAATTTCCACTTGTAACGGGCACACCATCAACCACATAAAGGGGTTGGTTGCCTGCCTGAATGGAGCTGTTGCCGCGAATTCTCACTGACATAGCACCTCCCGGAGTTCCGGAGTTTTGCTGAACATAAACACCAGAGGCCTTTCCCTGCAAAACGCCATCAATGGTACGCAAAGGCACCTCTTTTATGGCATCTTCATTTACCACATCAATGGAGCCTGTTACAAGCTTTCGGCTTTGTGTGCCGTAACCTACAACAATCACTTCCTCCAGACCAAGGCGCTCTTCAGCCAAAAGCATATTGATAACGTTATCAGGCCCGATAGTGACTTCTTCCGTTTTCATGCCTACTATAGAGAAAACCAAAACACGCGCTGTAAGAGGTACACTCAGTTCAAAATTGCCGTCAAGGTCAGTGGCAGTGCCAATGGTTGTTCCTTTAACATAAACGTTTACACCGGGAAGCGGCTGTCTGTCGTTGCGCGCCTTCACTGTTCCGCTAAGCTGCCGCCTTTCTTCCTGCTGAACTTCCGGAGTTTTGGAAACTTTCGGTTGTTCTGCCTTTGGCTTCAGCACAATGTAGTTTTCAATAATATTGTAATCAAGCGGGCTTCCTTTCAAAGCAGCATTCATGGCGTCTTCCAGACTTGCATCTTTGATGTTTACTGTTACTTTTTTTGCCTGTGTAGCCTCATTCTCGTTGAAAAGGAAAAGATAGTCAGTCTGAGCTGCAATCTTTTGAACTACCTCATACACGGAAGCATCCTGAATTTTCAGGCTGATGCGGTTGTTTTGAGAATAGATGCCTGCCGTAGCCTGCATGATTCCGAAAAACGTCAGAAAAATAAAAACTTTCATACCAATGAGATAAGCAATGAGTCGTTTCCTTTTGAAGGCTTGTGACCCAGGTGAATTTTTCTTCATACTTTTGTGCGTTTGTTGAACATCTTTAGATCCTCTTTCCGTGTTAGCGATTTGATTGTGTTTGACATTGCCGGAGAATGTTGCCGCATTTTCCGGTTTTTATTTAATGATGATTTTGTCTGATTTAATTTCGTATTGAATACCTGAGCTCTGCGCTATCAGGTCAAGTAAAAAATCAATTTTTCTGCTGTTTTCTATTGCACCGCTGAAGACAAGCCGGGCTGCTTTTTCATTTTCAAAAACGATTTCAACATCGTACCAGCGACTGAGTTTTTGTGCAAGTTCTTTTAGACTGACCCTGTTGAAATGCAATATCCCTTCGCGCCATGATGTAAAAAAACGCGTATCAACTTTGTCAACTGCTATTTCTTGCGTTTCATTGTTAAGCTTCAACTGCTCGCCGGGAGAAATTGATCGGGATGAACCATTGTTGCCGGTGATTTTTACCGAACCACTTACAAGCGTTGTTTCAAAAAACTGATCGTTTTTATAGGATGAAATATTGAATGAAGTGCCTAAAACAGTTACCAGCGTTCCGTTTACGTCAACGATGAAAGGCCTTTTATTGTCAGGACTGACTTCAAAGAAAGCTTCGCCGCTAAGTTTAACTTTTCTTTCATTTTTACTGAAAACTACAGGATACTCCAATTCGGAGACTGAATTTAACCAGACTATGGTTCCATCCGAGAGTTTCACCTGATAACGTGCTCCGGCCGGTATGATGAGTTTGTTTATCCTGGATTCGTTCACAAGATTTCCATCTTCGCTGTAAGCCAGCATTTCACCTGGTTTATTTTCGATGGTAAAACCATCCTGCTCCTCAACACTGGTGGCCATCTGCTGATCGAGCTGCATTTGCCTGCCGTCAGAAAGTACTAAAGTTGCTTTTTGATAACGTTCCGGAACAATTGGCTGTTCAATAACTAAATCCTCAACAGGTTTTGTCTGGTTTAAAAAAGCGAAATACCAAGTAAAAGCAAGCACAATTACAGCAGCTGCCGCATAAGGCAGTGCTTTGTATAAAAGTCTTTTTCTATTATTTTTATTGAGGGTATGCCGGTTAATTTTTTCCCAAGCAAGCTGCTGATCGATTTCAGAAATCTGTTTTATGCCCTTAAATGTTAATACCATTTTCAGCAGACCTTCATATTCTTGTTGAAATTGAGGATGCTGCTGAAGCCACTTTCTTAATACTGAAGCTTCATCGGGGCTAATCTTGCCTGAGGCTTTTGCTTTTATCAACTCCAGAATATTGTCTGGAATGTTTTGATAGATCTGATTTGATTCCATATTTTAAAGGACAACACAGATCAAAAAACGGGTAGGGAAAATCAGGTTTTTTTTTCAAAGAAATAATTTTGAATCAGCGTGTTGTTTTTTAGAATCTGCAAAGCGCTTTTCAAATGATATTTGATCGTGTTCACAGAAATGTCCAGCTTTTCAGCAGCTTGCTTATAGGTCAGATTTTCAAAATAAACCAGTTCAAACACTTTCCTGGTTTGGTCGGAGAGTGCATTTAAAGCTTGAAGTATGACATTGCATTTTTCCTGATCAAGCATAATCTCAAGCGTTTGCATTGCTGTTTCATCAATGAAAGCAAGGTCAGTGTCCAAATGCTGATGTTGTTTTCGCTTGATTGAATTGAGTGAAGCATTGCGCACCGAAACGAAAAGATAAGACTGGAGTGAAGTTTCGATTCTATTCAAATTGCCCTTTTCCCAGATGTGTATAAAAACTTGCTGAACAATATCCTCAGCTTCATTCTGGTCGCGGATGTAGAAGTTTGCTGCTGCGCAAAGGGGAGCATAGTAGCAATCAAACATCTTTCGGAACGCTGAATTCCGATCTGTTTCAAATTGCTTTAAAATGTCATTTCTTTTTTTTTGCATTGAATGGTTGCCCCTTTTCAGCTTACAAATATACAAGATGCAAGCTAAGTTAAGACCCTCATTCCATATTTTGTAGCTTATCACTGAATTTCCTTATATCTGCATAGACTTTTGAAGCTTTTTCAAAAAGAAAAAAAACAAATTTGCGATTTCAGGCAAAACAGATGCAGTTTTTTACATATTTTAGCGCAAAGTTTTAAAAACAGACACATGAATTACCCCAAGAAAGTTGTTATCGGAGATATTACAGTCCGCGATGGATTTCAGCACGAAGAAAAATTCATTCCCACAGAAGCAAAACTATGGCTGGCTGAGGAATTGCTGCTTTGTGGCTTCAAACATATTGAGCTGACAAATTTTGGCAACCCTAAAGGCATGCCTCAGTTTAAAGATGCTTACGATTTGTTCAGGCTCATCAGAAGCAGCAAAAGGGTTGCGCATCTTTTGCCTGACGCCTCACTGACTGCTGTGACTATTCGTGAAAAAGCTGTTGAAAAGGCAATCGAAGCCCGCAAAGAAGGCATTGGTCCTGACCGCATACTTCTAATGGTGAGTACAAGCGAATCGCATCAGTTTAAAAATTCCGGTCTGACGATCGACGAATATTTCCGCATGGCCGAAAAATACATTCCTTTAGCGCTGGATGCAGGCTTGAAAGTGAATGGAACGGTAAGCACAATATGGGGTTGTCCTATCGAAGGTCCTACAGAAATGAGTAAAGCCATTGACTTCACCGAGCGCTGGCTTTCGATTGGAGCAAGCGACGTTGAGCACGCCGACCACGATGGATCGGCATCTCCCGACAGGATTTATAAATATTTTTCCATGTTGCTCGACAGGGTTCAGAATCCGCATAAACATATCGTTCATCTGCACACAACCCGCGGATGGGGATTAGCAAATGTGCTTGCTGCTTTGCAGGCCGGTATGACCAATTATGAATCAACTATGGGTGGTATTGGCGGGCAACCGGCAAACTTTATGGATGGCGTGCCAGTTTCAGGCACAGGCCGATATTATTACAAAGAGTCCACAGCTGTTGGGCTAGTTTCTACTGAAGATATGGTTGTGATGATGGATGAAATGGGCATCGAAACCAATCTTGACATTGACAAGGTGCTTGAAACAGGCAAAATGGTTGAACGTATAGTCGGCAGAAAACTGCGTTCAGAAAGTATCCATCAGGGTCGGATTCCAAAAAGTCTTTCAGGAAAAGCCTAAAATATTTGTGTATGCATAATCAGTAGGATGTTTTAAGAACAAGTATCTTTACAATCGGACTGAATTTTTTGAAACCCTATGATTAAAATCACTGAAACTGCCCGTGATGCCATGCAAGGCATCAAAACATTCATCCCGACATCTGTCAAAGTTAATTATATCAACGCCCTTCTGAGGGCTGGATTTGATACTGTTGATTGTGGAAGCTTTGTTTCTGGCAAGGTAATACCTCAGATGGCCGATTCAACCGAAGTTATTTCACAATTGGTTTTAAATGAGCCGATTCCGGAACTAATGGCTTTAGTTGTAAACAGCAAAGGGGTAAAAAAAGCCATCGAAACCAGACGCATCAACTGTCTTTCATATCCATTTTCGATCTCTCCGACTTTTTTGCAGCGAAACCTCAATACCGATGAAGCCGGTTCATTGAAAGTGATTAAAGAGATGCTGGAAACAGCTTCGGACTCCAATTTTGATTGGGTTATTTATCTTTCTATGGCTCTTGGAAATCCTTATGGCGACAAGTGGAGTCCTGCCATGGTGGTAGAGGGAGCATCAAAATTGTATGATTTAGGCATCAGACGCATGCCACTGTCAGATATACTGGGTAATGCCACTCCGGATATTATTTTTGATGTTTACAGCCAGTTAATCAGCGCTTTTCCTGATGCAGATTTTGGGTTACATCTTCACACCAAGCCTTCACAGAGTCATGCTAAGCTGGAAGCAGCATGGGAAGCAGGCGTTCGCAGTTTTGAAACAGTATTGAACGGTCTGGGCGGCTGTCCGACTGCGGCCAAAGAAATGGTTGGCAACCTGAGCACACAGGATTTGCTTGCATTTTGTCAGGAAAAAGGAATCGACAACAAAATTGATTTCAATGCACTTTATGATGCATCTTTGGTGGCAAAAGATTTTCGCCTTTAAAATCAAATAGCAAGGTTTGATTCGGCTAGCTGATTTTTTTTTGCAAAACAGGCATTTTGTTTAGTAGATTTGCCTATGATTATACTTGACCTCATTTACAACCTTTCCGTTTTGGTGGCCATAAGTGCCTTGTCGGGTTTTATTAATCAACGTTTTGACAGGAATCTGGTAAGCGGAAAAGTCTTGCAGGGTTTGTTGTTTGGTTCAGCTACCATCGTAGGAATGATGTATCCGTTTGTTTTCACAGATGGCATAATATTCGACGGTCGTTCAATCGTAATCAGTCTTGCTGCACTCTTTTTCGGCCCTGTTAGTGGCGCTATAAGTGCAATTATTGCAGCTAGTTACAGGTTATATCTTGGAGGATCAGGGATGTTGATGGGATCACTGGTTATTTTTACTTCATTTTCTATTGGGTGGGCTTTTCATACTTATCGTACCCGGAAAAGAATATCACATATTAAGGTTTGGGTCTTTCTTTTGATGGGCATCCTTGTACATGTTGTAATGATTGCCCTAATGCTTACATTGCCTTCTGCTGTCAGACATGATACATTTCAACTGATCGGCTTCACAGTGCTTGGGATTTACCCGCTTGTTACAGTTATCATCGGGAAAGTTTTGCTTGATCAGGAGCTTAACAGCAGTCTTTTTAAACAACTTTCTGAAAGTGAGAAGCTGTACCGGACAACTTTTTATAGCATTGGAGATGGCGTAATTACAACTGATATTCATGGAAACATCAATCAGATGAATCCTGTAGCAGAAAAACTAACTGGATTTAGCGAAATTGGTGTTGTAGGAAAGAACCTCAAATCCATTATCAGGTTTGTGGATGAAATAAGTTTGCAGGAGATTGAAAATCCTCTTCAACTTGTACTCGAAAAAAAAGAAAAAGTAAGTTTTGATGCGTTTCTTTTAATTGATGCAAATGGCAATAAAATTCCTGTCGCCGACAGTGCAGCACCAATTTTTGACAATGATAGTAAAATGATTGGTGCTGTGATGGTTTTTCGCGACAGAGCCAACGAACTGGAAAGGCAAAAACAAGCCATGAGGAGTGCAAAGAGTTATCGGAGCCTCTTTAATAGTATTAAGGGAGCAGCGTATGTGCAAGACAGAAATGGTCTTTTTCTCGATGTAAACGATGGAGCAATAGCACTTTATGGCTATCCGAGAGAGAGGTTTATTGGACATACCCCAGAATTTTTATCGGCACCCGGTTATAATGATCTCGAGGAACTCAAAAAAAATATTGATGCTGCTTTTAATGACAAGGTTGTTCAGTTTGAATTCTGGGGGAAGCGCAGCAATGGCGAAATCTTTCCAAAAGAAGTTAATCTTTTTAGAACAATTTATTTTGATCAGGAGGCAATTATTGCCATTGCGCAAGACATAACTGAGCGAAAGAATGCCGAAAACGCGCTTCGCATCAGTGAAGAACGTTACCGCTCCCTTTTTGAATCAAGCCCTGTAGGTATAATTCTTGAAGATTTGGAAGGAAACATTCTTGAGGTGAACCAAACGCTTTGCAACGATTTTGGTTACAAGGCAGAAGACTTGATTGGAAAAAACATTGAAATCATCGTTCCTGAAAAGTTCAGGCCTCAGGTGAGGCAAAATATTGAAGCGATTGTTCAAAACAAGGTTCTTTACAGCCGTGTTGAAAGCCTTGCACAAAACAACAGGATCAATATTTCGGAGCTTATCGAAACATTGGTCACTTTGCCCGACGGCAGGCATGGTATTTTGTCTATTTCGAAAGACATTACAGATCAGGTACTGGCCGAGCGCACATTGATTAAAAGTGAGTCGCGGAATCGTGCAATTATATCAGCTATTCCTGATATTTTTTTCAGGATGGACAAAGATGGCCGGTTCATCGATTGCGTTGCACAGGATCAAAGCTTGCTGCTTGTATCTTCTGAAGAACTTATTGACAAAACGTGCTTTGATGTTTTGCCACCCGCATTGGCAAAACTTACTAAAGATAAAATTGCTGCCACACTCGCTGAAGATGTACTGCTCCAATACGAGTATAGTCTTTATCACAACGAAAAACAACGTTGGTATGATGCCCGGATGGTGAAAAGCGGTGATGAGGAGGTATTGGTTATCGTCCGCGATATTACCAACAAGAAGGAAGCAGAAATTGAAATACAGCAACAGTCAAAATTTATTGAAACCCTCCTTGAATCCATTCCAAACCCACTTTTTTATATGGATCGTAACGGCGCATATTTGGGAGTTAACAAAGCATTTGCTGATCTTTTTGGCTTTAAGAGGGAAGACATTATAGGAAGAAGTCTGCACGACATGGACGATTATGAGATTGCCCGCAGAAATATCGCTTCAGACCAACGTATTTTTGATGGTAAAGATAAAATTCAAACACTTGAAAGAGAATTGAAACTGCCATCAGGAGAAACCAAAAGTGTCATTCTCACTAAGTCGCCTTTTCCTGATACAAATGGTAATATAGGGGGGTTGATAGGGATGATCGTTGATATTTCTGCACGAAAAAAGATGGAACTCGACCTTACACTCGCCAGAAATAAAGCAGAAGAAAGCGACAGACTAAAAACTTCATTTTTAAACAACCTGAATCATGAAATAAGAACTCCACTCAATGCCATTGTGGGGTTTTCTGACCTGCTTTTCGACGATTATACAGAACCGGAAAAACATAATTTCGTTGAAATAATTAATAACAATGCCGAGCAATTGCTTAAAATTATTGATGATGTGCTGGCAGTTTCACGCCTCGACTCGGAAAAGATACCACTTGAAAACAAAGATTTTAGTCTGAATCAGCTCTTTCACGACCTTTTTCAAACTTTTTATCAGAAGGCTGCTGAAAAGAATATTGTTTTGTTGTCAGATACTGACCAAGCCAAGGATGTGTTCGAGATGTACGGTGATAAAGGAAAAATACGACAAATCTTGTCTGGACTTATAAGCAATGCCATAAAATATACACTTGAAGGACAAATCAAGATCGGTTATTACATGCAGGATGCAACAATCAGCTTTTATGTTCAGGATACCGGCATTGGCATTCCACCTAACGAACAACCTCATGTTTTTGAAAGATTTTTCAGAGGAAATGAATCACAGCTTCGTGCAATACGCGGGAATGGTTTGGGATTAAGCATTGCACAAGGATTGGCCGGATTAATGCATGGAACTATTGAGCTGGAATCTGAAAGCAACAAAGGCTCTTTGTTTTCTTTGGTCTTACCATATGTGGCACCTCAGAGCACCAAAACAGAGGCTAAATCAATCAAAAATATTGTATCACTCGAAAATTTAAGGGTGTTGGTTGCCGAAGATGAGCACGATAACTTTGAATATATTCTAATGCTTTTGAATGGAAAAGTAAAGGAAATTGTACATGCAAAAACAGGCCTTGAAGCTGTAAGATTGAACAAAGAGAACCCTTTTGATTTGGTTTTGATGGATATCAAAATGCCCGAAATGGATGGTTTTGAAGCCACCCGAATCATTTTGAAGGATTTCCCTGAAATTCCTGTGATAGCCCAAACGGCCTACTCTCAACCAAAGGAAATTCAGAAGGCGATAGATGCAGGCTGCATCAATTGTCTGATCAAACCAATCGAAAAGGAAAAACTTTTCAATACCTTAAGCGAGCTTTTTGATTAAAAAACAACCCTTATTCCCTTTTGCCAGCCGTTTTCCAGTCTTACCCCAATAAGATAAACACCGCCTGGAAGTTGTTCGATTTCGTTAAATATTTGAGATAGCGGAAAAGTGTTTTTGCCTTTACTGAGTACAATTCCTTTTCTGATTTCATGCCTTTTCCCATTGATGTCATCTAAAAACAGCTGGCACTTTCCTTCAGTTTCAGCAGTAATTTCAAGCACAGAAGTCTTTTGCAAAGGAACAGGGTAAACACTCATTTCAAGCAAATCAGCCTGTAATTCATTCATCTGAACCGGGCCATTGTATTCAAAAGCACCCATGTCAAGTGCGCCATAATGAATCCGTTGCATCATGTCAAGATCGAATTCCGGAACACTGAATGAAGGAATATCCGGCGTGCCTGCATTAAAACAAGATCCCTGTGGTGAAATTCGAAAATTACCATTGGCAGTATCAGCAAAAATTGGATCATTTTCAGTGCAGTTGAGGTATTCACCAATAAAGGTACTGCCACCAAAAAGTGAAGTGCCAAATTGCACAGCGCAATTATAAAAACCCGGCTCAGAAACAATGTCCCAGATCCATACCTGCGAACCGATGCTGTCGTATGTGGCATTATTCCAAATGATGCTGTTGTATAGTTTTGCGTGTGATAACTCATTGCAATAGAGCCCTCCTCCCATTGCCGCGTAATTGTTGACAATTGTAACATTTGTCATTATCGGTGAAGCAGCAACGTTTGCAATTCCACCGCCAAAAAAGTATGCTTCATTGTTCATTATAAGTAGGTTGGCAATCTGTCTGTCAGGCTCTGAACGCAAAAACCCCAAAGCACCACCAAGACCGCTATAGTTGTCGTCGAAAACAGCATTCACGATCAATGGCCGTGAATATTCAAAAGATGCGCCACCACCGATACCTGTGGATCTGTTTTTTTCGAAATGCATAAAACGCAGATCCGGCTCGCTTGAAACAAAGCAAAGACCACCACCGTAGCCGTAGATCATTCCATCGTTTCCAGCATAATTGTTGCTCACTTTTACATAATCCATCAACACATTTGATTTAAAAGCATAGAGTGCTCCACCCCAGTAAAAGGAGTAATTGTGGTCGAGTGTCGAATTTCGGATTGCAATTTTATTTGACCGCAAGGCCCGGATAGCTCCGCCAAAACAATTGGCCGAATCGCCCACTGCTTTGCCATAGCTGAATTTGCAAAAGCTGAAAAGTGATGAATCATTTTCTTGTGAAACATCTGCGAACCGAAGACCATTCCAACCACCTGTATTGCTGTGAATATCACCGAAACCAAGCGTATCCGCAATGGTAAAAATAATGCTGTCGGTGGCTGTGCCAAGCGCTTTTATGTTTCCCTGAACATGAATGGAATAGTGTCCGTCGAAAATGATTTTTGTTCCCGGTAAAATCTGAAGCATTTGCAGATGTGGTACAACAACATCACAATGCACAAAAACGGTATCGTAATTCCATGTGCCTGATTGCTCTCCGCAGGCTATAAAATTGTTTTGTGACTTTGCAGATAAAATCAATTGACTGATAAAAATTAACAACAAGAATAAACGTTTCATACATTTGGTTTTGGAAGAGCAAAGATATGAAGCTTAAGTGTGAAACCAAATAGAAGATTTAGTCAGAGAAACGACATTTTTCTGTAGCCAAAAAAGTATTTATCGCGTCAGTAACTGCTGGATATTTTCTTCAAGCTGTTTGATGGAATTCATCATTGATGCCATGTTCTGATTGAGTGCAGCCGGTGAATCTTCAATTGCCAGCAGCCGCTCCTTAGCCTGAAAAAGCTTCTCTTTTGCTTCATGCAGCTTGGTATTGACTGATTTAGAATCAGCTCTGTTGTTCAGAAGGTTTACACTGGAATTAAAAAGTTCTATCGATTGATTGAAAACGTCAGTAACAATGCGTAATTCTGCAACGGTTCTGTTGTGTTGAACAACTTTCAGGGTGCCCTCAAGATAGTTTAAACGTTGCCCAAGTGCCTGATGATTAAACCCCTGATTGCGAATCCGGCGCAATTCATTCTGATATTGGGCCGCTTTTCCTGCGTTCAGATGGTGATAAATGGAGTCGTTAAAATTGAAGTCAACATTGTTTTTTTCATCATTGGTGAGTTGAATAAAAGCTTTATGCGTTAAGGGCTTTTTAAGAAGCTGCCACATCGGATCATAAGGAATATGGCTTTGAATCATTCTTTGCGCTGGCACTAAAAAATATTTTTCTTCAAATTGCTTTACAAATTTATTGTTCATTATTGCTCCGGATGCCCATGTTGGATCGGACAATGTCCATGCACCATTAATGTATGCAGCCATCCACATATGGGGTGTGATGTCGAGTTGTCCGTTGTTGCGCGTGTAGCCACTCACAAGCGCAGTCGTGATGCCCGAAAGCTGGCAAAGTGTGTCCATGAGTCCTGAGTAGCCTTCGCAGACTGCCATCCTTCTTTCAAACGCTTTTTTTACGATCACTGGCTTTGGCTCCTCAACGGCAGGCTGACTCAGACTTTTAATGTCATAAACAAGATTGTTGGCCACCCAGAAAAATATCGCCCTGTAACATTCTTCTTCTTTTTCGAAATTGCTGTTGAACCACTCTGATAGTTTTTCAATGCTTTTAGATTGCTCAGATGGAATGGCTTTTACACGTTTATCTACCTCCTCAAATCGGTTTTGAGCCATCGCAACCAAGGAAAATTGCAGCATAAAAAAAAGAAAAAGGTATCGCATAAAATTTGTTTTATAATACATGAAATCAATGCTTTTCAGCGTCCTTCAAGCTTTTTTTTGTTTTACTATTTCAAGCAAAAACTGCTGAAAAGGATTACTTTTATAGTTGGCAAAATGCTCGTTTTGATGTCAATTCGTTGATGACACTTCAACAACCAAACGTTTCAAAGGGAAAAAAGTTGTAATACCGATCGCCAGTAGTTTGAAAATTAAAAAACAATTTCTAACTTTCGTCTGTAGCAATATAGTTTAAACAGGAAATTGAATTCAAGGATGAATATGAATTCGAATTTTTCGATAATGTGAGGTGGGAATAAATTTTATTTTGATGTCCAGAGGTTCTTTTTGTTGAATCTGAATCCATTATCTCTTTGAGCAACTCTGTGCTTCTTTGTGCGATAGCTATTACACAGAGCGCCAAAAGGAGGCACAAATTATCACAAAGAATACTCTTGTTCGGTTTATATTGCAACTAGCTAGATAAGAAGCAGTAACAATCTTCACCGAACGAGGAATCGAAGGACAGCAGTCTCCAAAATTTTCAATCCAAAGCACAATGCTACATCAAGGCAGCGCGCGAGCCCGCCCAAACGCGGTGCCGCAGAGCCGGTGAATTTGAAAACACTTAGAAATCCGGCAAAAACGGCCCAGAGGCCGTTTGGACTCGTACGCAGTAGAGTCCACCTTTTTGCCAGGATTTCTTGTGTTTTCAAAGAGCGCGTGAGCCATCGTTTGGGCAAATGGTTTTGGTCCTTTTGCCGAAACAAAAGGACAAATAAAATAATCTTGATTCCAACGGTTTGGAGACCAATAGAATACGTTGACGTTTTGCAAACTACGCCGACCGAGGATGAATATGAATTCGAATTTTTCGATGATGTGAGGTGGGAATAAATATTTCGGTGCGCTGCACCTTTCCCGGTTTTCAATCGGCTTTTTGTTACAAATATTTCGCGGCTCTGCCGCTACCTGCCACGGTTTGGCAGAAACAAATAACTGGAAAAGGTGCAGCGCACCGGCTATATTTGTAGTTTAGATATTGTAATAAAATAGAAGGTGCAGCGCACCGTAATATTTTCATAATGGCAAAGTCGGCTTTTTCATTAGCTTCAATTTTTATTAATGACATCCAAAAGTACAATATATCTGCTGCTGATTCGCAATTAGTTACAAAGAGTTAGGAGATTGTAATTTTAAAATGGTCCAAAAGCATTTTAAAATTTTAAATGCCGATGCTACTTGAAAATAGTCCAATGATCCGCCAAAGGGGGAGTAACTGGACTATATTGAAAGTGCGATCGGTATAACAAACGGTTTTAGTCTAAGTTGATCAATTAAAGCAACTTATAAAACGTCAGATCCATAATTTATGAAATTAAGGCCCATAAAACCCAAATAGAAACGGGCTACTTGCAATGGACAGGACGGAAATTAATCTTGAATCAGAAATCCTCAAATCTTCAAATCCTCAAATCTTCAAATCCCCAAATCTTAAAAATTTTGCCATTTTTTACGTGAAAAACTCCAAGGGTTAGCTTTAATTTTACAACCTTATTTCAATGAAAATGAAAACCCTGAATAAAAGTTTATACTTTGTTTTCCCTTCTTTTGAACAAGGATTATTGTCTCTGACAAATTTATAAAGTGCGAATAATACTTGATTAAAATCTATAATGAAATCAAAATCATATAATTACGTCAATCGATTTAAGCTGAAACAGGAGCATGTAGATCCATAATTTATGGATTTTATGGCCCATTAAAAACCAATGAAAGATGGAAAATGAACGCGAAAACAATGGTCAATTTGCCAAAGGTCACCCTGGATTTAAACCGGTAGGTGCTGTTAAGAGAAAATCTAACTATGAATTCGAAAAACTCAAAGAAATTTTCGACAAAATCCAACCCTATCTGTTGGAGGATCTAAGAATAATAGGTAGCACTGAAAGAATCAGAACTTTGATAACCATTACAAAAATGCTTGATGCAAAAAAAAATAGAAAAAAGAAAACAGCAAAAACTAAGGCACTGAAATCTGCAATCGAACCAAAGTCATTATAAACTTGAGCCAGGGATTAACTTTACATAAAAAGCAATGTATGTTGAATCATAAATTCTATAGGACGCCATACATTAGAAAACTGAACGTTCTGAATAGGTTGAAGCTTTTTATGGGAAATGCCTACATAGGCTTGCTGATAAACTCAGAATGTCGATTTTTTGGTGCTTTGCACCTCCAGTTTCAATTCTTTTTGATTTTCCTGCAAAGGTTAACTCCACGCTGTGTTACAATTTTCAGGTGCAGCGCACCGGTAATATTTATAGAATTTTGTCCGGTCTTGTGTTTATAAGGTGCAGCGCACCGAAATATCTGATGCAAGTTTTTTGAACCTATATCTCCCTAATCCGTGCACAAGAAATAAGATATTATACCAAAGTGAATTATAGATGAATCCAAAAGTTGTCATGGTATAATGCCGATGGTTAGAAATGTTAGGCCAATTGAGTGAGCGAAAATTGGTCTTTTACATTTCTCCTTTCGGTATTATTGAATTAACTTGCAATATTTCAGTAATTTAGGGCTTTTTCAGCAAGCCCTACATAAATTAATGACTATTCAATATTATGAAACTATGCTTACTAAAAAAATTAAGTTGATTGTTTTAAAAAAAAGCTGTTTTTTTTTGATAATTTAATAAAATGAGTATTTTTGCTACTCATAAAAAATGAAACATGATTTTTAGTTATTTTTCTTTGTTAAATCTTCGTAAGTTTGTTTCCGTTAAAGCGGATCAAGCATTTGAAAAAGTAATAGAGCTGATGAGGATATTTGCTTTAACTCCTTCATCTTACAAGAGATAACTGAAACTGCATAAAAACAAATTTAGATGCTGGAAACACTCATTACTTCAAAGACACGCATTAAGTTGATGGTTAAATTCTTTCTGAATTCGAGTACCACCGGCTACTTGCGCGGCTTGGAGTCTGAGTTTGGCGAAAGCACAAATGCCATCCGACAAGAGCTGAACCGTTTTGAATCGGCCGGATTGCTGCATTCATTTTTTATCAGCAACCGGAAAATCTTTAAAGCCAACCAAAAACATCCACTTTTTAAAGATATAAATAGTCTGGTAAGGAGATATGTTGGCATGGACGATGTGATTGAGCAAATAATCAACCATCTTGGGAATCCGGAAGAGGTTTATCTTTCAGGTGATTTAGCTGGTGGACAAGACAGCGAAGAGATAAACCTGATCATCATTGCCGATAAAATCGACATGAATTTTCTGATCCAGCTCTGTAAAAAAGCCCAGACGATCATTACGCGCAAAATACGCTATATAGTTTACACGAAAGAAGAATTTGAACAACAACAAAACCTCCTTGAAGCAGAGAAACTGTTGTTGATCTGGAAAAATATGGACTGAGTACACTGTGTTCAGTTATTTAGTTATTATACTAATATTGAGTTCTTTACAATTAAAAGTATGGGACTTAGAAGGCGAAGCTGTGTGCAGGCTGAGCCAAACATCAAAATAAATATCTGTGCGATGTTTAGCAGTCATTTGTTAATATGAGCAAACCAAACGAATTAGGGTCTCTTAAAAAACTCTATTTACTCTTCAATCGTCATGAAAAAATCAAGACCCTCGGGCTTTTGTTTTTAATGTTGATAGGAGCAATCATGGAATTGATTGGAATTGGAGCTATCCCGGCCTTTATCCTTATAGTGGCTTCTCCTGAAAAAGTATTGCTTCACCCGATAAGTGGAGCTGTTGCCCAATGGTTTAGCGTTGAAAATAGCCGTGACTTACTCGTAGTTGGGTCAGTTGGTTTAATTTCCTTTTTTATTGCAAAAGGATTACTGCTGGCGCTTATAAACTATATCAAAATAAGGTTCGTACAATATAAATACACTGAATTGTCAGGTCGTTTGTTTAGCAACTATATGCAGGCACCTTTTACATTTCATTTGAACCGCAACAGTTCTGAGCTTTTACGAAACATAATATCAGAAACACATCTGTTGGTTTACAATGTATTTATTACCTTGCTAAATATCACCCTCAACATTGTGACAATGATTTTCATTGTTGCATTTCTTATTGTTGTCCAACCATTATTTTCCCTGTTTGCTTTGATTACTTTAGGGGCATTAAGTTGGTCGATGATGAAACTTGTTGAAAGAAAAACAAATTATTTTGGGCAGGAAGAAATGCAACAAAGGCAGGTGAGCAATAAAGCTGTTATGGAAGCACTCTCAGGAATCAAAGATATTCAGGTACTTGGCAGGGAGGAGCACTTTATTTCTCAATTCAATTTCAGTATTGCACGCAGGGCCAGATCTCGTTTTTTTATTGAGATGGTACAATCTTTTAATAGGCCTGTTTTTGAAACAATAACTGTAATTGGTGTCTTAGGGCTGGCATTGATTCTTACTGCCAACGAGCAGTCAATAGAACGAACTATCGCGGTTTTGGCTTTGTTTGCAGCTGCTACATATCGTTTGATGCCTATCTTTCAAGGACTCGTTAATGAAGTAAACAGCTTGCGCTACCATATTTATTCTGTCAATCCTGTTTACGATGATTTGCACTATCTGCAAAATAATTTCAATGAACCCACCAGAAATCAAAACCACTCCTTAACTTTTAAGCAGGAAATAAAGATTGAGAATATTTCATTTGCTTATCCGGGTACCACCAAAGAAGTATTAAAAAATGTCAATCTGAACATTCCGAATGGATCGGTAGTTGCCTTGGTAGGAGCGTCGGGTGCAGGAAAAACAAGTCTTGCAGATGCATTACTTGGCTTGCTTCGAATTGACAAAGGCAGCATAAGTGTTGATGGGGTGAATATATACAGTGCTCTAAGGGCATGGCAAAACAATATTGGATATATCCCTCAAAACATTTATCTCGCTGATGACACGTTAAAGCACAATGTAGCTTTTGGAATTAGTGAAAATGAAATAAATGATGCACAATTTGAGGAAGCTGTTGAAGCGGCACTTCTCACAGAATTAATTGAGCAACTGCCGGAAAAGGAAAACACAATGATTGGTGAACAGGGAATTCGTCTATCAGGAGGACAGCGGCAACGAATTGGCATAGCACGCGCCCTGTATCATAACCCTCGCTTACTTATTATGGATGAAGGAACTTCAGCGCTGGACAACCTGACAGAAAAGTTTGTAATCGATGCCATCGAAAAATTGCGCAACGACAGAACCATCATCATGATTGCACATCGTCTGACCACTGTGAAAAACTGTGATCTAATCTGCCTGATGGAAAACGGTGAAATTACAGATAAAGGCACTTATGATGAGCTTTTTAAGAGAAACACAAAATTTAAGGAGATGGCGTCCAGTATTATTCATTAGGTCAATCTTTTTTTAATGATTATCCTTAACCGCTATTAACCTACAGATAGTAAAGCAGCCAGCAAATTAATAATAGAAAAATCAATTGAAATAAAACCCCAATTGCATCCATTGTTTTAAGACATCAACAGCCTGGTAAGAAGATATGTCGACATGAATTTTCTGATCCAGCTCTGTAAAAAAGCCCAGACGATCATTACGCGTAAAATACGCTATGTAGTTACACAAAAGAAGAATTTGAACAGCAACAAAACCTCCTTGACGCGGAGAAACTGTTGTTGATCTGGAAAAAACACAAACTAAACACCCTTTCGTTCAGAATTTTAGTTATTATTCTAATATTGAGTTTTTTACAATTGAAAGTATGGGACTTAGGAAGAAAAGCTGTGTGAAGACAAGAACAAAATCAAAATGAATTGCTTAATAAACTTTAGCAGAAATATTATTTTCCCGGTTTTCGCCTTAGTAATATCAAAGCCCATTTAGGAGATTTAGGGGTTTTAGATATTTCTGGTAGCTCAACCTTAAAAGGATATGTCGTCTATATTGTATTAACAAACGTTTAAGAACCAATAAGATATATGAAGGAAAACAAAACACAAAAGAAGGCCCTTATTACAGGAATTACCGGTCAGGACGGTGCTTATCTTGCTGAATTTTTATTGGGAAAAGGATATGAAGTACACGGCATCAAACGACGTGCTTCAATGTTCAATACAGAAAGAATCGATCACTTATATCAAGATCCACATGTTGATAACCGGAACTTCGTTCTGCACTATGGTGACCTAACTGATTCATTGAACCTTACAAAGATCATTCAGGAGGTGCAGCCAAACGAAATTTACAATCTGGCAGCAATGAGCCATGTAAAAGTGAGTTTTGACACCCCAGAATACACTGCCAATGCTGATGGAATCGGGATGTTAAGAATTTTAGAAGCTGTCAGATTATTGGGTTTGACCAAAACGGCAAGGATATATCAGGCTTCTACCTCCGAATTGTACGGCCTTGTGCAGGAAGTGCCACAAAAAGAAACTACACCATTTTATCCAAGAAGTCCTTATGCCGTGGCAAAGCTCTATGCCTACTGGATTACAGTCAATTATCGTGAGGCATATGGAATGCATGCCAGCAATGGAATTCTGTTTAACCATGAATCGCCTATCCGTGGTGAAACATTTGTTACACGCAAAATTACCCGCGCCGCTGCACGCATTGCTTTGGGAATGCAACAAAACATGTTCTTGGGGAATTTATCGGCTCAACGCGACTGGGGACATGCCAAAGATTATATCAAAGCCATGTATTTGATGCTACAGCAGGACGAACCCGATGATTATGTTATTGCTACAGGCATAACGACTGAAGTACGTGAATTTGTCAGAATGGCTTTCAAAGAGGCTGGAATTATACTTGACTTCCGGGGTGAAGGAATCGAAGAAAAAGGGATCGTCGTGGAAGTTAAAAATGAAAGTAGTCTTGTGTCATTAGGCCAGGAAGTGGTGGCCATCGACCCACGCTATTTCCGGCCAACAGAGGTGGAACTGCTCATTGGCGATCCAACAAAAGCAAAGACAAAACTTGGTTGGGAACCGGAATATGACCTCGAAGCACTTGTTAAAGACATGATGCAAAGCGATCTTAAGTTGATGAAAAAAGAACTTTTCTTAAAAGAAAACGGGTTCAACACAATGAATTATTTTGAATAATGGAAAAGGAAAGCAAAATATATATTGCAGGTCACAATGGAATGGTAGGGTCAGCAATTCATCGAAATCTGACCCATAAAGGCTATTCAAATTTTGTGTTTAGAACATTCAGCGAACTTGATTTGACGTGTCAACAAGATGTTGAAACATTTTTTGAAAAAGAACGACCTGATTATGTTTTTATGGCTGCAGCAAAAGTTGGCGGCATTGTTGCCAACAATACCTATCGTGCTCAGTTCATTTATGAGAATCTTATGATTCAAAACAACATCATTCATGCTGCTCACAAATACAATGTCAAAAAACTTTTGTTTTTAGGAAGTTCTTGCATTTACCCAAAAAATGCGCCCCAGCCTTTGAAAGAAGAATATCTTCTTACCGGATTACTTGAGGAAACAAACGAACCCTATGCCATTGCCAAAATTGCCGGCATCAAAATGTGTGAAAACTATTTCCGGCAATATGGAAGCAACTTTATCTCGGTAATGCCAACAAATCTCTACGGTCAGAACGATAATTATGACCTGGAAAAGTCACATGTCCTGCCAGCCCTCATTCGTAAAATGCATCTGGGAAAGTGTCTGGAGATGAATGATTGGCAAGCCGTCCGAATGGACCTAAACATAAGACCAATTGAAGGCATAACTGGTGAACATGATAGAAATGAAATACAACAAGTTTTAGACAAATATGGAGTAAGATTAGACCAGCCAAATGCCAATAGCCAAAAGCCAATAGCTAGCGTAGAGCTCTGGGGCACAGGAAACGTATTTCGCGAATTTCTGCATGTGGACGATATGGCAGATGCATGTGTTTTCATCATGGAAAATGTGGATGCAGAGAAACTTTATAACGGGCTGAATCAAACACACATTAACATTGGTACCGGCCTCGACATGACAATAAAAGAGCTGGCCGGATTGGTTAAAGAAACAATCGGTTTTACAGGCAACTTGCTCTGGGATGCCAAGAAACCGGATGGAACCTTCAAAAAGCAATTGGATGTGAGCATGCTGAGTGCCTTAGATTGGAATCCCGGGTTGAAGCTTGAAGATGGTATTAAAGCGGTCTATGAAAACTACTTGCTCTAAACCAGTAATTTACTGAAAAATTCAAACCATTTTTTCAAAATGACTACGTTTAATTCTAATACTCAAGTAATTCAATTGACGACTGTAAATTAATCTGTGCTTAAACTGCAGATAATCTGCAAACTACAAATTTATGAGTGACGAAAAATTAACCGAAATAAAACCCCAATCGCATTTGCTTGACCTCAACCTTGCGGAGCTTTTTGCTTACCGCGATTTGTTGATGATGTATGTGAAACGCGATATTGTAACGTTTTATAAACAAACTATCCTTGGACCGTTGTGGTTTGTCATCCAGCCGATACTGACCACAATCATGTTTATGTTTGTTTTCGGTAATCTGGCAGGACTGTCAACGGATGGTATGCCGCAACCCTTGTTTTATTTTTCTGGAATTATCTTATGGAATTATTTTGCTGATTGTCTGACGCGCAATAGCAAAACATTTACTGAAAATCAACAGGTGTTCGGAAAAGTTTATTTCCCGCGAATGGTTGTGCCTCTGTCAATTACGATCTCTAACCTAGTCAGATTTTTTATACAGTTGATAATCTTTCTCCTGATTTATTTTTATTACCTACTGTTTACAGAAGCCGTCATCACGCCCAACCCAACAATACTGCTTTTCCCTTGGCTTGTTGTTTTGGCAGCAGGCTTAAGTCTTGGATTTGGCATCATTTTTTCATCCCTTACTACAAAATACAAGGATTTGACTTTTTTATTGCAATTTATAGTTCAGTTGTGGATGTATGCTACTCCGGTTATCTTCCCACTTAATAGTATACCAGCTGATAAGCAGTGGCTTTTAGTGCTCAATCCAATGACAGCCGTAGTGGAAACCTTTAAATATGGATTTATCGGACAGGGGATCTTCTCGTGGACTCACCTTGCTTACAGCAGTGGTTTCATGATCGTTTTACTATTGGTTGGAATCATTGTTTTTAACAAAGTCGAAAAGAGCTTTATGGATACGGTTTAGAATGCGGAATCGTCTAATCGTGGAATCGTCTAATCGTCTAATTGTGGAATCGTCTAATCGTTTCCACAGTTCCACAATTAAACAGTTCCACAGTTAGACAATTAAACAGTTCCACAGTTAGACAATTAGACAGTTCCACAATTCCACAATTCCACAGTTCCACAATTCCACAATTACACTGACATGTATCAATATTATTTCGAAAAACTAACAGTCTGGCAGGATGCAAAGGATTTGGTTGTTATGACATACAAGCTAACCCAGAAGTTTCCCAAGCAAGAGATGTACGGGCTTACTTCGCAACTGCAAAGGGCAGCAGTTTCGGTTACAGCCAACATTTCCGAAGGCAGTTCAAGAAGCACTTCGAAAGACCAGGCAAACTTCTCTACGATGGCTTATGCCAGTTTAATGGAAGTGTTGAATCTTATCATCATCGCCCTTGAGCTGGAATATATTGATGCGGATGAATATGTGGTGTTCCGACAGCAGATAGACATGGTCGCGAACAAAATCAATGCATTAAGAAAAAAACAAAAGGACAGCTAAACTTGAAGATTGTCCAATCGTTGAATCGTCCAATTGCGGAATCGTGGAATCGTCTAATCGTGGAATCGTTTCCAAAATTCCACAGTTCCACAATTCCACAGTTAGACAGTTCCACAGTTCCACAATTCCACAGTTAGACAGTTAGACAGTTCCACAGTTCCACAGTTCAACAATTCCACAGTTCCACAGTTCAACAGTTCAACAATTCCACAATTCCACAGTTCCACAATTCCACAGTTCCACAGTTCCACAGTTCCACAGTTCCACAGTTAGACACTTCCACAATTCCACAGTTAGACAGTTAGACAGTTCCACAATTCCACAGTTCCACAATTCCACAGTTAGACACTTCCACAATTCCACAATTCCACAATTCCACAGTTCCACAGTTCCACAATTAGACACTTCCACAATTCCACAGTTAGACACTTCCACAATTCCACAGTTAGACACTTCCACAATTAAACAATTCCACAATTCCACATGAGCGACATAGCCATCAAAATAGAAAACCTTAGCAAACAATACAGATTAGGTGTGATTGGAACAGGAACCCTCAGTCACGATCTTAATCGCTGGTGGAAAATGAATATCCTCGGCAAGGAAGACCCTTATCTGAAGATCGGTGAAACCAATCAACGCGATATGAAGGGAACCTCTGATTATGTTTGGGCACTGCGGGATATCAACCTTGAAGTAAAAAAAGGAGAGGTACTTGGTATTATTGGAAAAAATGGAGCAGGTAAATCGACTTTGTTAAAGATTCTTTCACGTGTTACAAAGCCTTCAACCGGAAAAATAACATACAAAGGACGCATAGCTTCTTTACTTGAAGTTGGTACGGGCTTTCATCCCGAAATGACAGGCCGTGAAAACATCTATATGAATGGCACCATCATGGGTATGACCCGTAGCGAAATCTCCCGTAAACTGGATGAAATTGTTGACTTTGCTGGCATTGAACGCTATATCGACACGCCCGTGAAACGCTATTCCAGCGGGATGACAGTCCGATTAGGCTTTGCTATTGCTGCCCACCTCGAACCCGAAATACTGGTGGTTGATGAGGTACTTGCCGTAGGCGATGCCGAATTCCAGAAAAAAGCCATTGGCAAAATGCAGGATGTAAGTAAGAATGAAGGAAGGACAGTTTTGTTTGTGAGCCATAATATGGGAGCTATTGAATCATTATGTAATAGTGGAGTCCTTTTACAAGAGGGTAAATTAATTAAAAATTATGACAGTTTATACAAATTGATTCAGTTTTATCTTAATGATTCAATAAAATTCAATAACATTAATTATTGGTATAATGAAGAAAATAAGTTTGATGATGAATATTTCACGCCAAGAAGATTTTTTATCTCAAATTCAAAAATAATAGAACATGATGGAGTATTATCTAACAATGGGGATTATTTCATCATCATAGAAGCAGAAATTAAGAAAATAGATAATGCTCTGACTATAGGTTATTCAGTTTTTGATGAAAAAGATAATTGCATTTTCTGGTCATATCAAACTGACTCACAAGAAGAAGATTGGCCTATTATTAGGCAGCCTGGAAACTATAAGTTTAAAACAAAGTTTCCAAAAAGATTATTAAACGAGGGAAGATATAGAGTTGAATTAATCGGAGGACTACATAATATTAAATGGATATTTGAACCGCAAAAATTAAATCCGTATTTTTATGTAGAGATTAATGGTGGGTTGAGTGATTCCATATATTATACTCAAAAGAGAAATAGTATTATTGCACCGATCTTCAAATGGGAGATTGAAACTTTAAAATAGAATAGAAAGTCAATCAATTTATTAAATAGAAATCAACAAAAATAGAAATATGTCAGTAAACCTTCTTAAAAGAATTTATAGTAAAGTGTACCCTGATTTAAACATGGATAACAAAAAATTCAAACAAATTTCGTATTCTCAATCCGGAGAAGACTTAATCTTAAATTTCATTTTTTCAAGCCTTCATATCGAAAATCCCTCCTATATAGATATCGGAGCTCATCATCCCTTTTGGTTAAGCAATACTTACTTATTTTACAAAAAAGGATCTAGGGGTATAAACATTGAACCCAATCCACAGCTTATAACTAAATTCTATAAACATCGCAAAGAAGATATAAACTTAAATATTGGTATTTCTGGTAATTATGGAGAGATTGATTTTTACGTTATGTCTGCACCAACAATGAGCACATTCTCGTCAATTGAAGCGAAAAGATTAGAAAAAGAAAATTCTTTTAAAATAGTATCAAAAAGTAAAGTTAAAGTACAGCATGTTCAAACGGTACTAGATACCTATAACCATGGAGTTTTTCCGGATTTTCTTTCGCTAGATGTAGAAGGATTAGAAGATGAAATTTTAAGATCAATTAATTTTGAAAATAATTTCCCAAAAGTTATTTGCTTAGAAACTCTTTCTTATTCAGAAAATAAAGATGAAAAGAAAGAAACTAGCTTAATAGATTTTCTAGTTAACAAAGGCTATTTCGTTTACGGAGACACTTATATTAATACAATATTCGTTAAAGAATCAACTTGGAAAAATCGTTAACGTTTGACTTTTTTATTCTGCATGGTAAATTGTAAAAGGAAATTTAACTTAATACACCTTTGATGTAGTAAGATTTCTCAAAAATAGTACAGTTTAAAACTAGACGGAAATTAAATAACGTTTAAACTTGTATTATTATGAAGAAAAGTAATTTTTAGTCCGACCCAGAAGCCAACATCCTCAAGGAGTTTGATCAAGGCAAGAGCATTGAAGATATCACACTTGAACACGGTATTTCGCGAGCGACGTTTTACAATTGGCGACAGCGTTACCATGGTATTGAAGCAAGCGAACTGAAACGTATTAAACAGCTTGAGGAAGAAAATGCCAAACTAAAACGTATGTATGTAATTTGGCATTAGAGTTAGAAACAGCCAAATACATTATCGAAAAAAGGCTTTAAAGCCTTACGAAAAGAGAGCAATCATTGACGCTATTGGCCGGGAACGGCCCAAAGACATCAGCAAGGCGTGTCGCTTAAAAAAAACAAGCAGAAGCAGTATGTCATATCACTCTGTGAAGGATGACAGCTATTTCATTGAACAATTGCAGCAATTGGCAGTTGAACATCCAAGGGAAGGCTTTTGGAAATGTCACTACCGCATCCGCAATTCAGGGGAAGTGATCAACCACATACGCTTACATCGCGTATACCAGCAGCTTAATTTACCACTCAGGCGCAAACATAAGAAACGTCTGCCTGAACGGGTAAAAGAATCTTTAGCCGTTCCTGCACATTTTTACACTCACATGGAGCATTGATTTTATGACCGATGCCATAGTAGGGTCAAACAAGTTCAGGTCTTTTAATGTAATCGATGATTATAGCCGCGAAGTACTTTTTATTGAAGCTGATTACAGCCTGAAAAGCAGCCGGGTGATATGGGTACTCAGACATCTGGTCAATAAATATGGAAAACCCCAGTAGATTCGTATGGACAATGGACCAGAATTTATTGCCAACTTAACAAAAACATGGAGTGAAGCCAATAGGATTGATTTTAAGCATATCCAGCCGGGAAAGCCCACTCAAAATGCCTATATCGAAAGGTTCAACAGGTCCTATCGCGATGGCGTGTTAGATGCATACCTGTTTAAAAACCTCGACCAGGTGAGAGAGGTAACAGCAAGTTGGGTTCACGACTACAACCACTTTCGTCCGCACGAATCCCTATTGAACTTGTCGCCAATAGCTTATAACGAAATGATTCATAATAAGCCAGAATTGATCATGTGTAACGTTCGCACCGGCTCCGCTTCCGCCCCACTTAACCCTTGACCAATTCCAGTTCAATTAAATTAAAAAATGAAAATTGTCTACTTTTGAACTATACAAAAAATGGGAAGCCTTCACAAATCTAAATATTGGTGTTAATGTATCTTGGTACCATGCGTGCTAGTATATCATTCAAGAAACTGAATATCAATATATTAAATAATTTAAGTGTAAATAGTTATAATCAATTTATTAATATATTTAATTGAATATCAAATAGTTAAAATTTTTGGTCATTTACTAAGTAAAATGAGTTATGTTAATATTAAATAAGATAAAAACAGTACAAAAGAAAATAGTCGTTAAAAAGGAGTATAATCTATTAAAAAAATTGGCTTCTCAAACAAAAGAAAGATTTACCTTAAATTGGGCAGATAGATACCCTTGTTTGGATGATAAAACGGCTTTTACCGGATTTGACACTCATTATGTTTATCATACTGCCTGGGCGGCAAGAGTATTAAAAAAAATAAATCCTGCTTTCCATGTGGATATTTCCTCATACCTGTATTTCTCAACAATCTTATCAGCCTTTATCCCAGTCAGGTTTTATGATTATCGACCAGCAAATGTGAAACTTGATAATATGTCCATACATACTGCTGACTTGACAAATTTATTATTCGAAGACAACACGGTTGAATCTTTATCTTGCATGCATGTAGTTGAGCATATTGGACTTGGCCGTTATGGAGACCCAATTGATTATGATGGAGATCTGAAAGCAATATCGGAGCTTATTCGTGTTTTGAAACCAGGTGGGAATCTTTTATTCGTTGTTCCTGTTGGTAAACCAAAAATTATGTTTAACGCACATCGGATTTACAGCTTTGAACAAATCTTAGATTATTTTTCAGAATTAAGTCTTACCGAATATGCTCTTATACCAGACAATGCCTACGAAGCAGGAATTCTTAATAATGTTGAAAGAGAAATAATGGAAAATCAAAAATATGCATGTGGCTGTTTTTGGTTCAAAAAATAAACAGCTATGAAATCATTATCACTTAAACTCAAGCGCGTAATAGGATATAGTATTACAAAAGTTAAAAGAGTGCTAGAATCAAAATGCATTTCAACTTTGGGGCTGAATAATCTATCAAACAGGGAAGCCTGGTTGAAGGCAAAGCTGTGCGATATACCCAAAGGTTCACGCATTTTAGATGCAGGCGCAGGTGAACTTCAATATAAAGAATACTGTAATCATCTTAATTATGTTTCTCAGGACTTCGGTCAATATGATGGGCTTGGCGATAGTATTGGACTTCAGACGAAAGCATGGGACAATTCTAAATTGGATATTATTTCCGATATAGGAGCCATACCTGAGCCTGATAATTCTTTTGATGCAATTATGTGCATTGAGGTTTTTGAGCATTTGCCGTCACCGATTGAAGCCATAAAAGAATTCTCAAGATTATTGAGGAATGATGGTGTTTTGATCATTACGGCCCCTTTTGCAAGCTTGACACATTTTGCACCCTATCATTTTTATACAGGGTTTAACAAATATTTTTATGAAAAACATCTTCCCGAAAATGGTTTTGAGATAGAAGAAATTATACCTAATGGGAACTATTTTGAATATCTTGCTCAAGAAATACGATATAGAGTACCAAATCAGTACTCGGATAAAACTCTCAGTAAAAGCCAAAAGCAAACTGTACAAAACTTTTTGAATATTTTAAAAGAATTAAATTCAGTTGATAAGGGATCCTCTGAGCTTTTATGCTTCGGTTATCATGTAAAAGCAAGAAAAATATGATTATTACAAGACTTAAAGGAGGTTTGGGTAATCAAATGTTTCAGTATGCAACAGCAAAGAGTTTATCATTAAAAAAGAAAACTTCTTTAAAGCTTGATACAAGTTTTCTTAATGAAAGGCCCTTAAAACCAAACTATACAATTAGAAACTATGAACTTGGACTATTTAACATAAATGCAGAAATTGCAAATTCAGATGATATCCGAAAGATTTTAAATAGAAAGATTTCTTTTTTTGATATCATTAAGATAAAATTTAATAGAAATTCAATTGCTAATTATAAGAAACCAATAATACAAGAACAAGGATTTCAATTTGATCAAAATTTATTTAAATCAAGCGAAAATTGCTTGATTGTTGGTTATTGGCAAAGTGAAAAGTATTTTGATGATATAAGACCAATATTATTGAAGGATTTCTCGTTAAAATCAGAACCTGATGAAAATAATGTTAAGCTTTTAAAGAATATAAGTACCGCCAATAGTGTTAGTATCCATTTTCGCAGAGGTGACTATGTTTCAAATCCATTAACCAATCAAATACATGGTGTTTGTAACATCGAATATTATCAAAAGGCAATTGAGTTCATAAATCATAAAGTAAAAGATCCAGTAGCATTTATTTTTTCTGATGATATTGAATGGGCAAAGAAAAATTTTAAAACAAATATTCCAATAATTTTTGTTGATAAAAATACATCAAATTTGTCTGAAGATTTCCGACTCATGAGTGCATGTAAGCACAATATAATTGCTAACAGCTCATTCAGCTGGTGGGGTGCTTGGTTAAATGGAAATCCTGATAAGATTGTAATCGCTCCAGAAAAGTGGTTTGCTGATGTTGAAAAAAATAAGGAAACGGTTGATTTAGTTCCAGAGAAATGGATAAGAATATAGTGCCAAAAATATCTGTTTTGATGCCTGTATATAATTGCAGGCAATACATTGAGGAAAGTGTGAATAGTATTCTAAATCAAACATACACTGATTTTGAGTTTATCATAATAGATGATTGTTCCACAGATGGCACATTTGAATATTTAAGTTCCCTTGCTGACTCACGTATTAATCTAATAAGAAAGCCAAAAAATTCTGGTTATACGATAAGCTTGAATATGGGACTGGAAATAGCCAAAGGGGAGTATGTTGCAAGGATGGATGGTGATGATATTTCCCTGTCCGATAGATTTGCAAAGCAGGTTAATTTTATGGACAATAATCAGGATGTTGTGGTTTGTGGTGGTGCATATGAAATAATCGGATCAAAATGGAAATTTGTACCTAAATGTACAAATGATGAAATCATCTTTGATATGATGTCTGTTTCTGTTATTGCTCATCCCACAGCCTTTTTTCGAAATAGTATCCTAAAAGAAAATAATATTACTTACAACAAAGATTATGAGCCTGCTGAAGACTATAAAATGTGGACATTGCTTTCAGAATATGGTAAACTTGCTAATCTGAATGATGTTTTATTATATTATAGAATGCATCCAAATCAAACCAGTAGTTTGAGAGCTAAGTCTCAGAATGAAATTTCAAAATTAATTTCATTAGAGTTTGTGAAAAATTTGAGCAAAGGCAATGAAAATATAAATGTTTTTTTTAAACTTAATTCAGTAGATGATTTGGTTAAATATGAAAGTGTGGAGGCCAATATTTTGGATACATTAAAGGAAAGAGGAATTAGAACAAATACTAAATTATTTCTGGAACGAAAACAGCAAATTTTAGTACAAAGTTTAACTGAGAATAAATACAGTTTAACGTTAGCCAAAAAAAAGTATAAATTCATATTGAAATCCAGACCAATGCTCGGGTATAGTTTTATTTGTAAGTATTTTTTAAGATGTATTAAATATTCGTTAGTTAGGTAATGAATTTGGTCACAAATAGTAATTTATAGGCTCAATAATTTTTTATCAACACCGAAATATTTTAAGCATATATATAATTCTGTCCTTAAAATAATAAAAACTTATTAGCGAAAAAGCGAATTTATAATATTAGACAACTTAATTAAAATAGAAAAAAATATTAGGTGCAATGAAAAAAATCCTTTATATACCTTCATGGTATCCCACTCCAGAAAATAGAATGAAAGGAAGTTTTTTTAGAGAGCAAGCATTTTTATTTAATGACTTTGACATTTTTGTAACTACAATAGTTCCACTTGAGGTTAATATTTTCAAATTTTCGTATAACTATTTAAAAAAGAGATTTTTGTATTTTGATATTCAGACACCACCAAAGGGGTATGGAATCTATTATTTTCAAATTGAAATCCCCAATATTTTCAAATTGTTTAGACCGCTGGCAAATAGAATTGAAAGAATTAATTTCAAAATAATGTGTAAATATTCCTTCTTTTCATTAAAAAACAAACTAGACGATTTAAATTGGAGACCTGATCTTATACATGCTCAATCAACTGTTGACGGGGGAATATTTGCTTATTATTTGTCACGTAAGTTTAATATTCCATATATAATAACAGAGCATCAGGTTTTTCTTTTGCAAAACTTTTCTGCTTTTAAAATTGATTTAATTCATCAGGCTATATCTAAAGCTACCAGTTTTTTGGCAGTAAGTGAACATCAAAAAAGACAAATATTAATGAATGGCATTTCTTGTTTTCCAAAGGTGGTTGGAAATTTGGTTGATGATACACTTTTTAATATCGATAGGCAAGGCAACAATATATTCACTATCTTAGTTGTAACTTATCCATCTTATATCAAAGACAATGAAACATTATTTAAAGCAGTTAAAATTTTGACTACAAAAAATATTACAAATTTTAAAGTGCAAATTATTGGAGGAGATTTTAATAATTTGCAATTAAAAGATAAAGAAAATCCATTATACAAGGAAGCTGAAAAAGCTGATATTATTGATTATGTAGAAATTTTAAATTATATTGACAGAGCAAAAATGCCGGAATTTTATAATAAAGCTGATGTATTTGTATCAACAAGTATTGCTGAAACTTTTGGAGTATCGCAGTGTGAAGCAATGATGTGTGGTGTTCCTGTGATTGCAACTGCTAATGGGGGAATTGATGATATGATAAGTGAAAGTAATGGTATTAAAATACCAATTCAGAATCATCAATCTTTGGCACAAGCTATAATGCAAGTGAAAAACAGAGAAATCCAATTTGATCCACAAGAAGTAAGAAATTCAGTGGTTTATAAATTTGGGAAAACAGCGTTTAAAAATAATTTAACAAAAATTTATACTTCAATTTAATGGGTAAAAATATATTTGTAACCCAGCCATTCCTTCCTCCACTCGAAGAGTTCAATGAATATCTTGTTAAAATATGGAAAAGTAAATGGCTTACAAACAATGGTCAGTTTCACCAACAACTTGAGAAGGAATTAACTGAATACCTAGGAGTTCCTTATATTAGCTTATTTTCCAATGGGGCATTAGCTTTAGTTACCGCTTTGCAATGTTTGCGTGTCACGGGAGAAGTAATTACAACCCCATTTAGTTTTGTTGCTACTACCCATTCATTATGGTGGAATAATATAAAACCTGTATTTGTTGATATTGACCCAATATTTGGAAATTTGAATCCGGACTGTATTGAGGCAGCAATAACACCTCAAACAACTGCAATAATGCCGGTTCATGTTTATGGCAATCCTTGTGCTAATGAAAAGATTCAAAAAATTGCAGATACTTATGGGTTAAAGATTATTTATGATGCTGCGCATGCGTTTCATGTAAGAAAAGATGGGCATAGTATTCTAAATTGGGGCGATTTATCTATTTTGAGTTTTCATGCTACTAAGGTTTTCAATACCTTTGAAGGAGGTGCAATTATTTGTAAAGATTTAGAAACAAAAAAAAGAATTGATGATTTAAAGAATTTCGGTATTCACGATGAAGTTACGGTTGTTGCGCCTGGAATTAATGCAAAGATGAATGAGGTTCAAGCTGCATTTGGTTTGTTGCAACTTAAATATATTAATTCACTTATTGAGAAACGAAAGGAAATTGCTAGTTTATATCGAATTAAACTGCATGGCATTGAGGGAATCCGAATACTCGATGATATAGAGAATGTTACGCATAATTATTCATATTTTCCAATCTTTATTAACAAAGAATTTGGTATAACTCGTGATGAATTGTATATAAAATTAAAGGAGGAGAATATTTTAAGTCGCAGATATTTTTATCCTCTTATTTCTAGTTTTTCAATGTATCGCGGATTGCCAAGTGCCAACTTGAGCAATTTACCAATAGCACATAAGATTGCGAATGAAGTTTTGTGCTTGCCAATTTATCCAGATCTTAGATATACTCATATTGAAAATATATGTTCAATTATAACTAAGTTAGCATGAAAAACTCCTTCTTAACAAATGATGAAATTGGTCAATTAGGGCTTTTATCGGTTGGAAATAATGTGAAAATTAGTCGTTTTGCTCAATTTTATGGTAGCAACATAACTATTGGTAGTAATGTTCGTATTGATGACTTTTGCATTTTGTCGGGAACAATTACAATTGGTTCTTTTATTCATATCTCAGCCTATACAGCTCTATTTGGTAGTCACGGAATTGAAATTGCAGATTTTTCTGGAATTTCACCTCGTTGTACTATTTTTAGTGCATCTGATGATTTTAGTGGTAATTATTTCATTGGACCAATGATTAGTTCAAAATACACTAACATAAAAGGAGGTCTAGTTAAAATTGGTAAGTATGTTCAAATTGGAGCAGGTTGTATCGTTTTTCCTTCAATTATTATTGAAGAAGGTGTTGCCGTAGGATCGATGTCATTAGTCAATAAAGATTTGCATGAATGGTCTATTTATGCAGGAATACCTGTTCGTAGAATAAAGGATAGAGAAAAGGGACTATTAAAATATCAACATTTAATCTCTGAAGATTAGTTTAATGAAAGATAGTAAAGAAAAAATAATGGTAAGTGTATGGATGATTACTTATAACCATGAAAAATATATAGCTGATGCAATTGAGGGCGTTTTATTTCAAAAAACAAATTTTAAAATTGAATTGGTAATTGGCGAAGATGGCTCAAGTGACAGGACTAAAGAGATTATTAGGGAATACCATAATAAATATCCAAACATAATTAAGCCACGATACAATAATCTAAATATAGGTATGATGTCTAATGCAATTAAAACCTTTGGCGAGTGTCAAGGCAAATACATAGCATTGTGTGAGGGTGACGACTATTGGACAGATCCTTACAAACTACAAAAACAAGTAGATTTTATGGAGGCAAATGAGAATTACAGCTATTGTTGCACTAAATTCTCTATACTTAATGATAATACAAAAATAATATCCGAAGATGAGCGGTTTTCTATTTATTCTGACGGGTATGTTAATGATGCAGAAATAACTAAAGAAAATTTATTTGATCCTTACATATCACATACATTAACAGTTGTTTATAGAAATCATCTCCTCACAAATCAAGATCTTAAACAGCCATATTTCAAAGATATTTTCCTGTATATGTGTCTTTTGCAAAAAGGCAACGGAAAGTTTTTAAATTTCAATTCTAGTGTTTATCGATTAAACGACAATAGCATTTGGGGAACAAAACCAAAAAGTGTACAAGCAAAACAAAACTTTTTAACAGCAGAAAGCATGTTCAATTACTTTCCTCTAGAAAACAACAAACATCTTGTGAAATTTTATATAGGTTGTTTATTTGAGTATTGCCATTATTTACCAGTCCATGAAAAACATGCATATTTAGGCAAAAAATATACATTTCTATACTATTATTCTAAATTAAAAAGAGGAGTAAAATCAATAATCCCTTCCACATGCATTTTAAAAATCCAGAATAATATGAAATATTATCTAATGAAATGAATAATGTAATCCTTTTCCTCATCTTCAACCGGCTGGAAAATAAAATGAGGGTTTTTGAGCCCATCTGGCAAGCAAAACCTGACCATATATATATCGCAGCTGATGGATCATATGCAAAATAAGCACAGGGAAGAAGGAAAATGTAAATTGTGACTCGTCCTGAATTTTGTTTACGGTTTTTGGGTTAATTATTCAAAATTCGATCCAAGTGGTTTAATAATGGCTAATGCAGCGGTTGAGTTTTGTTAGGTTTTATAATAAAAAAGGTGATATCGCGGCTGATTGGCAGTTTCTGATGCAGGTGTTGTTCAGGTTTAAAAAGAGTTTTACTTACCTTGACAAAATAATTAGCGTGTACGACATGCACGGAATCAGCTCCAGCCCTGAAAATAAAAAGAGAATCACTGAGGAGAAAAAAAGATTCATGAAAGAGAAATTCGAGAATTACCCGCTTTTTTTATTGCAAAGCATCATTTTATTTCGAAAAAATTATCAAAGAATTAAATCTATTCCATCAAGGATGAATCGAATAGCAGCATCAATTACGAAAAGCCTGTAATTATGGGAAATCCAATAACTTCAGATTCTCTTAAAACTCCGGTGCTATTCCTGGTATTCAACCGGCCTCATACTACAAAACAAGTTTTTGAAGCCATACGAAAAGCAAAACCGCCACGACTGTACATCGCTGCTGATGGCCCTAGAATTAACAAAGAAGGTGAAGCAGAAAGGGTTAAGGAAGTAAGGTCAATAGCCACTAATGTTGATTGGGAATGTGAGGTAACGACACTTTTTCGTGTTGAGAACCTCGGCTGCAAATATGCTGTTAGCGGTGCGATAACATGGTTTTTCGAACACGAAGAACAGGGAATAATTTTGGAAGATGATTGTTTGCCTGATCAGAGTTTCTTTTGGTTCTGTGAAGAATTACTGGAAAGATATAAATATGATTTAAGAGTTTGGCATATCGGAGGTTCTAACTTTCAAAATGGCATAAAACGGGGAGATGGTGATTACTACTTTTCAAAATATAACCATGTCTGGGGTTGGGCAGGTTGGGCTAGTCGCTGGAAAAAGTATGATGTAGAACTCGATACTATCAAAGATGCAAAATTTATAGAAAGAACTTTTAAAAACAAGGATGTGGTCAAACTTTGGACAAAATCGTTTAATGACATGAAAGCAAAAAAAATTGATACATGGGACTATCAATACGTATTTTCAATGTGGGATAGCGGTGGATTAGCGATTCTTCCAAATGTCAATATGATTTCAAATATTGGTTTTGGAATAGATGCAACGCATACATTTGGTGTAAACGAACATGCTCATATGCCGATTTATGAAGTCTATATCAGCAATCACCCTAAACAAGTGGTTCAAAACAAAGAAGCAGATTATTATACATTTAAAACGCACTTTGCTCCAAAACCCTTCTTAACGAGAGCTATAAATAAACTAAAAAGAGTTTTAAATGAACTGTAAAATATGCAACCAAAAAAGCAACTCAGTATTTTCTGCTAGAATTCTAAAAAAATATAACATAAATTATTTTCATTGTGAACAGTGTGGTTTTTTACAAACAGAGGAACCATATTGGTTGGATGAAGCTTATAGTGAGTCTATCAATGTTTCTGATACTGGATATATACAAAGAAACATAAATCTATCTCAAAAACTTACAATTTTACTAGCTCTTTTTTTTGATAGAAAAGAAAAATTCTTAGATTTTGCAGGGGGCTATGGAGTTTTAACTCGTATCATGAGAGATATTGGGTTTGATTTTTTTTGGGATGACAAATACACCAAAAATCTTTTTGCCAAAGGTTTTGAATATCAAAAAGAGTGGGAATATGAAGCTGTAACATCATTTGAAAGCCTTGAACATTTTGTTGATCCCATATATGAAATTGAGTATTTATTGAAAATCTCAAAAAATTTAATTTTCTCTACAGAACTTTTACCAAATCCTATTCCAAAACCACAAGATTGGTCGTATTATGCACTAGACCATGGACAACACATTTCTTTTTATAGCTTGAACACATTTAAATTTATTGCTAAAAAATACAATTTAAACTACGCTAATTTAAATGGTTTACATGTCTTAACACAGAGAAAAATATCAAATTATAAGCTTAAAATATTAAAATTCAACAGATTTGGGTTGCATAAACTTTTGCAAAAGCAATTGAATAGCAAGACATGGCAAGATTATTTAAAAATGAGTAAGAATATATGAAAATCCTTTACGACCATCAAATATTTACATCACAAAAGTATGGCGGTATATCGAGATACTTTTTTGAGCTTGTTTGTGAGTTTAAACTCACACAAGGAATAGAAATCGAATTACCTTTATTGGTATCAAACAATCATTATATAGCTGATAAAAAGGTTGTTAAATACATAGATTTCTTGCCTAACAAGACCTTCCGTGGTAAAGGACGAATATTCAATCTCTTCAATAAACCATATTGTGTCTTAAAGTTAAAAAAACAAAATTTTGATGTGTTTCACCCTACCTATTATGACCCATATTTTTTAGATTATCTTGGTGATAAGCCATTTGTTCTGACTGTATATGACATGATTCATGAAAAATTTAGTGAAATGTTTTCATCCAATGACAATGCGAGTCAACAAAAAAGATTGCTTGTAGAAAAGGCTTCAAAAATTATAGCAATTTCAGAGAGCACAAAAAAAGATTTGATAGAATATTTTGGAACGGATGCTTCCAAAATCGAAGTCGTTTATCTTGGTAATTCTATGTTTCCTAAGCCAAACAGTAACCTTAGTATTGAAATGCCAAAGAATTACATGCTTTTTGTTGGCTCTCGAAGCGTTTACAAAAACTTTGAAAGATTTATAAAAGGTGTGGCAAGCATATTAAATCAAAATAAAATGCTTTTTGTTGTGTGCGCAGGAGGCGGGAAGTTTACAAGCAAAGAAATAAAACTTTTGTCAGACTTAGACATTGTGAATCAAGTCTTACAGTACAACTTGGATGATGAAAGCATGGCTTATTTTTATAAAAATGCTTTAGCTTTTATTTTTCCTTCACTCTATGAAGGATTTGGAATCCCCGTCTTGGAGTCTTTTGCATGTGGTTGCCCGCTTCTTTGCAGCAATGTAAGTTCTTTGCCTGAAATTGCCGGGGATGGTGCACATTACTTTGATCCTTATAGTGAAGAGTCTATAAAAAATGCGGTTTTAGAAGTTTTGGAAAATACTACGTTAAGAGAAGATTTAATACGAAAGGGTTACGAGAGATTAAAAAGATTTTCTTGGAAGCAAACGGCAGAGCAAACAAACAAGATATATAAAAGCTTGCTAACGTGAAAACAGCAATTATTACAGGAATCAGTGGCCAGGATGGTCCTTATTTGGCAAAATTACTGCTTGAAAAAAAGTATAAAGTCATTGGAACAGTCAGAAGCTACAGATGTGCAAACAGCAAAAACCTTGAATATCTTGGTATCCAAAATGAAGTTTTGATTGAAGAACTTGACCTTCTGGATATGGCAAATGTGATAAAAATAATTCAAAAATACAAACCAGATGAGATATACAATCTTGCTGCTCAAAGTTCAGTCGGGTTGTCATTTGATCAGCCTTTGGGTACATTTTCTTTTAACACTGCATCTGTTAATAATCTATTGGAAAGCATAAGGCTTCTTGGTTCAACCATTAAACTTTATCAGGCATCAAGTAGTGAAATGTACGGCAGGGTCAAGTCTATGCCAATCACATTAGAGACGCCAATGCACCCGATAAGTCCTTATGGTGTTTCAAAGATGGCTTCTTATTTTATGGTAACAACCTACAGAGAATCGTACAATTTGTTTGTATGCAATGGCGTTTTGTTCAATCATGAATCATTTTTAAGAAGTAGTAATTTTTTTGTAAAAAAAGTCATTAAAGATTCCATTGCGATCAAAAACAAAAAACTTGATAAATTAGTAGTCGGCAATCTTAATGTAAAAAGAGATTTTGGGTATGCTCCAAGATATGTTGAAGCAATTTGGAAAATACTACAATCTGACAATCCGGACGACTTTATAATTTGCTCTGGGAAATCTATATTATTAAGAGATGTCGTAGAGTATGTATTTGAAAAATTCGACATAGACAAGAATCTGATTGTTGAAAATAAAGACTTTTTTAGACCAAATGAAATCGAGGAAATTTATGGTGATAATACAAAGGCTAAAGAATATCTAAATTGGCAGTATGATTACTCTTTTTTTGATGTGTTGGATATTTTGATAGACGAAGAGATGGAGAGTTTGTGCTAAACATCTTTCAAAGATAAGGCTTGGTATGTGGAATAGAGTGGGCATTAATGCGAAAAAAAGTAGTGAAAGAGTTTGACAGTATATGTGTTGCATGGAAGTATGGGATGCTTTATTCGACTTTAAGTGTTTTATTATTCGACTTCCAAGAGTATTCCTTCAGTAAATTTTGAATGAGAAAGTCATAATATGTGCATATTGCAAATATAAACGCTATTAGGATAATTGTTGGCTGTATTTGTATTCCGTTGAAATAAATTATACAGGTCTGGTAACATTGGGGAAAAATAATAGGGTTTTAACTTTTCTGTTGTTGCACTTAAACAATTAAGCTTCGAGAATTTATTGATTAGCTTTAAGTGAACTTCCTTTTCAAGCTTTTTCGGCAGGACTTATCAAAGATGAAAATGAGATGATTAGACTGTATCAGAACGCTCATATATATGTTTTCCCTTCTTTGCAAGAATCATTTGGTCAAACTCTTTTCGAAGCAATGTCATGTGGACTTCCTGCAGTGGCTTTTCCAGCCGGTATTGCTGAAGATTTAATAGATCATAAATCAAATGGGTACATTGCAAAATACAAAGATGCTGAAGATCTCGCAAATGGAATAAAATATTTATTCGAGAATGATAACCTCATGGGGTTTTCAATTAGGGCACGAAAAAGAATAGAAGAAGATTTTAACTCTCAAATTATTTTAGAAAAGCATCTTCAAATTATCTCAGATTCTTCAAGCAACAAGGTATAATTTTTTATGAATATTACATTTGTTGGACAGCATGTCACCGTTAAAGAGTCGATGCAACACGATAAGATATCTCAAGCCGGCAATATCTACCAATTGAAGTTTATCGAGATTCTGGAGCCCACCTTCGTTATATCATTATTGCCAATATTTGTTCGTATTAAACCCAGATTATGCAATTGATTAATCAGAATGCTGTATAATATTTTAAAAAGCAATACTTTAGCTTTAGAAAAAAAAGCACCAGAAGAGTGAAGCAAAATTTACCATACATCTACACAGACAAACAGGTAACACCCTGGGGCGGGATGCATTTAATTAAAGATTTTTATGACCGCACAGGCATGCATAAACAATTGCGTTTGCTTCCATTGATTGAGAAAGGCAGTGCTCAAGGCGTGGATCATTATGAGATCATTGAAAGTTTTATTATGAGTGTTGTTGTTATTACTGTCAATCACAAACATTTACAAATTTTATTTTAAATAACATTGTAAATCTATGTCAAATAATTTGATATTCGTAGGTAATTATATAGATGCTGACATTCAACATTCACGAAAGCTTCCTAGTGTTAACCCTGCTGCATCTAATAGAATGATTTCATTATCTAAAGCCTTAGCTTCTTCCGGAAATAGAGTTATTATTGTCTCATCATCATCGGCAGCATCGATTGGGTTTAATCGAAGAATATTTATAAAAAGAATGGTGATTAAAAGGGATAGCGTTGTGATAGTGTGCTCCCCAACAGTTGGTATTCCAATATTAAGTTCGGTACTTGAGCTCATTTTTCTTCCATTGACATACCTTCAGGTTTTAAACAAAATTAAAAGTGTAAACTTTGTTTTACTTTATTGTTATTATCCCTCCTTGGTAATCGTAGCATTAATTTCAAAATTATTAAGAATAAAAATAATTGAAGATCTTCAAGATGTTTCTTCAATTAGTTTTAAGTATATGAAGAACTTGAAATTTACAGAAAAACTCCAACAATTTCTTGGTTTTTTTTCTATGAAATTAATTATCAAATTATCAACTAAAGTCTTAATTCCTACTAATAGATTTAAAAAATTCATTGGATCAAATAAAAAGGTAGAAACAATTTCTGGCTGTATAAACAACAATAATAAAATTATTTATAATTTCAATACTGATGAGATAAACATTTTATATTCGGGCTTATTAAATTCCGAACAGGGGTTTTACTTATTCATGGAAAGTTTAAAAATTTTGGATAGAAAATTAATAGAAAAGCCAACTAATCTTGTATTTCATATATCAGGATACGGAATTGACAGAGATTCAATACTATCATTGACGAGTAATTTAGCAACCCTGAAGATTCAGATACATGGTTTTTTATCAAATGAAGCTTATAAAGAACTTTTAATGAGGATGGATGTTTGTCTTGCATTACAAGACCCACATGGTAAAAACTCTAACTTTAAAACCCCTTCGAAAACATATGATTATTTTTCTTTTGCAAAAACGGTTATTGTATCAAATGTTGGTGATTTTAAAACTATGCCAAATGATTGTCGTATTCTTTTAGAACCTTATACAGCTAAAAATCTGGCTTCTATTCTTGTTAGCATTACTAAAAAAGATGTTGTAGAATATGGAAAAAATGCCTTACAATATGCTTCTCAAAACTGGTCTTATGATATCATTTCTCAAAAAATTTTAAGTTGAAAGTTAAAAGAATAATTCGCTGGATTCTTTTTCCGCTCTTAACATTTCTTCCATCATTAAGATTAAATGGGCTTAAAAGAATTATATCTAATTTTGGGGGTCACGAAATTGACCATCATGTAAGGATTGCTTCAAGCACAAAAATTATAGGTGATTTTACGGCGCATATTGGAGCAAACACTTTCATAGGCCATGAAACGATGATAATAGGTGGTAAATCTGATATCTACATCGGAAAACATTGCGATATTTCATCCAGAGTAAGCCTTGTAATGGGCAGTCATGAAATTGCTATTGAGAGCGAACGTTCAGCAGGCATTGGGTTTTCAAAGAGCATTATTATAGATGATGGTGTGTGGATTGGGTTTGGCGCAACGGTTCTTCCCGGGGTTAAAATTGGCAAAAATTCGATTATAGGAGCTGGAAGCATCGTAAACAAGACGATCCCTCCATACACTATTGCAGCTGGTAATCCGTGTAAAATCATTAAACAATATAATCAAACCACCGGACAATGGACGACAGTTTAAAAGTTGTATTTTGGCAAAATATGCTAAGCCCACATTTGGCACCCCTCATTAGAGCTCTTTCATTGCAGGGTCAAATTATTGCAGCAATTCTATCGCCGGTTGAATTATGGAGAATAAAACAAGGTTGGGTAATACCTGATTACGGTTCTGCAAAAATTATAACTTTAAATGATGCTAAAGATTCATTGACTTTATTCAATGAGACTCAGGGATACATCCACGTATTCAGCGGAATAAACAGTTACCCAATAATAAGTAATATTTTTCACCATTCATTAAAACGTGACTCAGTTTTGGTAATTTCTGAATCGCCCATAAGGACAAATTTGATTAACCATTTATTGAAACTTTTCCTTTACTTTTCAAAAGCGGTTAGATTTCGAAGAAATATAAAAGCTATATTCACAATGGGTGATTTGGGTGTTTCATGGTTTCAAAAATGCGGATTCAGCAAAGATATTTTAACCAGATTTCAATATTTTGTTGACATCCCCGAATTTAATGCACTTGTTTCGCCCATAAATAATCCCAAGAAAGTTTCATTTGTATTTATAGGTCAACTAGTTAAAAGAAAAGGAGTTGACAATTTAATAAACGCACTCAGTAAATTAAGTAATTCAGATTGGAATTTACATATTATTGGCTCCGGGCCAGAAATCAATAACCTGACCGCCCTAGTGAAAAGGAATAATCTTTCTGATCAAATCATTTTTCATGGGCAAATGGCAAATGAGAAAGCAATGGAATTCTTAAATGAAAACGCTGATTTTCTTATTCTCCCTAGTCGATACGATGGTTGGGGTGCAGTGGTTAATGAAGCATTAGTGAGAGGCATCCCTGTTATTACAAACACAAAATGTGGTGCATCATCTCTTATTCAAAATTCAAAATCTGGCTTTATTTATAATGAGTCCAGTCTTAATTCGCTGGTTTCAACTGTCTCACAAGCAATAAATACCAGCCCTGGATTTAATGCTCTTGAGTCAAAGTCATACATTCGACAAACATATATCGATTACACGAATAATTCTATTCAAACATTCGTAAACAAATGCAAGGAATTACAGAATGATTCTTATTGATGCTCTTTATATCAATAACAGCGGCGGCAAGATTCTTCTTGATTTTCTTGTTTATGAGATTGAGAAACGAAACCTAAATGCTTTCTATCTGTTTGACCAAAGAATAAGAAAATCATTTTCATCGGTCCCCAAGGAACGAAAAATTTATATGAAGGCCACATTTTTTAACAGGCTTAAATTCTATTTGGAAAATCGTTCTGCTTTCAAAACAATACTTTGTTTTGGAAATATCCCCCCACCAATAAAAGTCAAATCCACTGTATATACATACTTTCACCAAAGATTATTTCTCGAACTACCAAACGAAACAGATCTATTCAATAAATCTATTTTTTTTGCGAAATCAGTAATTCTGGGATTATTCAGAAATAATACAAATTTGTGGATCGTGCAATCCGTACAAATGACCGAAAGCTTTATAAAACGTTATAATGTTTCAAAAAAACAGGTTGTTGTGCTTCCTTTCTATCCCAACATAAATGTAGCATTTACCGTCAAAACAGAGAAAACACACGATTCATTTGTGTATGTTAGCAACGGTAGTCCTCATAAAAATCATGTGCGTCTCTTAAGGGCATTTAAAACATTTTATAACATACATAAAAGAGGAGCACTACATCTTACACTAAGTAAGGGTTCTTCAGAAGAGCTAATGGCAGAGTTGGAAGATTCAACTGCAAAAGGCTATCCAATTAATAATCACGGCTTTGTTGAAAGAGAGAAATTAGCCGAATTATACATGAATAATACTTTTACGATTTATCCTTCATTATCAGAAAGTTTTGGACTCGGAATAATGGAGGCCATAGATTGCGGTTGTCAGGTCATTGGAGCTGATTTACCCTACATGCATGCAGTGTGTGAGCCTTCGATTGTCTTCGATCCTTTATCAGAAGATTCTATGCTTGCCGCATTGGAAAAAGCTGTTTTTGGCAAATTTGAACCTTCAAAACTTATTGTTAAAAATCAAATAAATGATCTTATCGAGTTACTGAAATGATAAAATGAAATTTTTTGTTTGAGTAATTATCTGATAACCAATTTTGTTTTAACAGCTGGCTAATTTATTTTTAATGAATATACCCTTCCTCAACATCACACGCTTTTCCTTCATTAGTGAGTAAAGTATATATATTGATCTGAGCGGCAGTTTGCAAATGAAGGTCACACTGTTTGTTACACTTCATGCACATTTAAATCCAATGATATTAATTCTATAGCTAATTCAATCATTGAATACGAAAAAAATGATTTGCCAACTTCAAAAATATTGGTGTTTAATGAATTAGATCAATTATTACAACTTATTAAATAAAAACAGACCATGTTTAGCAATAAAACACTTTTAATTACCGGTGGAACTGGATCTTTTGGGAATGCTGTCCTACAACGATTTATCAACGATGATCGCTTTGGTGAAATCCGTATTTTCAGTCGCGATGAAAAAAAGCAGGACGATATGCGACATATACTTAACAACCCCAAAGTAAAATTTTACATCGGCGATGTGCGCGACAAGCGAAGTGTGGATGGCGCTATGGCCGGTGTTGACTATATTTTCCATGCTGCTGCCCTTAAACAAGTGCCCTCATGCGAGTTTTTCCCTATCCAGGCGGTGCGCACCAATGTATTTGGTGCTGAAAACGTATTGGATTCGGCCATTCAGCATGGGGTAAAAAACGTGGTGATCCTGAGCACCGATAAAGCTGCTTACCCTATAAATGCTATGGGCATCAGTAAAGCCATGATGGAAAAAGTGGCCATTGCCAAAGGTCGTGCCTTAGGTCTCGATGCAACTACAACTATTTGTTGTACGCGCTATGGAAATGTTATGGCCAGCCGTGGCTCGGTCATACCCCTGTGGATCAACCAGATTAAAGATGGGAAAGACATAACCATTACCGACCCCAATATGACCCGCTTTATGATGACCCTCGAAGATGCGGTGGATCTGGTTTTGTACGCTTTTGAAAATGGGATAAACGGCGATTTGTTTGTGCAGAAGGCACCTGCCACTACCCTAGATGTGCTGGCAAAAGCGCTGATTGGTTTATATAACACCGAAACAAAAGTTAGAGTAATTGGTACCCGGCATGGCGAAAAACTCTACGAAACTCTGGTTACCCGCGAGGAGATGGCCAAGCATGAGGATATGGGCAACTACTATCGCATTCCGGCCGATACCCGTGATCTTAATTACGACAAATACTTCGTAGAAGGGGAGGAGCTAATCTCGACGCTGGAGGATTACCATTCGCACAATACCGTCCAACTGGATGTAAAAGGCATGCAGGAGTTGCTCTTGAAATTGCCGGAAGTGAAACAGGATATAGGATAAAGATAAAACTAAATAGTTCAACATGAGCAAGATATTGGTATTTATCAGTAGTGTTCAGAGTGAGTTTTTATACTTGCAGGACAAGCTGCACATGATGTTTAGTGGGAAGCTTAGAGCTAAACCCAAAAAGGAATTGAACTGAAAAGAGACTCTGTTAAAAATCGAAAAAGATAAAAACAGGTAAAAAAAATGAAGATACTTGTTACAGGATCAAAGGGATTTATTGGGAGAAACCTGGTAGCCGAACTAAACAACATCAAAGCGGACAAGGCGAAAACACACAGCCTTCTACCGGATTTATCTGTATTTGAATACGATTTGGACACCGACCCTGCTTTGCTGGACAGTTATTGTAAAGAGGCCGGTTTTGTTTTTCATCTTGCTGGTGTGAACCGTCCGAAAGAGCAATCGGAATTTATGAAAGGGAATTTTGGGTCCACCTCGGTATTGCTCGAAACGTTAAAAAAGCATAACAACAAATGTCCGGTGATGTTGTCATCATCCATTCAGGCCGAACGGGATAATCCTTACGGGCACTCAAAACAAGCAGGTGAAGTTTTGCTTTTCGAGTATGGCCGCGAAACCTCGGCAGAGGTATTCATTTACCGTTTTCCCAATGTGTTTGGCAAATGGTGCCGTCCCAATTACAACAGCGCTGTAGCTACCTTTTGTTACAATATTGCCCACAATTTACCCATCAAGGTAAGTGACCGCAGCGCACTTATGACTTTGGTTTATATTGACGATGTTGTAAATGAACTGATTTCAGCATTGAAAGGCAACCCACACAAAGTGAAAGATTTTTGCAAAATTTCTGTTGAACACCAAATCACCCTCGGAGAGATAGTTGATTTGATTTATTCATTCAAAGAGAGCCGGAAAAACCTGCATGTTCCGGATTTTTCCGATGCCTTTACAAAGAAACTCTATTCAACTTACCTCAGCTATCTCCCAACCGATAACTTTTCCTATCCATTAATAATGAACACCGACAACAGGGGTTCATTTACCGAATTTTTGAAATCACCCGACCGGGGGCAGGTGTCGGTTAATATCTCCAAACCTGGTATTACCAAAGGGCAGCACTGGCACCACACCAAGAACGAAAAATTTTTGGTTGTAAGTGGCAAAGGGGTTATTCGTTTCAGAAAGATAGACGAAGATCAGATACATGAATATTTTGTCTCGGGCGATAAGCTGGAGGTGGTGGATATTCCCGTGGGATACACCCACAACATTGAGAATTTAGGAGATACAGACATGGTAACCGTAATGTGGGTAAACGAGGTATTCAACCCCGAACATCCCGACACATATTATTTACCCGTAGAGGAATAATTTATCGCGGAGCGATTATATCATAAAAAAACAGCCCGCTTATGAAACTATTATCGCGTAGCGATTACATTATTGTAACAAAGCACAAACGTTTATTTGTACTAATATCGCGTAGCGATTAAGCTATTGTAAAAAGAAAGTAACAACATTACCACTCTATCTCGTAGCGATTACATTATTTTAACAAAGCACAAACGTTTATTTGTACTAATATCGCGTAGCGATTAAGCTATTGTAAAAAGAAAGTAACAACATTACCACTCTATCGCGTAGCGATTACATTATTGTAACAAAGCACAAACGTTTATTTGTACTAATATCGAGTAGCGTTTAAGCTATTGTAAAAAGAAAGTAACAACATTACCACTCTATCGCGTAACGATTACATTATTGTAACAAAGCACAAACGTTTATTTGTATTAATATAGCGTAGCGGTTGAGCTATTGTAAAAAGAAAGTAACAACATTACCACTCTATCGCGTAGCGATTACATTATTATAGAAAATAACCATTAATTTTGAGCACATACCGCGTAGCGGTTACATTATGACATCATCAAAAAAAACACACCATGAAACCAGGCACCTTCACCCAGATATACATCCAGCTCATCTTCTCCCCCCTGTACCGGGAGGCCCTGCTCCACCCACCTATCCGTCCCGGCATATTCAGTTACATGAGCGGCATTGTCACACATCTTGGTCACAAATCAATCATCGTTAACGGCATGGCCGACCATGTCCACCTGTTTATCGGCCTCAATCCTAAATTATCCGTTTCCGAAACAGTAAAAGAGGTTAAACGCGCATCCTCCCTCTTTATTAACCAAGAGAAGTTTTTCCTGGGGAAATTTCAATGGCAAAGTGGATACGGAGGCTTTTCTTACAGTCAGTCACACATTGAAAGGGTTTATAATTGCATCCTCAACCATCAGGAGCATCATAAAAAAAAGTCGTTCCGAGAAGAGTATATGGGATTTTTAAAAAAGTATAACATTGAATGTGAAAACCAGTATTTATTTGAGTTTTTCGATGAATAGTTATAGATTTAACCGCTACGCGGTAATTGGCTGTATGCGAGAAGTAATTTATTACAATATTGGAACCGCTACGCGGTATTTTTGAAAGAGTTCTTTGCCTGGATAAAATGAGATTAAAACCGCTGCATGGTAATTTTAAAAAATGTAAACACTTTGAGCCTGTGAAATGAACAAAAGTTAAAAAAAGACACTAAAAATAATGAAAAAACTAAAAGTAATGACTGTTGTGGGCACGCGCCCTGAAATCATACGTTTGTCACGGGTGATGGCTGCCCTTGATGCCTCCGACGCCATCGACCACATAACAGTACACACCGGCCAAAACTACGACTACGAACTCAACGAAATCTTTTACGAAGACCTTGGCATCCGCAAACCCGACTACTTTCTGAATGCTGCCGGAGCCAACGCCACCGCTACCATCGGCCAGATCCTTATCAACATCGACCCCATTTTAGAAGAAGTCAAACCCGATGCCTTTTTAGTGTTAGGCGATACCAATAGTAGTCTATGCGCCATCCCGGCTAAAAAGCGACACATCCCCATTTTCCACATGGAGGCTGGCAACCGTTGTTTCGATCAACGCGTACCGGAAGAAACCAACCGGAAAATTGTAGATCATATTTCTGATATTAACCTCACTTACAGCAGCATTGCCCGCGAATACCTGTTGCGTGAAGGCCTGCCTGCCGATCGGGTTATCAAAACAGGATCACCCATGTACGAAGTGCTGCAACACTATTTGCCTAAGATTGAAAAATCAGATGTACTCCAAAGGCTGAAACTCAAAAAGGAAAAATTCTTTGTAGTATCTGCCCACCGCGAGGAGAACATCAACAGCGAGAAGAACTTTTTTGGTTTGATTGAATCGCTCAGCCAGATTGCCGAAAAGTACAGCTATCCCATCATCGTATCAACCCACCCCCGCACCCGCAAAAAACTGGAACAACTTAAAGATGCTGGCACGGTTCCTATTACTATCGGGATGAAATCTGTGCCAAAAATCAACCCGCTCATCCAATTTATGAAACCTCTCGGATTCTCCGACTACAACGCTCTTCAAATGAATGCCTACGCAGTTTTATCCGACAGCGGCACCATCAGCGAAGAATCCTCCATTCTGAATTTCCGTGCCCTCAATATCCGCGACGCTCACGAGCGCCCTGAAGCTATGGAAGAAACCTCTGTGATGATGGTAGGTATGAATCCCGAACGTATTTTACAGGGATTGGTGCAGTTGCAGGTACAGAAAACCGGAGAAGTGAGGAATTTCTGGCAGGTTGGGGATTATTCCATGCCCAATGTATCCGAAAAAGTGGTGAGGATTATATTAAGTTATACCGATTATATCAAAAGGGTAGTTTGGGGTGAGTAAGAAAGTTTTGATACATAGTATTGTTTTTAGTCCGGATGGAGTTTCGACGGCATATTTGTACAATGATATTGCAGTAAAACTAAAAGAGAGTGGCTTTGTTGTTACGGTACTTACAACTACTCCTCATTATAATGTTGTAAATTCTGAAATTATTAAGCAGCCTCTAAAAAGGAAAGCATTTGGATTATTTTATGAAAGCAATTTTAAAGGGATTAAAGTAAAACATGTCTATCAAAAGAAATATAAAAGTACTGGCTTAAGATTACTTGGATTTATTAATTGGCATATTATTTCTATGATTCTTGGCCTTTCTGAAAAGAATATTAGGCTAATCTTATCTCCTTCCCCTCCATTGACTATTGGGTTCTTAAATATTCTAATTGCTAAATTTAAGAGTGCAAAAGTAATTTATAATGTTCAGGAAATTTATCCTGATTTACTGATCAAGGAAGGAGGGTTGAGATCTAAGTTTATCATTACGCTGCTTAAATGGTTGGAGCGTTTTGTTTATAATCATTCTGATGCAATAACTACAATTGATCAGGTTTTCTACGATACAATCGTATCTCGTTTTAAGGAAAAGAATAAACTGCATATAATTCCCAACTTTGTCGATACAGAAATTTATCATCCTTTACCCAAAAGTAAGCTTAATATTGACCCTTTTTTATTCCAGGAAACGGATGCATTAAAATTGATGTATGCTGGCAACATAGGTCATGCTCAGGATTGGATGACCTTGATCGAGCTGGCTAATGAGCTTAAAGAAGAGTCTGTTGAGTTTTTCGTGGTTGGAGAAGGGGCGAAGAGAGGGTTCCTTGAAGATGAAAAAAAATTGAAAAATTTGTCAAAATTGCATCTTATCCCATACCAGCCAAGGGACTTAATGCCTTCTTTAATAGCATTCTCGGATTTGCAATTCATTTTTATGGCCCCAGAAACTGAAGGACATGGCTTCCCCTCCAAAACCTATACAATTATGGCATGTGCGAAACCAATTATGGTTTGTTCAGGAGAGAATACCCCAATTGTTAATTTCTTAAAAGGGAAAAACTGCGCCTGTTTAATTACAGAAAAAAACCTTGAGAAGAAGGTTGCAGAAATGGCTGGAATTATCAGAAGAACTACAAAAGAGGAACTTACACAGATGGGTCTTAATGGATATGGATATTTATCATCAAATTATTCCAAAGAAGTTATTACAAACCGTTATGTAGATTTAGTAGATAGTCTTTTGCAATGACATGAAAATACTTATTACAGGCATCCACGGCTTTGTGGGTAACAATTTGATACAGGCCCTGCAAAGCCATCATACTTTATTTGGGGTGGACATTGTTTTCCCACAAACCCTCGGAATTGTCAAAACCTATAATTGGGATGCCTTGCAGGATATACCTCCTGTAAACACCATCATCCACCTTGCCGGCAAAGCCCACTATACCAAAAATTCAATGACACCCGGCATGCAGAAGCGCAGCGAACTGTATGACGTTGGTGGAATTAATCCCGAGAGGAACGATTCGGGACCCAAAACCTCCTCGGCACAATTCTATTTTGATACCGATTAGCTAAGTCAAACATTGTAATGTACTAATATATAATTCATAAATAAACAAATATGCATGAATTATTAATAATATTTCATGCAAATATTGAATTTTGCACTACCTTTGCAGAAAAATAAAGCATGGATAGTTTGACAACACTCAGAAAGCATTTAAAAGCAGGGAAGGTATATCGCAGGGCCGACCTGTTGCAATACACCACCGCGCCCGACAGGCATTTGGCAGCGCTTATCAGCGATGGTTCGCTTACAAAAGTGTCACAGGGGATTTATTATGTACCCCGAGCCACAGATTTCGGCGTACCGCCCCCTGATGATAAAACGCTGGTTAAGTCCTTTTTAAAGGACAACCGCTTTTTGATCCTTTCTCCTAATATGTATAACATGCTTGGTATAGGAATCACTCAGCTATACAATGATCGGGTGGTTTATAATCACAAGCGGCATGGTCTTTTTGAGCTAGGAGGCTTGAAATTCCGCTTTCACCGAAAGCAGTTCTTCCCATCCATACTTACAAAGGAATTTCTTTTGGTTGACCTTGTTTCAAACCTGAAATCCCTGGCTGAAGATGAAAATGCCCTGCTGCAGAATGTGCAGCGAAAAGCAGCAGAGATGAATGCTGGCAAACTAGGCAAAGTTGTGGATAGATACGGCAGCATAAAAGCAAGAAAATTCTTTGCCCCCCTGCTGAAAAAACCTTCTTCAAATGGCTGATTTCCTGCACAACCATAAAAGTTTCAAAGATCTGCTGTTGATTCTTGAAGCAGAGAAAGGCATAGTTCCGGGTTTGCTCGAAAAAGATTACTGGATCATGCATGTGCTGTTTGGATTAAAAAACGCAGGATTATCCTTTGAACTTAAAGGTGGCACTTCTCTCTCAAAGGGATTTGGCATCATAAATCACTTCTCTGAAGATATTGATATCCGCATAAATCCACCGGTTGAATTAAAGGTAAATGAGACAGGAACAAAAGCTAATGCTGTAAAGTCAAGGTTCAATTTTTACGACTGGCTTGCTAACAATCTTGAGATAGATGGCATTGTGAAGGTTGAAAGAGACCATGAATTTGATAGCCCAAATGGCATGAGCGGAGGAATAAGACTCTATTACAATCCGGTCACAGATATCGTTGAAGATTTGAAGCCGGGTATTCTGCTTGAAGCCGGTTTTGACCAGGTTATACCAAAGTGAATTAAAGTTTAATCCAAAAGCAGTAACGGTATAATGCCGATGGATAGAAATGTTAGGCCAATTGAGTGAGCGAGAATTGGACTATTACATTTCTCCTTTCGGTATTACACCAAACAAGCCAGCGGATATAAGTTCATGGGCATTGGACAAGGCAAAGGCGACGAGCAGCATTCCTTTTATTGATAACACAGCCAGAGAAATTCCCTGCTACGACATGCGCTATACTTTTGTTGAGAAACTGCAAACCATGGTTACCAAATTCAGGCAGGAAATGGCTGATGGCAAAGAACACAAAAACTATATGCGTCAATACTATGATGTATATTGTCTGTTAAAGGAAAAAGCAGTTCAGGAATTTCTTGGAACTGATGAATATCTGAAACATAAAGACAAGCGACTTCCGAAAATCGATAAATCAACAGAGATACTGCATATTCCGGTGATATTGACCCCCCATTCCGGGATATTGACCCCCCTGCAATAGGTCAATGATTCAAAGAGCGATTAGAGGGTGCAATATTATCTTTTTTTTCGCAATGATTCTCCTTTCAGGTCTAATCTAATTGTGTTATAAAGTATCCT
>Ga0208244_100041_pt1 | contig 181804 bp, 173 predicted proteins | sample SubbioCR12Aug_5A_FD_184828 | JGI IMG/M metagenome (GOLD analysis project Ga0208244, IMG submission 184828) | Serpentinite rock and fluid subsurface biosphere microbial communities from McLaughlin Reserve, California, USA - CR12Aug_5A (SPAdes) | ecosystem: Environmental > Terrestrial > Deep... | reverse complement strand
CCTTCAGATTCACAATCGCTCGTGACACCCTTGCCTTCGACTATGGAATTCCCGTCATCAGGGCTCCCTTGGGACTTGTGGGTTAACCCTCGCACCCTTTAGGTTTACTACATGCCCGGCACACTAAATATTACCGGTGCGCTGCACCTCAAAACTGACCCATAGACTGGCGATAATCTGTGCAGGAAAACCAAGTAGAATTGAAACAAGAGGTGCAGCGCACCGAAATTTCAACATTCTGAGTTTATCAGCAAGCCCTATTAGTAATCGTTTTTTAGAAATTAACGATCAACGCACCACTTTGCCTGATATCATAGAGATTTACATTGCTTGCTGATGCTTCAGCTTTCCATTTCTCTGCGTTCCATACCGGCAGAGAAAGATCCAGTACCAGTTGGTCAAACTCATAATACAGAAGTAACTCCTGCATGCGCTCAGGCACATTCCCTGTGATTAAAACATAATCGACTTTCAGTTTTTTTGGAGGCACAATCTTTTTTCTGCTGTCCTTTTCCCAAAGTGCGATTGTTTTACCATTGAAAGATATCACACGACCTTCTTTTTTAATATGGGAATGATTGAGAATATCATCCTTTCCAAACCATAAAGGTTTGCTCGAAATTCCAGACTGAGACCAATACTTCTCAAGGTTAAAACCCAGCGCAAATTCGTCCTTCATCAGGTTACTGTCGGCGAGCATGATGTGTTCTTTTCCATAAATGAAGTCGATGGCTGTATATCTGTTTAAGCCGTAGACAACCATTTTTGCCTGCTGAAACTGCTGGACATTTCGGAATGTAACAGACGAAAAAAACAGGAGCAGCGTAATAAATAAGGGCAAAAGATAATTCCTTATCCCATGGTTAAAAAGCTGGATTATTAAGATCAGCGAAACAATTAAAATCAATGATTCGGTGCGGGTAATGTACAATTCCCGAAATACAGCATAAGGCAACTGCTCAATCCAAAGTATCAGGTAATTCATGATAAATATCATTGCCGAAGTAAATTTACCAAAGACCCAGGGTAAAAAAGGCAAAAAGGATGTAAGCAACAAACCCATGCCTGATACAATTATCACAAACGAGAGCGGCACAAGAAAGAGATTGCTCAGCATGAAGTAAGTTGGGAACTGGTGAAAATAATGCAAAACGAATGGGGTAGTAACTGCCTGTGCAGCAATGGCTACTGTGGTAATTTCCCAAATGGTATTTGCAATTTTGTTTTTGAAATAAAACAAATTGTATACAGGTTTCTGCAAAAGAACAATACCTAGAACAGCACCATATGAAAGCTGGAAGCCAATATGAAATAAGGTGTAGGGATCGATACAAAGCAAAAGAAATGCAGAAGCAGAAAGCGAATTAATGAGATAACCCTTCCGCATCAAAAGCTGTCCGAACAGCACAAAACTGATCATGATAGCTGCCCGCTGCACTGAGGGTGAAAGTCCGGTGAGTAAAGCATAGAACCAGATTATAACAAACAAAAAGATGGTTTTTATGTATCTGGTTTTCTTTCGGCTGTCAAGAAATTTGAGCATAAAGGAAAAAATCAGAAAGATTACCCCGACATGCAATCCCGACACACAAAGCACATGCATTCCGCCGGCTGCAGTGTAGCCTTTACGCAGATAGGGAGGTAAATGATCGTCGTAACCCAGTAAAATGGCAGATGCAACATATAAAACATCTCCTTCGAGGCCATTCGCTTTCATCACCTCCAACAAATGATCACGCATAAGGTAAGCGACAATATAAAGTGGATTGGTGTAGCCTTTTCCCGTGATATGCCACTCCCCGTCTTTGAGAAACACCTGATGAAAAATCCCTTTTCGGGCTAAAAAAGAAGCAAAATCAAATTGTGCAGGATTTAGCGGTGATGCAGTGGTGTCAGGTCTTTTCGAAAAAACGATTATATCGCCATAGGAAGGCAATGCAGTTTGATTTTCGTTGTTTACATATGCCAGCACCATTCCTTCCACAGCTTTCATTCCGCTGCTGTCTGCAATAGCCTGAAGTTCCAACAGCAGTTTGGTTGTTCTCTCTTTTCTCTCAGGATTCTCTGCAATGCGTGCTACAAAATAGTGTGTTGAAGAAGTGCTGTCGTTTATAAAATGATCGGGCTTGTATTGAGGATTATAAGACTGGATGTTCATCATTCCGGCAGCAATCAGCATGACAGACAATAGAAAACCATAAACCCAGCGCAGACTGTAGGACCTAAACCAGAAAGCAATTGCAAATAATGAAAGCATTCCTGCCAGAACAACTGCAAACAAAACCATCCAGGGAACATCAGTCTGAAACTTATTGGCAATCCAAATACCTGTACCATATGGTATTACCAATCGAACAAAGGGGTATTTGTGCAGGTAAATCATGAAAACTACAGATGACGGTTGTTGCAGTAAAACTAAACATTATTATTGAAAAGAAAACAGATTTTCCAGTTAAAATTTGCTGCCACCAAAAAATAATCAACTGTTTTTGATGTATAGCCAACCCGTTTTCATGAATTTAAACATATTCAATCAGTCTTTAATGATTTTCAGATGAGTTCTATCAATCGAACCATTTTGGAATTAAACGCCAATCGTAAATCAAAATAAATCGAACCATTTTGGAATTCAAACAATAGAAATAAATGAAGTGATTCATATTTGGTGTAATTTTGCATCAAATTTTAAACTTATGGCAAGACAAAGTATATCTTTAACAAAACCAAATGATGAATGGTTAAAAACGCAGGTGGACAAGGAAGAATATTCCAGCAAAAGTGAACTTGTGAATGATTTAATCAGACAGGCAAGAAAACAACAAGTTCAAATAGATTGGATCAGGGCCAAAATAGAGAAAGCTGAAGACAGCGGATTTACCAATAACACTAAGGAACAAATTCTAGCGCAATCAAAATCATTGCTCAATGGCTAAATACCTGATAAGCAATGATGCCAAAGAAGATTTAATACGAATTCATCATTACGGAGCCGAAAAATTTGGAATGGCGCAAGCCGACAAATATTTCAATGCGTTTTTTGAATGTTTTGACTTAATTGCCCAACGACCATTTTCATTTGAATCTGTTTCTTTCATAAAAGCAGGATACAGGCGTTGTGTATGCGGTTCAGACAGTATTTACTACCGAATTAACGAGGACACAGTTGAAATAATGACAATTATAGGAAAACAAGATTTAAAAAATCTTTGATAATGTATTGGATTTAAAGGATTTAAAAGAAATAAATTACAAGAACAATACTTCTTCACAAAATTTGAAAAAACCTAACCTTCTGATATAGCTGATTGCAGCACGCCTTCAAAAACTTTATCATCTTGAGCACCGGCAATCACTTTGCTGTCGTTGATAAGAAAATAGGGAACTCCTCTGAGACCTGTTTGTCTGGCCTGATAAATATCCAGCTCCACTTCCTGCGAAAAGTCGGTGGAATCGAGTATCCTTTGTGCTTCAGATTTGTCCAGACCAATACTTTCAATGCAAGCAAGAAGATTTTCCCGTTTTGACAAATCGATACCATCCGTAAAATAAGCTTTCATGAGCGCTTCTTTAAGACTCGATTCTTTTTGTAAATGTTTACTCCACTGCCACAACCTGTGCGCATCAAATGTATTGAAAGTGATTGCTTTTTCGAACTGGAAATCAATGTTATATACTTTGCCTGAGTTATATAGATGCTGATACATCCCTTTGAGTTGTTCTACCGGAAAACCTTTCTTCTGCGATAAATACAAGGTGGAAGGCATGGCTTTATCTTTAGGGAAATCTGGGTCAAGCTGAAAACTATGCCAGATAATTTCCACTTTGTTTTGCGCTTCCAACTTTGTAATTGCCTGCATCAATTTGGCTTTGCCGATATAACAAAACGGACAAACAAAGTCGCTCCAGATTTCAATTTTTATCTTCTCGTTTTTCATTGAATGAATTGATTAGAAAGATTGTATAAGGTATTTCCGGCTGCATATTATTCCCTTCTGACAAAGCTTTATCATGCTGACAGAATTATTTTCTTCAGCCAGAAGACATTAAAAGATCAGCTGCTAAAACTATTTCTTTTCAAGTTTCTTTTCAATCTCGTCCAAACGGTCGTTTGCTGTGTGTACCATCATTGTTACTCTGATAAACGGCATAGCCACGAGTAATAATGCAATTGAAATGAGCAGACTGAAAAGGTCAAAGTTTACAACATAATAAATGATTCCGGCAAGACTGATCAAAGCAGCCAAAATTCCACCGGGGACGCCAAGAGGACATCTGAGTTTTTTATTTTCCATTTTTTAGTTTTTTAAAAATTGATCAAGTTTTTCTATTAGTTCTGATTTAGCCGGCACAGACCGGAAAACAATTTTGTTGTCGATAAGCAATGTCGGCACTGCATGGACGCCAAGTTTCATCGTTCTGATATAGCCGACCGGGCCATTCGCAAGGGTCTTTTTGAAGGTGAAATTGCTGCCATATTTTGGCAAAACTTCATCCAGCATTCGTTTCATTTCTTTGCAACTTGGGCAGGTTAGCGTATAAAATAATTCTATCGTAGAAGGTCGTTTCTCTTGCATATAGTTCTTAATGAATGTTTTCTGAAAATAAATACTGATTAAAAACTGCTTCAGAATACATCTCTCTTTTTATTCGCACATATTTTCAACAGGGTATAAACAGCAAAAAACTAAAATTGTTCTCGTCTCTTAGCTGGAAAACACAATTTCAAATCAGCCGTTAATAATGCTGCGAAGATACCTTTTAAAGCATAGAATCTTTATATTTGCTTTTATATTTCCGGAAAGAAGAAAATTAACCCCTGCTTTGTTTTTTTATGAACGAGCTAAAAATTAAACCCTTAAAAAATGCCCTACCTTATTCTCGACCTTGAAATGACCGGTGGTGAAACAGATTACCACGACATTATACAGATTGGCGCCGTTTTAGCAGACGATGACTGGCGTACGATCTCAGAATACGAAACACTTGTTTATCCTGATAATGAGGAAAATTTCACTTCATACGCGGAGGAAGTGCATGGAATTTCTATCTATGACCTCGAAGATGCACCACAGTCTTATGATGCTTTGATCGATTTCGAAGAGTGGATAAGAAAAAGTTTGAAGAGAAATCAGTCTTTTCCTTTGACGGACATCGTTGTTTGTGGTCAAAGTGTTATAAACGATATCAATTTTCTAAAGCAAAAATACAGCGATCAGCGCATGAAATGGCCATTTTCATTCAAGCTAATCGACTTGTTAAGTGTGTCTTACATTTTTTTTCAGATTTTTGATGTCAATAATGTGAAGCGACCAACATCCTATAGTTTGAAGGCTGTTGCAGCATTCTTTGATTTACAGAGAGAAAATGACACCCACAGCGCCATGGAAGATGCAAAGCTTACTTATTTGTGTTTTAAGAATTATTTCAGCTTGATTAAAAAGATTAAATACCCCGGCTGAGCTGAGGCCTTGAATTCATTTCAACTGATTTTGCAGCAATCATAATCCTTTACAGCAAAAAGGGATTGAGTTCTTGTAGTCTGACAAGCATCCCTTAAGCCTGTTTTCCCGCAAAAATGATAATTTTCGCTTTGAAATCAATCCCGTTAAAAGCAAACACAATAATGCATAGTAAAATATGTTATAACTATCTGTTTGAGTTACAAAATGATCTAATTTTATAGCTGGAAATTTTTTGAATACATCTGATTTTGTTCAAATTAAAAAATACCCACCATGAAAAAAGAAAGACCATCATTATTAAAATCAATGCTGATTGTATGTGTGATGCTTTTGGTTACGGTTGGCTGCACAAAGGAAAACCAAATTGAGCGGAAGCCGGAATACAAAGAACCTTACATTTTATACAAAATTGAAGCGTTTGAACCTGTTGATTCTTTATACTACATCAAGGTTGAATTTGAAGACTCTGAATTGCTCTATACATCAGCTGATCTGAATATTAGTTTCATAAAAGCTTCATCCATGGGGCTTGGAAGTATGATAGGAAAAGGAATTTCTATTCGAAACAGTACTTCTGACGACTACTTCGAAATTATGTTTTACAACGATGACATCGATTCTGTTTTTTCATTTCAATTGGCAAATTACAGGTATGGCAATCCGTGGACGGGTATATCTGGAGCCAATATTGAATATTATACACCAACAGATCAGCCATTTACATTTAATAGATACCTTGGCACCAACGAAAAAAACGCATATTTCCGGATTTCATGGTTGGATAAACATCGGGTTTTCGGGCAGTTTCGAACCAAATTAGTTGAATGTTGCGGAGAAGGTTCAACTTTTTGGGTGAAGGGAGAGTTCTCAATTCCAAGAGTATATTTTGATAACCATTAAGAAAGGTCTCTTTCAGATACTTTTAAAAATCCATTTTCCTGTGATGTTTAGCATCAGAAAAGTATAAGATTGCTTTTAGAATCAGGAAAGTAATGGAGGGCGAAAAAATCCTTTATACGAAGAAGCGGACATAAATGAAATAAAAAACGCCAACCTTTTAGGTTGGCGCCTTAAAACGCTTTTTAGTTTGGTAGTACTCCCAAGGGGATTCGAACCCCTGTTACCAGGATGAAAACCTGGCGTCCTGACCGGGCTAGACGATGGGAGCCTCAGTTCTTATTGTGGGTGCAAAATTACTCCTTTTTCCCATATCTGCAAATGTTTTGAAAAAAAAAGATTTCAAAACAAAACATCAAATTCTATGAGATTTATTTTCAGACAATTGAATAATAAAAAAACGTACTATTCAAAAGTAAAAGTTAGTTGAAAGACTTTATTGTTTAGGTGATCGAGCATCTCACTGTAGAGAAATCCATCTTTGATTAAAATGTTTTTGATGCCGTAGCTCATTTTTGTTTCTACACCAAACTTGAAATAGGGTGTATAAAAGTCAAAACCTACACCAACTTCAGCAGCAAAATCATTGCGGTCAGTTTTGACCGGATATTGTCCATTGGCCGAATTGATCTTTTTCGTTGAAGCCATTTCAATGCTGTATTTGCCTCCTGCAATGATATAAGAAGCGAAATTGTTGTAACGCTTGGATCTGTATTTAACATACAATGGAAAATCAACCATCGTTGAAGGCAAACTTTTTCGGATACTTACTGACTCAAGGAAATTACCAGCATTATCATAACTGCTAATGCCGTAATCAATATATCTTTCACCAAAAGCAAGGGTAGGAACCAACTTAAGATCAAAATAATTACCGAGCCTAAGAACACCTACAATACCAACAGCAAAGCCAGGTACAGGTCTGGTAGAAATCTCACTCACCCTGTATTTATCTGCAAATGGAATCGTAAGATCAGGAACATCGCTGGCATTCCAATATATATCCTGATAATCATCCACAGGCTTCCATGTCAGCATCATTTGATTTGCAGCCAAAATAAAACCAAAGTGATAAGGTTCATGATCAAATTTGGGCAGATGCATCACTTTCCTGCGCTGCGCAGAAAGGGTTTGCGTTGCAAGCAACATCAAAGTGAGTGCCAGAAGGGTCTTAACAAAGGCGTGCTTCAAAGTATTTGTAGTTTAATTTCATCAAAAACGCCCATATTCAAAGTTTAGTACACTGACATGGAAAATGTGGCTTATAATTAAACATTTATTGTGTTCCAGCTGATCACCACAAATGAATCTTCAAAAGTTTTTGAAGCATTATTTATTTATGCAGCTAAAACAATTCCATTTGATATTATCCAAAATCAAGGAGGTTTTTTAAAATGGTTATCCCATCACCTTAAATCCTGTGTAAATCGTCGCAATCCCAAAAGTTAATCTTTTCTGATCTGTGCCACTGAAACCTGCACTTTCAAGACGCTTTAAAAAGTCTTCACCATCAGGGAAAACACCCACTGATTCAGGAAGATAGGTGTAAGCGCCTTTATCGCGTGAAACAAGGCGACCAAGTCCCGGAAGAACATTTTTGAAATAAAAATTGTACAACTGTTTGACAGGAAACGCCTTTGGTCTGGAAAACTCCAAAACAGCAATCATGCCTCCTTTTTTCAAAACGCGCTGCATTTCTTCAAGCCCTTTATCAAGATCCTCGAAGTTGCGCACGCCAAAGGCGACCATTGCAGCATCAAAGCGTTCAGCTTCAAAAGGCAGCTGCTCAGAATCGGCCAGCTTAAGCTTTATCTGCTCATCAAGATGCATTCGCTTCAGCTTTTGATGCCCTACATCAAGCATTCCCTGCGAAATATCTACTCCTTCGATAGGTGATTTGGTTTTTTTCGACAAAGCAATTGCCAAATCTGCGGTGCCCGTGGCAACATCAAGAATACTCTGTGGATTGCTTTTTATCAGCATTCTGACAAGTCTGCGCCGCCAAAGCTTATCGATTCCAGCAGATAAAAAATGATTCAGGAAATCATATTTACCGGCAATATTGTCGAACATCACACGTACTTCTTCTTTCTTACCCATTTTTGATATAATATTTTCCTGCAACTCTTAGACTAACATTGTATTTCATGAACTTTTGCGACCGCAAAGAAAAGCTTTTTTAGTCTTTTTGACCGTCTAATTGAGTAAGCTTTAACATCTCATCGAGCAGTTTTGTTTTATTCACCGGCACTACTCCTACTTCCTCACATACAAGTCCGCCAGCAAGATTGGATAATTCCGCAATAACCGAAGTTGGCTGCTGAAGTGCCAGACACATTGCAGCCACGCTGATTACAGTATCTCCGGCTCCTGAAACATCTGCTATAGAGCGCAAATGAGCCGGAATCTTATTTTCTGTGAACGCATTCATTGTAGTCCGTTCTCTGTAAAAAACACCTTTTTCAGAAAGTGTCACCAAAACTATCTGAGCTTCTATGGTTTTTTGAAGCAAAGCGACAGCGTCAGACAATTCATCAAAAGAGGCTGTATTAAAGCTTATGTTGAGGCCATCGCGCAATTCTTTAAGATTTGGTTTGAAAAGCTGTACTCCTTTGTAGGCAAGAAAGCGTTTCTTTTTCGGATCTACAGCCACAGGAATGCTATTTTCCTTAGCCATTTGTATAATCCGGCTGATCATTGATGCCGTGAGCACACCTTTATCATAATCCTGAAAAATAACAGCATCAATCTTTTCATTTTTTAAAATTGTGCTTACCTTTTCAAGCAATAAATTCTGCTCCTCATCGAGTATGTCTGTAGTCACTTCTTCATCAACACGCAACATCTGAACATTGTTTCCGATTACACGAAATTTTGTGGTTGTTTTTCGCACATTGCTCATCAGAATGCCATTGTCAGGCATTGAATTTTGTCCCAATAGCTGAAGAAACTCATGTCCCTTGGCATCGTTTCCAATCACAGAAACCAAAACCGGAGTCGCACCCAGTGCATGAACATTAAGCGCAACATTGGCAGCGCCTCCCAAACGGCTGCTGCGGCTTATCACAGAAACCACCGGAACAGGTGCCTCGGGAGAGATGCGATCTACCTTACCAAAAAGATAAGCATCGACCATGACATCGCCAACAATCATGATTTTCAAATTGCGAAACTGCTCAAAAAGCCGTTTTATTTGTTCAGGGTTTAGCATCCTTTTCAAAGTGAAAAATAATGTTTGTCAAACGATTGAATTGCCTAAAATGTTTTAATGCAGCTTGCCAAGTGCTCTTTTTATTCTGCTTACTGCCTCAATAATTTGTTCAGGAGTTGTGGCATAGGAAAAACGAATACAATTGTCACTACCGAAAGCGTCTCCGCTCACAAGCGCCACATGCGCCTCTGAAAGGAGGTAAAGACAAAGATCGTAGCTGTTTTTGATGGTGCTTTGACCGTTTGATTTGCCAAAATAGAAACTTATATCAGGGAACATATAGAAAGCACCTTCCGGCATATTCGGCACAACACCTTCAATGGTTGAAAGCCCATCAAAAAGCAGATTTCTTCTTTCTTTGAATTTGCTGATCATATCGATAAGTTCAGCAGATTCTTCAGGTTTTGTTGTAACGGCCTCCAAAGCTGCAGCCTGCGAAATCGTGCAACTTCCGGAAGTATATTGGCCCTGAATAATATTGCACGCATCAGCAATCAATTGATTAGTTGCCATATAGCCTACACGCCAGCCAGTCATGGCAAAACCTTTCGAAAGACCATTGATAAGGATTACGCGCTCAAATATCTCAGTAAACTGCGCAATACTTTCATGCTTTCCATCAAAACGGATGTATTCATATATTTCATCAGAGATGATAAATACCTGCGGATGCCTGGCAAAAACTTCAGCAAGGGCTTTCAATTCATTGTGTGTATAAACGGAGCCGCTGGGATTGCAGGGTGAGCTAAAAATGAAAGCTTTTGTTTCTGGCTTGATTGCTTGTTCGAGTTGCTGAGGGTTGATTTTAAAATCCTGCTCAACTGTCGTTGGAATGACCACAGGCTTGCCTCCTGCCAATTTTACCATTTCGGGATAAGATACCCAAAAAGGAGCTGGAATGAGAACCTCCTCACCATCATTGATTAGGCTGAACAAGGCATTCATGATGGACTGCTTGGCGCCATTTGAAACTATTATCTGCGATGGCTTGTATTGTAACTGATTATCGCGCAACAACTTATCAGCGATTGCTTTGCGGAGCTCAGGAATGCCAGGTACAGGTGGATAGTGTGTTAAGTTGTCGTTGATGGCTTGTATGGCTGCATTTTTTACTGCAGTTGGCGTATTGAAGTCAGGCTCACCGATGCTTAATGTAATAACATCGATTCCCTGCTCACGCAATTCACGGCTTTTTCTGGTCATTTCGAGGGTTGCTGACTCTGTGAGCGACCTTACCCTCGCTGATAATGCATGTTTGTTATCCACTTCAATTTTTTTTAGAATTGCAAAAGTAGGGAAATATTGAATAATTTGTTGTGAAAGAATAAACAATTGCAAACGTTTCCGGAAATCATTTCTTCAGTTACATTGAGCACACCTCCAAAGCTATTGATTGCGCACTTTACATCTAAAAAATCTCTACGAAAGCCTGCGCAGGCTTAATACCATTACAGCTTTTGGATTCATTAATAATTCACTTTGGTATAAAATGGATTTTCTCCATTAAAAGATTTGGCATGTACATACTATTTCAAGCACTTTAACGCTATCTTTGAATTGAAAACCCTCAGAAATAAAAAAAATGGATCCTTATATCGTTATCCTTACAGCTTTAGTAATTTTCGTGCTGCCAGCCACGATTTATCTGATAATGCAATCATTTTTGAAAGCAAATCATAAGTTGCTGGAAAGCTTTGAAAGACAGATGCAACTTCTTACAGAGGAAAAAAATGCTGAACGACAAAAAGAGGGACTGAAAATCATTCTGCCTTTGCGCTTGCAGGCCAGTGAACGGCTTGTACTTTTTCTGGAACGCATGCAACCATCCTTGCTTTTGTCGCGCCATTTACCTTTGTGTGTAAATGCTGACGATTTGACCAAAAGTATTTTAAGCAGTATCAGAGAGGAATTTGAGCACAATCTTTCACAACAGCTTTTTATAAGCGATACCGCATGGCAAATGACAAAGACCGCCCGCGAAGAAGTAATTCAGTTGGTGCATATGGCAAGAACGACACTCCCTGAGGATGCATCGGCGGCTGATCTGGCTAAGAAAATGCTTTTAGGCGAGGTGAAGGTTATTGATCATGCCATTAAGAAACTCAGAGAAGATCTGAATAAATTTGGATGAGAAAACTCTTTTGGCTGCCATGCAGTTGCACAAATCAATCGTTATGATATTGTTCTCCTTTTATGATTGTAAGTGCACGGTAAAGTTGCTCAACAAAAATCAGGCGAACCATCTGATGTGAAAAAGTCATCGCGGAAAGCGACAATTTTCCTTGCGCTCTGGCATACATTTCAGCTGAAAAACCATAAGGGCCGCCGACAACAAAAATCAGTCTTTTCTGGCCGGAAAGCATTTGTTTTTCGATAATTTCAGAAAACCCACGCGATGAAGGCTGCCTGCCTTTTTCATCAAGCAGGAATACCTCGTCACCACTTTGCAGTTTGGAAAGAATCACCTCTCCTTCAAGCTTCTTTTGTTGATCAGGCGAAAGACTGCGTCTGTTTTTAAGATCTTGAAAAACAACTATTTCGAAAGGCAGATAATGGAAAATACGATCAGCATATTTCCGGATTCCTTCCTCAAGATAAGGTTCATCCGTTTTTCCCGTAACAAACAACAAGATTTTCACGATGATAGATTTTGGATAGAAATGAGCTTAGAAAAGGATTCAATTAATGATCAACCAACAAAAATAAGTCAATACGATATTTCTATTTTATTAATGTTTGTGGGAAGATATCGTTCAGCATCATCATTTCAAATTTAAGCGAATCAACAGGATAATTTTGAGATGGATAAAAATTCACGATTCTGTTTTCACCCGGAATAAGGTCAAAATAATTGTCTTCGAAACTTCCATCAACGTCATTGCAGCTCAACATCAGGTTTTTTATCAATGAATGACTGGAAATGACAAGTTCAACGTTTTGATTGACTGCCTTAAATTCCAATTGCGGAGTCTCTATTTCAAGTTTCAAATCTTTTGGTGACACAAAATAGTACAATTTCTCGGCTATTTTCTCATTTCCAATCATTAGCCGGTGATGCAAAAAAGCAGTTTGAGGATCAATTGCAGTTAGCAGTTCGCTTTTTGAGATTGATTTAACCATCGTTGCAGTTCCTGCATTTATTATCACAGGCTCGGTAAATGAGCGGAGAATGCGGCCATCCATTGCCTTCAGATCAATTTCAAGCCTTGCTTTGATCGATTCATTTTTGTCATTAATAACATAAACCCTGAAGCTGTCATTTTCGTTTGAAATTGAAATCATCATTGGAGCAAAGGCATCCTTCAGACTATAATGCAAAGCTTTCCATTTGCCATAATAATCTATAGAGGACCAGGAAGTCACAGGCCAGCAGTCGTTTAGCTGCCAATACAAGGTTCCCATCGTTACAGGCATATTCCGTCGATGGGCTTCGATAGCTTTTGTAATGCCAAATGCCTGCAAAAGCTGGCTCACATAAACATACTCTTCAAGACTGTCGGGCACAGGAAAATCACGCCGCATATAAGTATCGATAAGTTCGGTTCCACGTGGATGTTTCTGATGTGCTTCAAGCATTGGTGATCTCAGATATTTTTCATCCGCTGTGGTACATCTGGCAATGCTTTCAATGTTGGGCATTGCCTGAAAACCATATTCACTGTGGAAACGACCAACTTTTTTCTCATACATACTGAAAGGTTCTTCTCCCCACCATACTCCCCAGTAGTGAACATCACCAAGCTCAAGGCTTTCCGGCCTGCCCCACCCTGTTGAAGGAGAGCTGGGCCAGTAAGGCCGGAATGGGTCATTTGCAATTACTACTTTTGGCAATATTTCTTCGAAAAGCTGCAAATAACCTTTCCAGATTTCATCTCTGTCTTTATTCGACCAGTTCAGGTCGCGTTCCCAACCCCAGTTATGAAATCCTTCAGAAATTTCGTTGTTGCCACACCAAATGGCAAGTGACGGGTGTTTCCTTAATCTGTTGACTTGTTGATTGGCTTCTTCTTCAGCGTTTTTGAGAAATGATTCGTCGTAAGGATACATCGTGCATGCATACATGAAATCTTGCCAAACCATCAACCCCAAACTATCGCAAAGTTCATAAAAGTCGTCATTTGGGTAAATGCCTCCGCCCCAAACGCGGATCATATTCATATTCACAGCCACTGCATCAGAAAGGAGTTTTCGGGTTTTGGAGCGGGAATATCTGACAGGGAAATTATCTTCAGGGATATAGTTTGCACCTTTGATAAATACAGGCTGGCCATTCACTTCAAAATAAAAGGATTCGCCAATATCATCGGGTTCCTGCACGAGATTTATGGTACGCAATCCTGTTCTTATTTCTCGTTTTATAAACGAAGCAGACCCATCGAACAGTTGCAAATCCAGGCTGTATAAATGCTGTTTTCCCATGCCATTGGGCCACCAGCGCTCAGGCTTTTCTATCTGAAAGGGCACTTTCACAGCGTTCACTCCTTTCTTCAGCGTAACAAATGTATCAATGAGCTTATAGCCTTTTAAAGCAAGCTGCAACTTAAATGCGCGATCCATAGTACTTTCAATTTCCAGCTCGAGCTCCAGATCAGCCTTCAGGCTGTCAATCTTTTTTGAATGAACAGTATGACTTAGCAACCTGACTTTACTCCATCCTTCCAAAGTTACCGGCTTCCAAATACCCATAGTCACAAAAACAGGTCCCCAATCCCATCCAAACTGATAGGGTGCCTTGCGTGAAAATGCACGTTCTTCAGGCAAGCTGAAAGGCAATTGCTTTGATTTTGCTTTGTTGATGCTGTCAGGCGGATAAAACTTCACCCTGATTTTATTTTCTCCCATTCTTAGCAGCGATTTTACCTCTGCCGAATAAGTACGAAACATATTGTCAGTTTCCAGTATAAGCTGATCGTTCAGCCAAATGCTTGCGTATGTGTCAAGTCCTCCAAAAATCAAATGTATTTTTTCCTGATCAAAAAGTTTTGGATCAGGCAAAAAACGTTTGCTGTATTCCCACTCCCGCTCACCAATCCATTGCAAGTCAGCTTCATTATTTCCAAAAAACGGATCTTCAATTCTCCCTGCCAAGAAAAGATCTGACTGAACCATGCCGGGCACGACAACCTGAATAGTTGTATCGTCTGAATCAATGTATAAACTCCATCCCTGATTCAAATCCTGAACTCTGATGCCCTTTTCCGAATTGCAGGAAGAAGTCAATATGATCAAAATGAATAGGATGAGATTCAAGTTAAAGAACGAATTCTTTAAGATTGGCACGAAAAAAAAGCGCTGCTGAATCTGTGCTACTGAATTTTCAGCTGCAATATTTGAATTTGTCATTTTTTTTCATTTTGCCCGGATACTTACATGCAGTTTTATAGCTTACATGCTCAAATTTGTTGTTCCTACAAAATTAGTTTAAATAAAAACCCCGAACATCAAATTGCATTTTTTTTTGTGTTGTAAAATGATTCTATTTGCTTTTTGAAAAGTAATACCGAAAGGAGAAATGTGCTTAAAAAAATTTGGCAAGATATTTGGAAAAAGATTTCAAATTATAAAATCTAAAGAAATGAATTCAAAAAAAATCTTTTTAACAGGGCTGCTCCTATCCTTCATAATCGCGACAGCTTTTTCTCAGGGAACAAATAAGCTTACCCTTTCGGACATTAAAATTACGTTGAACAATCAGGCAGTTGAAAGCCTTTCTGAAGTCATCGTTGACATCAATAATGATTTTCCTGTTGAAGTTATTCTGTATCAAGACAATGGAATATCTTTTGGCACTATTTTCGAGACACGCCACGCTGGTAAAAGGATGAAACTTATCAGAAGGAGCTTTGTGGAAAAACAAGATGGCAGGCGAAAATACACACGAAAACAGAAAAATGTTGATCTGCTCAAAGTTTCTGTACCTGGAAAAATTTCAGGCCGTTACGCAGAAAGTGTTTTGTTTGATGCGGCAAAAATGAATAACATTGCAGTTGGTTATAAATATGAACTACACTATAAATAATCCTTTCAAATCTTAATCAAAACCTAATTTTTTATGAAAAATCTTAACACCATTTCGCTGGCTATCATCGCTATCGCTGCAGTCAGTCTTTTCCTGAGTTTTCGCACTCCAAGCCCACAGCCATCAACAGTAAAATGGCTTCAAATCACAGTGGTTGAATCAGTTATCCCAGGAGGTGTAGGACGTTCACGTCTTATTACAATTGATGACCAGGGCAACACAAGTGAAGTAAAAATCAACAATTTCTTCAGCATTGCAGGAATCAACTTTGGAAACATCCGCGAAAATGACCAGACAGTAACGAACACCATTCAGGAGCTTTCAAATCAGGGATGGGAGCTAAAACATGTTACATCAGGTGTCTTTTCAGGAAATCAAAACAATACCAATGGTATTTTTATGACCAGATATATGTTCTCTAAAAGCGAATAGGCGATAAAACTCATCAAAAAAACCGATGTAGCAAATCAATGTTACATCGGTTTTTTTATTTTCACCTGTCCAGAAATGAACGATGACCGGACATTTCTAATCAAAAAAAATCATTTTAGCAGCTTCAAAACCTTCCTTATTTCTGCTTCATCCGATTCATACCACCAATCATCTTCAAACAACTGCTCTGAGCATTCATTGTATGCGGCACTATCATGATTCATCTCACTGTATAAAGTAGTTTTGGCCGAGAAGTGAACTTCTTTAACACCAGTCTGATGGATCAGGTCAACAATATTTACGGAATGAATGCCGGAGCCTGCCATAATTTTTATGTGAGATCCATATTTTTGTTGCATTTCAGCAATAGTTTCTTTTCCCTCCCAGGCCGTAAGTTTACCGCCAGAAGTAAGTACTCTGTCAACTTTATACTCAATCAGTCTGTCTAATAATTTCATTCTGTTGGATGATACATCAATTGCCCGGTGAAATGTAACCGAAACACCTTCTGCGGCTTCCAACAAAACCCTGAAACGATTTTCATCAAGATTTCCAACTTTATCGAGGACTCCTATCACGACACCTTCAAAACCCAAAGATTTAACCATCAGAATATCTTCAACCATAATATCGATCGAATGATTATCATAAACATAATCTCCCCTGCGTGGCCTGATCAGAACGTGAATGGGAATTGAAACCCTACTTCTCACCATTTTCAAAAGGCCATAAGAAGGCGTCAGTCCACCGGCTTCAAGATTTTCACAAAGCTCAATTCTGTGGGCACCAGCCTTTTCGGCTATCAAGGCAGAATTTAAGCCAACAGCACAGATTTCTATTTTTGTCATTATCTCAATTTTTCAACAATGAATTGTTCAGCTAATTGATTGCGAAGATACAATTCAACCTATGAATCAGCAAACGGTTTCAGAATCTCAAAAGGACTGTAGCGACATATTCCCAAATCGACAGCCAAATTTCGTAATTTTGTGCCTCAAATAAAGAATATGGATTCTATCAAACATATCTACCGCATTGGTTTTGGGCCTTCGAGCAGTCATACAATGGGGCCTTCACTTGCCGCAGAAAGGTATAAAAGTCGCTTTCCGGATGCTCAAGCTTATCAGGTTACTTTGTTTGGAAGCCTCGCTGCCACAGGAAAAGGACACCTAACGGATCATGCCATCGTCGAAATGCTTGCACCAAAAAACGTGAATTTTGTCTGGAAACCTCAGACTTTTCTGCCTTTTCATCCAAACGCTGCCACATTTGAATCGCTGGACAAGGACGGCAATGCTTCAGATGAATGGACTGTTTACAGTACCGGTGGTGGCGCGATAACCGACGGAACTGATCAGGAAAAGCATGAAAAAGTTTATCCAATTACGAAAATGTCTGATATCCTAAAATGGTGCATCAAAAACGGTCGTACTTTCTGGGAATATGTCCAGATCCATGAATCGCCGGGCTATCTTGAACATTTGACTGAGGTCTGGGAAGTGATGCAGCAAGCCGTTCAAAGAGGAATAGAAAACGAAGGCGTTCTGCCCGGCGGACTTAATATGCCACGAAAGGCATCTTCCTATTTTATCCGTGCGCAAAGTCTGAAAGATTCACTAAAGAGCAGAAGCCTTGTTTTTGCCTATGCACTCGCAGTTTCAGAAGAAAATGCATCCGGCGGAAGGGTTTCAACTGCACCCACATGTGGCTCAAGCGGGGTTTTACCTGCAGTGCTTTATCACGCCAAACAAGCGCATGGGTTTTCGGATTCCAAAATCATTAAAGCCCTTGCTACAGCGGGTTTGATTGGAAATCTTGTGAAAGAAAACGCTTCAATTTCGGGTGCTGAGGTTGGTTGTCAGGGCGAAATCGGCACTGCCTGCGCCATGGCTTCTGCTGCAGTAAATCAACTTTTTGGCGGCACACCCCAACAAATAGAATATGCCGCAGAAATGGGCCTTGAACACCATCTTGGACTCACTTGCGACCCTATTGGTGGCCTTGTTCAAGTGCCTTGTATTGAGCGGAATGCACATGCTGCTGCACGCGCCCTTGACTGCAATATGTACGCTTTGCTCTCAGATGGAAAGCATTTTGTTTCTTTTGACAAAATCGTTCAGACGATGAAAGTCACAGGCCGGGATATGCCAAGCCTATACAGAGAAACAGCCGAAGGTGGACTTGCGCTTTTTGCAGCGCCGGAGCAGGAAAAAGACAAAAATTGACCTTTTTGGAATCTGTTTAGATTTTTGGTACTGGTGTTGAAACGAAATTTGATTAATTCGTTCTGCCATAATTCCACATAAATCTGATACCTCCATTGACATGAAATGGCATTCCGGGATAGTAAAATCGCGCTGTCTGTGTCCCGAATGAAGGCGCATTAATCAGGATCATTGAAGCATATTTCTGATTGAAGACATTCTGAAGGTTGAGGTAAAAGTCAATATTTACCTTGCGCCGACTCAGTTTATAGCCTATTAAGATATCAGCGATCTGATAACTTTTTGTGAACTTTGTATTGGCATCGTTCATTGCCATCCGATCTACAAAGCGGTAATTCAAACCTGCATAAGCGCCCTTAATCATCTGAACATTGAGTGTTGCCGAAAAAATATTTTCAGGTATGCCAGGAATAAGTTTCCCTGAGTAATCTTTTCCGAGATCGGTAAAATCAGTAAACCTGAAATTATTCAATGTGGCACTCAGCTTTAAGTCCAGGGCATTGAAAAACCTGTTAATACTGCTTGGTTGATTATTGCTTCCGATAAAAGAATAAAGCACTTCAGCTTCAATACCTTTGTGCAGCGATGCACCCGCATTCCGTCCAACCCAGGCATCCTCTCCAACACGCTCTGCGACCAATAAGTTGGTAACGTCCATCACAAAAAAAGTGATATCATACCAACCTCTGCTCTTCCACAAACTTCCTCTCAGGCCGGCTTCATAGTTCAGGCTCTTTTCGGGTTTGATGTCAGGATTTATTTCACCACCAGGATTCAATGTTTCAGATAAAGCCGGAGGACTGAAACCGTGGCTCAATGAAAGAAAAACATGATGTGATTTCACTAACTTTAGGTTGGTTCCGATTCGGGGCGAAATGATAAACCCATTATTATAGGTGCCGGAAATAATTGCATTGGAAACAAAACTATTGTTTTCAAAATGTATGTCAGAATCATGAAAATTGAGGCCAAAAGAAACATTACCTTTATTGAAATCAATATCACCCTGCAAAAAAAAGTTAGCCGAACGAATCAGCTCTTCGTTTGTGCTGATAGGATTTCCGGCAGTTCCGGCTCCACCTATGTTTTGTTTATTTGAGAACTGAACTTTTTCTACAAAAATTTCTGTGCCTGCAGCGAAACGAAAATCAACATTCGGCATTGAAACAATTTTCGACGTTTTAAGCTTTAATCCACCGAGCATTCTGTCTTCGTCAAACATATCAAAAGGCCTGAGTTCATGTTCCTGGCTGAAAGATGTGTACAATCCTGCTGACAAATTCCAGTTCTTTTTCAAATTCTTCTTCAGGCTTAATCCTGCAAGTCCGCGGGTTCCATCTTCAAAACCCTTCGTTTTAAGCCAATTGGCAGCAGCAGATTCAGGGCTGTTTTCGTAGTTTGCGCTATCAATTGAACTTGGAATAAAAGCCTTCATGCTGTGAAGAAGAATAATGGCACTCAACTGACTATCATTTTTCAGTTTCATATGGCCTGTAGCACCAATCATATGTCTGTTGTGCGCATTATTTTCTCTGTATCCATCAAAGCTTCCGATGCTGTGTACCAATCTTCCCTTCAAATCTTTGGTGGCAGCCTCTAAACTAAGAGTATTGTTGATCATTCCAAAAGCACCAGTATGGAAATGATTGCCTATCAATGATGTATATTCTTCGACAGGCTTAGACCGCAATAGAACTGTGCCTCCCAAACCGGCTCCGTAAGCACTCGTTGCAGGACTTTTAATGATTTCCGCATATTGAATCAATGCGGGGTCAACATATTCGATGATGGATGTGCCTGAGCCATTTGTTAAAGGAATGTCATCAAAATAAGCTCTGATTCTGCCTGTGGCATAAGGAATTCTGGCGCCAATACCGCGAATAGTTATACGACTTGTATTGAAAGTTCCGCTATGTGCGAAAAGTCCTGAAGCATTATTCAAAGACGTTATCAAGCCAGGTCCGGGCTGCATAAAAAGTTGTCCCGGCTCAATCAATGAAAGTGAGCCGGGCGTTGAAACCAGTTTTCTTTGCTGATTATAAGCTTCGACAACGACCTCCTGAAGCAAAACTGTATTTTCAAAAGGATTTATTTTGGTGAGGCTATCAGGATTCTGCGGCTCTGAATTAGAAAATATTGATGAAGTCGTTAATGCTGTATCAGTTTCATGCTTGACCGGACTGGCATAAATCATGCTTCCAGCGCAAAAAAAGACTAAGAACAATAAAACCATTTTCATATTAAAACATCTCAAATTAACTTTCATTCTCCGGGATATATAGCACAAAAGTCGGCTTTTTGTTTAACAGAAATTAAAAACGCATTCCAATGCTAATAAGTTTTTACAGTCTATTAGGCCTGATTACATTGACACAAAAAAAATCAACCTGAAAATTTCACTTCAGGTTGAATCTTGTTTCTTTGAATAATTAAAGCCTAAAACTCCATCATGCCCTCATCGCCATCCGTTTGTTGACGGCGGTCAGGAGTACGCTTCTTTTGCTGATTGATTCTATAGTTGAAATTAAGCGTGACTGTTGTGGAGCTCCAGCGAAAATCAACTTTGGAATAGAAATTTTCTCCGAAGGTCTCAAATGCATGAGAGCGTGTGTTGAAAACATCTCTAACATTAAGTGTGAGTGTGCCTTTATTTTTCAGGACATCCAGACTGGCTCCCATATCGACACTCCATTGCGGAAGTCGTTTACCCTGAGGTGTATTCATTTTGCCCATATAATTGCCTGATAGCTGAAGGTCGAATCCTTTTTTAATGTTAAAACGATTTGTCATTCGCCCTGTCCAGGTGTAATTATCGGTGCTATAAAAAACTCCATAAGCCTCGCCTTCAGTTATTGAACGAAAGAAATTAAGACTCCCGTTGAGATTCCACCATTTATAAGGAGAAACCATCCCGATCAGCTCAAGGCCGTAGGAATCATTTTTTGCAAAGTTTTCTGGGCGTGTGTAGGAAATTCCTGTACTGTCATCAACCCGCTCGATTCGCTGAAAAACATCTGTACTGCGACGATAATAGGTATTGGCATTGAAGCTGGCTTTTTTCCAGTAACGCAGGTATCCCAACTCGAATGAATTTGTGTAAACAGGTTTTAAATCAGGATTACCTGACCAGAAGTTTCTGTTGTCAGTAAAAGTGCGGAATGGATTAAGCTGACGAAATCCAGGTCTGCGGATACGCCTGCTGTAGCTTACCTGAAGGTTATCAGATTCAGTTAATTTATAGGTGAAGTGAGCACTGGGAAAGAAGTCAGGATATGTTTTTCTGTTGTCCTGATTGGTTTCAAGCAAAATAGTACGAATATCGGAATACTCACTTCTCAAACCTAACTGATAGGAATATCGGCCGGCATCATTACCAAACAAAGCATAAGCTGCGTAAATTTTTTCGTCGTAAGTGAAGTGATTGGTAAAATCGTCGAGTATGATAAAATCGCCATTGTCATCTTTCTCTCTTACCTCATAGTCGTTGCCAATTTCACGGATCTGAAGTTTAAACCCTGTTTCAAGTTTGGCTTTTCCGCGAAAAGGGTGATAATAATCTGCCTGCATCTGAAGGTTGGTCTGCGTTTCAGCATTCACTGTCTGCTGAAACATTTGATCAGGAATAATGGTTCCAGGACGTAAAATCACATTCTCGCTAATGTCAGATTTGGCGTCCTCACTATTATCAAAGTACTGAATACTCGCTGTAAATAGCTGATCTTTCTTTTTGAATTGTTTCCTGTAATCTAATGAGTACTGCAGATTAGGATCATTTTCTTTTTCATCGTCAATCCTTTGGCTTTGGTTAATCAGCGTTTCTTCCGGTCTGAAATCATTGTAAGTAACGGTCGATCTGTTGTTCTGATCCGACATTCTGTACATCAGACTAAATGTTAGCGAACTCTTTGCATCGATAAAATATTCTGCACCAATGCGAATAGTGTTGCTTAAATCTTTTCTTACCCTTTCTGTGTCCTGCTCTGTAATCAAAGGAATATCGCCGAAAAACTCTCTGTAGCTAGTGCCTCCACCGACATTTTCACGATAGTTGATATTGTAATTGGCAAACAGATTCATTTTCTGAAAGCGGTAATTAGTATTTATGCCAATCCCTCCTTGAAGCGGATAACCTGCACTCGCATCTATTGAGCCATTAAAACCAAAACGTCTGTCCTTTTTGAGTACAATATTGATAATTCCTGAGGTGCCTTCAGCATCATAACGCACTGAAGGATTGGTTACTATTTCAATGCGCTCGATCATATCAGCCTGAATGCTCCTTAAGGCATTGCGACTGCTAATTCCGGCAAGTCCGGAAACTTTTCCGTCAATCAGAATACGCACACCTTCATCACCACGCAAACTTACATTGCCATCAATATCAACCGTAACTGATGGGATATTTTCCAAAACTTCAATAGCATTACCTGCTTTGGAGGAAATATCCTTGCCAATATTGAAAACTCTTTTGTCAAGGCTCATTTCAACAGTTGAGCGTTCGGCAATCACCTCAAATTCATCGAGCAAAGCACTATCCGGTGAAATTAATAACTCACCTAAATCGCGTGAAATTTTACCCCTGCCAACAGTAACATCATTTATTGTGATGCTTCCATAAGCAAGAAATTGTACAGTAACATAGTATTTACCCGGCTTAAGTTTTATATCAAATTCACCGCTGACACCACTTATTGAACCCGCTACAAAAGATGAATCTGCTTGATTATAAACCATTACTGTGGCGTACTCGAGCGCTTGCTTGTTGCTTTTGTCCAAAACCTTGCCTTTGATACCAGTGTCGGCATCTGAAGGATTTTTAACTTCATTGGCGAAAATCTGAATGCCATTTAAAAGCAATAAGAGAATTAGAAATTTTCTGAAAATATACATAAGATTGAATGAATTATGAGTTCTACAAAGACAAACCAGATGCCTGTTTGTTCAATGTACATTTAACATTGAACCGGGCAATAATATTCCTGAAAGAAAAAATATCTTCTTTATTATTTGTTAAAAAAAGTGAAAAGACATGATGCCTTGCTAAAATCTACTGCGGGTCAACATCAATTTGAAGGCGTACTGATTTGTTTTGCTGAATTGATTGGAACAAGTTGATTTTTTCGCTGAGCAAATCTTTAACAGATTTTGTTGAAACTGAACGAGGAAATTTTACAATAATCTGTTTGATATACAAGTTCTTTATACGCGTAACTATTGGATATTCAGGCCCCAGGATATCAAACTTCAGGTCATCTTTCAACATTTTAGCCAAATCAAAAGCAGCAATATTCAGTGCATGGCTTTCACGATGCATAAGCCGGATCATGATAAGCCTGTAGAATGGAGGATACCGAAACTGGTGTCGGATTTTCATTTGTTTCTCAAAGAGGTCTTCATAGGAATTTTTCAAGACATGTTTGAGCAAGTCATGGTTTGGCTGATAAGTTTGTACGATCACTTTTCCCCTTTTGTGCTTTCTGCCTGCTCTTCCACTAACCTGTGCCATCAGCTGATAACTTCTTTCAAACGCACGAAAATCAGGATAGGAAAGCATATTGTCTGCATTCAAAATCCCGACAATGCTCACCCTGTCAAAATCGAGACCTTTTGTCACCATTTGTGTTCCGACAAGCACATCTGTTTTTCCGGCACCGAATGTTTCGAGTATCTGCTGAAAAGCAAACTTGCTGCGCGTAGTATCAAGATCGAGGCGTGCAATACGAATACCGGGCATCAAAAGACCAAGTTCTTCTTCAATTTTTTCAGTTCCAAAGCCATGCATCCTCACAGCATTGCTATGGCAGGACGGACATTCAGAAGGCACTGCAATTGCATAACCACAATAATGACAGCGCATCATATTTTGCTTTTTGTGGTAGATCAGGCTAACATCGCAATTGCGGCATTCCGGAATCCAGCTGCAGTCGTCGCATTCGAGCCGAAGTGAAAAACCTCTTCTGTTTTGAAAAAGTATAACCTGCTCCTTCTTTTCTACTGCCTGTTTAATCTCTTGCATCAAAACTGAACTGAAATGCGACTTCATTGTTTTGCGCCGCGTCTCTTCCCGAAGATTCACCACTTCTATTTCCGGCAACTGCATCCCGCCATAGCGTTCTAAAAGCTCTACAAGTCCGAATTTTCCTGTTTTTACATTGTAAAAACTTTCATATGAAGGAGTTGCTGAACCAAGTAAAATTTTTGCGCTAAAAATTCCTCCCAACATTATGGCAGCGTCTCTGGCCTGATATCTGGGAGCAGGGTCGTATTGTTTGTATGAACTATCGTGCTCTTCATCGACGATAATTAATCCCAAATTGCTAAAAGGAAGAAAAATTGCTGATCGGGGACCAATTATGATCTGATGTTCACTTTCACCTTTGTAATCGAGCACTTTGTTCCAAACTTCAACCCTTTCATAGTCGTTATAGCGGGAATGATATACACCTACTTTATTTCCGAAATAGGTTTTAAGACGTTGGATAATTTGAGTTGTTAGCGCAATTTCCGGAAGAAGATACAACACCTGCTTACCTTCTTTAATGGCATCCGAGATAAGTTTAATGTACAATTCTGTCTTTCCGCTTGAAGTTACCCCGTGAAGCAAAACAACATCCTTTTGTGTAAAAAGCTCATTGATTTTGTCGAAGGCAATTTGCTGATGTGCCGTAAAAACAATGCTATCAGGATTGCTGCTTGCCACATACTGCTCCAAACGGCTTACCACTTTCTGAGATTCTGTGAAAACTCCTTTTTCAATCAATGATTTCAACTGGGCAGCACTGCTCTTCGAACGTTCGATCAATATAGCGGCAGCAATATCTTTTGCTTCTGAAACCGGAAACCTGCTTTCCATCAGGTAAACCATCAACAATTCGAGTTGTTTATAGCTTTTTTTACCCAGCTTATCCATCAATTCGCTCAACTTCACCTCATCCTTATACTCCACACTGATTTTGATAAAGCGTTCTTTTTTTGCTTTAAACTTTTCTTCCAACTCTTCCTCCATCAAAATGATATGCTTTTCAATCATCGTTTTCAACAATGGCATAACCTTTTGAAATCCAACAATCTTTGTCACTTCGCTGATACTGAGTTTTGGCTGAATGCTTAAAGCTTCTGTAATTAGAAACTCTGAATCATTCAATTGTCCGGCATCCTGAATGAATTCAACATTTAAAACAATTTTAGACTCACTCGACAATTTCAACGCCGATGGCAATGCCGCCGACATCACCTCTCCCGGATGACACATATAATAATGGTGTATCCAATCCCAAAAAGCAAACTGCTTTGCATTCACAACAGGTTTTTGATCCAATAAATCGAGAATGTATTTGGGCGTATAATCCAGCGGTACCTTTTGGTGGACTTTTATAACAAGACCTGCATAGATTTTTTTTTTGCCGAATTGCACAATCACCCTTAAACCTTCACAAATTTTGTCATTCAGTTCATAAGGTACACGATAGGTAAAAAGCCCCGGAACAGGCACAGGGATCATTACATCGGCAAAAAGAGTTAAACGTTCGGCTGTGGACATGAGTAAAGCTTACACTGCAAAACTACAAGAAAATTCGACGCTCACCGTTGAAGAAAAAGGACAAAAAAAGAAGAAAAAAGCCCGGGACTAACCGGGCTTCCAATAATTCAAAATCATTTGCTTGAGGGCTCATAGATTTTTGCCTTGTTGCGGTAACCAGGATTATCTCTGAACCAATCGCTGTATAACTGTCCGCCACTTTCAGCCCATTCGGCAAATTTAAGATAGCCATCCAGAATTTCAGCTTTTTCAACAGGATACTCAAATCGCTCGATGATATTGATTGCCCAGGGAAGATTATTCTGTGTTTTATAAAAGCGATTTTGTGAAGGGATACTGTTATCATGGCCGGTTCCCAATAAACTCAAATCGGCCAGAGAGGTTGGAGGTTTATCAGGCAAATGCACTTCAACGCCCCTTTGTCCATCAACAATTATAAACGGATTGTAGGGAGGAATACCCAGTTGATTTAAAGGAACCGGATCTTTCAAAAGGATACTGATAACAAGGGTGTCGGGAATAATAAATGGCACTTCAGGTGTGGTGTTGACGCCTATGCTACTGCCTGCAGGAGGGAGTACTTCGTAGGAGTCGTCCCAGACAATAATTGTGGCATTTTTCTGATTTCGCTCAGTTCCATTTGAGTTCAGATTAATGTACTGACCTGAAATGCGTTGTCCGGTTACAGATTGAATCTTTTCAGGCAAAACAGGAAGTTCAATCCCGAAGCCATTGTGGTAGTAAGCTCCATGAGCTCTCAGAATGAAAGTACCTGAAATTTCAACTACCTGATTGTTACCATTGGTAATCTGATTAAAATTGTAATCAATCACCGCATCATTAAAATCGTAATCACCCCGATATGGCCAAAGGTCTTCGAATGCCAGGGTTCCAAAATCACCTTTATTAAAGAAATAATTGTTAAAAGCCTTATCCGGATCTTCAGGATAATCATCAAACTGGTTTGGTACACCATCACCGTCTGAGTCATCACCTACATAATCAACTATTGGCAGCCCGGTTGGATCGACTGCCTGTAAAGGATTTGCTGTAACATAGAAAACGGCATCGTTAAAGTCATGATCTGAGCCACTTTGTGTCCTTCTAATATCTTCTATACCCAATAAAAACAGTTGTCGTCCCGGATCACGAAGCAGCACTGTATGTTGATTCAATAAAGGATTGAATGCCTGATTGAGATGTTTTGTAGAATAAATAGTCCATCTGCCATTGGTAACCTGATTGTTTACCCATCCATCAGCAATCAGCGCCCATGCTATTGTTGTATTGGCATTAAACCTGCCAATTTTAACTTTGTTTCCGGGTTGAAGACCTCCCCCACTGCCTTGTAATGAAGCATTTGGAAAAATAATCGTAATGGAATCAATATCAGCTGGAGTAGCAGGCGGTGAATTGGTAGGGTAAGTATAAAATCCGAGAACATTTTTATAACCGGCACCCTCTGTTACAAAAGTTACCCAAACATCACATGTTTCAACTAGTCTGATGTTGTGGTCATAGATATCATTAAAATATTCAGGATGTGAAATAGGCAGTTTTATTTTTTCAGGCAGTGTATTGTTTATATCAGTAAGAAATGCAGCAGTAATTGGATCATTCACAGGTTCAAGATACGCAGGCACCCCCTGACTATTGTATGAACCTAAAAATTTGTAGACAGCATTGGTTGCTGAAGGCTCCAAAACACTTTTCAGGGCTTGCTTTGATGGTACTCCTCCAAAAACAACATCAAAACCAAAAGGAGTCAGTTCAATCTCCATCTCGGCAGGAAGTCCTACAAATGATGTTGTTACAAACAATTTCTCATAATAGGCTGGCACCTTATAATCCAAAACATATTTGCCCATACCATTTGTAAGTCCACTCACGATCAAAGTCCCGCCAACTTCAGGGCTTTTTGTATAAACATAGAATTTTGCACCAGCTATGGGCTGTCCTATATTATCCTGTGCTGTAATTGAAAAGCGCACATCTTTAGTCGTTGACCATCCAAAATCAGCAGAAACTTTAAGTTTTTCCATTGCTGTTTTGTTTTCGGGATCATCAGTTGATACACGCTTTTTGCAAGCACCAAGAGATAAAATCATTAATCCTAAAAAGAAAAGTGTGGCTATTTGTTTCATTTTATAAGGTATTTCTAAATTAACTCTCCAATACACATACCAATATTGTAATTAACATCAAAACAACTATTTAACAATGACAATCTGTATGCTTTTTTCCAAATTTTGGAAAAATAATTTTTAATGAGAATTAACCAGCGCCGTTGAAATAAGTTGATCATGAGAGGTGCCGGGATGCCTGTAATAGAATAAAATCAAATATTCATTAAGCGTATCCCAATGACTGCCTTCAATGAGTTCGGTTTCCGCAATTCTGCTTCCTTTTTCACGGATGGCATACATATAATTATAGTAGCCTTGTTTCAAAAAAATCCCGACTTCATACCCTCTCGCTCCATAATTATAGTTCATCCTGTTCTTTTCATTTAGATTCCAGTCATTCAAAGCGCCAATAACAAACATTTCACCATGCGTTAAAGGTGCGTCATACTTGAGGAAAAACTCAACCCAGGCATAATCACCTTCAATATCTGTTTCCTGATCTTGCCTTGCCTGAATCAGTCTTTTGCCAAAAAGATCAATTTCCGATTTATAAACCTTCCTGTTTCGCCGCTCGTCCTCCCATAGCCTTACAGTAAAAAAATCCTCTTCGGTAATGATTCTTTGAATGCGCTCCGATTGGTATTTGAAGCTTTTCATATCAAAATTCCGCCATTGATTTCCACCTTCAAATACAGTCTCTTCATTGTATTCGTAAGTAAGTTTTTCATTGTAGATGTGACTTGGTTTTAAACCTACAACAGCATTGTCCCAACGACTATTTTGCCTGATAACCAACTGAAATGCCTGAACAGGTTTACCTGCAAAAAAGCCTGGCGCCAATATTTCTACATCAAGCTGTTGTTTTATTCTAGAATAGGCCGGGTTTTTTGGATGTTGGGGAACACGCGCACTAATTCCAACTTTTGGATCGGCAACCATAAATCTGCGTGTCAGAAGAATGTTGCCTTCATTCATGTCGCCGTCGTAAACAACAAGCAGATAATTGCCTGAAATCTTGGGCTGCAGATAGGTTGTGGGGAAAACGAGTGCGTGATGCACATAAGGAGTAAGCGTATTAAGCGAGAAACGATAATCGGTAATCTGATCGTCGACATAACCTTCCAAATATTCTCGCGGCATCAAATCACTTGGTTTCCAATCGAATGTGCAGTGAATGAAAGTGTATTGATATACATAGGCAAGGTCACCCAATACATCAAATGAAAGTTTCAGGGGCTTGGGATCATTGAGCATAAAAATTGGATATGCAAGCGGATCGTCTGCAGGATGCAACTGCACTGTTTGCACCTCCTGTCTGTATGACTTGTCTTCAAAATCGAAAGAATACTGTGAAGCCATGATCGGAAAACCTAAAGAAATAAAGAAAAGACACAATATTATTTGAGATTTCATAATGCGGTATGTTATTTTATTAACAAAAATTTATCTTTGAGCCAACAGGATTGCATTAACAAAAGTATCGAAATTATTGGTGTTAATCACAGCGTGTCAAACGCATTTTTGGTTCAAATCTTATAAAATTGATATACATCAATGAATTGTTTGATAAAGAAGTGTTAAATGTTTATCATTTTTTGTTAAAAACAGTTCGAATAACAGAAAGTAAATTTGTTTCTTTGCAAAACATTTAAATATTTATCAAGGTAGATATGTCAAACGTTATCAAAATCAAAAAAGGCTTGAATATCAATTTGGTAGGAGAAGCCGAAAAAACCATTAAAGAACTTTCGACAGATCAGTATGCCATCAAACCCACCGACTTCGTTGGTGTTTTCCCAAAAATACTTGTCAAAGAGGGCGATGCAGTAAAAGCTGGAAGTCCACTTTTTATTGACAAACATCGCGAAAACATCACTTTTACATCTCCGGTAAGCGGAAAAGTAAGAGAAATAAAGCGTGGTGCGAAGCGTGTTTTGCTTGAAATCAAGATTGAATCTGATGGCAAAGACGAAAGTATTGACTTTGGGGCAGGCGATCCATTGAAGTTGAAAAGAGAAGATATTGTCGGCAAACTTCTTCAAAGCGGGGTTTGGCCATTTATCCGTCAGCGACCCTATTCTGTGATTGCTAATCCTGCTGATGATCCAAAAGCCATCTTTATTTCAACTTTCGACACTTCGCCACTGGCTCCTGACAACGATCTGATTGTTCATGGACAAGGTGATGCATTTCAAAAAGGTATTGATGCTTTAAGTCAGTTGACTTCGGGTAAAGTTCATTTGAATATTGATGCTAACGCAACACATTCGAAGGTTTTCACAAACTCAAAAAGAGTTCAGATAAATGAGTTTTCAGGCCCTCACCCTGCCGGAAATGTGGGAGTTCAGATCAGTCGCCTCGATCCAATAAATAAAGGTGATGTAGTATGGTATTTATACCCTCAGGACGTGTTAACCATTGGCCGCTTATTTATTGATGGAAAATTTGACTCAACACGTATCATATCTCTTACAGGATCAGAGGTGCTTCGTCCGGCATATTTCAAAACCAAATTAGGTGTAAACATTGAAACACTGGTAAAAAACAACACAACTGATGTAAATAAACGTTACATCAGCGGCAATGTGCTTACGGGTAAAAAAGTTGATTTAGATGGTTTTGTAGGTTTTTACAGCACGCATGTTACTGTGATCCCTGAAGGAGATTATTTTGAGTTTCTTGGATGGGGTCTTCCGGGATTTGACAAATTCAGTGTTTCCCGCTCATACCCTGCATTTCTTTTCAAAAACAGAAAATACAGGCTCGACACCAATTATCATGGTGGTGAAAGAGCTTTTGTAATGACCGGACAATATGAAAAAGTATTTCCTTTCGATATCTATCCGATGCAACTTCTAAAAGCCATTATGGTAGAAGACATTGATCTGATGGAAAATCTGGGAATTTATGAGGTGGATGAAGAAGATTTTGCTTTATGTGAAGTGGTTGACACATCCAAAACTGAAATTCAGGTGTTGGTTCGCAAGGGACTTGACCTGATCAGAAAAGAAATGAGCTAATAATCAAAAAAATCAATACATTCAGACAAATGAAGGTTTTAAGGGATTTTCTTGATAAACAAAAGCCGCATTTTGTAAAAGGCGGAAAGTTCGAAAAATTGCACTCAACTTTTGATGCATTCGAAACATTTTTGTTTGTTCCAAATAAAGTAACAACATCCGGTGCGCACATACGTGATGCCATCGACATGAAACGCACGATGATAATTGTAGTGCTGGCACTCCTTCCGCCGTTGATTTTCGGTATATGGAATGTGGGCTATCAACACTTTTTATCTATGGGCATGCCCTATGATTTTTGGCCAATGTTTAGTTTTGGTCTTATAAAAGTACTTCCGATAATTATAGTTTCCTATGTTGTTGGATTGGCTATTGAATTTGCATTTGCTCAATCACGCCATCACGAAGTAAACGAAGGTTTTCTGGTTTCCGGGATGCTTATTCCGCTTGTCATGCCACCCGATGTGCCGCTTTGGATGGTTGCAGTTGCAACAGCCTTTGCTGTAATAATTGGAAAAGAAGTATTTGGTGGCACAGGAATGAACATTCTGAACCCAGCACTAACAGCACGCGCATTCCTGTTTTTTGCTTATCCAAGCGATATGTCGGGCGACAAGGTTTGGATTGCTGAAAAAGCTGATGCCTATTCAGGTGCAACGCCACTCGGACACCTTTTGGTGCTTGACGTCGATAAACTACCTTCAGACTGGTCTATGTTTTTAGGCACCATTCCGGGCAGTATAGGTGAAACTTCCACTTTGGCAATTATTCTGGGAGCCATTGTTCTGATAGCAACAGGGATTGGAAGTGCCAGAATTATGCTGTCAGTCATAGCAGGAGGTTTGGGAATGGGATTGCTTTTCAATCTTTGGGGCGCAAATGCCTATATGAACATTCCGGCATATCAGCATCTTATCATGGGTGGATTTGCTTTCGGAACAGTTTATATGGCTACCGATCCTGTTTCGGCTTCTCAAACCGCGAAGGGAAAAATTTATTATGGTTTCCTCATTGGGGTAATTGCAGTATTAATCCGCGTGTTTAATCCAGCATATCCGGAAGGAATGATGCTCGCTATTTTACTTATGAACGTATTTTCACCACTTATTGATCACTACGTTTTGCAAAGTAACATTAAGAAGCGTTTAAAAAGAGCCAAGTCGGCCGTTTCAGCATAAACTGATTTAGGAAATAAAAAAATACCATCATGTATAGCAATGCATATATTTACAGGTACGCCGGCATCATGGTCATCCTGGTTGCAGCCATCCTATCGGCAGCTGCTACTTTGCTGAAGCCTTTGCAACAGCGAAATGAGGCCGTCGATAAGATGCAGAGTATTCTTACTGCAGCAGGCTTCGAGGGCATAGATGCCAAGAATGCCATCGAAATGTTCAATAAAAGCGTCACCAATATGATCGTGATTGACAACGAAGGCAATGTTGTTGATAATTACGAAGGTGAAGGAAAAGAAAACTCAAGTGCTTTTAAAGTCAATCTAAAGGAAGAATTGTACAAGAAGTCGGTGAGCCGGCCTTTTCAATTACCTTTATATGTAGTGAGTAAAAACGGTCAAAAAATCTATATTATCCCTTTACGTGGCATTGGCCTCTGGGGACCTGTTTGGGGAAATATTGCCCTGAAAGATGATTTCAAAACCGTTGTTGGAGTTGCTTTTGGACATAAGGCTGAAACTCCGGGTCTTGGCGCTGAAATAGAAACCCCGATATTTGAAGACCAGTTCCCTGGCAAAACCATTTTTGATGAAAATGGAAATTTTGTTTCTATCGGAGTTATCAAAGGAGGAGTTGTTAACATGCCTGTCAACAGACAGTCGCATCTGGTAGATGCCATTTCCGGAGGAACAATTACCTCCAATGGTGTAGGTGATATGCTCCAGAATGTATTGGAAAGTTATGAACCTTTTTTCAAAAAACAAGGATAAGTCATGAGTGCAGTTAAACAGGAAAAAGAACCATTGTTCTCAGCAAAAAACCGCAAGTTGCTGACCAATCCACTGAATATTGATAACCCTATCACAGTTCAGGTGTTGGGAATATGTTCAGCTTTGGCCGTAACAGCAAAAATAAAACCGTCATTTGTAATGGCTCTGTCGGTTATTGTCGTTATTGCATTTTCAAATGTCATTATTTCATTAATGCGAAACGGTATACCGCCGCGAATCCGCATTATTGTTCAGTTGGTCGTTATTGCATCATTGGTGATTCTGGTTGACCAGGTGTTGAAAGCTTATGTTTTTGACGTCAGCAAACAGTTATCGGTTTTTGTTGGACTTATTATTACCAATTGCATCATTATGGGCCGCCTCGAAGCTTTTGCAATGAGCAACAAGCCGTGGCCTTCGTTCCTTGATGGTTTAGGTAACGGCTTTGGGTATGGCGCCATCCTTCTGATTGTTGGTTTCGTCCGTGAACTTTTTGGTTCTGGCACTATTTGGGGTTATAATGTTATACCGCAATCATTTTTTGAATTTGGATACAGAAACAACGGTTTTATGATTCTTCCTCCAATGGCCTTGATTATTGTCGGAATAATCATATGGATACAAAGAGCAAAGAACCCACAATTGATTGAAGAGAACTAAAACACATAAATTTAAACACCATGCAAGAGCTTTTTAACATATTTGTCAAGTCTATTTTTGTTGACAACATGGTTTTCGCCTACTTCCTGGGAATGTGTTCCTATCTGGCAGTATCGAAAACCGTCCAGACCTCTGTCGGGCTTGGTATCGCAGTCATATTTGTGTTGGGCATAACAGTCCCGGTAGATTATCTGCTCAATGAATACATTCTCCGACCCGGAGCATTGGTTTGGCTTGACGCAGGTTTCTCTGATGTCGATCTCAGCTTCCTGAGTTTTATACTTTTCATTGCTATCATTGCATCTATGGTGCAGCTAGTAGAAATGGTCATTGAGAAATTCAGCCCTGCCCTATACTCATCACTAGGTATATTTCTTCCACTTATCGCTGTAAACTGTGCTATATTAGGTGGTTCACTTTTTATGCAGGAACGCGAATATCAAAGTATTGCACAGGCCACAAGTTTTGGACTGGGTTCAGGGCTAGGTTGGTTTTTGGCGATAGTAGGGATTGCTGCGATCCGCGAAAAAATTCGTTACTCAAATGTACCTGGTCCATTGCGTGGCCTTGGTATCACCTTTATTATTACCGGACTCATGGGTATTGCTTTCATGAGCTTCCTGGGTATAAAATTGTAAATTAATGTTGAATATAATCATCTGAAACAATGACGCTGCTATTAACAGGAACAGGAACGGTAATACTAATAAGTATTGTGTTCTTTCTTACAGTGATTATGCTGTTGGTAGGCCTGCTGCTTTATGCACGTAAAAAGCTTACCCCACAGGGCAAAGTCAAAATTACCATCAATGACGAGAAAGAACTTGAAGTAGATCCAGGTTCTACATTGCTTACAACCCTTTCAAATAACAAAATATTTCTACCATCCGCTTGTGGCGGCGGTGGAACCTGCGCCATGTGTAAATGTCAGGTATTTGAAGGCGGAGGAAGCATTCTTCCAACAGAAAAGGGATACTTTTCAAGAAAAGAACAGCAAACCAACTGGCGTCTTGGCTGCCAGGTAAAGGTGCGTGAAAACATGAAAATCGGGGTGCCACCTGAAGTATTTGGCATAAAGAAATGGGAATGCGAAGTGGTGTCAAATCACAATGTTGCTACCTTCATCAAAGAGTTTGTTGTAAAACTTCCTGAAGGTGAAAATCTGGACTTCTTGTCTGGTGGTTATATTCAGATTGACGTTCCTAAAATTGAAGTAGATTTCTCAAAAGATATCGATGTAGAAGAAGAATACAGAGACGAATGGGATAAATTCAATATGTGGAGTCTGAAAATGAAAAACTCTGAGGAAATTTTCAGAGCATACTCCATGGCCAACCATCCTGCTGAAGGCAATATTGTAATGCTTAACATCCGTATTGCAACGCCACCATGGGATCGCAAAACAAACGGCTTCATGAAAGTTAATCCGGGTATTTGTTCCTCCTTCATATTCTCACGTAAACCTGGTGACAAAGTTATGGTTTCTGGCCCTTACGGTGAATTCCATATCAAACCGACAAAACGCGAAATGATGTTTATTGGCGGTGGTGCGGGTATGGCTCCAATGCGGTCACACCTCTTCCATCTTTTCCATACCGAACAAACTGACCGCAAAACTACATTTTGGTATGGTGGACGTTCAAGAAGAGAATTGTTCTATATGGAAGATTTTGAAGATATCGAAAAGAATTTTCCAAATTTCAAGTTCAATGTTGCACTTTCTGAGCCCAGACCGGAAGATAACTGGACAGGGCCGGTTGGATTTATCCATCAGGTAATTCTTGATAATTATCTCAAGCAGCATCCCGAGCCAGAGGATATTGAATACTATCTCTGCGGACCGCCTATGATGAATGCAGCAATCTTTAAGATGCTTGATGATTTAGGTGTACCAAATGAAATGATCGCCTTTGATGACTTTGGAGGTTAACTAAACTGAATTTAAAATACTTACACAAAACCGGTCTTTTTTAGGCCGGTTTTATTATTTTTGTTCCTGTCAATCCAATCAAGAATGAAAAATCACATCATTTCAGCCCTATTGTTGGTGTTTTTGATATCAGGCTGCAGCAGTCTAAATAGTCCAAAAAAAATGAGCATGGCAGGTGAGGCGCAAGGCACCTATTATGCAATTACCTATTATGATAAGCAGGAGCGAAATCTTCAACCCATGGTTGATTCATTGCTTCAATCATTTGATCAATCAGTTTCGCTTTGGGTAGATCAATCGATCCTCTCAAGAGTGAATCGTGGAGATACCCTTGTGCAGCTCGATACCACATTTCTATATAATTTTATTCTCTCAAAAGAATTAAGTGCACTTACCGATGGCTATTTTGATTTCACAATAGGCCCACTTGCGCAAGCATGGGGATTTCATCGAAAAAACAGGATGGAATTAAATCAAAAACAAATTGACAGCCTTAGAAATCTGGTTGACTATAAGAAAGTCAGACTCGAAGGAGGAAAAATTGTTAAGGATGATCCAAGGATGAGTTTTGACTTTAATGCCATTGCACAGGGCTATTCAGTTGACCTTATTGCCAATATGTTCGATGAACTTGGAATACAAAGTTTTATAGTAGATGTTGGAGGAGAGATTTTTGCACGAAACCTTAAGCCTGATGGCAAAAACTGGATTGTTGCAATAGAATCACCTACTGAATCAAAAACAGATGAGCGCACATATGAAGTCATCTTACCTCTAGAAAATCTTGCTTTGGCTACATCTGGTAGTTACCGGAAATATTTTGAAAAAGATGGGAAACGATTTTCTCATGCCATTGACCCTAAGACAGGATATCCGGTTGATCATAATCTTTTAAGCGTAACAACTTTAGCCAGCAACGCAGCACTGGCAGATGCACTGTCAACTGCAATGATGGTAATGGGTCTTGAAAAGTCAATTGAATTACTGGAGACTTTGCCAGGCGTAGAAGCATACTTTATCTTTTGGTCAGAAGATAACACTTATGAAACCTATGCTACTGATGGCATGAAAAAGCTTATTGAGAAATAAAACTTCAGGGGTGCGATGATTTTCGCTCGCAACTGCTTTCACCTCCACCACAACCACAGCCTAACTTTTGCCCGTTAGCATCTACACTGCTGCATTGTTTTTTGAATTCACCATTCTTTAAAACAAACATTTTAATAGCGATTCCGGCAAATGCCAGACCTATGATGATTATGCTCAGAAGAATCAATTTAAGATACATGATATATATTTTTTGCAAAATTACACAATAGTGTCTAAATATCTAACTGTTTGAATATATTAATCCGCTTTTCGCCTGAATTCGGACAAAATTAATGCTGTTGCAACCGATGCATTCAGAGATTCTGTTTTATTTTGGGTATTAGAAGCAGAATATGCCGGAAATGTAATCGGGAAATTTATAAAAGGCAACAGATGATTCCGAATACCATGAGATTCACTGCCAATGATTAGAACTGAAGAGCTTCCTTTAAGTTTACTTTCATAAATATTCTGTCCGTTCATAACCGCTCCGAAAACATCAACCTGATTCTTTCTGGCTTCCTGACAAACATCCATCAGATCTGTTTCAATAACTTTAACGCGAAAAATGGAACCCATTGTTGATTGCACCACTTTCGGGTGATAAGCATCTACCGTGTCAGGGCTGCAAAATATCTGACTAACTCCAAACCAGTCGGCAGTGCGGATGATTGTTCCAAGGTTTCCGGGATCATTAATTCCATCGAGCATTAAACTAAGTCTGCCCACTAATGATAAGGGTTCAAAACTTACATCCGGGATTTTCACCACTGCCAAAACACCTGGAGGCGTAGTCAGATTGCTTATCTGCATCAATTCTTTACTGTCAACCTCCATGCAATCAGTATTTTTCAAAATTTCATTGTTTTCCTGCAGCCATTCATTGGTGGCATAAATTCCAGAAATCTGAAAATTACTTTGCAGTAATTCAGCAATCAACTTTGTCCCTTCAACAAAAAAATCAGCATTCAGCTTACGATACTTACTGATTTTTAGACTGTTGATATACTTTATTTTGTTTTTTGAAAGCATAAAAAAACCTGATTCTATTGTTAGAATCAGGTTTAAAATTACAATCTTTTTGTGTACTATTCAGCAAAAACTTCGAAATCGATTTCGAACTGTACTTCTTTATGAAGTTTAATTTTGGCTTTATAGTTTCCTAGTTCTTTCACTGAATCTTCGTTCAGATGAATTTTCTTACGATCGATTTCTATGTTCTTAACTTCCTTGATTGCATTGGCAATCTGAACAGCATTCACAGAACCAAAAATCTTTCCGGAGGCACCAGCCTTGGCAGCAATACGAAGACTCAGGCCTTCAAGTGCTTTGGCAATAGTTGCCGCTTCGTTTTTGATTTTGTCGGCTTTAAAAGCCTGCTGACGTTTAAGTTCTGCAAGAACTTTGCGATTGGTTTCATTGGCGATTATAGCCAAACCTTTTGGGATGAGATAATTACGTGCGTACCCATCTTTTACGGTGATGATATCGTGGGTAAAACCCAGATTGTTTACATCCTGTTTAAGAATTACTTCCATGTTTTTCTCCTCCTCTATTTAAGTAAGTCAGCTACGTAAGGCATTAACGAAAGATGACGGGCTCTTTTCACAGCCTGTGCAACTTTTTTCTGGAATTTTGTTGAAGTACCTGTGATACGGCGTGGCAACAGTTTGCCTTGCTCGTTCACGAATTTCAACAGAAAGTCAGCATCCTTGTAGTCGATAAACTTGATGCGATTTTTTTTGAATCTGCAGTATTTTTTCTTTTTAGTGTCAACTGCAATCGGAGTCAAATATTTAATTTCCGAATTTCCTTGAGCCATTGCTTTAGATTTTAATGGTTACTGAATAACAAGCTTAAGCTTGCGCTTGATCTTTTGCGGCATCCCTTACCTTTTTACGCTTTTTCTCGTTGTATGCAACAGCATGTTTATCGAGTTTTACGGTCAGGAAACGGATGATGCGCTCATCGCGTTTGAGTTGTGTTTCCAGCTCGGCAATTAACTTGCCCTCATTTCTGAATTCTACCAAATGGTAAAATCCTGTTGATTTTTTCTGGATAGGATAGGCCAGCTTTCGCATGCCCCAGTGCTCCTCGTGGACGATTTCAGCACCATTGTCTTTCAGGAATTCCTGATACTTTTTTACCGCTTCCTTCATCTGTTCTTCAGACAAAACGGGAGTTACAATGAAAACGGTTTCGTACTGGTTCATAATTAAAAATTTGTTAGTAATGAATTGATTTCTAAAATGGAGTGCAAAAGTACATATTCTTTTTTAATCTGCAAGCACTTTATTGTCTTTCAGATTATTTTAGATTTTGCTTAGTCTTTTACTTCCGGAATCTTTTAAGCCAAACGCTTCGAATTTATTTTGATTTGGACAAGTTTTTTAAAATTATGCTTTTAAAAACCCAGATAAATTGCCACAAAGCAGCAATCATTTCAGGAATCTATTCTTTTTTTTGGTTCTTGTCCTTCAAACTCCTATAATAAACTTCCAATAGCTTAGATGCGCCAATATAAGAACTCATTTTTTGGGTTGCGATTTCTTTTTCGATAACATGAAGGTGTTTTGCTACCTCATCGTTATTATAAAAATTACGCTTTAGATCGTCCTGAATGCTCTCATGCATAATTGCTACAGTCTGACTAAGGCGTTTGTGCTCAAGAAAACCGTTTTCACGTGTTGCCGAAATAAAATCAACTATCATTTGCCACACTCCATCAATGTTGGAATTCTCAAGTGATGAGCATGTTAGCACCTTTGGATTTATGCCTGATTCTGCAGAAGGAAATAGATGGAGGGCGTTTTCGCATTCAGCTTTTGCCCTGTTTGCCCGATGAATATTGTCGCCATCGGCTTTATTTACCACGATGCCATCTGCCATTTCCATGATGCCCCGTTTAATGCCCTGAAGCTCGTCTCCGGCACCACTGATTAAAATAAGGAGAAAAAAATCAACCATTGAATGAACAGCTGTTTCTGATTGCCCTACTCCTACTGTCTCTACAAATATGGTATCGAAACCGGCTGCCTCGCAAAGGATGATACTTTCACGCGTTTTTCGGGCTACACCTCCGAGCGTTCCTGCAGAAGCAGATGGCCGAATGTAAGCATTGGGATGATTTGCCAGCTGCTCCATGCGGGTTTTATCGCCTAAAATACTGCCTTTTGATCGCTGACTGCTGGGGTCTATTGCCAATACAGCAATTTTACGACCTTTTTCTGTGAGATGCATTCCTAAAGCCTCAATAAAAGTACTTTTACCAGCGCCCGGCACACCGGTAATGCCTAATCTGAGGGCGTTACCAGTATGAGGAAGGCATGAAGCAATTACTTCCTGGGCTACTAGTTGATGCTCTGGCAATGAACTTTCAATTAAGGTTATAGCCTTACTCAACATCACAATATCTCCCCGTAATATACCTTCGGTATACTGTTTTGAGGGCAGAATATTTCTTTTATAGGTTTTCAGTCTTTCAATAGCCGCCTGATTCAAAGAGTCGGGTTGACTGATGCCTTCATTTACCTTTAAGGCCGAATTAAAAGTATTTTCGTTTTCCATTTTTCAGATGCTAAAAGTAGCAACAATCAGTATTACATGATTAGAAAAAAATCATTTTAATGTATTTAACAGCTATTAAACAACGTCAAAGTATGATACATCAAAAGTTAAATATCTCTGAAATCCTTCTTTTTGTTTAGCTTTAGATCCTGCAATACTGATGCTTTGACATTAAGTGAGAAATTCCAGCTTTTGCGAAACCCAAGTGGAATCCAGCTGAAACGCATCTCCCAGCAATGAAGGTCGCGATAAATGTTTAAGGAAGTATATGAGAGACCGTTTGCTTCAAAATCCCATCCCGATTGTGCGGTCAGTTTCCATTTTGGTGTAATATTTATTTCACCTGAAAACCCTAGAGTCTGAACTACTTTTCTATTGTCTTCCCGCATAAAATCTCTGTAAGAAATATTGTTGGAATAGCGCAGATTGTAATTGATTGAAAGAGACCATGGAATGGTCCAGTCGATATAATCTTCAGGATTTTGTTCAATTTCCTGCAATTCTGCCTGTGAAGCCATTGTTGTGATTGGCTGTTCAACTTGCTTTGATCCGGCTTTTTCAAAATCTTTCTGACTTATATTCCAACTTGCGCCAAAGTTCCAGGTTGCCTGATTCTGTCGTAGCAAACGACGGTTTTCGTCCCATTCAAATTTGTTTATCTGACGACCATTAGAATCAAGCACATAAGGATCCCAGCTGCTTGAGTACTGGATATTCAGGTTTTTCAACAAACGGGTTCGACCATTCATGGTGATGTATGAAAGGTTGAGCGAATCTCTTGACATGTCATAACTTCCGGTGAGAGAGAGGTCTTCTATAAGCACAACTTTTTTCATCCCGCTGATCGTATCTTTTCGCGATCTGACTTTTATCTCAAGATTATTGCTTAAGCCAAAATTTATACGGCCTGATTTGTCTTTTGGAGGTGAACCATAAATGGCACCCTCATATTTTGAATAAATCTGCTCCAAACCATTGCCGTCAATATAACTGTCATAATAGCCCCATGAAGGATCAGAAAATTTTGGCGTATAACTGAAACCGACTCTGGGTGTAACAACATGTCTTATTGCACGTATGGGACCCTTTTTGAGCGCAACCATTCCATATACTTTTGTTGAAAGATTGGTTGAGAAATTAAAGTCAAGAACATTGTTGAAACCCTGTACGGTATCGGTTTTCAGGTAGCCTACAATGGTGTCGTTTCCTTTGAAAATTGTATCATTTGACCAGAATCTTTTCTGAGAATTGAAGTACATCCTGTCGGTGAAATTGATGGAATTTGTCAAAGAAAAGTGCTTCAACACCTTAAGTGGCAAATTAACCGGAATGCTATGCTGAATACCATTTTTTAACTGTTTCATTGCACCAGGTTTAAAAAGCAGGCTATCTGGCAGACTGATACTGTTGCGTGCGCTCATTGTGTAGCCAACATTCAGTTCTTCGTACCATCGCGGTTTTCCAATGCTGTTTTTTCTTTTCAATGGGTTCATTCTGTTGGTGTTGAACGTTAACTCGGGCAAAGTAACCTCAACAACTTTTGTTTTTGTGTTTTGCCTGTGTCTGGCGTTCATTGTAAGAAAATACTTGTTGTTCCAGTTGGTTTGGTAAGCAATAGATGAACTTAATTCATTACTAAGATAATCAGTAGTGGAAGTTGGATTGAAATTATTGAAGTTACTGCTTACAATATTCACATCGGCACTAAACCTGCCGGTAGGACGTGCTTTTGGGTCTTGCCGGTGTGTCCAGCGGATTCTGAAGTCCCTGCTTTTGGCATAATCTGCGGCCCCTTCGGCACCAGTGATGTTGATGGCATAGCTAGTATTTAGATTGCCGCTGTACTTATATCTTTTGATATAACGTAAAGTTGGTTTAACTGCCCAACTGCCGCGTGTATAAATATCACCAAGAATATCCAGATCCATGTTTTCGTTGATCGCAAGATAATATCCGCCATTCTCAAAATAAAACCCACGGTTGTTTGATTCTCCGTAAGTTGGAATTCGTATTCCTGAGCGTTGGCCGCTTTTATTGGGAAACATTCCAAAAGGCAATGCCAATGGTGTTGGCATCCCTTCAATAACGAGATAAGCTGGTCCGGTAATAATTTTATTGTCAGGAATCACTTTTGATTTTCCAAAGCGGAACTCAAAATGGGGATGACTTTTATCGTTGCAGGTTGTATATGCGCCAGAGCGGATATTGATCGAATTATCTGCCATTTTTTTTACTCTGGTTCCATGCAGAAACCCTTGCCCATCTTCTGTTACAACGCTGCTGATAATCCCTTTCTTTGAGTCAAAATTATAGTTTAGTTCTTTAGATTCAAACGTTTGGGTTTTGTCAGTAAATATAGGCATTCCAATGATCTTTCCCGTCGAATCTTCCACGCCACGTGCATACACCTGATTGGTTTCAAAACTAAATTCAATGTATGCTGCTTCAAGTTTTATATCGCCATAATTGACCATGGCGTTTCCATAAAGGTAAACTTTCCGATTCTTAAGGTCCTGTACAATTGAATCCTGAGCAGAGCGTTCAACTTTAGTTTCAAGCATCCGTTTGGCTTTCTTGACAAGCGTATCTGAAACTATAATGGTATCTGAAATTGGTTGGGGCAAAGTGTCTTTTCCTGGCTCAAATGCACTAATTTGTTTTGATTCAACATTTTGCAGCGAAAATACTAAGTTGGTTTTGTTTGCGTTAACATTAGCTGAAGCCATTGTTTCGGCAGATGCCTCAAAGACAAGCATAAGACATGAAAGCACAAGCATTGCTATCAGCCAAAGCTTTGTTGAAAAAAATGTCTGAAAAGCGTGCACTGCCAATGTGGTTATAGATTAATTTTGTTCAGATTTTGATTATGAATTTCCGTCTGCAAATATACTTTCAAAAAGTGAATGACCGCGTGACAACTGTTGAACGTATGCTAAGCCTCTTTGTTGTGCTGTTATTGGTATTTGGATTCAATTCAAATGTTAATGCTCAAAAGGGTAGTAAAATACGGACTGTTGTAATTGATGCCGGACATGGCGGCAGAGATCCCGGAGCCCTTGGAAAAAAATCAAAAGAAAAAGACATTGTGTTGGATGTTGCTTTGAAAACCGGAAGCTATATCAAACAAAATCTGCCAGATGTAAAAGTTATTTACACACGCAGCAGAGATGAATTCGTAGAAGTTCACAGACGTGCTACCATTGCAAACGAAAATAATGCTGATGTTTTTATTTCGATTCATTGCAATGCGGTAAAAGACACAAGAGTATACGGTGCTGAAACTTTTGTGATGGGAGAACATCGCACACAGGCCAATCTTGAAGTTGCGAAACTTGAAAATGCCGCCATTCTGCTTGAAGATAACAACAGCGAAGAGTATGGTGGATTTGACCCCAACAGCACCGCTGCCTATATTGCACTTTCACTGTATCAAAGTCAAAACAAAACCCAAAGCATACAGCTTGCGCAAAAAGTTCAGGAACAGTTTACAAAAAGAGTCGGACGAAAAGACAGAAGCGTGCAGCAGGCTGGTTTTTGGGTATTGTATCGCACAGCAATGCCAAGTATACTTGTTGAGCTGGGGTTCATTACCAATCCGACAGAAGAAGCATTTCTAATGTCGGAAGAGGGAAAAGTTTATATGGCATCAGCGATATACAGAGCCTTCCGCGAATATAAAATACAGTATGAGCGTGAAAATGCAGTTCCACCTAAACTTACTCCCGAATGGGAAGAAGTATTAACCCAAAAACCTCAAGAAGTACAGGAGGTCAGCAAACCTTCTGCTACTCCAAACCAAGCAACAACTGCCAATAACAATTCGGGTCAAACAGTTGAATCCAAAACTCCTCAACCTGGTGCAAACGAGGTTATATATAAGGTGCAGTTTGCCACCTTTCCACGTGAAATACCCCTAAGCGACAACAGATTCAGTAAAGTTATACAAGCAGGTGTCTATTTTCATGACGGACTTCACAAATATACATCTGGAAATTTTACAAGTTTCAACGATGCCACAGCGCATCAGAGTCGCATGCGAAAAAACGGTTATAGCGATGCTTTTGTTGTCGCTTTTTATAACGGGCAACGAATTCGTATTGATGAAGCAGCAAACTTAAAAAATGATATTTGACGCAATCATATCCTTTGTAGTATCTTTGTTGAGCATTTTCAGCCATCAAACTATGGTGAATTACAATACAACTTTTATCAAATGACTTTAAAAAACAGAAAAGTATACACAGTTGCGCTCTCATTTGTTTTAGCACTGGTTTTATTCATTTGGGGCTTTAACTTCCTCAAGGGAAAGGACGTATTTAATAAAGAACAGCTTTATATTGTTGAATACAAAGAGGTAAACGGCCTGATCAAGTCAAATCCGGTTGTTATAAATGGTTTGAGAGTTGGTCAGGTTCGTGACATTTATTTTCACCCTTCATTAAACGGAAAACTGATTGTTGTATTAGCACTTACCACAAAATTCCCTGTTCCTGACAATAGCATTGCACGCATTTTCAGCTCAGATTTAATGGGATCCAAAGCCATAGAACTTCAACTTGGAACTTCTAAGACTTATCTTATGCCAAACGACACCTTATTATCTTCAATTGAGGCTAGTTTGATGGATGAGGTTAATGCTCAGGTACTTCCTTTGAAAAATAAAGCTGAAACTCTGCTTTCTTCAGTGGACTCTCTGGTTGTAATTTTGCAAACCATCCTTAGCGAAAATGCTAAAGACAACATTTTTTCAAGTCTTCAAAGTGTTTCGGCAACAATTCAGAATCTTGAGCGAACAACCTTGGTGATTGATTCAGTTGTAAGCACAGAAAGCTCACGTATTTCTTCGATACTTTATAATATAGAGCTCATTACACGTAATTTTGAGCAAAACAATGGTGAGATTAACACCATTTTAAGCAATATGGCTGCTCTATCTGACTCACTTGTCAAGGCTGATATTGGTTCAGTGGTGCATCATGCAGACGCATCATTGGCGGAACTCAACAAACTGCTCGATGCAATAAACCGCGGACAAGGCACAGTGGGGCAAATGATGCATAATGACACCTTATATTATCAGCTCGAGAAATCGGCTGAAGAATTGAATAAACTTCTGGAGGACGTGCGTTTGAACCCAAAACGCTATGTGAAATTCAGCTTGTTTTAATCAACCTGGAAGTATTATTTCTTCTTTGAAGGAAGTTCTTCGTCTGTTTTTGTTGATTCATCAAGAACAGGTCGTTTGAAAATGTCCATTTTATCGAGAGGCCTCAGTTTATCAAGCCATTGAAAACCCCTTAGCTTTGATTCACCCGGAGGAAGTTCCTCTTCAGGATACATAACCTCGCTTGGACCTGAATAATAGGTGATGCCTTTTATTTCACTTTCTTCAAGTTTTATCAACATAGTGCTCGATTTGGCAAGGTTGATACCAATCAGATTTTTATCCTCTTCACGTACCCAATAAATTGTTTGTGCATTTCCGTCAACAAAAATTCTGTCAAGTTCATTGTCTTCGAAGTAGCCCACCATATTCTTTCCTTTAATCTGATTAAATCCTTTGATTGTATCGCGGGAAACAATGAAAGCGCTGTTGTGCATCACCAAAGAGTCAAGTTGGTCGTTTCGGGTTACAACATACATAGAATCAGCCGTTAGCTGATTTTCATCTGACCAAAGAACCGGATCCTTATATAAGCGCATTGTTGAATCAGCCATATGATATGCCAATGAATCGCATTTTCCCTGAAGACTTTTCCTGTAAAACCTGACTCCATAATATGCCAGCATTCGCTCTGCCTTTCTATCGGCATTAAAAAATAAAAACAGCGTATCGGCATGCATAAATAAACTGTCGGTTTTGTCGTACGAAATCACATATGCTTGATCAGTAACGTAAGAGCGACCTTCATCTTCCCAAATTTTGCCCACCTCACCTTTAATAATCATTTTGTTTGTTGTATCAGTTATCACCACGTTGCCTGCAGCATCTCCAAATCCGATGTTGCGGTCGTAGAAAAGCTTGTCAGATTCAATGAGTTGCTCATTGGTTCTCATGCTTGTTTTCTGGCTGAGATGAGCATGATCACGACCAGTATCATACCACCCATATTCGCAATAGATAGTATTTTCTTTACCTCTGATGATTGTTGGACCAAAGAAATATGAAATCTCACTCACTGTATTATACACCATCGTATCAGTGTAGGTGGTATAATCGGGATTAATAAGTTCCACATCCTTAGCGAAATAGAACTCCTTTAAATCTGTTCTGTAATAGCCTCTTTTGCTTTTAAGGATATTCTGACCGCTTGTGATGATCCCATTGTCGGGATATTTTGCGAGTCGGGTAAACCTGTTATAAATAAGATAATTGGTTTCTAAAATGGTAGAGTCGTCGATCATTTTTACGTTATCAAAAAGCTCGGCCACCCGTGTTTCTCCATTGTATTTCAGCATGTCACTGAATATATTCAAAGTATCACTCACTTTGATATGAACTTTTCCAAACGCATCGAAATTCCGTGTTTTATCATTCAGATATGCACTATCGCAATAAAACCAGGTTGAATCCTGCCGGAGAATTACATTTCCGATAAGCTTCTCAATGTCTTTTCCTGCCTGAATGTCGTAACGCTGAATGCGTGCGCGTTCCACGTGAATTACTGTTCGTTGCTGGGCTTGAATCATCGTCGGCAACAATGCAAGAATCACAATAAGCCCAAAAAGAAGTTTTTTAACAATCTGTTTCATAACGATGACAAAAATAACACTAAATCATGAGTATAAGGCAGCTTTTCGTCTTGGTTTGATTGAAGCTTAAAGCCTGGAAAACCGAACGCTAATTTAGAATGATTATTACTTTTATGAATGCACTTTTTCCCTACTTTTACAGCAATTACACAATGCAATATGGACTTTAATTTCGATTCCCATGCCCACTACGAGGCTACCAAAAGAAGAGCAGGTTATGTAAGCCGAAAGAAGGCCAGTCAGGATACTTATGACCGTATTGGTTTCATGTCCGGGCTTGAAGTGCATCAGCAATTGCTCACACAGGAAAAACTTTTTTGTCATTGTCCTGCTGGCATTTACAATAAAAGTGATGTTTTTGACGCCGAAATTATCCGGCACATGCGCCCAACTTTAAGTGAGCTCGGCGAGTATGATGGAACAGCATTAATGGAGTTTAAAACCAGGAAAGAAATCATTTATCGCATAAAAAACGAAACGGCTTGCACCTATGAAGTCGATGACACGCCTCCATTTCCTGTCAATCGTGAAGCATTGAAAATTGCAATCGAAATTTCACTTTTATCAAAACTCAATATTGTGGGTGAGGTGCATATTACCCGAAAGCAGTACCTCGATGGAAGCATACCTACCGGCTTTCAGCGAACAGCCATCATTGGTGTTGAGGGAGAAATTGAGCTTAAGCATAAAAAAATACGTTTGATTCAACTGAGCATAGAGGAAGATTCATGCCGTGAAATTTCAGATATTGGCCATACCCGTATATACAAAACCGACCGATTGGGAATGCCATTGATAGAAACTGTAACATATCCCGAGTGTCTTAATCCTGATGAAGTAAAAGAAGCATGTGATTATATTCGTTTTCTGAACCGAAGCACAGGCAAAGTGCGAACCGGAATCGGCAGCGGACGACAGGATGTGAATGTTAGTTGTCGCGGAGGTTCACGCGTTGAAATAAAAGGTGTTGCCCACACCAAATGGATTCCTGAACTAACCCATATCGAAGCTTTCAGACAGTGGTCACTGCTGATTTTACGCGATGACCTCAGACAGAAAATCAAAGATTATGATAAATGGAAAATCGAACATTTTGTCTTAAAACCCGATTTAGACCAGTTTAACTATGCCCCACTTGCTCAAGCCATTTCCAGAAAACACGAAATAGTTCTTGTAAAACTTCCGGGACTCAAAGGTGCTTTATCTCATTTTACCCAACCCGGAAAAATGTTCGCCAATGAAATAAGCGACCGTTTGAAAGTTATCGCTTGTCTTGAAAAACCAAATATGCTGCACTCTGAATCATCAGGAAGTGAAATTACTCCCGCCGAATGGAAGTATTTATCAAAAACAGCAGGATCTGGTCTTGAAGATGCCCTGATTCTCATCTGGGGGCCTGTAGCAGACATTCCTACGGCCCTCGAAACAATTGAAGAACGCTTCAAAATGGCCTTTGAAGGTATTCCAAATGAAACACGCAAAGGTTTGACTGATGGAACAACAATTTTTGAGAGGGTTCTTCCAGGTGCCGACCGCATGTATCCTGATACAGATTCGGCTCCTATACCATTAGAAGACAACATTATAGAAGAACTTCGAAAAGATATTCCTGAAGATATCATCGATCGTTATAAACGCCTTCAATCATGGGGTGTTCCCGACGATACTTATACATATATCTTTTCGAAAAACCTGTATCCACTGCTCGAAGATATTGTGAACGAACTGGGTTATTCTCCGAAACTGGCTGGCACTTTCATTGGGCACCGCATGAAAAATCTGCTCGGAAAGTCAAAAAATACCCGTTTCAAAGCCCGAAAGATTTATCACCTTTTTGCATTTCTTCGCGAACAGCAATTGGATGTGCGTCTTGCCTGGCAAATGCTTCCTTTGATTGTGGAGCATCCACGGATTGATTTTGAATCAGCACTTACAATTCTGAAATTTAAACGTCTACCTGCTGAAGAAATAACAGGAAAGCTTCCTTATATTCAGGGTAAGTTTGTCTTTAACCCAAAAAAGCCTGAAAGCAAACACCGTAAAAACTGGATTATGGGTCAGCTCAGAAAGATTGCGGCAGGAAACATGGATTTAACCCAACTAGCAAAACAGATAACAGATTAAAGATGAGCGAAGATATTTTTCAAGGCTATAAAGGAGCTGCACTGGAAGTTTTAAAGAAATTCAATACACGCGTTTGGGGTCAGGCAGAGATAGATACCACAAGAGGGAAATTTATTGGCACAGTCCTTCCTCGTTCAGAAAACGACGACGAACAACATATCGTTCTCAAAATTCCTACAGGCTATAATGTTGGAATCAGTGTTGGAACGATTCGCGATATGAAGGAAACAGGCTACAAAAAAGCTAATTACAAAATCCCTGAAAAACAATTTCCTGTTACGCAAGGCTTGCCAAAAGTTAAACTTTTCGGGACCGGAGGAACAATTGCTTCGCGTCTGGATTATAGAACCGGCGCGGTAATTCCTGCCTTTTCGCCCGGCGAATTGTATGGTGCAGTGCCAGAGCTTGCCGACATTTGTAACCTTGAAACAGAAAAGTTATTTGCTGTTTTCAGCGAAAACATGGGTCCAAAACAATATATGGCACTTGCCAAAGCCATTGGAAAAGAAATTGAACATGGCATTGATGGCATTGTCATCGGCCACGGAACCGACACCTTGCATCATACAGGAGCTGCGCTCACTTTTATGTGTCAGAATCTGCCTGTTCCGGTTGTGCTTGTTGGATCTCAGCGCTCGAGCGACCGCCCCAGTTCGGATGCTGCCCTCAACCTGATGCATGCCATGAAAACCGCCGGTACATCTGACATAGCAGAAGTGATGGTTTGTATGTTTGGACCAACATCCGATGAATATGGTTTGTTGCACAAGGGTACAAGAGTGCGTAAAATGCATTCAAGTTACAGAAGTACTTTCCGCACAATCGGCGATACACCTTTGGCAATGGTTAATAGACAAAAGGTAACGCCCATTCATAAAACTTACAACAAAAGACGCAACGACAAAAACGTAAAAATCCTTCCTTATTTCAGTGATGACGTAACGATGCTGTATTATTATCCAGGAATGAAACCCGACACCATTGATGCATTGGTTGAAGCCGGATACCGCGGCATCATCATTGTTGGCACAGGTCTGGGTCATGTCAACAAAGAACTGTATCCGGCCATTGAAAGAGCGCATGCAAAAGGAGTTCATATGTACATGACTTTGCAAACGATCTGGGGTTATGTTCATATGTTTGTATATGATACTGGCCGCGACATGATGGCAAAAGGCATTGTTCCGGCAGGAAATATGCTGCCCGAAGTTGCCTGGGTGAAGCTAAGCTGGATTCTTGGCCAAACCAACGACCCTGCCGAAGTAAAACGTATGATGCTCACATCCATTAACGATGAAATCACAACAAGGGAGCCATATAATGGCTATCTCGTATACCAGGGTGGCGTTCCGGAGGTTGAGGATTTCATTAAAAAAGTGCATAAATAGCATTGATTTTCTCTTTAAAAACGACTCCTTAAGGTTAAGTCAAAAGCTTAGCAGCCATTTAGCTTTATAGAAGTTGCTACCCACAATTATATTGCTTTACACTAAAACATCAAAAAAAAGGGGGATCAAACACAAAACAAGCTTGAATACAGAATTATTCCCAGACTCTAATTATCTGATTAAAAATAATATAATATCAAATTGAATTATAGATGAATCCAAAAGTTGTATTGGTTTAATGCCAATGGATAGAAATGTTAGGCCAATTGAGTGAGCGATAATTGGACTATCACATTTCTCCTTTCGGAATAAAACAGATTTTTTGATCTAATAGAAACTTCACCAATTTATCTCAATTATCTTAAAGCCTTTCGACCTATACTCATTGATGATTCTGGCACGGGACTGATCTGCTTCCTGTTTGGTGGCAAACCCATTCTGAATTATGTTTCCCTGATCAATTCTGGGCCAGGTCGGATAGCTTTGCATTATAACATCATTAAACTTTTCCTGCATTACATAATGCTTGCTAAACCTTTTTACCGGTCCGACGAAGGCATGATAATCCTTTACTCCACTTTGATTCAGGTCACTGTAGCTGGATGAATAAACAAAGTAAAATTGAGGTTTTACACGCTCAGGATCGGGCGTTGTCAATATCCACATGCTTTCAACTGATTCGGTAGCAACGACTGCTTTGCCCTCCTCAATCATGTTATTGCGATATACTTTTGCAACAAACTGATTGTCGTTGGTCAGGCCAGCAATTAAAATATCAAGATCGCCATCTAAATCATAGTCGCCCCATTGTCCAGAACTGTTGTATAACGGAATAATATTGGTTTTCAGGTCGGAAAAGCCTGCATTTCGCTCGTTCAGATAAACCTTTGAAACAGGTCCATTGACACTTTGACCACTAATAAGTAAATCAAGATCACCATCGAGATCCATATCACCCCAGTCGGCAAATCCATCAGTAACATTTGCAAAAGGAGCAGCAACAGCAGCAAAATTTCCGTTCCGGTTGTTTCTGTATAGCTGTGTTGTTGGTCTGCCGTTTTGTGTTTCACCCAGAATAAGAATATCAGGGTCGCCATCATTATCGAAATCTCCAAAAGCAACATTGCTGTTTTTTAGGGCAATAATTCCTGTATTCAGCACAACAAAGCCATTCACTTTATTTTCAAACAGAATGCTGACAGGCACATTGGCAGCGTTAAGACCAGTAATAAACACATCAAGCTGACCATTCAGGTTGTAATCTATCCAACGTGCAACTCCTCTTCTGATTCCGGGTAGACCAGACTGAATAAGCGTAAATCTGTTGTTTCGGTCATTTCGGTAAATTTGAGTGACAGGGCCATTCTCGCTTTCTCCTGCAACTAAAACATCCAGATCACCATCACCATCGAAATCGCCAAAATGGATTGAGCCATCTCTTACAGGGGTAAAATTTATGTTCGTCGGAATAAACGTTCCATTTCCAATGCCTTTATAAATTGTTGCAATTCTTCTGCCTCCCTTCAGCTCTCCCATAAAAGCAACATCAGCGATACCATCGAGGTCAAAATCACCAATTGAAATGTCACCTCTGAAAAAATCAGGTATTCCTGATCCAGTCTGGCTAAACTTATCATTGCGAATGTTGCGGTAATGATTACTTAGAATCTTAGGTTGGTTTCCCTGGTAAAACTCGCCTGAAACAAGAATATCCAAATCGCCATCGCGGTCAGTATCCATCCAGCTGGCTGAACTTTCGGCTACTCCGGTTAGTCCCGCTCTTATATCTGTGAATGACTGAGGGTAAATAACTTGTATTTGAAGCAGCAAAAATGCAGTAAACAAAAAATTGAGACAGGTTTTTAACATCAGATGAAAGATTTTTTTACAATATTACGACAATTACAGCAGAATAGAAACATTCTAAATATTGTTTTTTGAACTATAAATATTCAGATTGGCCCTTTTTTTCAATTGAATGATAAAAAAAGCACTACTTTTGTGAAAAATTTCACATAACATATTTATCATGAAACCATCTCATATTGAACATATTGGAATTGCAGTCAAAAGCCTCGACAGTGCAATTCCATACTACGAAAGATTGTTGGGGACACCTTGCTATGCAATTGAAGAGGTTAAAGACCAACGCGTAAAAACTGCTTTTTTTAAGGTTGGACAAACGAAAATCGAACTTCTTGAAAGCACTGACCCAGAAGGCCCGGTAGGTAAGTTTATCGAAAAAAAGGGAGAAGGAATTCACCATATAGCATTTGCTGTTAATGGGTTGGAAGCTGCACTCGATGAAATAAAAGAATCAGGTATACAGCTTATTGACCAGCAACCACGTAAAGGTGCTGAAGGCCTTCATATCGCCTTTTTGCATCCGAAATCTACTTTTGGCGTGTTGACTGAGTTGTGTGAAGACAAAAACAAATAATTTTTAAAGACAAAAATATGTCAATCGAATCAAAAATTCAGGAATTACTGGACAAACGCATTGAAGCGAAAAAAGGCGGAGGTGAAAAACGCATGGAGTCGCAGCATGCGAAAGGGAAATTTACTGCACGAGAGCGCATTGACTTGCTTCTCGATGAGGGTAGTTTTGAAGAATTTGATATGTTCGTAACCCACCGTACAACAGATTTTGGTTTGGGTAACCAACATTATCTGGGTGATGGCGTTGTAACTGGTCATGGTACCATCGACGGAAGAGTGGTTTATGTTTTTTCTCAGGATTTCACCGTTTTCGGTGGTTCCCTCAGTGAAACATTTGCAAATAAAATTTGCAAGGTAATGGATCAGGCTATGAAAGTGGGCGCGCCTGTGATTGGCATTAATGATAGCGGTGGAGCCAGAATTCAGGAAGGTGTTCGAAGTCTTGCAGGATATGCTGATATCTTTCAACGCAATATCATGGCTTCGGGAGTTATACCTCAAATATCTGCAATTTTTGGCCCTTGCGCCGGCGGTGCGGTTTATTCTCCGGCACTTACCGACTTTGTGCTTATGAGTGAAAACACCAGTTATATGTTTGTAACCGGTCCAAAAGTTACAAAAACAGTAACGGGCGAAGATATCTCAACAGAAGATTTAGGAGGGGCTTGGGTACATGGAACTAAATCTGGCGTAAGTCATTTTGTTGTTCAAAATGAAGAAGAAGGCATTTTACTTATCAGAAAACTTCTGACCTACCTCCCCCAGAATAACCTCGAAGAACCGCCGCTGTCTGAATGCACAGATCCTATCAACAGGTTGGAAGATTCGTTGAACCAGATCATTCCGGACAATCCTAACAAACCTTATGATGTAAAAGATATCATTCATGCAATTGTTGATTATGGCGAATTCCTTGAAATTCAACGAAACTATGCCAAGAATATCATCATTGGTTATGCAAAGTTTAACGGAATGCCGGTAGGCATCGTAGCCAATCAGCCAAACTTTCTTGCAGGCGTGCTCGATATTGATGCCTCCCGCAAAGCTGCACGTTTTGTCCGTTTTTGCGACGCATTCAATATTCCGGTAGTAACGCTTGTTGATGTTCCGGGATTTCTTCCGGGCAGTAAGCAGGAATATGGCGGCATAATTATTCATGGTGCAAAGCTTCTGTTTGCTTATGGCGAGGCAACAGTTCCAAAAGTTACGATCACCTTAAGAAAATCATATGGAGGCGCACACGACGTCATGGGATCTAAACAATTGCGTGGTGATATCAATTACGCATGGCCATCTGCTGAAATCGCTGTTATGGGACCTGCCGGTGCTATAGAAGTGCTTGAAGGACGTGCAATTCTCGAAATTAAAGACCCGGAAGAACGTGCTGCTTTCATCAAGTCAAAAGAAGATGAGTATCGTGAAAAGTTTGCGAATCCATACGAAGCTGCAAGATTTGGTTATATTGATGATATCATCGAGCCGAGAAACACCCGCTTCCGCATCATCAGAGCATTGCAGGCTTTAGCAACCAAAAAAGACTCAAATCCGCCGAAAAAGCACTCAAATATCCCACTATAAAAATAATAATATGATACTACTGACAGAGTTTACGGTTGTTCCGGAAACCACCTTGATTGAAGGCATAGTGGTTTCAGTGGTAGGATACCTGATTGTGTTTGTTGCCTTGGTGTTGCTCTATTATTTTTTCGATAGTCTTTCGAAATTGATCAACCTGAGAACAAAAATCATGCTGCGCAGGCAAGGAAAATTAAGTCAGGCTGACCAAACCAAGGATTTTTCAATTCCTGGAGAAGTTACTGCTGCAATCAGCATGGCCTTATATATGGTAACAGAATTACATGATGAGGAAAGCAATGTTATCACTATTAAAAAAGTATCAAGAGTTTATTCTCCCTGGAGTTCGAAAATTTACGGATTGAGAGGCCTTAACCGATAATTAATAGTTAAAATGAGAAATTTCAAATTTAGTATAAGAGGTAACAATTACGAAGTTGATATCCTCAGGCTTGAAGGCAATCAAGCTGAAATAGAAGTAAACGGAACTACTTATTGTGTAGAAATTGAGCGAAAAAGGATAGAGTCAAAAACACCGATTCTGGTTCGTTCAGCCATGCCAAACAGCAATATCTCAGTTTCTGAAGCTAAAATGACATCCGGTGAAAAATCAGCGCTTTCTCAAGTAACAGCTCCACTGCCTGGTAATATCATGCAGATTTTTGTAAAGCCAGGAGATAAGGTAAAGCGTGGTGATAAGCTTATCATTTATGAAGCCATGAAAATGGAAAATAACCTGGTTGCCGAAAAAGATGGAACTGTTAAAAGCATCAAAATAAATGTTGGCGACAGTGTTTCGCAAGGTGATTTGTTAATCGAAATGGAGTAAAAGATGGGTTTACAAAAGGCATTTACCGTATTTGGCATCCTCGCTTTGTTGACCCTGCTTAACTTGCTCGTCGTCACAAATCCCGGAATGGCCGAAAAAGTTGGAAACGAAAATATTTCTTCTCAAAATATTGCCAAAAATAATCAGGACGCAGATGTGCCGTTTTTTGCATTTGCAATGGAAAAATCTATCGAAGGTTTAACAAAGTTTTTAAGCTTCACCGGATTTCGAAATGCAACTTTGGGAAATATTATGATGATCATTGTTGGTCTGTTTTTTATGTTTCTGGCCATACGCTATGATTATGAACCGCTGCTGCTTATTCCCATTGGAACAGGAGTCGTAATAGGAAATATCCCATTTTTTCAGGATGGCGGTGTAAACCTTCAACTTGGTATTTATCAGGATGGCAGTGTGCTAAACTACCTTTATTATGGTGTTACAAAAGGTATTTATCCACCGTTGATATTTCTTGGCATTGGCGCAATGACCGACTTTTCTTCACTCATTTCCAATCCACGCTTAATGCTTTTAGGCGCAGCAGCTCAGGTTGGTATATTTTTGACATTCATTGGCGCGTTGTATGTTGGATTTAACATGCCTGAAGCAGGCTCAATCGGCATCATTGGTGGCGCCGACGGCCCAACTGCTATTTTCCTTTCGTCCAAACTCGCAAATGGTGGAATTGTGCACGGCTATGAAACCAAAAACCTTATCGGACCAATCGCCATTGCAGCATATTCTTACATGGCACTTGTACCGGTAATTCAGCCTCCGATTATGCGCTTGCTTACATCCAAAAAGGAGCGCCTGATCCGAATGAAACCACCTCGTTCTGTGAGTAAGCTGGAGAAAATATTGTTTCCTATAGTAGGGTTAATTTTAACTACATTTATTTCACCTGGCGCACTTCCATTGTTGGGTATGCTTTTCTTCGGAAATATTCTGAAAGAAAGTGGAGTAACCAAACGATTGGCTGATACAGCAAGGAATTCCCTTATCGATATTGTTACAATTTTACTCGGTCTTACCGTTGGTGCATCTACTCAGGCAGATGTTTTCCTTACACCAGATTCAATTCTAATTTTTATTCTGGGCGCTTTATCATTTATGGTTGCTACAGCCGGAGGTGTATTATTTGCCAAATTCATGAATTTGTTTTTAAGCAAAGAAAACAGTATTAATCCATTGGTTGGGGCTGCCGGAGTCTCAGCAGTACCTGACAGTGCGCGTGTTGTGCAAATGGAGGGTTTAAAGAGCGATCCAACAAACCATTTGTTGATGCATGCAATGGCACCCAATGTGGCAGGGGTAATTGGCTCAGCTGTAGCAGCAGGTATTATGATGAGTTTCTTGCTCTAAAAAAAATATTGAAAGCTGCTGATCTTCTTTTATAACATTGAAGTTCAGCAGTTTTCTGTTTATTCAAAAATACACTTTCGCACCCACACTTTTATCCGGGAAAGTTTTCGGGAAAAAAATTATTTCTATCCAAAGCCATTTTTTTTTACATTTGGCTTCTAAACAGAAAGAACGCCCTTTATGCTAGTCATTGGTATAGCCGGAGGCTCAGGCTCAGGAAAAACAACTGTAGTCAAAAAAATTATCAGAGCACTGCCAAACAGCTCTGTATCAGTGATCTCGCAAGACTCTTACTATAAAGACAACGGACATCTATCTGCAGAAGAAAGAAAAAAAATCAATTTTGACCATCCTTCATCTATTGAATTTGATTTGCTGATTAAACAAATTGATCAACTTAAAAAAGATGAGTCCATTCAGATGCCGATTTACTCGTATGTTACATGCGCCAGATCGACCGAAACAATTCCGGTAAAACCAACTAAAGTGGTTATTGTTGAAGGCATTCTTGTTTTAACAAATCTGGAATTACGAGAACGTATGGACATAAAAATTTATGTGGACGCAGATGGTGACGACAGGTTGATGAGAATTATACAGCGTGACATTGAAGAAAGAGGCCGGTCATTTAACGAAGTGCTAAAGCATTATGAAACATTTGTAAAACCCATGCACATGCAATTCATTGATCCGACGAAGCGTTTCGCTGATATTATAATTCCACAGGGTGGAGCAAATCAAGTCGCAATTGACATTGTAGCATCAAGAATCAGAATGAATCTGAATGATTAAAATAACCCCTATGAAAGCTCTAAGGTATTTTCCAGTCTGGCTGTCATTTTTGGGCTTGACAGTTATATTCTCATGTAAATCGAAAGAGCCGGTTCCACCTGCAGACGACTGGCAATATCTTGCGTCAAAAAATGGCTTGATCAACAACAATGTTAACGATCTTGCATTTGACAGTGAAGAGAACTTATGGATCGCAACAGAATTTGGCGTTTCTAAATTTGATGGCGCAAATTGGACAAATTATAATACGCCCCAGGGATTGATACATCATCAGGTGAATGCGCTTGCTATTGACCGAAACAACAAAGTTTGGTTTGCCACACCATTTGGTGCATCTTCCGTTCATAACAATCAATGGCAATCATTCAACACGCAAAATGGCCTTGGCTACAACTATATTTATGATGTTGCTATTGATCAGGACGATCATCCGTGGTTTGCAACCGGAGAAGGAGTAAGTTATTATAATGGGCAACAGTGGGAAGTTTTCCTCAAAGATCAGGGGCTTGCTTTGGTTCACAACATTGTCCGGTCTGTAAAAATAGATGAAAACAACAACAAATGGTTTGGAACTGAATTTGGCATTTCCCGCTACCTGAACAATTCGTGGCAAACATTTCTGGCAGGAAACAATCAGGCTGGTTTTGTAGTTTCACTTTTTGTTGACAGTAAAAATAATCTTTGGATTGGTTCTCTTGCTGGTGTTAGTGTTTTTGACGGAAATAACTTTGTCGATTATTCAATGTCCAATGGATTAATTTACACCAGAGTTGATGCCATTGCTGAAGATAACAGAGGGACTATGTGGTTTGGAACGGTATTCGGAGTTTCATCTTTTGACGGAACTAGTTGGAAATCATATACTACTGACAATGGTTTACTTGAAAACTGGGTTACAAGCATTGCTGTTGATAAAGACGACAAGGTATATTTTGGAATGAAAAACAAAGGTATTGCAGTATTAAAAAGAAAAAGCTGATCATTAGATTTTGAACTTATTTTTGCGTGATTTGTTAAAGAGCTTAAATCTAATGTATAATAAAAAAATATGATCAAAAAAAAGATAAAATCCCCTTGCCAGTTGATTTGCACTTATGATGAAGAAAAAGTTTGCATAGGCTGTTACAGAACAGCTGAAGAAGTGGCTAACTGGGACAGTTACAATGATGAAGTGAAAACCAAAGTTTTGGAAGATATTAATAAACGTCGGGAAACAAAAGGCGGCAGCTATTATGGTTTTGGGTAAAGTTAACCCACGAGAATCTGCAGGTTCATATCTTTGAAGTTTGATCCGGCTCTGCTAAAAAAATAAACTATTATCAAGCAGAAAACCGTGTCAGTGTTAATATAACTCTGACACGGTTTTTTGGCATTTAGTTATAACCTTATGCTTTGCTCTTATGGCTTCTTAGGTGAAGTAGTTGCAATTTTTTCAGGTACAGTTTTCTTAATTCTGGGTCTTTTTCCCTTTGATTCTGTTTTCACAATCCCTTTTCCCTTTTGTATTGCTTTAGCCGGTTTTTGTGGCTTTGAAGAAGGTGCTGAGATTTCGGGAGATAATTTTCCACCTTCGCCTGCCCATTCAGGAACTGCATAAGCGAAACCACGTCCGGGATGATTAACTTTAATAAGGTCTGTCCTTTTAGATGTCATTTTCACAAGACATTGATTAAGCTTAACCTTTGTTTTGTCATCAGACTCAAAAGAGCCATTTGCGATTGCTTTTTGCTTTAACGCATCAAAAATATCCTTGCTTAACATCGCTTTGCCATACTCAGCAACACTATCATAAATCATTTGATCCCATAAAGATAGTGGTTGCGGCTTACGCCCTGGTTTCCCCTTCACTTTAATTGGCTCTGCAGGTTTGGAAGTCTGAGATTTTTCAGCTTCCTTTTTAGGCCCCGTCTTTACTTTCAGTTCATTAGCAGCGCTTGGTTTCTCATCTTCTTTCAAGTCCTCTTCCGGAGCCTGAAAATCGATTGATTGCTCTACCTTTTTTGCAGCTCTCTCTTGATCTTTCCGCTTCTTAATTGCGTCAAGCTCATTTTCGAGATCGTTAATTTTACTCTTTACAAAATCAACCTTATGCTTGAGTTTACGCATTTCGGAGTGATATTCATTTAATAAGTCCAGAATATCAAATTCATTAAGTTTGTCGGAATAATTCATAGTGTGCCCATTTTTTTTACAAAAATAATATCATTTTATGTAAATGCGATTATTATTTGATATTTTTTTTAAAATAATTTGTTTTCTTTCCAAAATTCTTATTTAAACCAGGAAATAAACATAAGAAAAACAATAATTTACATTTTTTATTGCTCTTTAATCCTTAAAAAAAGTAAACGCGCTCTATTACATATATGTTGAGACAAATCCATCAAATTAGAGTGAAATATTTCAATAATTATGTTTCAATAAGAAATGTCATAGCGCCGAATTGACATCAGTAAGTTGCAATAAAAACAACGCTAGTGTTTGATAACGTGTTATTTAAGTTCACAAATTAAGTATTCTTAAATAACGCAATTGAATTGAAGGTTCAATAGAAAAAATGGTTACTCAGATATAAAAATCACTAATGAAGTCCTTTCACTTTTGGTAATCCGGCGATGAATTCCTTGAGATAAAATGGCTCAAAATACGCTAAGTCTTCAGTGTCATCTGATTGAAAGCGCATATCTGCCAAATGGGATAAATATTCTGCCGAGGGATTGAAGTCCTCAATGATTAAGGCATTACTTCTATCATTGAAAGCGCTTTTGCATTTTTGCGCACCATCTCCAAAAAACCATATTCGATGCTCCAAAAGCAAATCACTGAATGAATTTTCGTCAATAATTTTAGCTTCAGTTGGTTGAATCATATTGCCACCGGCATCAAAAAGCGCTGTATAAACCTCCATTCTTCGGGCATCAATCATCGGACAAAGTAGATCATCCTCAGATATTTTATTTCTATAAGCTTGTTGAAACCCTTTGGCCATTGACTCAAGTGTATCAACAGCCAAAAGCGGCTTATCTAATGCAAAACAAATGCCTTTTGCAGTCGAAACTCCAATGCGTAAGCCAGTGTATGAGCCAGGGCCTTTACTGACAGCAATTGCGTCAAGCTGACCGAACTCCAAATTCGCTTCGATCAATACTTCAGCAATAAATGATGTAATAAGCGCTGAATGAGACCGTTGATCATTACTTTCTCGAATTGACAGAACTTTCCCATCACATGCTATCCCAACAGAACATACTTGTGTTGCTGTTTCAATTAAAAGAATATTGGCCATCCGCCTATTTTTTCTTTTCTTTATCAAAAAGCTGATTTTTATCAACTACTTTGATAACATCTCCGTTTCTAAGAGATTTTGAAACAACACGGTAAGGTCCGGTTATAATCTCATCTCCTTCATTGATTCCTTCAAGGATTTCAATGTAAGTATTATCTTGCACACCGGTTTTAACTTCCCGGATCGATGCCTTTTCTCCATCAACAACAAAAACATATTCAGTAATTTTTGTTTTCGAATCGCTCACAGATTCTTTCTCAGATTTATTCCTGCTGGCAGAAGATCGTACTGAGCTCGTATCGTCGCGTGTAGTAACTGCTTGAATAGGAACAGATAGAATATCATCTACACGTTTGGTTTGTATGTCAACCGTAGCTGACATCCCTGGTCGGAAAGGAGAAGTAATATTGTTGCTTTCATTGATAAGGTCTGCGTACGAATCCTTTATCATCATCACTTTTACGTCAAAGTTTGTAACCTGATCAACAGAAACACCCAAGGTATTTGCAGAAGTGGATATTTCGGTAACATAGCCTTTGAATTTGCGATTGAGATAGGCATCCACTTCAATCAGACAAGTGTCGTTCAACTTCACGCGTGGAATATCATTTTCGCTCACTTCAACTTTAACTTCCATATTGTTTAGATTTGCCAAACGCATGATCTCGGTACCTGAAGAAAACTGGGAAGCTCCTGTAACACGCTCACCCACCTCAACATTAAGTTTGGAAACTGTACCATCGGAAGGTGCATAAATACTTGTTCTACGAAGATTTTCACGCGCTTCTCTCAAGCTTGCCTCTGCGTTTTGAACCTGAAACTGTGTCGCTCTTAAACTCTCTTTAGCAGCTTCAAGTTCAGCACTCGTAACCTTGTAGGAAGCTCTTATATTTTCAATATCAGCAATCGAAATAACGCCTTGCTTGAAAAGCTGCTCATTTCGGTCGAGATCAAGCTTTGCTCTGGTGTATTGTGCTTCAGCCTGTGCAACTCTTGCTCTTGTATTTGCCATATTTGCTTTCGCACTGTTCATCGATGCCTCAACCTGTTCATACCCTGATTGATAAATTGTAGGATCTATTTTTGCAAGCATAGTGCCTTTGATCACAAAATCACCTTCACGAACAAATAATTCTACAACTTCTCCTGAAATATAGGGGCTAATTTTCACTTCCTGAGCTGGTTGAATTTTTCCGTTCGAAGCAACAGTCTCAATGATACTGCGGCGTGCAGATGCCTCAGCGCTGACTTCAACAGCATGCTGATTGCGATTTTTAGCAAAGATTAGTCCTGCAATAATGACAATTATCAAAGCAGCAATTACGAAATACCACTTATAATTCGTTTTTTTATTCTTACTCATGATGGTGTTGGGTTTGGTGTTGAATTTTGGGCTTTTTTCTTTTGAAAAGTTATTCTGTTAAAGGTTTTTGTGTGTTCTAAAAAATAAAAATCTCAAAACCCTGTTGCATAAAATGCCAACAGGGTCGTTGATTAAAAAATTGAACTGATTTGTCATATCGTTAATTCATAAATTCTGCCATATCCTTTAAGGTAAGTGCACGGCCAAGATAAAAATCAAGGATTTTCAATTTAAATATATAGTCAAACTTTGATGATAATAATTGAGATTCTGATAAGTTGAGCTGGTTTTTCGCAACATTGTAATCAACGGCATTGACCATCCCAACATTGAAACGTTGCTCTGTATAATTAAAAGATTCATTCAAACTAATAAGCGATTTTTCTCTCGCCTTAAAAGTAGTATGCGCTGATAAAGCATCAGCATAGGCAGTTTCAACATTCTTGCGGAGATTGTTTTTTGCAAGTTCAAGGTTGTAATCTGAATTGAGCAAATTTAACTTTGACCGGCCGATATAGGAACTGATCTGATAACCATTGAAAATTGGTATACTTAATCTGAAAGAAAGTGTCAAACTCCTGTTATCTTTCCATTGGTCTTCAAAGGGTTTAATCTGCTCGTAGGCCGGATCAAATGGATTGTTACTCATTCTTATCTGATCTGAATAATTTGTACCCAAAGCAGATGAAACGCTGATACTTGGACTTCTGCTTCCTTTCGCGATTGCAAGGCCTCTTAAACTGCTTTCATAATTCATTTCAGCACTCTTTATTTCCGGCATCACATCAATGGCTTTGTTGAATATCATTTGAACCGGCAAAAGATCGGGATCACTTTTAACACTCAAAACTGGCACATCTATCTGAAACTCCGTTCCGGCTTCCATTTCCAGAAGCTGCAGAAGGTCAAGATAAGCGAGGTTCAGCTGATTTTCTGCCTGAATTACATTTACTTCTTCATTTGCACCCAAAGCCTGAATTTCGAGCAAACTTCCGCGTGCCAGAGTTCCTGCCTCAACCAGTTTTTTTGTACGCTCTATTTGTTGTCTCGTTACTTCAGCTTGAGCACGTGCGTTATTCAACAGCTCACGACTAAATAATATCTGGAGGTAATAACTGGCTACAGTCAGAGAAATATCATTCTGCATTTTATCAGAGTTATATTTTGATGCCAGATAATCTGCCCTTCTCTGCTTTATTGTATTCAACTTTTGAAAACCATTGAAAAGCAACACATCACTGTTTACACTAAAATAACTTGATTGTGTTTGTTTATCAACATATTGGTAGGTAGCCATATCCACCGATCGGCCCCAACCATATGAATGTGAAACACCAGAATTGAGCGACGGAAGTAAACCTAATTTACTTTCAAGCTGACTGATCTCAGCGGCTTCCACTTCAAGTCTGCTTTGCTTGATGCGAATATTATGTTCAATAGCATGGTTAATACAATCTTCAAGTGTCCAGACTTTTTGGGCAAAAATTGTACCTGCAGTGATTAACATAATGGAAGTTAAAACTAATGTAACTTTCAAAAAGTTGAATTCTGATGCGATTTTGTGTGTATTCATCCTATGATGGTTTATTCATTTTGTTTTTGCTCAACCAAAAACATGCCACAATTGTAAGACCTTGAAATTGAATTATAAGTAATCGACCTGATAAACACCTTTGACTGACAAAGTGTTCACATACCAACAAAGTATGTACGATAACGAACGTTTTTTAAAAGAACTTATAATTAAAATAAAAAGTCAACATTCATGAAATAAATTGATTCATTTAATGCTTTCCTTCAATTTAGCATAATGCAAAATTACCTAATTTTACAGCATTAATAGAGCCTTATGAATTATTTAAAGACCTTAATTCTTATTTTTTTACTCCTCTTTAGTTTGCATCTTGCAAACGCGCAATGCAACCATCGTCATAGTTTTAGCCAATCTCCTGCATCAGATTCAATTGATGCTGTCCATTACCGGATTCATATAAAACATATTGACTTTGCTTTAAAAAGAATTCTAGCTTCAGCACAAATAACATTGAGGCCCAAAGTTGCACTTTCACAAATTCCACTTGAGCTAAAGGCGTTGATCGTTGACAGCGTAAGTATAAACAATGTAGCAGTGGATTTCGTTCAGCAAGGCGATATACTTCGTATTCAAGCCAGTCAGGTTTATCAGCCAACTGACACACTCATTGCAGAGGTCTATTACGGAGGAGTGCCTTTTCATGAGCAATGGGGAGGATTTCATTTTAGCGGAAATTATGCTTTCAACCTTGGGGTTGGCTTCGTGAGTGACCCGCACAACCTCGGAAAAGCATGGTTTCCCTGTGTTGATGACTTTCAGGACAGGGCCACTTATGAAGTCTTGATCACACTTCCTGAGATTATGACTGGCATTGCCGGCGGTCTTCTGGTTGATACAATCCATCATGGAAACAATCAAATCACTTGGCACTGGAAACTCGATCAGCCCATCCCAACTTATCTGGCTTCAGTGGCAGCCGGAAATTATGCGCTTACGCAGGATACCTATCAAGGAATAAATGCAACTTTGCCTATCACTATCTATACCCGCCCTTTCGACACAATAAAAGTAGCAGGATCTTTTCTTAATCTTCAGCAGATTTTGCATAACTTCGAAAACCGCTATGGTCCCTACCCTTTTGACAGAATTGGCTACACCGGAACTGCAATTGGTGCCATGGAACATGTTACAAATATTGCATATCCGCATTCAGCCATCAACGGAAACCTGAATTCTGAATACCTGCTGGCACACGAACTTTCACATATGTGGTTCGGAAATCTTGTAACTTGCGCTGATGCAGGTGATATGTGGCTCAACGAAGGCTGGGCAACTTTTTGTCATCATTTTTTCAAATATGATTTGTATGGCCCGTCCGCCTACCGTTCGGCCATGAATCAAACGCATTATACTGTTCTGAGAAGCGCTCATATTGCTGATGGCTCATACCTTTCACTTCACAATGTTCCGACACAATTCACCTATGGCCCAACCGTTTACGACAAGGGTGCAACAGTGGTTCACACTTTGATGAATTATATGGGTGAAGCGTCATTTTTTGAGGCAGTGAAAGCATACATTCAACATTTTGCTTTTTCGACGGCAAGTTCATATGACCTTCGCGATTTTCTTTCAAACCATTCAGGAATTGATTTAACCGACTTTTTCAACGCATGGGTTTTCACTCCCGGAACACCTCACTTTTCAATAGATTCAATGAATGTTATCCCCGAAGGAAATCAATACAGGACTCATGTTTACCTGAAACAAAAATACAAGGGCTTTGACTTTTTAGCCAACAGAAATATACTTGAAATAACTTTCGTAGGCGAAAACTGGCAGATGCATACAGATACTATTCACTTCAGTGGCAAAAACGGATATTCTACCAAAGTACTCGACTTTGAACCGCTGCTTGCTTTACCGGATTTTTATGACAAAATTGCAGATGCTACAAATGATGCAAGTGGCATTATCAGAAACACAGGCCAAATTGCACACCCTACATTAAATGCTACAATCTTTGCTGATATGATTACCGATTCAGCTTTCTATCGCCTTACACACCATTGGGCTCCGCCCGACAGCCTGAAAACTGGCGTTCCGGGTTTGCGGATATCGCCATACAGATATTGGGAGTTGCAATTGGCACAATCTGGTGATATAAATCTGAGAGGTCGTTTCTTCTATAGCAATTCCGCAGTGCTCGATGCAACACTTATTCAATCCATGAATGATTCTGTGGTGATGCTTTACCGGCCAAACACATCTTCAGACTGGGAAGCTATCAGTCAGGAGCGTTCCGGATCATGGAATATGGGCTATATTACAGTGCATAATTTTTTAGCAGGCCAATATACTCTTGCTGTTTGGGATAAGCAGCTGGTTGGAAATGAAGAAAATACCTTAGTCCCTGAAATAAAAAAACTTAAAGCTGAGCCAAATCCTGCTAAAGACTTTGTAAAATTGAGTTGGGAAAAGAGTCTGTCAGGAATACTTTCAATTGTTGACAGCACAGGCAAAACAGTTACACAAAAACATATTCATCATGAAAAAAGCCTAACCATTCAAACAGAAAAATGGCCGAAAGGAATGTACTTTGCTGAATTGATCAATTTGAATGGGGAAAGCGCTGGTTTTGTGAGGTTTATTGTACAATAAAATTATGATTTCATGATACATCCTTACCTGAAAAAGCTTGAAGATCAACTTCAGATGCAAGGAAATCCGGTCATCGCTTCAGGTGCAAAGGCATATCTGCGCAATCAATTTGAGTTTTTTGGCGTGAAAGCCCCTGAACGAAGGTACATCCTTGCTGCATTTCTTAAATCTGAGGGTTTGCCAAAACAGACAGAATTTGAGCCTGTTATGAAATCGGCCTGGGAACATCCCTGCAGGGAAATGCAGTATGTTTCAATGGAAATTGCATCTAAGATGAGAAAGCACTTTACCTCTGAAAGCATTGATCTGCTTGAATATTTGATCTGTAATAAATCATGGTGGGACACTGTGGACTATATTGCACCCCAACTTGTGAGTAGCTATTTCATGAATTTTCCGGAAATGCAAGCTGAAACAATTGATAAATGGATGGCTTCAGGTAATATCTGGTTGCAAAGAAGTTGCCTTTTGTTTCAGCTTAAAGCCAAAGACAAAACTGATGAAACCTTATTGTATCAACTAATCAAAGAATTGGCAGCACATCCAGACTTTTTTATCAGAAAAGCCATTGGATGGGCTTTGAGGGAGCATGCAAAGAGGAATCCTGAATCGGTCAAACATTTTGTTGATTCGACAGCACTTTCAGTATTAAGCAAACGAGAGGCGCTGAAGCATATTGGATAAAAAAATATCAAGATTAAATACAAATAAGATTCCGAAAAGATTGCATATGAAATTGAGAAATTTACAATTGATTTTACTCACATTCCTTGTCCTGACACTTATTTCCTGCAAAAAGGATCAGCCTGACTGGGAATGGTGTCTGGATTGTAGCTGGGAACAACTTGTTGGTGAATATGCAGGAAAAGCAAAAAGCAGTACTTTTCAGGGAGATGAATTACCCTGGTTGGTAAAAGAAGATCTGGATATTACAATAATTATTAATGGAAATAGCAACAACTTACAACTCAATGCATGGATTAACAATGATTTGAATGATAACTATTCGATCGTTTATAACAATTCCTACTATCTTACGAAAGCGCCTGGCTTCAACGCAAACATCTGGAAAAAGGACAATGAGATTAAACTCATCGGTACAATAAAAAAGCATCAGGGAATCAATACAACAATAAAAATAGTGGATTTTGAAGTTATCAAGAAACAAGGTTAATGCATGTTTTCATTACCTTGGCTTTAAAATATCCACTCATGCAAAGAAAAGAAACTTCGCAAAACCTTTTCAGAACCCCAGCTGATTCATAGCATAGGCATAGGCCCCAATAGCCACAGCGGAAGAAGTACCTAGTTTACTTATACCAACACCTGTCTTTTTACCAGGGTCATACCAAATCCATATCTCACGTTCTGTATTGGGAACTTTAATCATGTTTCCAGTTTTTTCAGTAAAACTGATTAACTCTTTCTCGTTTTGCAGATTGAAAGTTTTTATTTCGAGGCGGTCGACCTCTTTTCCATTCAAATCAACAAAAGGCTGGTTCATATATTCAATAAGCCTGTCCATGAATACAGGCCATGCACCTGATAATCCTCCGCCAATCACTACCAGTCCATCAATTAAAGTTACTGCATTGGCAATGGCTTCGGCAAGTGCTTTGGCAAGTTCGTCCCATGCTTTTATTGCCGCATTTTTATCGCCATCTTTTCTACCCATAGCAATTTCATAAATTCCAAAAGGCTCCGGACAGGCAGCGGGGCTGATACCGGCCTCACGTGCAAAGACTCTTTTTATAGCCCTGATCGAAATGCTGTCTTCTGCACTTGTTGTCGGATACAAAAAGTTCCGCATTCTGTTGATCTCTCCGCCGGCTGAATTATCACCTTTCAGCAGGTTACCATTGAGTACGATTCCACCGCCAAAGCCTGTTCCAAGCGTTACTCCAATAAGATTATGATACCGCTTTGGATTGCCTTGCTGTTCGAGTAAGCGATTTATCTCTGGCAAAAAACCTCCGAGAGCTTCTCCATAGGCAAATAAATCACCATCATTATTGATATAAACCGGACAATGAAAACGCTCTTCCAGCATGGCTTTTAAAGCTACCCCTCCGCGAAAATGCGGCAGATTTTCCAAATCTCCAATGATACCATTTTCATAATCGGCTGGCCCAGGAAAACTAAAACTGATGGCATCCGGAGCGGCTTCAGATAGCTTTTTGACCGCATCAAAACCATCCGAAATTTTGCGTAAGACCTCATCCAAATCCTTGCCTGCTGCAGGGATGGTAAAAGGTTGAATTATTTCTTTTCCATTGCGCACAGCTGAAAATTTAAATCCTGTGCCTCCCGCGTCCAATACAAAAACTGTCTTTGTCTCTCTGATCATAAGGTTGCTTAAATTGTTTGGTAAAAATAGAAAGAATCCTTTATCTAAAATAATTTAGTTTTAATGATTATCTGAAATTTAGGTATTTTTATCCAATATTTTACCGTTTATTCAAATCTCACCGATGCAACAAGTCAATACAAATGAAGCCCCTTTTCCGGCAGGGCACTATTCACAGGGAATTATTCATGAGGGTGTCGTATATATTTCAGGTCAGCTTTCTATTGACCCTACAACGAGATTGCCCATAAAAGGCACAATCGAAGAGCAGCTAATGCAATCCTTGAATAATATGAATGCTGTGTTGATAGCAGCCGGAAGCAGCAAAGAAATGGTTTTGAAATGTACCGTTTTTATATCCGATATTGAGCTTTGGCCAAGGGTAAACACCACATATGCAAAATTTTTCGGCACCCATAAACCTGCCAGATCAGTGATTCCGGTAAGTTTTTTGCATCACGGCTTGCTTGTTGAAGTTGAAGCCATCGCTGCACTGAAAAAGAATTGATTTTGAAAGCGTTTCTTGTCTTTTTTAGAAAAGCGTTTTTTTCATTCCTGACACTTTTGTACTAAACAATGTAGCCGCTGCAACAAGCACTATTCCAGCAATTGTAAATGTGTAAGGTACGCCGATATTTTTCGCTAAAAAACCCAGCATTAAACTTCCAACAGGTGTAAAACCCAGGAAAGACATGCTGTAAAAAGACAAAACGCGACCTCTTTTATCTTCCTCGACAAGCGTTTGAAGCAGTGTGTTTGTGCCGGCAAACTGAACAATCATCCCAAATCCACTGAAGTATAGAATTATCAGTGAAAGCCATGTACTGGAGGATAAACTGAATAAAATCAATCCTGCGGCAAATAAAAATGCTGAAAAACGGATGATATCAGGAATACCTTTCACGCTGTCGCGTGAGGCCAGAAAAAATGCTCCTGTCAATGCCCCGGCGCCAACAGCACCAGTCAAAAAGCCAAGCAGCTGAGAGTTTCCAAGAAGGATGTCTCTGGCAAAAACCGGCAAAAAGGCCTGAAAAGGCAATCCGAAAATGCTTGTCATTGTAACCAAAAGAATCATATATCTGGCCGGTCTGAAGTTGAAAGTATATTTAAAACCTTCTTTGAGATCGCTCAAAACAGAAGCTGTCAACACTTTCTTTCTAAATGGCGGCACTTTCATGGCTAACAAAGCTACAACCATACCCATGAAAGAAATCCCGTTGACGAAAAAGCAAAACGCTTCTCCGTAAAAAGCAATTAGCAATCCACCAATGGTTGGCCCGATAAACCGTGCAGTATTCACCAATGTAGAATTCAATGCAACAGCATTAATCAGCAACTTTTTGTCGCCAATCATCTCTAAAAGAAATGCGTGTCTGAACGGAGTATCGAATGCCATTGCAAAGCCGTTCAGCAATACAATTATCAGCACAAGACTGATACTGATATTGTCATAATAAACAAGAGCCGACAGCACAAATGCCAGAATCATAGGTAGCAACTGCGTCAATATAAGTATCCTGCGACGATTTATCCTGTCGGCAAAAACACCTGCCAAAGGGGTAAGAAACAAGGCGGGAATCTGTCCTGCAAAACCAACCAAACCAAGATAGAAAGCCGAATCAGTCAGTCGGTAAACCAACCATCCCAGCGCAAGGTTTTGAATCCACGTACCCAATAATGACAACATCCCTGCAAAGAAGAACATCCGGAAATTGCGGCTTTCCAAAGCTCTGAACGCAAAACCTACATTTTGAAGATAAGAGCGGATGTCGAGATAGCGATTCATCAGTTTGAATTTGATCTGCAAAGTTCGCTATTAACTTCAAAAACCGTGAAATGTTTATTTATTTCTGAGAAAAGAAAAGATTTATCATGTTTCGTCTTTAGAAAAACCATCTGTAGGAGACATTCAGGTTTCTCCCTGGCATTGGAAATCCTCTGTCTTCAACACGAGAGAGATGATCTCTGTAGTTTTCATTTAAAGCGTTATCTAATCGCAGAATGAGCACATGCCGGCCACCTTTATTGAGTCTGAAACCTGCTGTAAAGCTCAAAAGCATATAGCCATTGGTGGTATCTTCATCGGGAGCTACTCTGTTTTGCTTTGCCACTGCCTGCATTTTTGTTCCCAGCCAACCGAAAGTATAATCATATTCAAGCTCTACACTGAATCTAAAAGGCGGAATTACTGGCAAAAATTCATTTGATCTGCCATTCACTGTGCGCCGTCCGTTTACATAATCCAGTGTGGAAGTGAGCTCAAGTTTTTCGATAAAAGTTGTGTTAAACATAATCTCTCCGCCTAAAAGCATGGCTTCATCACCTTCATACCGAAAAATTGGATAGCCCGATATTGGTTCAATTTCACCTGTTGGCTGAAAGATGATAAAATTCCGGAAAAAGTTTACAAAAGTCGCTAGCTCAATTGTGGTGACATTGCGGTTATAACGGATAAAAAAGTCGCCCCCATTTCCTATTTCATCTTTGAGGTTTGTATTGCCTATTTCATAGGTTCCGGCTCCAAGATGAGGCCCGTTTGCAAACAGTTCTTCTATTGACGGATTCCGGTGTGATCTGGCAAATTGTCCGCCAATTTCAAATCCTGGTAGTGGACGGTGATTCAATCCAATTGAACCTGAATAGTTTACGCTTGTCCGCGATGAATTTATGTCTGTGAAAACAGTGTTGCGTCTGGCTGTTACATTTTGAATATCGAATCGCACCCCAAACTGCAAGCGCATAATATTTGAAAGGGGGATTTCCTGAAAAGTAAAAATACCTGCAGTAAGGCGCTGTTCGCCCGGGGTATAAACATCTGATCCATCTACATCAAGTATTTTCGCCTGCAGGCTTGCTCCAAGTGCACCACGGTCAAAAATTCTTCTTGCTTTGTGCTGAACAGTAAGCGTTGAGTTAAATGCATACTGTCCGTAGGTTAATTCAACTGATTCCTCATCCAGACCTGAAGAAAGAGTCTCAATTTCAACCTCTTGCTGTTCAAATCTGGTCAAATTAAAACGCAATTGAGCTTTATCAAAGAAAGATTTATATTCCTTTCCGAAGCGTCCTTGAAGAGATTGGCGATTTACCCTTATTTCTACACTTTCATCAGGTTTTTCAATTGATTCGGGGATTTCAAATTGCTGGTTAAAAAGCGAAACAGTCAATCCGCCATTGGATTTTTCTTTGTTAAAACCCCAACCCGCAGCAGCATCAAAATTGCGAAGTGAAGTTCCCGGAAGCTCTCCTTCAGGTGTGGTAATATTACCGGCCTGACGAAACGAAAGTCTTGCTGTGGCAGCATGCGCTCCATTTCCATGAGAGATTTTTGCAAAACCTGCACCCATTCTGTTCATCGTAGCGCCTTGCATCGATAAAACCCCGTTGGTGCCATTGGGAGCATCATCCGGAATATCGGAAGTCATTAAATTAATAACCCCACCAAGAGCACTTGAGCCATAAAGCAAACTTGCCGGCCCGCGCACAACCTCAACTCTGTTAGCAACCAATGGATCCATTGAGATGGCATGGTCTGCAGAAGTTTCAGAGATGTCACCCATGCGTTCGCCATTTTCAAGAATCAGAATCCGGTCGCCATCAAGTCCGCGAATGACAGGTCTTGCCGGAGCTGATCCAAAAGAGCGCATCGCCACACCCGGTTGACCATTCAACATTTCTCCGAAACTTACTTCACCTCTTTTCTGTAGCTGCTCACCGAGTAAAACTGCGTCAGGCTGATAGCGAAACCCACTAGCTGTAGGGGAAGCTGTCAGTACAATTTCATCCAGATTGATGCCGGTGGAAATAAGCATTAGATCGAGCTCTAAAGTCTTTTTCTCAACAGCAGTGAATTCTACCTCAACGGGAGAATAACCCATACTTACTGCAATAATTGTATGTGTACCCAATGGCAGGTTGGTAAGGATATAGTGTCCGCTTGCATCTGTTGTTGTTCCGATGCGCGTTCCTTTTATTAAAATATTTACAAAAGGAAGGTGTTCGCCTGACTTGGAATCAACAACATGTCCATATAAATTGGCATCAGTTAGTGGCCGTTGAGGTATTTCAGAAGCCGTAATTGTATAAACCGAGATTAAAAATATGATTTTTATAAGAATGATTTTCGTTTTCATTTTCTTGAATTGGATAGAAATATTGATAAAAATGACACAGGTAAACAAACCCAGCTCGGGTTAATACCAATTTGAAAGACTTTGCATCATGGCAGAAAGTCAATTAGTTTTCCAGCTACGAAATAATGGAAGGTGGCCCTCGTAAGGACAATGAATCAAGAAAAGGAGGTTTGATAAAAATGTTATTCAGTCGCTGAGGCTGAGTTCTTCCGGGTGAAGAAATCAAACCAGCAGCCAGAAGCGCAACAATCAGCAGAAGTAAAATTTGAGAAAATTGTGCGTAGAATAAAAACTCAGATTCGGTATGTTGATGCTTCTGAAATGGTGTTGTGCCCTGAGTTTCGCTATTGAAGGGGTGCGCATGTTTTACGACTGTTCCATCTTTCAATAAATGATAATGCCAGTTAACAGTTTGATTATAAAACATTAACATGAGCACAGGCAGACTGATGAGCAGAAATATTTTACCGAAAGCGCGAAGAAACTTCATAGCATCAAAGTCGAAAGAAGGGCAAAAATAAGGCAAAATGTTAAATTTATATCTGCTTTAACATTTTTAAGGTTTTTTATACCAAACAATCTTCTTCAACTGCAAGTTGATGTATTTGATAAATGACTTCAAGACCATATTTTATTATTTTTGCTAAAAATCGATATAATATGAAACAGCAAAATACATTTAGTGTAAGCGGTCAGATTGTTGATCTTCGCAAAGAAAAAATATTTCCTGGAACAGTTACTGTTTCTGAAGGAAAAATACTTTCTGTCGAGCCTGATGAAAACACAAATTCTCAGTTTATTTTACCCGGACTTATCGATGCCCATGTGCACATTGAAAGTTCGATGCTGATTCCGTCAGAGTTTGCACGCCTTGCTGTTCCGCATGGCACCGTGGCAACAGTTTCTGATCCACATGAAATAGCCAATGTACTTGGCATTGAAGGCATAGAATATATGATTGAAAACGGACGTAAGGTTCCTTTCCACTTCTATTTCGGCGCTTCAAGCTGTGTGCCTGCAACAGGTTTCGAAACCGCAGGTGCCACTCTTGGTGTTGATGCCATGGAAAACTTACTTCGGCGCCCCGAAATTAAATATATGGCCGAAATGATGAACTATCCCGGAGTTATATACAAGGACACAGAAGTAATGGCCAAGCTTGAGGTAGCCAAAAAGTATGGTAAACCGATCGATGGTCACGCACCCGGATTGATGGGAGTAGATGTAAAAAACTATATTGAAGCAGGCATTTCGACCGATCACGAATGTTTTACGATGGAAGAAGCACTCGAAAAAATTCAATATGGAATGAAGATTCAAATCAGAGAAGGCAGTGCTGCCAAAAACTTTGATGCACTTATAGGTCTGATGGAAACACATCCCGGGAAAGTGCTTTTCTGCAGTGACGACAAACATCCCGACGATTTAGTCCGCGGCCACATAAATCTGATGGTTAAACGAGCAATTGCATCAGGTTATCATCCTATGAAAGTGCTTCAAAGTTGTATCCTTAATCCAATCGATCATTATAAACTTGATGTGGGATTGTTGCAAAAAGATGATTCAGCTGATTTTATCGTAATAGATAATCTTGACGACTTCAATGTTTTACAAACCTATATTAAGGGAATTTTAGTGGCTGAAAACGGCAAAACACTTATCAGTTCTGTTTCTGCTGAAATGCCAAACCACTTTGTTACTGACAAAATCGATGCATCTTGCCTGAGCATAAAGGCTTCCGGAAATCAAATCCGAATAATTGAAGCGCTGGAAGGTCAATTGATAACAAATACTATTGTGGATACTCCATTGGTTAAAAACGGTGAAATATGCAGCGACATTGAAAGAGATTATCTCAAAATGGTTGTCATCAACCGTTACGAAAAGACACCGCCTGCCATTGCTTTCATAAAGAATTTCGGACTTAAATCCGGTGCAATTTCATCTACTGTAGCGCACGATAGTCACAATATTATTGCAGTAGGTGTTAGTGATGAAGCCATTGCAAAAGCAGTCAATCTGCTGGTGGAAGTGAAAGGAGGAATTGCCGTTGTTGACAAAAGTGAACATGTGTTGCCGCTGCCCGTTGCGGGGCTCATGACAAATAAAGACGGATATCAGGCTGCTCAGGATTATGAAACCATCGATGCACTTGTCAAGAAATCTGGGTGCACCCTAAACGCGCCTTTTATGACGCTTTCGTTTATGGCATTGCTTGTGATTCCGCAGCTGAAACTTAGTGATAAAGGACTTTTTGATGGAAAAACTTTCTCTTTTACAACACTCGAAGTTGCGTAAAACTTCAAGCAAAAAGGCCTAAAATCATAGTTAAGATTACGCATTTAATTTAGACTATATCTATATTAGCTAAAAAGTTAGTTATTTAGATATGTTACTGTTAATTTATAAACAGTAATGCGTATTTTTGCCAAAACTGATGTTGAAATGGATAACGTAGAACTAAATGCCAAGAAATTAGAACAGCTTGCTTCCAGGCTCAAGGCAATTGCCCATCCTGTGCGAATTGCTATTATAGAAATGCTTTCGAATGATTCGAGACTTAGTGTCACTGAAATATATCAGCTCCTGGATATTGAACAAGCTGCGGCTTCTCATCACTTGAATATCATGAAGAACAAGGGCATCCTTGAATCGAGGCGCGAAGGCAAGAAAATATTTTACTCCCTTCAGAATGAGTCTCTTTCAGAAATTATCCAGTGCGTAAATAAATGCAAAGATTAAACTGAAGCCTACCTCAAAAAATCTTATTGCACTCTGATAGTGCTTTTTGAATTGTCTGTCGGCTTTATTTTTCTAAATCAGAAGACAAATCCCATTCTTCTTCCAAATCCCAGTTAGGTCGGATTTCCAATTCCTTTGTGTAATAATAAACCTTTTCCGGTTGCAAGCCATTTACCAGGTCACCTGTATCCCATCGACCGTTTCCGTTTTTGTCGTGGATTGCTTTAAACTTATATTTACCGGGTTTCATGTGTTCAAATGCCAGCTCTGTACTGCCATTTATAATTCGTTCTTCCAACACATCTTCTTTTGGATTAAGAAGCTGGATAATCATTTGTCCCATTTTTTCAGGATTGATCTTCAAAAAAAGATTGCCATAATCACTCAAAGCAGGCACTTTAAAAGCAAGTGCAATGGTATCGTTTACGTTTCCATTCAAACCAAAGAATATGGAATCGGGTGCAAGCAGACTATAACCTCCATCGAATTCAAAATCAGGCACATTCAAAACATATTTCAAACCGATTGAATCATACTTTAAAAATTCAACCGCATTATATAATGTATCATCCTTGGCAATAAAGCGACTTGAATCGCGCATCTGATAGTGAACCACAGGTTCATTAAAAGTAAAAATCAGTTTTTGTCCAAAATCCAGTCTTCGGCCAGACACTTGCGTATTGTATGCAAGCACACCGGCTTTAACTTCTTCCCTCCGACCCCTTTGTGGTGTAACAGCAGCCCTCGGACTTAAAGCCAAATGCAGCGTATCATTGATAATAGTATCAAATCTGACATTTATCTTCAGGGAGTCCAAAACATTCTCCCGAAAATACCAAAGTAAAGTATCCTGATTTTTGCTGAAGTGTTTTAAAAGTCCAAAAGTATCTGGCAAAGCTTCCAAAGGCTCAATTGCAACTTTTGAAGCCGGATAGCGAAAAGCAAAACGCAACAAACCTTTTCTAACAGCCTCGGCACGCAGCAAACGCTGCGTTGAATCAACTTCATAAAAAAGTGAAATCTGATGTTTTTTATGTTTTGATATAAAGATTGAATCAGCCAGCTTTCCTGAAAGCGCAAAAATTTCTGAATCGGTCAGTGAATCAGCTAAAGTAATTGTATCAGCCAGCGTAAGATCATCAACAGCTTTACTTGAACTGCCAACATACTCAGGAAAAACCAATTCATCAACAAATCCAATCGCTTCTCCGCCTTTATCATATAAAAAATTGCTGTTTTTGTCCTCAAGCGCATACATTCTATAGGGCTCATTGCGTAAATTTCTAAACCTGAAATCACCCTTTTTATCTGCTCTTGCAACATAATAGGGTTTAACGCGGAAAGGCAATGAATCTGCGGGAATAGTATCAATTTCGTCACGATAAAGCAGCACAAATGCACCTTCTGCCAGCTTTCTGTTAAAGGCAAACTGAAGATTTCCGGCCATCGACATTGAATCGAGAATACTTCCGGTTGAAAAAACAAAACTATAAGCTTCCAGAGGATTATTTTCAGTGAGATCGACGATAGCATTTCCGAAAAACACCGTGTAGGTTGTATTTTCCTTCAAATCTTCCTGAAAGCGAACCTGCACACTCTTTCCTTTAATGCGGTATTCCGGATTCGTTTGAAGTGGCGGAGATATCAATGCCTGTTGATTAATTTTGTCCAACTTCACAAATTCGTTGAACTCAATTGAAATAAGCTTTCCATCAAAGTTTACGGAATAGTTTTCGGGTACAGACCTGATAACTCTTGGTGGTGTTGTATCTTTCTCGCCACCAATAGGCATTACCGGATTGGCACACTTACTTAAAAATAATGAAACTACGATCAAACCAAGTGCAAAAAACAAATGGCTCTTCTTATCAATCCGTTTTACCATGTTGCAAAGATGCAAATTTATTTAGCTCGAAGAAGTTTCCATGAAATCAGAATAGCTTCTTCTTTTAGTGTCATTTTTTCTTCAGGCACCACAAGTTATCCTTCTTAACGTCAAAAACAATTCAATCATTGTGTTTTAAAAACCGTTTATTTGTGCTTTATTCAAGAAAATCTTTGTCCTCAAATCTCTCTGTGAACAGAATAAAAAAGCTCTTATTCAGAAAAATTCTCACAAACAGGAAAAATTAACGCAGTGCAAAACGGACCGGAAGTGTGAACTGAACTCTGACGGCTTTGTTGCGTTGCATGCCAGGATTCCATTTTGGCATTCCGCTCACAACCCTTATTGCCTCTTCATCACAACCTCCTCCAATGCCCCGAAGAATTTTCAAGTTTGAAATGCTGCCATCAGGCTCAACAACAAAACCTACATAAACTACGCCCATAATACCAAGTTCACGGGCCAGCATCGGGTATTTTAGATTTTCAGCAAAATAGGCCATCCTGGCAGGCTCTCCTCCTGGAAATGAAGGCTGCTTTTCAACAATAGTGAAAATCTCTTTTTCAAAAATTTCCTCTTCCTGGTAGATTGGTTTTTCTAAAGGGACATACGCGGGGATTGCGGTACGCTGATCAATTTCAACTTGTATATCAATATCAGTGACATCTTCGCTTTCATCCTCAACGATGGTAAGCATCGAAAACTGCTGAGGTTTTAAAACAGGTGCAGGAGGCGTTACAGGTTGTTCAGTATTCAAAATCTCTTCCTCGATGAGATTCAAATCATTGCGATTAAAAGAAACAGTTCTTTCCCGCACTGGCGTCTTAAACTGCAGCAATAGAAAAACTGCCAGCAAGCTTAAAACGATCCCAACCTCAAAATACAGGCTTCTCTTACTTTCAAGATCAGCCTGTGGTGTTTTATAACTGATCATAGCTTTAAGTTTTAAGAGGTTAATACACCTTAATTTAAAGCAAAAAACATGCCGTATAAGCTGTTTTTAATGAGATATATAAGATATTTCTTTTAAAACCCTCAGATATCCAGTCGGTTAAAACTAAACCCTTGAGCAGAAAAGAATCTGAGTGTAGCTTCAAGTGCCGGAAACATATTATTGGAAGCTTTTTCACTATCATGAAAAACAATAATTGACCCGTCAATTGTTTTCGACAAAACATAATCAACGCACTGCTGAGGTGTTGTTTCTGCATCAAAATCATAACTCAAAACTGTCCACATAACAATTTTATATTCCTTTTTCAAAGTTTGAATCTGTGCGGGTGTGATACGTCCGTAAGGTGGTCTGAACCAGATTGAATCTACATAGGTTCGGCATAAATTGACATTTTCATAGTAGTCGGCCAAAGGGGTTTTCCATCCATTAACATGGTTATGACAATGATTACCTGTGAGATGTCCATTATCAAGTATCATTTGATAGGTTTCAGGAAACCTTACAACATTTTCACCAACACAGAAAAAACTGGCTTTGGCATCGTACTTTTTCAACAAATCCAACACTTTTGGTGTAATCACAGGATGTGGACCATCATCAAAGGTTAAATACAATTTTTTGTTCCCTTCAGGCATATTCCAAATGAGTGAAGGGTAAAAAATGCGAAGAAATGATGGAATTGTTACCGATTTCATGATGCAAATTTACGATAGCTTATGTCCTTGTGATGCTTCAAATTGTTAAATTTGCAAAATAATTATTGAACTTGTTTTAAGTTAAGAACAATACTATTTGAATACAAAAAACTTAATGTGATGAAAAGACTGGTTTTGATGCGTCATGGCGAGAGCACATGGAACAAACTGAATGTATTTACCGGCTGGACTGATGTGCAGCTATCTGAAAAAGGAATTGAAGAAGCCCGCAAAGGTGGTCAGGTGCTTAAAGCAAATGGTTTTGACTTTAAAATGGCATACACTTCTTATCTCACCCGTGCTATAAAAACGCTATGGCTAGTTTTGGAAGAGATGGACCTGATGTATATTCCCGAAGTAAAGCACTGGCGGTTGAACGAAAAACATTATGGCGAACTTCAAGGCCTTAACAAAGCTGAAACAGCTGTAAAATATGGTGATGAGCAGGTTCTGCTCTGGCGTCGCAGTTTCGATGTTCCACCTCAGCCAATGACAGAGGAAGATGATCGCAGTCCGCGCAAAGACAAACGTTATAGTGGAGTTGATCCAAAAGACCTTCCATTAACAGAGTCGTTAAAAGATGTAATAGAGCGCATGGTTCCCTACTGGAACAGCGACATCAAACTTTCGCTTGAAAAACATGGCGAAATTCTTGTAGCTGCCCATGGCAACAGTTTACGCGCATTGGTGATGCATCTGAAAAACATGAGTGAAGAAGCTATTCTGGCTTTCAATATCCCAACAGGAATACCTTATGTTTTTGAATTTGATGATGACATGAATCTGTTAAAAGATTATTTCCTGGGTGATCCGGAAGAAATTAAAAAACTCATGGATGCTGTTGCCAATCAAGGCAAATCGAAGTAAAACGATAAATTTAAGGTTAAGGTCAGAAGTTGAGTTGAAAGAATCACTTCTGACTTTATTCTTTTACCTAAATTTGTCAGGCAAAATTGCCAAAAAAACAATGACCAACCATGAACAACCGCTGGGTAATTCCCGATATACATGGATGCAGCAAGACGTTGAAAAGTCTGATTGAAACTCATATCAAGCCGTCCCGCTTTGATGAGTTATTTTTTCTGGGCGACTACATCGATCGTGGTCCGGATAGCAAAGGTGTAATCGATTACATTATGGAGCTGCAGAAAAAAGAATATTCAATTCGGTTGCTCCTTGGCAATCATGAAGATTATTGCATAAAGGCCTGGGACGAGGACAAGAAAAAGAAAAAGTATTTTGGACTGTCATTCAAAACCAAAGTTCAATCAATCTGGGAGCTGCATGGGGGAAAAGAAACACTGGAAAGTTTTGGAGTTCGATTCGCTTCAGAAATACCAGAAATATACATTGAATGGATGCGCGAACAAAGGCTATATATTGAACTGGAAAACTATATTTTGGTTCATGCCGGTTTGAACTTTACTATTGACGATCCTCTTACCGATCGTTTTGCCATGCTTTGGACCAAGGATTTCAAGGTAATCCCATCAAAAATACGCAACAAAAAAGTCATTCATGGACACACTCCCGTTGATCTGGAGTTTCTGGATCACGTGATAAAAAATAAAACCTATAACTTTATTGACCTTGACAATGGAGTTTATATGCTTAACCGGGCAGGCTATGGAAACCTTGTAGCATTTGAAATCAATTCGGGAAGATATTTAGTTCAACCTAACCTTGATTACTAAAAATCATTGATTTACAATCTTTCCTATGAAAAAAGCCTTGAGAGATTTATCTTTCAAGGCAACACCAAGCATGCACTGGAAACAAAGCAGGATCTTGAAGATTATCTCGCTACCCTTTAAGAGCAATACATCAGAATCATTAATGAAGATAAACGTATTCCTTAATAGCTGAAGATCGTTTTTGTTAGATTTACGTACCCTGTCGAGTATTTTTTTAATAGACTTAAATTACATTTATACCCGAAAAGGCACAAATATTAAAATATTTATACCCTAAACTTAATCCTGAAAAAGGAACCTGACATCAATACTATTATCTTTGCTATCGGATGGTTTCGATTGGCCATCAGTTTTAATTTTCTCGATAAAATTATGCCCTATGAAAAGGAAAACCTTTGTTATCATTAGCCTGGTTATTGTTATTCTTTTGGCCATTTTCCTATGGTGGCGGTACTATTTCGTTTTTGGTGAAGGTGTTAAAGCGGGAAGTCTTAATTTCTTTGTAAGAAAAGGCTATGTATTCAAAACCTGGGAAGGCCGGCTGATACAGGAAGGATTTAAGACCGAGACCCTCGGTGCCATGCAGAGCAACGAATTTGAGTTCAGTGTTATCAACGACAGTGTGGCATTAATACTCGAACGTAGCGGAGGCCAGTTGGTGGAATTGCGTTACAAGGAATATCTTCATCCGTTGCCTTGGCGGGGGATGAGTACTTATGTTGTAACTGAAATTCTGAACGTAAGCAAAGAAAAGCACAATACACCCGGCAAACTGCCCTATTTAGATCCAAAATAAAGCTTCTGATAAAACTAAAACATCTATTCAGCAACTATTACACTACCTCAGGCTCGAGGTTGGCTTGTTGAAAAGGAAAAAAATTACCGAAAACATTTCAATATTCATCAGATGTGTCGGCATTTTTGAAGGAAATTAGCTGCTGAATCAGGAAATCTAACTGGAAAGGAAAACCACTACATTATCTATGGAGGTAGTACCCTGGATAAAGTGTAAAAAAATACTGAATGAAAAACTGAATGATTTTTCGGTTGAAGATGCGAAGCTTACCGTGCATCAAGGACTTTCGTTTAAGAAAACAGCAACCTCAAAACCCCTTATCCTCAACCTCATCTCAAAAAAAAAGGCACTTCTCGCCCAGAAGTGTCTCCTTACATCCGGATTGAAAAAAGAGTTTGATCAGCGCAAGGATAACCTTGAAAAAATTACAGAAAAAATGTTTCAGGCAATGTTTTAACTGTTGTCAAAACCATTTATTCTCCAAAAAAAAAATACTAAAATCTTTTGGCTAAAAAGAAAATGCAGGATAAGTGCAGATATTAATAAAGGTATAAAATTCGTCCCCTCATTCGTCCTGTTAAAGAAAAAGACCTTGGTAATTCGTTAATTACCAAGGCCTTTACAATCAATCAGTACCCGAGGCCGGACTCGAACCGGCACGGCCGCAATGGCCAAAGGATTTTAAGTCCTTCGTGTCTACCAATTCCACCACTCGGGCAAATGGCTTACAAAAAATCCCGATTACTTTCGGGACTTTTTGTACTTTGGAGCGGAAAACGAGACTCGAACTCGCGACCCCGACCTTGGCAAGGTCGTGCTCTACCAACTGAGCTATTTCCGCAGGTCAGTTTTGAGGTTGCAAATGTACACAAGTTTTGAATTATCAAACAAGTTTTTTCAAAAAAAATTCAGTTTAAATTGCACCTTCAACGCAGCGCCACTACTTTCTTCCAAGCAATTTTCTGATTTCGTGAAGCTTGAGTAAAGCTTCAACTGGTGTAAGTGTATCAATATTTGTGTTGAGGATATCATCTTTTATCTGCAAAAGCAGTGGATCATCAAGCTGAATGAAGCTTAGCTGAAAGCCATCCTTGTCCCTTTTTCCACCTCCGGCCTGTTTAAACGATTCATCGGAGTGAGTTTTTTCCAACATCACAAGCAGTTTATTTGCTCTGTCGATCACTTTTCGAGGCATTCCAGCCATTGTTGCCACGTGAATCCCAAAACTATGGGCACTTCCGCCCTTTTTTAACTTCCTTAAAAAAACAACCTTGTTGCCAGACTCCTTCACTGAAACATGAAAGTTACTTATCCGCGGAAAAGATGCTGACATTTCGTTCAGCTCATGATAGTGGGTTGCAAACATCACTTTGGATCTGTATGCCGGATGATCATGAAGATATTCTGTAATGGCCCATGCGATACTTATACCGTCGTAGGTACTTGTGCCTCTTCCGATTTCATCGAGCAAAATCAAGCTTCGGGAAGATATGTTATTGAGTATGCTTGCCGTTTCATTCATCTCGACCATGAAAGTTGATTCACCGGAAGAAATGTTATCGCTTGCTCCCACCCTTGTAAAAACTTTATCAACAATTCCAAGATTAGCAGCTTTGGCTGGAACGAAACTGCCCATTTGAGCCATGAGTACAATCAATGCTGTTTGTCTGAGCAAAGCAGATTTTCCAGACATATTTGGTCCGGTAATCATTAATATCTGCTGGCGATCGTTATCCAGAAACACATCATTTGCAATATACGATTCTCCGGGAGGAAGCTGCTGTTCAATAACCGGGTGTCTTCCATCTTTAATATCGATGACAAAAGAGTCGTTTAGCGAAGGTCTGACGTAGCGGTTTTTCATTGCTACACCGGCAAATGAAGCCAGGCAATCAATGCGGGCAAGCAGGGACGCATTTAGTTGAACTGGTCCTACAAAAGCAATGACGTCAGTAACAAGTTCAGCAAAGAGCCTGATTTCAATGTCAAGAATTTTCTCCTCAGCACCCAGTATTTTTTGTTCATATTCTTTAAGCTCTTCGGTGATATACCGCTCTGAGCCGGTCAAAGTCTGCTTTCGCATCCATTCCGATGGAACTTTGTTTTTGTGCACATTTGTCACTTCGAGATAATACCCAAAAACATTGTTAAAGCCAACCTTCAGGCTGCTGATACCTGTTTTTTCCATTTCTCTTTTCTGCAAACCCATGAGATAGTCTTTTCCTGAGCGAGAAAGCTGACGAAGTTCATCCAGTTCGTCTGAAACACCATTTGCAATCATTCCGCCTTTAGCGGCCACTGCCGGCGGATCGGAATTAATTACTTTTTGAATCTGTACTTTCACCGAATGGCAAGGATTCAGCTGTTCGGCAATTGTTTTTAACCCTTGATCATGGGAAGCCTCACAAAGCAATTTTATTGTTTCCACCTGCCCTAATGCACGCGATACCTGAAGCATTTCACGTGGATTAACTTTTCCAAGAGCTACCTTTGAAATCAACCTTTCAAGATCTCCGGTCAGGCGCATGCTATCCTGCAGTTTGTGAAGCAACTCATGATTGGCAGAGAGGCTTTCGACAACGCTATGTCGTTCTTCAATTTGCTTTTTGTTTTTCAATGGAAGTGCAATCCATCGCTTCAGCAACCGGCCTCCCATTGGTGATACGGTATGATCAAGAATGTCAACCAGTGTTTTTGCATCAGGATGCAGAGAAGAAATCAGTTCTAGGTTTCGGATAGTAAACTTATCCAGCCATACATACTGCCCTTCATCGATGCGGGCAAGACCAGTTATATGTTCGATGTGTTCATGGTGCGTCTCCAGGAGATAGTGCAATGCTGCACCGGCTGCAATAACACCAAGTTTAAAATCTTCTACCCCAAAACCCTTCAGCGAGGTGGTTTTAAAATGTGTACATAGTTTTTGATAGGTGAAGTCCCATGCAAAAACCCAATCATCGAAAACGTTCAGGTAAAAGCGATCCCCAAAAGTTTCAAGAAATAGTTTACGCTTGTTGCGTTGAAGGATTATTTCACTTGGCCTGAAACTCTGCAATAATTTGTCAATATACTCAAGGCTGCCTTCGGCTATATAAAATTCACCAGTAGAAATATCGAGAAAAGAAACCCCTGAAGAACCATCCTGAAGATGAAGTGCCGCAAGAAAATTATTCTCTTTCTGGCTCAACACATTATCATTGTATGAAACGCCCGGTGTAACCAGTTCCGTAACACCTCTTTTAACAATCTTTTTTGTCAGTTTCGGATCTTCGAGCTGATCGCAAATTGCTACCCTGTAGCCAGCTTTCACCAATTTCGGAAGATAATTGTCAATGGAATGATGCGGAAAACCGGCCAATTCGATGTAGGCTGCAGCTCCATTTGCTCTTCTGGTAAGAACGATACCAAGTATTTCAGCAGTTTTTATTGCATCCGAACCAAATGTTTCGTAGAAATCGCCTACTCTGAAAAGCAGTAAAGCATCAGGATATTTTGCCTTGATACTGTTGTATTGCTTCATTAACGGGGTTTCGACAATTTCATTTGCTGCCGCCATAATTTTATATTTTTCTCAATTGAAGGGCAAATATACACAGACCTATCGAAACAAATGGACTATGTGGTATGCGCTGTTTTTTTATTTTTGCCAAAAATTCAGCATGCGTAAACTTTCCATGGACGAACTCAACCGATTAAATCAGGATGAATTCAGTCAGATTTCAAAACTTCCCGTCATAATTGTACTTGACAATATTCGTTCATTAAACAATATTGGTTCATTTTTCAGAACAGCTGATGCTTTTAGGGTAAAGAATATTTTTCTTTGCGGAATAACCGCAACGCCACCTCATCGCGAGATACACAAGACTGCATTGGGTGCAACAGAAACAGTGGAGTGGAAATACTTTGAAAAAGTTGCAGATGCAATTTCCCTGCTGCGCAGTATTGGATATCAGATTCTATGCATTGAACAAACAGATGAAAGTCTGCCATTATGGGATTATAAACCTTTAGAAAAAACCGCCTTTATTTTCGGAAACGAAGTGGATGGTGTATCCGAAGATGCCCTTTCTAACTGCGATGCATCCATTGAAATTCCGCAGGAAGGAACAAAACACTCTCTAAATGTAGCAGTATGCGGAGGCATTATTTTGTGGCATTTTTTTAGATTTATTAATAAAGGCTGATTTGGAAGTGGATAAAATCAGGATGTTTTAGGTGTCCTTTTACATTAAAAAGAGGTATATCAGCAAATATAACAGGCTTCAAAATTATGCCAGGCTATTGACTAAAAAAGCATCCATTATTCTAAATAGCTTATAAAGAGCATTTTAAAATTAAATAAAAGAATTTTTTCTAAACAAAATCTCACATTTTAAATCTTTAGCCTTCAGGATAAAAAGTGCAATTTTCGAATTAAGTAATTTTAAGAATGATTGTATTTGCAAAACACTTTAATTTTTAATACTTTTGCATCAATTATGTCTGGCTATTAAAAAATGTTTGACTAAACAAAACTGAAAAAGAGATAAATAGTAATAAATTTTACCTAATCAAATCGTTATGAAAAAAAACCATCTACTCTTAGCGTTTACCATGATCATGATGCTGGCTGTTATCCCGCTAAATTTCTATGGACAAGCGGATGATGCCAAAGCAAAAACAGAAAAAAAAGCTTCCAGTTTCGACCGACACTGGTTTATGTTGGGCGATGTGGGTCTGAGTATGTTCCATGGAGACCTCAATCAATATGGCTTTGCACCTGATCCAAAGCATTTCAATTTCAACGGAAACGTTGGTATTGGATACCAATTCACTTCTGTTTTTGGCGCTTTTGGTAAAATAGGCGGTGGAAAATTAGGCGGTGAAAAAGATGCAATTGCAAACGGCATGCTTAGAAATGCCAAAATTGAAGAAAGTAGTTTTCTGGATGGAAACCTCAATTTGTCATTCAATCTTGTCAATTTATTTTTGGGCTACAACTCTGACAGGTTCTTTACTTTTGCCCCACATATTGGTTTTGGACAAGTAAACTGGAAAGCTAAATCCGTTGATTTATTAAATGACAGCCCTTTGCATGAAATTGGCTATGGAACCAACACTACCGAACAAGGTTGGATGGGTGACAGAGCTAGTGCATGGACTTTTCCAATTGGTGCTGACTTCAATTTCAGATTGAGTGAAAAAACTGATCTTTTTGCTAATTACACTTTCAACTTTACTGACACTGATAATCTGGATGCATTTGTTGACAATGGAACTACTCCAAGGTACTGGCCAGAAGGAACTGTCAAAGAAGATATGTACTCTCATTTCAACGTAGGTTTGAGATATAGATTCATCAGCTCGAGCGTAAAGAGTATGGCAGATAATTTCGGAAATGTTACTCTTGAGGTTATTCCAGACCCACTTGAAGAAAGAGGAGATTCAGTTTTAGTTACCATTAAAGGAACTTTCCCTCCAAAGTATTTCAAGAAAAATGCTGCTATGAATTTTACACCTGTTCTTACCTATGATGGTGGTTCAACAACTTTGAAACCTATCAATTTTAAAGGTGAATCTGTAACAGGAGATGGAGTTTTGGTCAATTATGCCAATGGTGGAACTTTCACCTATACTGACAAAATCCCATATCAGCCTAACATGAATGTAAGCGAACTTGTTGTAGCTCCTTTGGTTTATCCAACAAAATCATTGGTAAATACAACACGTGAAAGCGTTCAGCAAAATGAAAAATATTTTACTGCTGACCAGCGCAAACTTGCTGACGGAGTTATCTACACTTCAAAACGGATTGACGATAATGTTAAGACCTCGGTTGCTGCTCACGGTTATGAAAAAGTAACAATTGTTCCTCAAAATGCAGCTATTTACTATCAGGTAAACCTGCATGCTTTGAACATGAACCTTCCATTGAACAAGAAAGCTGAAAACATTGAACTTCTCAAAAATGTGACCAAGAACATTAAAGAGGGATGGGAAATAAAAGATATTACCATTGCTGGTTGGGCATCACCTGAAGGTGAAGAAACTTTCAATAATGGTCTTTCTGAAAGAAGAGCTGAAACAGCTAAAAAGTATATGGATGGTGAATTAGCCAAGATGCTGAAAGATAAAAAAATCACCACTCATTTTACAAAAGTCGCCGACGTGAAATACGAAAGCAGTGCCAATGGACCTGACTGGAATGGTTTTATGAACGCCGTTGAAGCTTCTTCTATTAAAGACAAAAATGCCATCTTAAATGTTGTACGTTCTGCAAATGTTGCTCAAAGAGAACAGGAAATCAGAAATATGATTTTGATTTATCCAGAACTTGAAAAAGATATTCTGCCCGCGCTCAGACGCGCAATGATTACTGTAAATTCATTTGAACCAAAGAGAACAGATGAAGAGATTGCAACACTTTCTACAACAGACCCAGCAAAACTTCAGCTCAATGAACTGCTGTATTCTGCAACACTCACTGAAGATTTGAGAACAAGAAAGATGATCTATGCAAGTGCGATGGAATTGCACCCAGCCTGTCCAAGAGCCGTTGCCAATGCAGCAGAAGTTGAAATCCAACTTGACAACCTTGCAGAAGCAAAGCGTCTGCTTGAAAAAGCTGTTACAATGACAGATAAATCACCTGTTATCTTTAACAACCTTGCTGTTGTTAACGTTATGGAGCGCGATTTCAAAGCAGCTGAGATTAATCTTAATAAAGCAAAACAACTTGGTGGTGATGTTGATTACAACATGGGTGTCCTAAGTATTTACAAAGGTGATTACAATAAAGCTATCAGCCTCATGCAAGCTTCAAAATGTGATTACAACCTTGGTCTTGCTCAAATGCTCAACAAAGATTATGCAGCTGCCAAAGCTACTTTGGATTGCGCACCTGAAACAGCTAAATCAGCTTATCTGAAAGCTGTTGTAGCGGCACGCAGCAACGACAGCGCTGGCTTATACAGCAATCTGATGAAAGCTATTCAGAAAGACGAAAGTTACAAAAACACTGCAAAGTGGGATCGTGAATTCATGAAATTCTTTGGCGAAGCTGATTTCCAGGCTATCGTTAAATAACAGATTCTTGTTATAAAAAGAAGGCTGGTCTAAACGATCAGCCTTTTTTTATGTGTTTATTTTTAAAAAGTTATCCGGTGAACTCCCAATGGATATTCTTCACTGATAATGTTGATTACCTTTTGGTAATCAGCATCGTTATTTACAAAGTCCAGATTATTTGTATCAAGCAAGAGTATCCGCATATCGTGCTGCTGACGAATATATTCGAAATAGCCTGATTGTATGCGTTCCAGATATTCATCTTTGATTTGCTGCTCATATGACCTTCCACGCCTTCTTATATTCACTTGAAGCTTATCTACTTCCAAAAACAGATACACCAAAAGGTCAGGTTTAGGAATACTGGTACTTATAAAGTTGAAAAACCGCGTAAACAGAGCCAGTTCATCCATTGGAAGTGTCTTCCTTGCAAAGATGATTGACTTCATAATATAGTAATCCGAAATGGTAAAAGACCTGAATAGATCCTGGTTTCCAAGCTGGTCTTTTAGTTGTTGAAAGCGCGAGGCCATAAAAGACATTTCTAAAGGAAAAGCATATTTTTCCTGATCTTCATAAAACTTGGGTAAAAAAGCATTGTCTTCAAACTGCTCAAGGATGAGCTTTGCGTTAAAATCTTCAGAAATACGTTCAGCAAGAGAAGTTTTTCCCGCTCCTATTGTGCCTTCTATTGCGATGAAATTGTAGGGTATCATTGCAGCAAAGATAAGTAGGAAATTTAGATTGAAAAAGACTTTGCAAACAACTTTACAGGAGAAGAATCATCCAAAGTCTGAAGAAGTTCAGAATGTGACTTTTGGAGAACCGGATGAATGAAATCAGGCAATAATTCACAAAGAGGCACAAGGGTAAATCTTCTTAAATGCAGTCTGGGATGAGGAATTGAGAGCACATCTGTTTGTACTACCATGCTGGCATAGTATAAAATATCGAGGTCTATATTTCTTGAAATGTAGGCACTGCTGTTTTTGCGTTTACGACCCAGGCTAATCTCGATTTCGAGAAGTTTATGAAGCAACTCAGTTGGTGTCAACGAAGTTTTGATAATTATCACCTGATTTAAGAAATCGTTTTCTCCCTGGAAACCCCATGGTTCAGTTTCATAAATGCTTGATTGAATTGAAACTGTGCCGCAGTGTTTGACAATTTCAGCAATTGCTGATTGCAAAACCCCCTCTCTGTCGCCCATATTAGAGCCTAATAAGATGCAGACATCTGTTTCTTTCATGGGCACAAAATTAGCGTTTCCTGAATTAAGAATACAATCTGCCAAAGGGAAAAAATTGTGGATTAATCAAATGAAGCATCAAACTCAAGAAGCTACTGCCTAATCGAAAAGTATGGATGTTCTGTTTCTTTGAATATGTGCACCGGCATAAATTGTTGCAAGGAGCTTGTCGATTTTTTTTCCATAATGAGGATCAACAGCCCATCGTCCGGTAAGATCATGAATGTTTTGAGCACTGCCTCTTTTAACTACACCAAACCGGGCATCAACAAGCTCAGTTTTTAATGAATCATGTGAGGCGTAAGCTTTCAAATGTTGAATATGGGCTCTGATACCTTCTTCAACAGTTGAAAAAGTCAAACCCGGAACCCCACCACCAATAGCTCCAAGTCCGCAAAAATTATTCTGGTGTCTGCTCACATCTCCACCAAATTTCAGATAGCCTGTTTCGAGACACATCTGTATAAAAGCGATGTCATGGTTTACACCTTCGATAGCTGACTCCTTTATATATAGCGTAACAATTTGCTCAACTTCTTCCAGACTTAGACGCTGGTTATTCAGCCAAAGGAAGCTTACCAAACGGTTTTTTGGAAGCAGACCCTTTGTCATAATATCTTTAGAATGTTCAAAACTTCTTGGGTTTGGAAAATGATTATGATAATCGGTAGAAATAACTGGCAATGATTCCGGAAGCGGGAGGTTGGAACCAACAGAGAGAGGTACTCCATGACTAACAAGTTTCAATTCATCACCCGACGGACTTACTGCACTTCCGGCACCTAAATTAAAAGCCGCTACAGAAAGCGCTATTATCAGAACGACTCGACTTATACGGGTCAATAAGTTATTATTGTTTTTATGGTTCATCAACTTATGAGAATATTTTGTAAATTTCGCTCGTTTAACTTCTGAAAAAATAAATTGAAATAAAATTTATTCACATTTTTTTGTTAATATCGCAATTCAAAAACTGTACGCATCTGAACATGTATTGTACCCAAACGGCCAAAAACAGAAAAACAAAAAAAGCATAGAATTATTTGTAAAATATTATATTTCTGATACATAGAATACTTTGCATGATTTATGTTATTATTATTGTACAAGATCTTCACACATAAAAATTAAACCCTTTTCACATGAAACAATTCTTCAAATTTATGTTTGCCTCCTTTGCAGGCACACTGCTCACGCTTTTCGTGTTGCTGTTTATCATGATTGGTATGTTTTCGGCCCTGATTTCAATGGCCGAGAAAGAACAAGTAAAACTGAAACTAAATACTGTTTTGGTTGCAAGTTTTGATACGCCTGTAGTTGACAGAACAACAAAAAATCCTTTCGAAAACTTCGATTTTATGAGTTTCAAGTCAAACAACCCAATTGGGTTGAATGATGTTTTGAAAAATATCGAAAAGGCAGCAGCAGACCCAAATATTGCCGGTATTTATCTTGATCTCACAGAACTCAGTACTGGCATGGCCAATATGGAAGAGATCAGGGAAAAACTGGTTGCATTCAAGGAATCCGGAAAATTTATCATTTCCTATTCTGAAGGATACAGTCAGGCCTCTTATTACCTTGCATCCGTATCAGATGAGATCTACCTCAATCCCGACGGCATGATTATGTTTAAGGGACTTTATACACAAATTGCTTTCCTCAAAAACATGTTGGAAAAAATTGAAGTTGAACCACAAATCATACGAGGGCCAGACAACAAATTTAAAAGTGCTGTTGAACCTTTGATGTACGATAAGATGAGCGAAGCCAATCGTGAACAGATGGAACAACTTTTAAATTCGGCCTGGGGAAGGTTTCTTGTTGCTATAAGTGAAAGCCGTGGCATAAGCATTGAGCAGCTGAATCAGATTGCTGACGAACTCGCCTTAAGCAATGCAGATAAAGCGCTGGAATTAAAATTTGTTGACGGATTGGCATATAAAGATGAGATTCTGGCTAAACTCCGTGAAAAGACCGGCCTTGAAAGCGATGCTAAAATAGAATCCGTTTCAATGGGAAAATATACAAATGCCGTTATCGATAAACCATCGAGAAGCCGTGACAAAATTGCTGTTATTTATGCAGTTGGAGAAATTTCCAGCGGCAACGGAAGCGAAACCTCCATTGGCTCAGAAGCTTTATCAAAAACAATTCGCAAAGCAAGAGAGGACGAAAAAATCAAAGCCATTGTTTTCAGGGTAAACTCTCCAGGTGGCAGCGCATTAGCCTCTGAAGTAATCAGGCGTGAAGTTGAATTGGCAAAAAACGCCAAGCCATTTATCGTATCTATGGGCAATGTGGCTGCTTCGGGCGGATATTGGATTTCGACCAATGCTGACTATATTTTTGCAGACCCCACAACCATTACAGGTTCTATTGGTGTTTTTGGTGTAATTCCAAACATGAAAGGCCTTTTCAACAATAAATTCGGTATCACTTTCGATAAAGTTATGACCAATAAGAATGCAGATTTTATTGATGTGATGGAACCCATCAGCCCGTTCCAGTATGCTGTTATTCAAAAGGAAGTCGTTCGCATTTACGACGATTTCACATCATTGGTAGCAGAAACAAGGGGATTGCGTCAAAGTTATGTTGACAGCATTGGCCAGGGTCGTGTCTGGACTGGTGTTGATGCCCTTGAAATCGGTCTTGTGGATGAACTAGGCGGACTTGAAAAAGCCATTGCTTTTGCTGCTGAAAAGGCTGGTCTTAGTGATTATAAAGTATCTGAACTTCCGGAACAAAAAGACCCTTTTAAACAATTAATTGAAGAAATGGGTGGACAAGCACGAACCAAAGCGCTTCTGAAAACTGAATTAGGCGAATACTATGACTATATTGAATATATGCATCAGGTGAGCCAAATGAAAGGCATTCAGGCTCGCTTACCTTTTTACATGAAAATAAACTAATTGATATAATATCAATTTTTTATCAAACAAAAAAGGCGGGAAATCCCGCCTTTTTTGTTTGATATTTCTGTCTAAAACCCTTTCAACCCTTTCAACAACGAATCAGCAAGTGCTTCATCAGAAAGCCCTCTTTCATATCCTGGCAACACATCCACCCAATTGCCATAAACAGCATTGGGTAAAACGATCCAGCGTTTTCCAAAATCATTTCTTCTCCCTATTGTCTGCTGCATCCGGTCCTCCATATCGTAGGTTTCAAAAATTTCTGAGAAATCACCCAGATTATCTCCAACAAGAACTGCAATTTCGAAGCGTTCTCTCACGAAATTCCTTCGTATTTCTTTTTCCGGCTGATCGGTACGCATAAGCAAATGCGCATCATCGGCAAACGGAAATCCCTTCTTGCGCAGGTTTCTCAAAGTTGCCTCCCTGTATTCTTCTTTGCGGTTTGTAACATAGAATACTTCAGCGCCGGCAATTTCTGCTTCCAGCAAAAATTCCAAAGAACCTGGCACTGTTTCAGCCGCCGCCAAATCTATCCATTCGTTCCAACGGACAGGATAACCAAAGCCGCCTGCGATGCCTGCAGCTTGATAAGGACTATTGTCAAGTACTGTTTCATCAATGTCGACAACAACCGCCAAAGGTTTGTTATGACCAGCTTTCAGCTCATTCTGCAATTGAATTGAAGCAAGATTGAAAGCCTGAAAGCAAAGTGCCTGGTATTCAGCTGCACGTTGCTGATAGAGGGTCGCATACATAGTTGGATGCATTCCTCTGCTGTGATGATGGTGGTCATGATCATGGTCATGGCGGTGTGTACAGGCAAATTCTCCTGAAAGAAGAAATACTGCAGCCAGCAGTGTTAAGATCGGTTTTCTCATTGTATCGTTTTTTATTTGATTGATTGCGAAAATAAAAAAAGCCGGTCAATTGGCCGGCTTTTTCCTTAACAATATTTGTTTATTTCGTGAAATCCATTGCTTCGAGGCGTTTATACTGGTCAAAGCGCCATTTTGCATTCTCCTGAGCAATTTTTCCAAGTTCAGCTGCTTCAATCGGGAAAGTTTTCTTCAGAGATGAGAAACGCACTTCACTATTGATAAAGGGTTGGAATTTGTTCCAGTCAGGCTCTTTAGAATCAAGCTGGAAAGGATTCTTTCCTTCTTCTTCAAGGGCAGGATTGTAGCGATACAATTGCCAGTAGCCAGATTCAACGGCCAGTTTGCCTTCTTCATTTGCTTTACCCATGCCAGCTTTAAGTCCGTGATTGATACATGGTGAATAAGCGATAATGATTGAAGGGCCAGGGAAAGCTTCAGCTTCTTTCAAGGCTTTGAAGAACTGTCCCTGACTTGCACCCATTGAAACCTGTGCAACATAAATGTAGCCGTAAGTCATCAACATAGCTCCAAGGTCTTTTTTCTTCACTTTCTTTCCTGAAGTAGCAAATTTTGCAACTGCACCAACAGGGGTAGATTTTGACGCCTGACCACCGGTGTTTGAATAAACTTCGGTATCCATTACAAGTACATTCACGTCTTCGCCTGAGGCCAGAACGTGGTCAAGACCACCGAAACCGATATCATAAGCCCAACCGTCACCACCAAAAATCCAAACTGACTTTTTGATGAAATAATGTTTGAGTGCCATAAGTTCTTTTGCAAGCGGATCAGTTTGTCCGGTAAGAACAGAAATCAGTTTTTCTGAAGCAACCTCTGAAGCATTTGCATCGTGCATTGTTTCAATCCATGCTTCAAAAGTTGCCTTACGTTCTGGAGTAATTTCAGCTTTTAATGCATCCTGCATGCGCAGTTTGATGCGGTCGCGTAGTTTGTTAACCGCAGTAGCCATCCCAAAACCATACTCTGCATTATCTTCGAAGAGTGAATTGGCCCAGGCCGGACCTTTTCCTTCAGCATTGACAGTATAAGGTGTGCTCGGAGCTGATCCACCATAAATGGATGAACAGCCTGTGGCATTGGCTACAATCATTCTGTCGCCATAAAGCTGTGTAATTGTTTTGATGTAAGGTGTTTCACCGCAGCCGGCACATGCGCCTGAAAACTCAAACAATGGCTGAGCAAACTGACTGTTTTTTACCGACTGATGTTTATCTACTATGGTATCTTTATAGGTAACTTTATTGGCAAAATAATCCCATCGGCCTATTTCAGCATCCTGTGTACCCAGCGGCACCATAACGAGTGCTTTCTCCTTGGAAGGACAAACATCTGCGCAGTTATCACAGCCAGTACAATCGAGTGGACTGACCTGAATACGGTATTTAAGCGGAGCAAATTTACCTTTTGTTTCGAGAAGATCTGTGCCTTCTGGGGCGTTCATTTCTTCGGCTTCATTTACTAAAAACGGACGAATTGCAGCGTGAGGACAAACATAAGCACACTGATTACACTGAATACAGTTATCAGCAATCCATTCAGGAACATTCACGGCAATACCGCGCTTTTCAAAGGCAGTTGTGCCAGCAGGGAAAGTTCCGTCTTCGCGGTTAAGGAAAGCGCTTACAGGCAAATCGTCGCCTTTCATGCTGTTGATTGGCATCACCACATCACGCACGAAGTCAGGCATTCCAGGGATTACAGCGGCTTTTTCTTTTTCAAGTTTTGCCCATTCTGCAGGAACTTCAATTTTCGTTAGTTCGCCTCCACGGTCAACAGCGGCATTGTTCATTTTTACAATAAACTCACCCTTGTTTCCATAGCTTTTCAAGATGAATGATTTCATCTTTTCAACTGATTGTTCGTAAGGAATGATTTCGGCTACTTTAAAGAAAGCTGACTGCATAATGGTGTTTGTGCGGCCACCAAGTCCAATTTCCTCAGCAATTTTTGTAGCATTGATGATATAAAAATTAATATCATTTTCGGCAAGATACTTTTTGATGCTGTTGGGCAGTCTGTCTTTGGTTTCTTCTTCGTCCCAGATACTGTTCAAAAGGAATGTTCCACCTTTTCTGAGGCCTTTCAGCATATCGTATTTACCCAGATAGGCAGGTACGTGACAAGCAACAAAGTGCGGTGTTCCAACGAGATAGGTTGAGCGAATCGGTGAATCGCCAAAACGAAGGTGAGAAGTTGTTACACCACCTGATTTTTTTGAGTCGTATGCAAAATAGGCCTGTGCAAACTTATCGGTGGTTTCTCCAATTATTTTGATTGAGTTTTTGTTGGCTCCAACAGTACCATCGGCACCTATACCATAGAATTTCGCTTCATAGGTTCCTTTTGGCGTAATACTGATTTCAGGCAGCAATGGCAATGAAAGAAACTTCACATCATCAACAATACCGACGGTGAAACCTGTTTTAGGCTCATTCATTTTCAGATTGTTATAAACTGAAACAATCATTGCAGGTGTTGTGTCTTTAGAGCTCAAGCCATAACGACCTCCAACAATAAGTGGGGCATTCGGACGTCCGTAGAAAATTTCCTTTACATCAAGCAAAAGTGGTTCTCCGTTGGCTCCTGGCTCTTTTGTGCGGTCAAGAACAGCAATACGTTTTACCGATTCTGGAATTACATTCAGGAAATATTTTGGAGAGAATGGTCTGTAAAGATGCACAGCAACCAAACCAACTTTTTCGCCATTGGCATTCAGATAGTCGATTGTTTCGCGGATAGTTTCAGTGACTGAGCCCATTGCAATGATGATATTTTCTGCATCGGCAGCACCATAATATACAAATGGGTGGTATTCCCGACCGGTCATCTCAGTGATTTTCTGCATATATTCTTCTACGAGGTCCGGAATTGGATCGTAAAAACTGTTTGCAGCTTCACGTGACTGGAAATAAATATCAGGGTTTTGCGCTGTACCACGTGTTACAGGATTCTCAGGATTGAGTGCATTGTTACGGAATTGCTGTAAAGCTTCCATGTCAAGCAGTGGTTTAAGGTCTTCGATTTCGAAATACTCTGCTTTCTGGATTTCGTGAGAAGTACGGAAACCATCAAAGAAATGAAGGAATGGAATTCTTGATTTGATTGCAGCCAAATGGGCAATCGCGCCGATATCCATAATTTCCTGAACACTTCCGGTAGCCAACAATGCAAAGCCGGTTTGACGGGCGCTCATAACGTCGCTGTGGTCGCCAAAAATAGACAGTGCCTGTGCTGCCAGGCTGCGTGCGCTAACATGGAAAACGGCTGGCAATAATTCACCGGCGATTTTATACATATTAGGTATCATGAGCAATAAGCCCTGAGAAGCCGTAAAGGTTGAAGTGAGCGCACCTGCCTGAAGTGAACCATGAACAGCACCTGCTGCTCCGCCTTCAGACTGCATTTCAGCTACGTGAACAGTTTCGCCAAAGATATTCTTTCTGCCATAAGCAGCCCATTCGTCAACGTATTCGGCCATTGTTGATGATGGCGTGATAGGATAAATAGCTGCTACTTCACTGAACATGTAAGCTACATGCGCAGCCGCATAGTTGCCGTCGCATGTAATGAAATTCTTTTTCTTTTTCATATATGTTTTATTATTAAGCTTTTACTTTCTGTTATTATGCATTCAAAACAGGTGCAAAATTACTGAAATAATGAAATATTTAGCCTCAATTCATTGTTTCGATTCTATTAACACCCTAATTTATAATGATTATAGATTACATCATGTTTTAGCATGCTTGTCAAAAATAACTACATTTACCGTCCGAAATATGCATGTAAAACAGATAGTAATTTTAAAACACATAACACTATGAACCTCAGCACAAAATACCTGGGTTTAACACTGAAAAACCCTTTGATTGTGGGTGCATCCAATCTGGTAACCGACATCGAAATGTTGAAGAAATTGGAAGATGCCGGCGCTTCCGCAATCGTTTACAAATCACTTTTTGAGGAACAGATTCAACTGGAAAACCTTGAAATGCATCAGCAAATGACTGATTATAATGAGCGTAACGCTGAAATGATCAGTCTTTTTAATGAAGATTTGTATGAATCAGGTCCTGAAGAATTTCTCATGAAATTTTCAGAAGCCAAAAAAGCCCTTAGTATTCCTTTGATTGGAAGTCTGAACTGTGTTTATGACGAAACATGGTACACTTATGCAAAAAAACTGGAAGAAGCCGGCGCCGATGCGCTTGAGGTTAACTTCTACGCCGTGCCAATCGATTTTGACGTTGATGGCCGTGGCATTTTGAACGAAGAGCTTGATGTAATTGAAGGAATCAAAAAACATGTTTCGATCCCTGTAAGCGTTAAGTTGAGTCCATTTTACACCAATCCGCTCTACACAATCTCTGAAATGGATAAAAGAGGTGCGGACGGATTTGTTTTGTTCAACAGAATGTTTCAGCCTGATATCAATATTGAAAGCGAAAAACATCATTTCCCCTACAACCTGAGCCATGAGCAGGACAACCGTCTGGCTTTGCGTTTTGCAGGCTTGCTTCATGGCAATGTTGATGCCAGCATTTGCGCAAGCATGGGTATTTTCACTGGTGCCGATGTAATCAAAATGCTTTTGGCCGGAGCCGATGTGGTGCAGGTTGTAAGCACGATCTACAAACATGGTCCGAAACAGCTTACAAAAATTCTGGAAGAAGTTCAGGCTTGGATGGAAACCAAAGGATACACAAGCCTTGAAGATTTCAAAGGCAGTCTTTCAAACAAAAATACCAAAGACCCTTTCACCTATCGCAGAGCACAATACGTGGATATCCTGATGAAATCTGATGATATTTTCAAGAACTACCCTATGCGCTGATAAGTGCTAAAAAATAAATTTCAAGGAGACTGACTCAAAAATGGGTCAGTCTTTTTTTTAAAGGATGCTTGGATTTAATGGATGGGAGGCAGAGGCAAATGATGTACAATTGAAACAAAAATCCATTGATTGAATCATTCATTAACTGATTTTTCTTAAAAGAAAGTGTATGAAATCAGAAAATGCACAATGAACCAATACAACCCAAACATCCACCATCGCAGGCCCATCCGTCTGAAAGGTTACGATTATTCGCGTGTCGGGTTGTATTTTATTACGATTTGATGTCAGGAAAAGGTCTGTTTGTTTGGGTATATCAAGTATAGAAAGCATTTTTTGATTTATTCAGGCAAAATAAACATCGGTTTGGGGTGAAATGAAATTAAATTGTACAGAAATGTGCAAATAAACATATTACGTTCTACTTATTTATACTATTTTTGTTGAAATAAAACATGATATGAGCGGATTAAACCTTATTCCTACAGAGAAAATCATAGAGCGACTCCGGTACGAAAACCCGTGGTGGGTAAGCAGGCAAATGCCTGAGACATACAGCGCCATGTCGAAGCGTTTGTATTTCGATTTATTTTACCCCTTTGTAGTGGAAAAAGATGTGCGCAGGGCTTTAGTATTGATGGGGCCAAGGCGCGTAGGAAAAACGGTAATGTTGTTTCACAGCATACAGCAATTAATAGAAGAATCGGTAAACCCGCAACAAATATTCTTTGTCGGTATTGACAACCCCATATATATTCATTTGAGCCTGGAAGATATTTTAAGTCTGTGCAAAAAATCGCTTAACCTCACCAACCTCAATGGTTGCTATGTGTTTTTTGATGAAGTTCAATATTTAAAGGATTGGGAACGGCACCTGAAAGTGTTGGTAGATTCGTATCCCGACACCAAATTCGTGGTTTCGGGTTCGTCTGCCGCTGCTTTAAAATGGCACAGCACCGAGAGCGGTGCAGGCCGCTTTACCGATTTTATGTTGCCACCGTTAACCTTTCAGGAGTACATTCATTTAAAAAAACTAAACCATCTTATTTATAACGGCTATATAGATTATGGCGACAAGTCGGTTCCGTATTGCCTTACGCACGATGTAAGAGTGCTAAACAAGGAATTTGTAAACTATTTGAATTTTGGAGGCTATCCTGAAGTTGTGTTGTCCGAAAAAATCCAAAGCGATATGGGCCGCTATGTGAAAAACGATATCGTTGACAAGGTCCTGCTCAGAGATTTACCCAGTTTATATGGTATCAAGGACGTTCAGGAATTAAACCGGTTTTTCACCTACATTGCCTACAATACCGGCAATGAATTTTCGTACGAAAGAATGGCCAAAGATAGCGGTATACAAAAAGACACACTGAAAAAATACCTGGAATACCTGGAAGCTGCTTTTTTAATAAAAGTTCTTAACAAGATAGATATGAATGCCAGGCGGTTAAAGAGGGTGACAAGCTTTAAGGTGTATTTAACCAATCCATCATTGCGTACAGCTTTGTTTTCGCCCATTACGGAAACTGACAGTGAAATGGGCAATATGGTTGAAACCGCAGTGCTTTCACAATGGATGCACCGTGAAAAATTAGATTTGACCTATGCCCGCTGGAAAGAAGGTAGAAATGAAGGCGAAGTGGATCTGGTACTGGTTGATAGCAAAAAATACAAACCGGTGTGGAGTGTAGAGATAAAATGGAGCAACCGTTTTTTTGAAAAGCCACAGGAATTGAAGAGTTTAATCAGTTTCTGTAAAGCCAATGGTTTTCAAAATGCTTTGGTAACATCAATTGATCAAACAGGAGTTAAAGAAACAGATGGCTTGCAATTTTCATTTGTGCCTGCATCAGTTTATTCATACAATATTGGCGAAATAACATTGAAAATGAAGAGTACCAATTGATTTTGAAATAAAGCATTGAATGAAATTCACCTGATAAAATCAGAAACCTGATAAACATTGAAGTCCTGTTAAAACAAAAACTATAAATTCATGTTTATGCGTAGTATTTGCAAACAATCAGATTACAACCCAATGAGAACTATTTTAATATTAATGTTTCTTTTTACGTTGAGCCTAAGTGGGTTTGCTCAGTTTAAGTATGAAAAAGAATCACGCGTAAACAAAAGAGACGTGCCTGCTTTTGCAAGAAACTTTGTTGATTCATTAAACTTCAGTTCAAAAGTGAAATGGTACAAAGAAATTGGTTTCAGCACTGTTTCATTCGAGGCAAAAACCAGGCACAAGGGCAAAAGATACAGCGTCGAATTCTCTGAGGCCGGTTCATTTGAAGACATTGAAATTGAAATAAAACCGAACGAAATACCTTCAGAGGTTTATAATGAAATTTCTAACTATTTATCTCACAAACATATAAATTATTCAATCGAAAAAATTCAGATTCAATACACTGGCGATGCAAACAGGATTTTGGATTATTTTAACAACATTGGGTCAGGCAGCGGTTTGGTAACAAACTATGAAATAGTGGTTGCAGGCAAAATGGATGGCACCTTTAAAATGATTGAATATTTATTTTCTAAAGACGGTTCATTGCTTCAAATGACACCTATAACTTCTGACAGGACAGATAATATTGAATACTGATATGAAGCGACATCTTCTTACACTGATCGTTTTACTCCTGCTTCATTTCAATAACTTTGCTCAAAGCACTTTTGAATTGGGCTTTCTTCCCACTTTGAACGTTAATAAAAAGTTGCCAAAAGACTGGTCATTGAATTTTAAAACTGAATCCAGACAATCCTTAATAAAAGATGATTTCAATTATGATTATCTGTTGACCGATATTTCCCTTGCTGCTTCCAAAAAAATCGGAATCAATACTTCAGTTGCAATGGGATATTTGATGAGAATTGATGACGAGGGTATCAGAAACCGAACAATTCAGCAAATAACTTTTGTCAAAAGACATACGGGGTTCAGGCTATCTCACAGATTTTTGGCAGATCAAACCTTTGAAAAAGATGACGAAACTGAATTCAGATTCCGCTATAGAATATCATCTGAAATTCCTCTGCAAGGTAAATCACTTGATCCAAAAGAGTTTTTCCTGAAATTAAACAATGAATACTTAAATTCTATTCAGGACAAAAACTATGATTTGGAAATCAGAGGAGGTGCTTTTCTGGGCTATGTGCTATCTCCCAAAAATTTAATTGAATTCGGACTCGACAACAGACTGGATTCATTTATTGAAGGAAATCCCAGAAATCGCTTATGGTTCGGACTGAATTTTTACATGTCGTTTTGAAAAAACGCTTTCAGTAAACAACATTTCTTTTGATCAGAATGATGCTTTTGACGGCAATCAGCATAGTCCGCGAAACAATTCTGATTCTATCAAAAGCTATTCATTGAAATGATTTGTCGAAATCAGAAGGGGTTCTTTATCTTGACAAATATATTGAGCATGAACAGAACATTCCAAGTAACTGAAAATGCCAAAATTCACACGGATTCTGCATAACCTCTCACATTTACGGCGCCTAAAAGCAGTAAATGAAAATCTGATAGCCCTTACCAATTTTATCGCTTTTGCAAAACATCACCTTATTATCAGCAGAACTGCACTTTTGTTAATTGCTGACTTTATGCTATTTAACCTTCCAAAGTATGCCAAACACTGTTAAGCATAAAAAGCATTAATATAATAGTTTGATAATAGTTTATTAATTTCTGAATAAAATACTAAGAATAATTTCGCCTGTAATTTTTAACTAAAAAATCATGACTATTCTAAGAATTTACTTTTCAATTTTTCTAGTAGCCTTATCAATAGGTATACAGGCGCAACAATCCGGCATTATTAAAGGCAGGATTTTAGATTCTGATAACCTTTCAATGCCTGGTGCAGCAGTGGCTTTGGAATCACTCAGCAAAGGTGCAATCAGCGATAATTACGGTTACTATACCATTACCGGAATTCCTGAAGGCGCATATGAACTCAAGGTTTCTTACATCGGTTTTAATCCGGAGAAAAAACAAATTTCAGTCGAATCCGGCAGGACAACTGTTGCAGATTTCAATTTGAAAGCTGGCATTGACTTATCTGAAGTTGTTGTAAGCGGACAGCTGCAAGGCCAGTCAAAAGCCTTGAACACGCAGATGAACAAGGGGAACATCACGAACATTATTTCATCTGATCAGGTAGGACGCTTTCCCGATGCCAATATCGGCGATGCTTTGAAAAGGATTCCAGGCATCAATGTGCAGTACGATCAAGGCGAAGCACGTTTTGGAAACATCAGAGGAACAGCGCCTCAGTATAATTCTGTGATGGTAAACGGCGAACGCATTCCTTCGGCTGAGGCTGAAGATCGTACAGTTCAGCTTGACCTTGTACCTGCCGATATGATTCAGTCCATTGAAGTGAATAAAGCCGTTACACCCGACATGGATGCTGATGCCATAGGTGGTGCTGTAAACCTCGTTACCCGTTCGGCACCATATGATCGTCGTGTGAGTTTAACGCTCGGTTCGGGTTATAATATTCTTGCCTCAAAGCCCATATATAATGGTGCCTTTGTTTTGGGAGACCGTTTCCTGAACAAAAAGCTAGGTGTTATTGCCAGTGTTTCCTATCACAATCACCAGCTGGGAAGTGACAATTTTGAATCGGAATGGGATTATATGGATGAAAACAATAAAGATGGTTCAGCCTTTACTGAAGAGATTCAAGTCAGACAGTACTATTTACAGCGTATTCGTCAAAGCTATTCATTGAGCCTTGATTATAAACTCGATGCGAACCATACATTGTTTGCAAATGGTATTTACAACATCGCAAAGACTGGGAAAACCGTTACCGCAGTATATATACCGATATAGAATTCGATGAAGATGCAAATGTTTGGGAAGGAGAATTAAGAAAGGAAACCAAAGGTGGAAATAAAGACACAAAGAACGCTCGCCTCGAAGACCAACGCATGATGAATTTCACCTTGGGAGGCGACCATCAGTTTGGTAAAATAAAGGCAGATTGGACAGCCTCCTATAGCAAAGCCTCAGAGGAAAGGCCAAACGAAAGATATATCTCTTACAGACAAAAAGGTGTTGCCATCATTCCCGATTTCTCAGATAAAAGTCTCCCACGTGTTACTGCACAAGATCCAGCACAAAATGAATTAAATGCAGACTATAGTTTGCGTGAGATTACCGAAGAGTTTCAGTTAACGGAAGATATTGACAAAAACTTTAAAGTGAATTTCACCATCCCCTTGCTTGAAAATGAATACAAAAACAGCATAAAATTTGGTGTGCGCTACAAAGGAAAAGAGAAAATGCGCGATAACAGACTTTTCGAATACAGTCCTGTGGATGAAGACGCATTCAATGCTACTACCCTGAGTAATCTGGAAGATTTTACAAAAGACAACTTTTTGGTGGGCGACTATGCAACAGGTAAACAGATAACACCAGAATACCTTGGTGAACTTGATCTGACCAATCCTGCTTTGTTTGAAGAAGAGCGAATTGCTGAAGCGGAAGCCGGAAATTTTAATGCGACAGAAAATATTGTTGGCGGTTATGTTATGCTGAACCAAAACTTTGGTTCTAAGTTGTTGGTGATTGCCGGTGTAAGGTTTGAAAACACTTCGCAGAAATATCAAGGCAATCAGTATGATGCTGATGAGGAAGAAAACACACTCACTGACAAAGTTTCTGATTCCTATCTAAATATTCTTCCGGGATTGCACCTTAAATATGACTTTAACAAAACCACCATTTTAAGGGCTGCATGGACCAACACCATGGCTCGACCTAACTATTTCTCTCTTGTTCCTTACAGGGAAATATCAAGAGAAGACAACGAAATTGCCATCGGTAACCCAGATTTAATTCCTACAACTTCGATGAACTTCGACCTTATGTTCGAAAAATACTTCAGAACCATTGGAATCATATCGGGGGGAATTTTCTATAAAGACATCAAGGATTTCATTGTAACTGAAACCCGTGAAGAATACTTGTTTGAAGGCACAACCTGGGATACTTACAGTCAGCCAATTAACGGTGGAAATGCTGAAATATTCGGTTTTGAATTTGCAGCCCAGCGTCAGCTTGACTTCCTTCCCGGTTTCTGGAAAGGATTTGGTGTGTATACCAACTATACCTTTACAACTAGCAGTATCACCGATTTCCGGGTCGAAGGCCGCGAAGACGAAGATATTTCACTGCCAGGAACAGCAAAACATACACTTAATGCTTCCTTGTCTTACGATAACAAACAATTTTCTTTCAGAACTTCAGTTAATTACTCATCAGCTTTTGTGGATGAATTTGGTGAAGAAGCATTTTACGACAGGTATTATAACAAGGCAATCCATTTAGATGTAAATGCCAACTATGCTATTACTCCAAAATTCAGGGTGTATGCTGAGGCGAATAATTTGTTGAACACACCATTGTATTATTATCAAGGTATAAGTTCACGGTTAATGCAAGCTGAATATTACAACGTGCGTTTGCAGTTTGGTGTAAAGATTGATTTATAATGCATTAAGAAAAAAAGACCATGTTCAAAAAGATCGGATACATTATTACGGCGTCATTCATGCTTTTCGGAGCTTGTCAGAATAGGCCCATAAAAGATAATCAGGAACAACCCAGACAATCTCAATCAGTGCTGCCTGAAGTATCGATTATTCAAGAGACCTATACAACACAGCGCGATGAAAGCAATAATGTGGACAGTCCGGCTTTGTGGCATGGTGATGATGGACTGGATTGGTTGCTGGCAACTGCAAAAGAAGGGAATTTAGTTATTGTATACAATGCTGCAACAGGAGAAGAAATAACCCGTTTTGGCAAGTTGGGCAGCGGCATGGGCGAACTAAGCAGACCTAATGGCATTGCTGTGATTGATGACTATGCTGTAATTGTAGAAAGGGACAACCACAGAATACAGATTTTCAGCTTACCCGACCTTACTTCACTAGGTGTTTTTGGATCATCGGAACTTCGCTTTCCATACGGTCTCACTATAGACAAGCATGAAGGTAAATACCATCTTTACGTTACAGATAATTACGAAAGCGCGGAAGGAGAAACTCCACCGGCCGATAGTCTGGGGCAAAGGGTTCATAAGTTCGAATTCATTGTTGAAAACAATCAGGTTGCTGCCAATCATATCAAAGCTTTCGGTGAAACTTCAGGTGAAGGTGTTCTTTATAAAGTAGAATCCATTCTCAGTGACAGAAGCCATAACAGATTACTTATTGCTGATGAACACGAAGAGCATCGCAATGTCAAGATTTATAACCTTGATGGTAATTTCACAGGACAAATCATTTCACACAAATACTTCTTCTACGAACCTGAAGGTATTGTGGTATGGGAATGTAAAACCGACAGCTCAGGTTATTACCTAATGGTAGATCAGGGTAAGATAAACAATACTTTTCAAGTGTTCGACCGTAAAACACTGGAATATATTGGCGGTTTCGCAGGCGAAATTACCCGCAATACCGATGGCATAGCCATAACCCAAAAAGCCTTTGGCGATTTTAATTATGGAGCTTTTTATCCGGTTCACAACGATGGTAACTTAACAGCAATAGCGTGGGAAGATATTGCAAAAACCCTTGATTTAAAGTACGATTGTAAGTAAAATAAATAAGTTAAAACTGACACGAATGCTTAACGGGAAATACTGTTCAGCATTCGTGTTTTCTAAGTTTAAAAAAATGAAAAGATTGTTCAGTGCATATTTTCTGCTTATCTTGCTTTATGCCTGTGGTAATTCGGGCAGGGTTGAAAATACGGTGAACAATGCGACCAACTTCCTTGATGATATTGCTCCATTTACATCCGATTCTCTGGTGAATATGGTCATTGAAATCCCTGCAGGCACCAACCAAAAATGGGAAGTAAACAAGGAAACGGGACAAATAGAATGGGAGCAGGTTAGTCCCGATTCGCTCAGGGTGATCAATTACCTGCCCTATCCGGCAAATTATGGCTTCGTACCACAAACTTTGCTGCCCGAAACAGCTGGTGGCGATGGCGACCCTGTAGATGTATTTGTACTCGGAACGCGTATCGAACGAGGAACTGTTGTTCCATGCAGAATAATCGGGTTCATCGAAATGACCGATAACGGAGAATACGATAGCAAGGTTATTGCCCTGCCGGTTCAAACCCATTGGAAAAATATCAATTCATTGCAAGAATTGAATCAGAACTATCCCGGGGTTATGGATATATTGCAAATCTGGTTGTCATATTATAAAGGAGCCGATAGGGTGCGTAATCTATCTGTATATGATGAAAAACACGCCCGACAAGTAATAAATGAAGCCAATAGTGCATTCATTAAAAGCAAAATCGAATAATAAAAAAATCTATGAATCAATATTTTAAACTTGCAATTATCTTGCTGGCAATCCTTTTGACAGGATGTAATTACAATCCGAACAAAGGCAATGCCAGTAACACTGTAGAAGTGAATCATGCCGAGTCATCAGAATTCCTGATTAGCGGATTGCATGACGAAAACGACTCTATAATGTTGCGTATCGCGATTCTGGGAGATGCTGAACCTAAACCTTTGGCTGAATTCCCAAATATGGCAGCAGCTGTCAATCAGATCAATGAACTTGGGAAATTGCAATCTATCGATTTTGTTATAGGTGTTGGCGACATCGCACACAAAGGAACAGAGATCCAATACGAAGCAGCAACACCTATCCTTCAAAATCTGGAAGCACCTTTCTATCCCATTATGGGCAACGAAGAGCATGGAAGTACAGTGGAACGTTACCTGCACTATGCCCAAAAGTGGAACAGCAAAATTGTAAGCCCGAGCTATGTGATCATGCACGAAAAGCTGGCATTTGTATTTGCATCGCCTGATCAGGGACGTGATTTTGAAGATAGCGGAGCTAATTGGATACTTGAACAGATAACGCGCCTGGCACCCAAACCGGTTGTGTTGATCGTACATGGCGCCCAACAAGGGGTATATCCTGAAAATGCCGAGAAAGGGATCAGCAATGAACTATTCATTCAAAAGGTGATTTCACAGACCAACCTTGCAGTTGTAATTTCCGGAGACCTTCATATGGACATGGATCGGGTGAATCATTCAAAGCAAATTGAAAATGTTCACTATCTCCATATTCCTGCCCTGGAACGCACCAAAATTCCAGATGAAACGAATCATACACCAATGTTTCGGGTAATGACTATTGCCAAAGATGGAAAAGTTTCTTTTGATACCTATGCGGTTGGAAACCTTGTACCTCAAGAGAAACTTACCTACTCTTTTAATCTTTCTCTGCCGGAATAGAAATTGATTAAAAGGAAAGTGCCGGAAAAATCAGGAAAATAACCCCTAATTCAAACCTTCTGTTTTGTCTGAAATCAAAAAGGCTGAGGCCTTCAGATTTTTTGTCTTGCTGATAAATAAGGAGAAAGCATATTTGCTTCCCAGTTGAATGCTGTTATAATGCCTGTAAAGAGGAACTGAAAATGCCATGTGAGCATTCCAACCACGGTCGAATGAGTAGTTTATCTGTGGCACCACGCTGAGGATTGTACCGCCTGAAGCTTCTACAAGCTGTTCATTTTCACGCTTTGATTGCGCCCTGAACTCTCCCTGAAACTGAAGAATGGCAGAGAGCCCTGACCCAAGTTTGTATGCCCCGCCAACAAACAAATTATAAACAGTCCCGTATTTATAATCAAAGTTTTTCGATTGAATCCGCTTCGAATACTCGATATTTACACCGCTGATGGATGTGAGTTTCCTGTTGAAAAGACCTTTTGCCAAAACCAGGCCACCGTGGTAACGAAAACTACCGGAAGAAGGTTGAAGCTGAACCGGGAATCTGACATTATCAACAGTAAGATCAAAAAGTCCGACCGGCAACTTGATTCCGGCAGTAGCACTTAAATGCAAACTTTTTGATGGCTGCCGCAACAAATCTACTCTGCCAATAAGGTTCATATCGGCCAATCCCCTTGCAACTTTATCATCAAAATCAGGATTCAGATAAGTTTCAAACTTTGACATAAAATAACCCAACTCGACTTTGAAGCTCAGATGCTCCAAAAATCCATATTCAATCCCTAACTCTGTGTAATGAAAGCCTGACTGATCCACATAGCTGATGTCGATTGGCCGGTCAACATCGTAATAGGTGTCGGAAGCGCTTAAACGGTAGAGCGCAGAAACCTTTAATTCATTTTTTCCGCTGCGCTGCACTTCGGGAGCAATGCTTAAGGGATTTCCGGCGGCACAGCATTGCGCTGAGACTTTCATGGATGCCATAAGCAAACAAACCGCAACTGCGAAAAAAAATAGCTGATAGTTTTTCATTTACCTTCAAAATAATGGCGCACCCTGATCTGTATGGTATCTTCAACATGACCACTGTCGTTAAAAACCCGACAAGTGATGATATTCATACCAATGCAACAATTTCCGGCGGCATATTTTACACTTGTTCCACTGCCCTTGATGTCACCATGATTGGCCTCCCAGTAGTATTGGAGATTTTCACCCTCAGCTACAACAGTGATGGAGGTCGTATCCCATGCTCTAATGTTTCTGAAACTCGCTTCGAGGCTGATAATTCTGATTTCGTCCGAAACCGGGCCTATGTCTTCAGACTTTTCTTTGCAGGCAAAAACAAGTATACCAATGAAAATGAGCACTATCGGATATTTGATCAGGTTTCTCATTGTCCGGTGTTTTGCTTCTTCATTCTTGCCCTGTCGCGAGGCTTCAGCTGGCACATACAGCTACCTGTAAGTCGTTCAGCTAAATCGATGATCATCGGAAAACCATCCCTTTCCCAATCAAGCATGCCCCCTGCAAGTGATACAAGATTGTTGAAGCCCAGCTTCGTGAGCTTTTGCATCACTTCCTTGCTGCGGATACCAACAGCATCGGCCAACACAACAATTTCATTATTTGGGATGGCATCCTTTTTCTCGTCAATTTCGGTGTAGGGAATTTGCAAGAGCCTTGGCACATCAGGAATTTTTCCCGCACCCTCATAATCGGGACGCAAATCAAGCAGCAAAAGCCCTTCCATTAAAAAGGGAAAGGCTTTTGAAGGTGTCACAAACATCATTTTCTGGCTTTCAAAGCATTGATTAAGAAATTCTGTCTGCATATAATATTCTGTTTAAAAAAGTCCGCCGTAAATTAATCCGCTGATGGTAGCCATAACGATGACCAAAGCGACATAAACCATTGTTTTCTGCGTTCCTATGACTCCGCGGATAACAAGGATGTTGGGCAGAGACAGAGATGGCCCTGCCAAAAGCAGCGCCAATGCCGGTCCTTTGCCCATACCTGCAGCAATCAATCCTTGCAGAATCGGCACTTCGGTGAGGGTGGCAAAATACATAAATGCACCAACCACAGAGGCAAATAAGTTGGAAAAAACAGAGTTTCCTCCTACCAAAGCGGCAATCCATTCGTTGGGGATGATGCCGGGAATGGCAGTATCGTCATGTGTTGAACCAAGCAGAAAACCTGCAATCACAACACCAATGGCAAGCATGGGGATAATTTGTTTGGTAAAATCCCAGGTCGAGCGCGTCCATTCCGGATTGTCTTCATCCGTTTTGTCAAACAGCGTGATGATGCTCAAGCCAGCGATACCCACAACCATAGGAATAAGTGGTGAAGTTGTCAGCAGGCCTGAAAGTGCAGTTGCGAGGGCTGCAAGTGCTACATGCCACCATTTGATCTTCAGGATAAAAATCAGTGAATACACCAGAAATAATCCAAAAAATCCTGTGATCCACCATTTGTTGGACCATATCCAGAACCATGCTCCTGTGGTTTCGTCAGCTGTAGGTTTGCCCCAGTTGGCAAAAACAAGAATCAATACAAGTGTAAAAAAATGAAAGGAAGTCTTCCACATGGGGCGCTTTTCGGGTATTTCCGGAAAATTCATTTGTTGTTCGCGCTTGGCTTTTTCTTCCTTTCGGTAAATGAGCGACATGGCAGAGCCGATTACAACGGCAAATAAAACCGCACCGATCACTCTTGCCACACCCATCTCAAAACCAAGGATGCGCGCCGTTAAAATGATTGCAAGAATATTGATCGCAGGGCCTGAATACAAAAATGCAATGGCTGGCCCCAAACCTGCACCTCTTTTGTGAATACTCGAAAACAGCGGTAAAATGGTGCAGCTGCAAACAGCCAGAATTGTACCCGAAACGGATGCGACTGTGTATGCAACCCATTTCTTCGCTTTTGCCCCGAAATATTTCATTACTGCACCCTGACTCACAAACACGCTAATGACACCGGCAATAAAAAATGCCGGCAACAGGCAAAGAATGACATGCTCACGGGCATACCAACGCGATAAGTCAAGTGTAGCATCAACTGCTGTCAGAAAGCGTTCATTTTCAAGTGGCAGAAAAAAAGCAAACAGGAATATTGCTACGATCCAGCCTAATATTTTGAGTTCTTTGTTAATTTCCATAATAATTTATCCTATAAAGAAAATCGAAATGTAATAGATTCCTACAATGATGAAAACAACAGCAACAATCCTTCTGAACCACACTTCAAAAGTCTTGAGTTTTTTGTAGAAACTTCCTACTTCCGACACAGTATAGGCAAGCATCCAGGCAAGTACAATGACAGGCAAACCTGTTGCAATGGCAAAAACCAGCGGCAGGTACAAACCCTCCGGACTGGCAACAGTAATGGGGATCAACATACCAAAATACAATAGCCCGCTGTAGGGACAAAACGCGAGGGCAAAGACCATTCCTAACAACAGAACCTTCCAAAAGCCGCGCTTTTGATCCTGCTCCATTTTTTCACCCAGTTTACCCAAACCAGGAAAATTGATTCTGATCAGGTCGAGCATAAAAATCCCGATGATCAGCAAAAGCGGCCCAAGCAGTCTTTCGCCCCATTGCTGAAAAAATCCGGCAACAGAAAATGTGCTGGCACCAAAATAGAGTATCAGACCAAGGACTGTGTATGATATAGCCCTTCCAATGGTGTAGATGATGCCATTCATAAAAACCTTACGTTTATTCTCCATGTCTTTGCTGATAAAAGCAATGGCCGTGATATTTGTTGCCAGCGGACATGGGCTGACGGCCGTCATCAATCCGAGGATAAGCGCGGTAACAAAAGGCAAAGAGGTAGCATCAAGGATGTTTTGTAAAAAATCCATATGATATAATTTTGAGCCTGATGTTCAATCAGACTTAGGTTAACAACTTCTATTTCAGGAGAAGGCTGATCTGCTCAGAGAGTTCAGCCCTGAATTCGGCTGGCTTCGTTCTCGCTTTGGCAAATCCTGGTTTTGTCATGTCAACAGTAGGTTTAGTATCTCCCTTTTTTACCAAAAATAAACTTGAACCCCATACCTTGTATTGATCAACAAAAGCGGCATTTTCCTTCAGGTCAATATTGACAATATGTAATTTGATCTCACCACTTTTCAACTGCCCGGCATAGCTTTCGTTGATTGTTGCAATGGCTTCTTTTTCAATGGCTTTGCAACCTGCGCAACGGTTGGTAGTGTGGGTGTAATAAACATCCAGCTTTGTTTCCTTGCTTTCGCTTTGGGCAGAAAGCTGCTGATTTCCCATCAAAAGCACAAACAGTAAAGTACTCAAAATAACAGTTAGTTTTTTCATACTACATTTTTATTTAAGGTTAAAATTTGGTTCAGGACAACATTGATTTCAGTTCATCAACAGAAGGAAGTCTGCCACTCATCACTACCTTTCCATCCACAACAAGACCGGGTGTGCGCATTATGCCATATTGCATAATATCCATGATGTCTTCAACCTTCGTGATTTCTGCATCGATATTCATTTCGGCCACTATATTCCGGACACTCTGTTCAAGGGTTTTACATTTAGGGCAACCCGTACCCAGGATTTTGATTGACTTTGACATTATCAGTATTATTAAGGTTTAAATTGATCTTTCTCAAATAAATGACAGAAGTACTGACGGGCAATTTCCCAGTTTTCACGATTCAGGCAGTACTTTATTTTTGGGGGATTTAACTCTCCCTGAATCAAACCAGCAGCTTTCAATTCCTTTAAATGCTGCGAAAGGGTTGATCTCGCTATCGGGAGTTCCTCAGCAATGTCACCGCTGTAGCAGCAGCTTTGGTTGGATAACAATTCAAGAATCATTACACGGGCAGGATGACCCATCGCTTTGGCAATTCGTGCCAGATTGATTTGGTTTTCGGTATAGGTTAGTGTTACAGTCATGTATTTCGTATTTCGTAATATTACGAAACAAAAGTATATACATTATTAATCCCGATATATTTTCTTCATTACTTTTTTAGCGAATCAAAGAAATTTAGAATGCTTCTAAATAAAATTTACCCTTCATATCAGGTTGTAATTTTTGTTTTCTTAATCTTCATTATGGAAATAAAGAACAGGCACTAAAAATGGATTCAACAATGACATTGAAGCTTTGGGACAGCTTTTCCGAATTGCATCAAGCTGTAGAATCCTTGAAAGAGACTATGTCCATTCAAGCCTTTATGGTAAGGTCGAAAAACTTAGCACACAGGCCGATTTTAGTTGTTTTGAAAAATAGTTGACTCCCAGATTGATTATCAACGGAAAGATAAAACTGGAGAGTAAGCTCCTTGCAAAAAAAACTGATGAATTAGAAGCAACAAAGCGCTAGCCTTTCTGGCTGATCATACTTAACATTTCCATATCGAGAATTTCAACATAATCGTTGTTGATATCGATGAGGCCATCGGCTTTGAATTTGGTAAATATTCTGGCTATACTTTCTACCGACATACCTGAAAGTTCGGCAAAATCCTTGCGACTGAGCTGCAGGGGGAATTTTGGAGACTTGTAGATACGATTGGCTAAACAAATGATAACATCGGCAAGCCGGCCATAGGTTTGTTTTTTTGTCAAACAAAAAAACCTTCCACTTGTAATAATCTTTTGCTCTGCAAGCACGCTGAGCATTTTGGAAGCAAATTTGGAATTGGATAGCACAGTCTGCTTTATGGCACTCATTTCGACGAGGCTGACACGGCTGTCGACATATGCCTGAACTGAATGATGGAAAATAGTAGAACCTTCATATAGGTTTGCAAGCCCTATAATATTTACTGGAGCAAAAATCTGCAATATCAGGTTATCGTTGTTGCCTTCAAGAAAACTTTTCACAAGCCCTTCCTCAAGGATCATAACATGCGAAGCAAATGTGCCTTGCTTGCAAATCATCTCTCCTTTTTGATAATAAACATCCAATGTCTTTGAATTCAAAAGTTTGAGTTCCTCCTCGGTAAGAAGGTTCATGCATTCGAGTGTATTGCTGCCAATCGAACAGCTGTTGCGCAGTACATCAGGATGTTTTTTCATGTAAACGTCTAATTTGATTTTTCCCTTTTGCAAAAATAACAAATTAAACAAGTAAATACTTGATACAGATCAAATAATTAACTGTGCATGATGCTATGCAAACTTGATTAGGTTGTTATCCGAATCTTAATTAAATGTTAATATTCGCTATAGTTTTGCTGTGAATCTATTAACAAAACTTAAGATGAAAAGCACTCTAGAAAAAATCACTTCCTTTATTGTGGTCATAGTGCTGCCTGCATTAGTTATTTACTTAACAATATTCTTTGCTTTGCGCAAAAGTGAACCATTGCGAATAGAGATTCCGCTTATGTCGGAAACTATTGCACAGGTTGACCATTCGCAGTTTGCAATCCTGCAGCAGAATTTTACAGATCCGAGAGAGGTAACCGCCGCTTGTCTATCATGTCACAACAAACGGGATGATGAATTAATGCAAAGCTCGCATTGGTTGTGGGAGCGTGAGGTAAATATCCCCGGCCGTGGTATCGTAAAAATCGGCAAGAAGGATATCCATAATAATTTTTGCACAGGGGCTCAAGGCAACAATGGGTCTTGTATGCGCTGCCACATCGGTTATGGATGGGAGGATAAATCATTTGATTTCAACAATCCAAACAATATTGACTGTCTTGTTTGTCATGATAAAACTGACACCTATTTTAAGCAAAAGGGTTACGCCGGTATGCCGGCAACTCCTGAAACAGCCAATGCAGAATTCAAGGTTCCTGACTATAATTACATTGCCCAGAATGTTGGTTATCCTGACAGGGATAATTGTGGAGTCTGTCATTTTTATGGCGGAGGAGGCAATAATGTGAAACATGGTGACCTTGAAGAGGCTTTGTTTAACACAAACAGAAAAGTTGACGTGCACATGGGCACCGACGGACCAAACATGGTTTGTATTGATTGCCATAAAACAGAAAAACATAATATCACGGGACGTTCATATTCGGTATCGGCTGAAAACACCAACCGCATCAGTTGCGAGGGATGTCATACCGACCGTCCTCACCAAGATTATATTTTGGATTACCACAACCACAAAGTGGCCTGTCAAACCTGCCACATCCCAGTTTATGCCAAAGTAAACGCCACGGTGATGTACTGGGATTGGTCGAAAGCCGGGCGCAGAGATGAAAACGGGAACCCCATCAAAGAATATGATGCGGATCACAACTACAGTTATTTATCCATAAAAGGAAGATTTGTTTATGATGACAATGTAAAGCCGGAATATGTTTGGTTCAATGGAACAGCCGACCATTTCTTCACTTCTGACAGTATCACTACAGTTCCGGTTCAGATCAATACATTATTTGGTGACTATCGTGACACTAATTCAAAAATCTGGCCTGTAAAAATCCATCGTGGTCGTCAGGCATACGACCCTGTTACCAAACAGTTGCTATCTGTTAAGATATTTGCCCACAACAAAGGAGAAGGTGCATTTTGGGAAGACCTTGACTGGCCCGAAGCCATCCGTCATGGAATGGAGTATAATGAAAGGTATTGGAGCGGTGAATATGACTTTGTTGATACAGAAGTTACATGGCCACTTAATCATATGGTTTCAGTGAAAGAAGAAACGATGAGCTGCACAGAGTGCCATACCCGTGATAGAAGCCGTCTCGATGGGCTCACAGACTTTTATCTGCCCGGTAGGGATTACAACAAGTGGATTGATTACAGTGGATTTGCCATTATCATCCTTTCACTGATCGGAGTTATTGTACATGCAGTACTGAGAATATTCTAACCCAATAAGTAATTGAAAATGAAATACAAAAAGCAATATTTATACAGCAAGTTCGAACGCTTCTGGCATTGGACGCAGATGCTACTCGTAATGCTGCTCACTATCACCGGATTTGAAATTCATGGCAATTTTGAAATTATGGGTTTCGAGAACTCGGTAAGGATACACTCGGCAGCAGCCTGGTCATTCATGGGACTGGCGGTAGTTTCTATTTTCTGGATGATTGTAACAAAACAGTATCTGAATTTTATCCCCACAACTGATAAGCTTAAAGAGCAGTTGCAATACTATACTTCCGGGATTTTTAAAGGGATAGCCCATCCAACACATAAAACTTTGTACAATAAATTGAACCCCCTTCAGCGTATTGTGTATGCAGGATTGCTGATCTTAATTTTTCCGGTTCAAATTATTACCGGCCTGGGCTATATGTATTATCATTATCCCGAAAACCCGATTGACGCAGACGGTTTATTGCTGGCAGTGAATGCCCACACAATAGGCGCATTTATGGTAGTGGCATTTGTAATAGTACATGTTTATATGACTACCACAGGACATAGTGTTTCAGCCAATGTAAAAGCTATGATTTCGGGATACGAAAAAGAACCCGATACAGAAAATACCACTGAAGAATCAACAACAAAAAATCAATAGAAGATATGAAAACATTAAGAATAGCAAGTTTGATGCTGGCAGTAGCAATTTTATCCGTTGCCTGTTCGAAGCAATCCTACAACAGCGGTGACGACATGGTGAAAGAAGCCTTGAAAACGGTAAAAGTTATAACTGTTGATGAACTAAATCAATTAATGGAGAACGGTGAAGAAATCTTTACCTTGATTGATGTCCGTCAGGAGATAGAACACTATTACGGATACATTCCTGGTTCGGTTGTTTTGCCACGTGGAAGCCTTGAATTCAGTATTGCTGATGCTGAATTTTGGGATAACGCCGGATTATATATGCCTGAAAAAGATGAAAAAATTATCCTTTACTGCAAAAAGGGTCAACGTGGCATACTTGCTGCCGAAACACTTACCAAACTTGGATACACCAATGTCTACGCCATTGAAGGAGGCTGGAAAAACTGGGAAGTAAACTATCCTGATATTTATGAAAAAGACCTTGATAAGCTTGGCGGAAAATCCGAGGCACCAGCTTCATCAGGCGGCTGTTAAATCTAAACCTTAATTTAAATTTTCAATACTAACACTAATTTTTTAACAATGAAAAAATTCACCATTTATTTGATCGCTCTGTTTATCTTACCGAGCTTTGTTTTTACCGGATGTAAGAAAGACGCTGAAGAAGCCAACAAGTATGAAATTCTTGTTGATCACCTGAAGGCTCAGAGCCTTGACCTTCCTGCCATGCATGCCGCTGTCAACACACAGGGATGGGCTGTTTCAGCCAGTGCATTGAACACCAACATAGCAGATTACTACATTATCGACATTCGTCCAGCAGCTGATTTCAATGCCGGAAGAATTGCAGGTGCGGTTAACTCAACCATGGCCAATGTACTTGAAGAAGCAAAAAAAGCACCTTCAACAAAAAAGATTATCTTGGTTTGTGCCAGTGGTCAAACTGCAGCATATGCACTCGCAGCTTGCAGACTGAGTGGTTTTCCTAACACATTCTTTCTCAAATGGGGTATGAGTGCATGGAATTCGTCAAAGGATGTTTGGACTGCCAAAATTGGCAATATTGCCATCGAACCTTCACAAAACACCAATTGGGCAACCTATTCAGAAACTTCTTTTGCAGCAAACTCAGACTTTGGAAAAGTTCCAATGGTAAAAAGCAACTCTGATGACGGAGCCGAAATTTTGAAAGAAAGAGTTACTGCCGTTCTTGCAGAAGGCGCAAAATTTGCTCAGCCTGCTGAAGTTCTTGCCAATCCAGCAAATTATTTCATCAACAACTATTGGACAGTTGCCAACGTAACCGGCAACGGTAGTGGACACTTCAAAGGTGCTCACCGTATCAATCCGCTTACACTAACAGCAAATGAAGTAAAATTCCTCAATCCCGACCAAAAGATTGTAACCTATTGCTGGACCGGACAAACCTCCGCAGCTGTAACATTTTACCTGAGAGTATTAGGTTTTGATGCTTATGGATTACAATGGGGATCAAATGCGCTTGTAAACTCACAGCTTACATCCAACAAATGGCCTGAAGGACAGCAAAATCTTCCAATGGTTCCATAATTTAAACTTATACAAATGGCCGGGAGCGTCAGTATGTATAAAAGATTATCCCGGTCATTTGATTCTTTCCTGATTTTTCAGGTTTTCAATTTTAAAAAACTAATTTCCATTAAGATGAAAGCAATTAAAATTCTTATTGTCGGTCTGTTGTTCGCCATGCTTCTACCCGTAAATCTGCACTCTCAAGGATGCGCACCGGTTAAAAGTGATGATGGCGTAAACGTATTTGGATTTCTGCAACCTCAGTTTGAAACCAAATTTGTCAAAGACGGCCCTCAAAATTCATTTACTTTTAACCGTGCCCGTATAGGGGTAACTGGTAATATTCCTTATGACATTCTATACTATGCAGTAGTCGAAACCGGTCCGTTTTTCAACAACGGAAATGCGTTTTTACTGGATGCATTCATATCTTACCAACGTTATCCGTTTGCCAAGATTGCAGTTGGTAAATTCAAGTCGCCTTTCACGCTCGAAATGAGCACTCCTTGTCAGGGCTTGAATACGATTTACCGTTCGGATATCGTACGGAATCTGGTTAGTCCAGACCGCGATTATGGTATCATGATTTCAGGTGATATAAAAGATAAACTAATTTCCTATGCTTTTGCTGTAACGAATGGAACAGGATTAGGTTTTTTCGACAACAATAATGGCAAAACCCTCCATAGTCGCATTCAATTGATGCCAAAAGAATTTGTAAAGATTGGCGGTGGTGCTCAATATGGCACACATCCATCAGCAGTAGTGGATGCTGTAGAAGAAGATAGCCGGTTTCGTTGGGCAGCCGATATTCAGCTCAATCATAAAGGTTTTGACCTGATTGGTGAATATTTAGGTGGCAACGACAAAGGCAGTTCAGTTGTCGGCGGAGGATGTGGCGGCGCTCCTGTTATCGTTGAAGGTGATACCAAGCGCAGTGGCTATTATGTTACCGGCATGTACAAAACCAAATGGAATCTGCAACCACTGGTTCGTTACGAAAACTACAATACAGACGTAACAACAAAAAACAGGGAAGAACACACATTGGTATTTGGGTTAAACTATTGGCTCAATGACTGGACACGCATCCAGATGAACTACCTTTATAAATCAGAGGATCGTATCGAGGTTAAAAACGATGAGTTCATTATCCAATTCCAAGTAACATTTTAAATAATAAATAAGTCATGAAAAGAAATATTCTATTCGTCCTTGCATTGCTTTTTACAACAAGCTTAATGGCACAGGACATTATCAAAGTTGATGATCTGGTTAAGATTCAGAAGGAAGCCGGACTGGTGATTATTAGCGCCGGTACTGACGCTGAATATACTAAAGCACATATTACCAATGCAATACATGTGCCTTATACCGCATTTGACAAAGAAGGTGATATTAAAGGCCTTTTAATATCAGATGCTGAAATGGCAAAAATTCTGGGTGATAAAGGCGTTTCAGAGAAAAGCAAGATCGTAGTATATGATGAGTTTGACGGTCGTTATGCCGGACGCATCTATTCGCTGCTTAAGTACTTAGGTGCCAAAGATGTGAAGATTCTCGACGGCAGTCTTGAGGCCTGGAAAAAAGGAAGAAAACCTATTACGCGTAATGCAACAAATATTACCAAAACCACATTTACTCCTTCTGTGAATAAAGCATTAATGGCCAGCATTCAGGAAGCAGATGCAGCAGCTTCAAAATCGAATGTTGTGTTGATTGACACACGTGCTCCTGAGGAGTTCAATGGAATCAAAGACAGCAAAGGGTATATTCCCGGAGCAATAAACATCGAGTACAAACTATTGCTCAATGCAGATGGAACCTTAAAGCCAAAAGCTGAACTTGAAAAAGTTTATGCTGCCAAAGGCGTTTCAAAGGATAAGGAAATCATCCTTTATTGCAGCACTGGAGTAAGAACCGGACTGCATCATCTGGTCTTGGTTAGTGCATTGGGATACACAAAGGTAAAGATTTATGATGGAGGATACAATGAGTACGTTGTAAAGCATCCATCAAAAATCACCAAATAAAACGATAAAAAATAATACAAAACGTACTATTTCACTAGAATAAGGTTAGTATTGCTTTAATCTTGATCAATCCTGCAGGCTTCGGCCTGTGGGATTTTCTTTTTTAGGAGATTTGAAAAATATTATTATAACTTGAACTGACTATCCCCCTGCTTTGATTTCATCCACTAAAGGCAATCATTTATTGCTCAGGGAAATATTTATATCAGGGGAAATGAAATAAATAAATCCAATTCCTGAAAAGAATCTTTTCACAAAAATATGTTATTGGTTAGTGCGGAGCACCATAAATTAGGACGTGGTACTCATTACAAATTTCCACCAATATTATGCGACGCTGTCGCTAGCCCAATCAAAAGATTTCAACCCGTAAAAGAAATGGAATCATTTATTTAAAATCCCTTTAATTGAAAACGTGAAAAAAAGAAATGCATTTTGCTTGTTTATTGATTTATGTCGTATGTTTGCAACATTAAAAATAACTGGAATGAATAAATCTGAAAAATTTGACGAAGAGCTGCAAGAGCTGGCACGTTTCGCCAGAGTCATTTCACACCCTGCAAGGTTGGCAATACTTAAGTATCTGGCCGAATCAAAAACCTGTATTTCCGGGGATATTTCAGAATACCTCCCCTTGAGCCGCACTACCGTTTCGCAGCACCTGAAAGAGCTCAAAACCCTTGGGCTTATTCATGGAGAAATTGATGGCCTCAAAGTGAATTATTGTCTTTGCAGTGACAGAATCAATAAATTTGTTCAAAAATTTGGCAGCTTCTTCGAAACGATTCAACAGTTTGATATCTCTTGTGCGGTCGATCATGAAAAATGTTAATTAATTTATCTTTAAATATTTACAAAAATGAAAATCTTAATACTTTGTACCGGTAACAGCTGCCGCAGCCAAATGGCACATGGTTTTTTACAATCATTTGATAAAAGCCTTACAGTATGTTCTGCAGGCACAGAAGCTTCCGGACAGCTTAACCAAAAAGCCGTTGAAGTCATGCATGAAATCGGCATCGATATCAGCCACCATACATCCGACAGTGTTGATATATACCTGGGTGATGTCTGGGACTATGTCATTACTGTTTGCGGCGGCGCCAACGAAAACTGCCCTGCTTTTCTGGGCAAAGTGAAACGCCGCCTGCATATCGGATTCGATGATCCATCACATGCCACCGGCACTCCCGAATTTATCCAAAGTGAATATTACAGGGTGCGCGACGAAATCAAGCTGGCTTTTCACAAGCTATATCTGGAAGAAATTAAACCTCAAATGCAATGAAAAACGAAACATTAAAACTAATTGTCAGAGAAAAATACAGCCAAATAGCCGAAAAGAGCCTGCTCGACGAAAAGGTGTCCTGCTGCGGTGGTTCATCCTGTTGCGACGAACAAGAGTTCAGCATGATCGGCGATGATTATAAAAATGTTGAAGGTCATCTTCCGGATGCTGATCTGGGACTTGGTTGTGGATTGCCCACTGAATTTGCCAAAATCAAAGCTGGCGATACAGTAGTGGACCTCGGTTCTGGCGCAGGCAACGATTGCTTTGTTGCCCGCAGCATCGTTGGTGACAGCGGAAAGGTCATCGGCATCGACATGACTGAAAGCATGATAACGAAGGCTATTCAGAACAGTCAGAAACTTGGCTATAAAAATGTTGAATTTGTTTTAGGCGACATTGAAAATATCCCGCTTGAAGATGAATCAGCGGACGTAGTGGTCAGCAATTGTGTGTTAAACCTTGTTCCTGACAAGCAAAAGGCATTCAGTGAGATTCATCGTATCCTCAAAAAAGCTGCGCATTTTTCCATATCAGATGTTGTTCTGATCGGAGAGTTGCCGCCTGCATTGCAACATGAGGCCGAAATGTATGCAGGCTGCGTATCAGGTGCCCTTCAAAAGGAAAAATACCTCGGGCTGATTCAGGAGGCAGGATTTACAGATATTTCGGTGCAAAAGGAAAGAAGAATCCAGATTCCGGAGGATGTGCTGTTGAATTATCTGAGTGCGGAAGAGATTGAAAACATGCACAAATCGGGCTTTGGCATTTTCAGCATTACAGTGTTTGGACGAAAATAGTTTTTTTAATCATAAAAATCTTCTTTGTATGACACAGAAAAAAAGCATTGGATTCTTCGAGAAATACCTGAGTATCTGGGTTGCGCTTGGCATCATTGCAGGGATCATTATTGGGCAGTTTTTTGGCGAAAGCATCGAAATCATCAGTAAATGGGAAATTGCAAATGTGAATATTCCCGTAGCCATCCTCATCTGGCTGATGATTTATCCGATGATGCTGCAAATTGATTTCAGCAGCATAAAACAGATTGGAAAAAAACCCAGAGGGGTGGTTTGGACCGTTGTCATCAACTGGCTGATCAAACCTTTTACAATGGCATTCTTTGCATGGATATTCTTTACCAAACTTTATTCGGCCTGGATTGATCCTTCTATGGCGGGTGAGTATATTGCCGGAGCCATTTTGTTGGGTGCAGCCCCTTGCACGGCGATGGTTTTTGTTTGGTCGTACTTGTCAGATGGCGACCCCAACTATACATTGGTGCAGGTTTCCGTAAACGACCTGATTATTCTGGTGGCTTTTGTGCCGATTGTTGGTCTGCTGCTAGGCATCACAGATGTTACCATTCCCTATGACACCTTGGTTGCAAGTGTGGTCATTTTTGTTGTGGTGCCTTTGGTAGCGGGTGTTATTACGCAGAAAATTCTCGTCAGATCCAAAGGCAAAGCATGGTTTACGAATAGCTTCCTTCCAAAGCTGAAACCTGCAAGTATTTTTGCGCTGATCGTTACTTTGGTGCTTTTGTTTGCTTTTCAGGGCCAAAATATCATCAACAATCCGTTTATCATCTTATTGGTTGCAGTGCCATTGACCATCCAAACCTATTTCATCTTTTTCATCGCATGGTATGGAGGCAAAAAGTTAAAACTACCATATCCTGTTTGTGCACCGGCAGCCATGATCGGAGCGAGTAACTTTTTTGAGCTTGCTGTTGCGGTTGCCATCGCCCTGTTTGGACTTCACTCACCGGCGGCATTGGTAACAGTAGTTGGCGTGCTGGTTGAAGTACCCATCATGCTCTCTCTGGTGGCTTTTGCCAATCGCAGGAGATATTAGTTTTTGCAATAAATAGATTAAAAGCGCGATTGTATTGGGTTATCCGGCAAGATTGTGCTTTTTTTGCATAATATTAGACCCATGCAATGGATTCGGAAATAAAATACACAGGAATTATTCTGGCAGGAGGAAAAAGCAGTCGCATTGAGATAGAAAAACCTTTGGTACTTTTCTATGGCAAACCCTTAATTAACCATGTTAATAACACCTTGATTCCTTTTTATAATCAAATTCCGGGCTGCAGTGCCGACAAAATATATAACCTCAATGGCTTAACAGAACATGCAGCATACTTCGGGAATATTAACAAGCCTGAAGATCTGACCAATGCAAATTGATACTACAAAAAAGCCGTTGGGCGAAGTTTGGATCAAAGCCGCTGTGTTGGGTGCAAGCTGGGCTGCAATAGAAATTGTGCTCGGCAGCTTTTTACACAACCTTCGCGTTCCTTTCAAAGGAAATATACTCACCGCCCTCGGATTCATCATTCTGATAGCAGCAAGTTTCAGATGGAAGGATAAAGGGCTATTCTGGCGGTCGGGCCTCATTTGCGCACTGATGAAAACCATGTCGCCGAGTGCTGTTATATTCGGACCGATGATTGCCATATTTATGGAAGCTCTTTTTTTGGATTTGTCCACAAGAATCTTTGGCAGAAATATAATTGGCTTTGCCATAGGCGCTTCTTTGGCCATGTCGTGGATATTGTTTCAGCGGATATTCAACCTGATTTTGATTTATGGTTTCAAAATCGTGGAAATTTATACTGAACTTACAGCTTTCATCGAGCGACAATTCAACTGGCAATTCAATCTGGCATTGCTTCCTTTGATCATATTGCTGCTGTTGTATATTGCTTTTGGCGTGTTTACAGTTGTGATAGCCATGATTGCAGGTCGTAAAATTGCCAATATGCCGGCTGTTTCTATTCCGCAAAAAGAGCAGGTTTCGGTTGAATCCAAAAAGGATTTAATGTTTACACATTCTATCCCATGGCTGGTATTTAATTTTTTTGCCATGATAGGAGCTATGGTAGCCATCGGCTACAGTCCGCTTTGGTTTTGGTTTCCTTCGACGATCCTTTTGGTGCTGGCTTGGACCCAACGCTACAAAAGGGCCATGCGGCAAATGATGCGTCCAAAATTCTGGTTTACTTTTGGGCTCATCACCCTCGCATCTTCTTTTCTGATAACCTTTATAAATGCCAATGAATTGAGCTGGCTTGACGGCATTGTCACAGGTATTCAAATCAATTTCAGGGCAGCTGTTGTCATCAGTGGTTTCACTGTGCTGGGCACAGAGCTTTATCACCCCCGCATCAGGGAAGAGCTTTTGCAGTCGCGTTTCAGCAATGTGCACACGGCGCTTACTTTAGCCTTTGAAACACTTCCTGCTGTGATAGCACAGCTTCCATCGGTCAAAAACCTGTTCAAAAGCCCAATGATTTATCTGAAATTGATGATTGAGCATGCCGAACAACGTGCCAAAGAAATCCAAAACAGGCAAAACCAAAAAATTATTGTCGTGAGTGGCCCGCGCGAAAGCGGAAAAACAACCCGCTTGCTGGAACTCTTCAAGGAACTAAACAACACTTCTGTCAATGCCGGCGGTTTTGTTTCGACCCGCATACTCAATGATAAAACCACAAGCGGATACAATTTATACGACTTACAAAAAGGTGATCTGGGCTTTCTGATGCATGAAAACATTGATTTCGGCAATGGTAAGGTGGGCCGGTTTTTTATCAATAAAGAAGCTTTTGAAACAGGCAATAAATTAGTAGACAAACTCATTGATCAATCGTCAGATGTTATCATAATGGACGAAATTGGCAAGCTGGAAAAAGCTGGCCAGGGTTGGGCAGCAAGTCTGCAAAAAGCACTGACCTCAAAAGCAAGCGTGGTTATGGTATCAATCAACCCGGAACATCTTGACAATGTATCAAAAACATTTAAATTCAACCCGTTTCAGATTGTCAATCCCGCTGAATGGGATGCCAAAGCACTAACTGCTTTGATTGTGAAACTCATTGCGCAAACAAAAGCAGTAAGAATAGTTTAAAGTGCCAATGAGGGGGTAGATCAGACAAATGTTATCGCTGATGAACCTCCCGTTAAAGTAAAAGCCAAAAAAAGATGCCAAACAACTTGGTCACTTATTTCAAAATTTTTGTTGCTTTGCACAACGACCTTAAAGCAAAAACGCAAAAGATGTCAAATGAGAAAGTGCAGGTGAGCTTTCATCTGCTGAATACAATAGAAAACAACCTCCTGAAATATGCCGTAATCTGTTCTTTTAAAGAGGATAAGATTGTATGTGTGCGCCATCGTGCGCGTCAAAGCTGGGAAATTCCGGGTGGCCGAAGAGAGAAGGATGAATCCATTGATGCATGTGCTGTGAGGGAACTGATAGAAGAAACAGGCGCTGAAGTGTTTGATATTCATCCTTTGTGTGATTACGGCGTGGTCATGGGTGAAAAGCAAAGCTATGGCAGGCTGTATATGGCTGAAATCAAAGCTTTTGGAACGCTGCCCGATTCTGAGATTGCTGAATCTGTGCTTCTCGATCACTTGCCTGAATTGCTCACCTATCCGGAGATACAACCAAAACTTCTGGAAAAAGCTTTGGAAATCATAAGAAAACAGGTATATAACCGAGAAAACTTATAAGTATTTTCGGTTATAACCGGGAGATTTGTTATTTTGTTGATGCATTCCATATTCTAAAAAGTAAAAAATCATTTTTCTCTCAGGTATTCACTGACAAGAATTGGGAATAATTTCCTTTTGTCACAACCTCAAATCTATGGTTTGGATATGCCTTCACGAAAGTGGCCGGCATTTTTGCATTGGCTTTTTCTGACCACTTAAATTCAAAGGCAAAAAGCATCCCGTCTTTTTCTTCGATATAATCAATTTCCTGCTGCTGGTGCGTGCGCCAAAAATAGCTGTTCACGTAATTGTTGTTGTAGTGGTTGAATTTGAGACGTTCGGCAACCAGGTAGTTCTCCCATAAAGCCCCCTTATCGGCACGTAGTTCGAGCGGACTGAAATTGTTGATCAAGGCGTTTCGGATGCCGTTATCGTAGAAATAAACCTTTCTTGATTTCTTGATTTCATTTCTGTGGTTTCTGCTTAAAGCCCGCAGCCTGAAAATAACAAATGTTTGTTCGAGAAGGTTGATATAACGTTGCACCGTTTCTATATCAGCACCTAACTGTCGGGCCAGCTCGTTGTACGACACTTCTGAACCCAATTGCAGGGCTAAAAGCTGGAGCAAATGCTCCAACAATTCGGGTTTGCGTAAATCCTTGTACCTGAAAACATCCTTATAAAGGTAGCTTCCTGCCAGCAAGACCAGGTGTTCGCGCACTTCATCGGGTTTAGTTACCACTTCGGGATAGGATCCGTAAATCAGTCTCTGTTCGAGCAGGCTAATTTCCTGAAGTCAGCCCTCATGGGCAACCAACTCGTTAAACGAGAAAGGAAATAGTTGATACTCGAATTTGCGGACAGTAAGTGGTTCGTTCACACCGGAAGCCAATTCAAGTGCAGACGAGCCGCTTACAAGAAGCTGTGTATCAGGAATGTGGTCAACTATTAGTTTAAGTGTCAAACCAACATTTTGCACCTGTTGTGCTTCGTCAATTACAAGTAGTTTGTGTTGTCCCACCAGCATTTTTAAGCCGGCTATATTTACGTCTGTCAATTGTGCCCTAACGGTGGGGTCATCGGCATCAAGCCATAGATAGTCTATTTTTTGTTTCACGGCTATTCGTCTCATCAGGGTGGTTTTTCCGGTTTGCCTGGGACCAAGAACAAGAATAACTTTTCCTTTGAAAAGCCTTTTTTCTATGATGGGCTCTAATTCACGTGCAATCATGGCAGTTTTTTTGACAAAGATAAGAAAATAGGTATATAACCGAGAAATCTTATAAGTATTTTCGGTTATAACCGAGATATTTGATGTTTTATGAAGAAAACGGTTCAATTACGGACGTGGCATTGCCGCATTCGTTGGAGAGATGGAGGCTGGTCTGGTATATTTATAACAGCCTGTAGGGGTCAACCGGTATAGAAATGAAGATTGGTTTTTGCCGTTATTTTTTTTCCATGCAGGAAAACAACTTTCCTTTCTCCATCCGTTTTATACGCTCGCAATGTCATATTGTTTTCGTATTAAATTTTACCTGAATATACATATATATCTGAAATACAATGTTTTAAAATATGAACTTCCATAATTTTATTACAGGTTCAAAAATCATTACACAGGGATGTTCTTTTTGTTTGCAGGAATGTGACGATGCTTATGAATAATGGTCTTTATTTCAGCACTTCATCTCTACGATATGTCAACATTTAAAGCCAGCGTATTCCCAAAATCAAGAATTGCAACCAACGATGTGTGTGCTATCGGCCTTCAGAAGCATCATGTGGTGGCATTCATCGAAATTGATGTTTCAGCTTGCAGGGAAAAAATAAAGGAATACAGAAAAAATAAAGGAAAAATCTCATTTACTGCATGGCTGCTGAAAGTGATTGGACTTACGATCAAGGATTTTGAGCATGTTGCAGCCTATCTTCAAGGGAAGCGAAAAGCAATCATATTTGATGAAATAAATATATCCATGGTTGTGGAAAAGGAGCTGAACGGACAAAAAGTTCCGATACCGCTGATCATTGAAAAAGCCAGTGAAAGAAGCATCGAATCGATAACAATGCAGATTAATGATGCCAAAACCCAGCAACTTACGGACAAGGATATTGTGCTTCAAAGTAAATCCAACAGGATGGAACATTTATATTATTTGTTGCCAGGTTTTATCAGACGTGCCTTCTGGAAGTATCTCATCAGACATCCGCATTTTGCATTTGGCAAGATGGGCAATGTGGCTGTTACCTCAATTGGTATGGTCGGAAAGGCAAATGGCTGGTTTATACCGATATCGGTGCATCCTGTTTGTTTCGGAATTGGAAATATCACAAAGAAAGCCGTTGTGGTTGATGACAAAATTGCAATCAGAGAGGTGCTTAACATGACTGTTTTATTGGATCATGATGTTGTGGATGGTACACTAATGGCACGTTTTATCAGCAAGCTGACAGAAAATATTGAGAAGGGATTGGCACTATAGAGAAAAGGACGGGAGATTTATTCCCCCTTTTTTATACACCTGACTGATTGGCCATAATTTTTCCCAACTGGCACTACATATGCTCCTGAATGATTATAGCCCACTGAACTGAGATAAGCCTGCCAATTTGCATGTTCATCATATTCAGTTGCTGACCAAAAATTTGCAACTTGTTTGATGGAAAAAAAACCATCGCGTATGCGAACACCACCGGGTAAAGCAGTAAAGCCAGTGGAATTACGTGCGTCAACATTGGGTGGCTCCCATAAATCAAACCCTTTTTGCTTTAAGCTGGCGCCCGCATTTTGCAAACCACCTGCAAAGTCAATCAATTCCATCCAATCATTGTTATCTGGTTGCTCCCAGCCCTCAGGACAAATACCTCTTTCATCCATCATAGCATACCAATTGTATAGTTTGCCATAAATCAGGCCATTTGACGGATTGTTGTCGTAATAGCAAAAAGCTCCGGATTCTAAATTATGCCAATCCTCATCATTGAGTACTTGTGGAATTGGGTTTCCATTTCTGTATTTACTTGTTTTCAGGTTTTCACCCATCCAGGTCTGATTGCCAATATCCACTACTGAATAACTGTTGCCATCAATATCAGTAATAATACCACGTGTTTTGATTGCTTTGACTTCACCATAAGCTGTTCCGGTTTCATTTACTGCATAGGCACAAAGGTGGTAATTTGTTCCTGGATCAAGGTTTTCTACCCATTGATTGAATAAGCCCATTCCGGCACCCATTGGAATCATTGTCCCATCAAGTGATGGGTTTTCGGATTTCCCGATTAATACCCCTCTTTCGGTTATAGATTTGCCACCATCATTATTCACATGTCCACCGCATAATACTTTGTCAGTGCCGATTTCCGTAATACCAAGTGTAATCACAGCGGGTATTGTAGAGTTGTCTGCTTTCTCGCATGCAGTAATTGCAAACAAAAATAGCATTAGGCTCAAAAAAAATGTAGAATTTTCTATTCTGCTCATACGGAAATACTTTTTAGATTTGTTTGAATTGCAAGTTTTGCTCATGCTTAATCCTGAAGGTTTCTATAAAAAAAGAGCATTTTATCGCCTCAAAGCTACATAATTTTCTTTGGCTTTTTCATGTTCTTGAGGCGAATACTACCTAACAATTTTTCTTCCATAAAAATCAATAAATCGGTAATATTTTCTTCACTATTGAATGTTTTTAAAAAAGCTACTATTTTTGGAAAATAAATATCATACTATGAATGATCAGGTTACAGAATATATCGATCAGGCACCTGATGATCAAAAAGAGATCATGCTTGCAATTCGAAAAATCCTCCACACAGCAGTAGAAAATGTGCAGGAAGCTTTTAAATGGAGTCGTCCCGTTTTCAGCAAGGGCAAAGATTTTGCCTATCTGAAAACAGCAAAGACACATGTGAGTTTAGGCTTTAATTCATTTCAGAAACTTGACGACCCGGATAATTTGCTCGAAGGCACAGGAAAAGATATGCGCCATATCAAAATAAGAAAGCTGGAGGAAATCAATGCTGAGCTGCTTTCGGACTGGTTCAGGTCGGTAAGTCAATGAGAAAAAAGTCAGGGAATTTCTGATTTGTGATTTGTGATTTCATTCGCTGGATTAAAAGCAATAAATAATGAAAACAATTGAAGAATCTGTATCAGCCGCAATGGATGTAAGAGAAGTTGAACTGCTGCCGTTTTTACCCTATATTCTTCAGGATTTTTGGGAAATAGGCTCTGAACCTGAAACAATTATTGCATTTATAGAGCAATACAGCAGCGACTACAAGCGACTCAAAGTGCTTGATCTTGGATGTGGGAAAGGCGCGGTCTCGGTTAAAGTGGCTAAAAAGTTTGGGTGTCTTTGCCACGGAATAGATGCTGTTCCTGCATTTATCGATTATGCAATTGACAAGTCCAAAGAATTCAAGGTAAGCGTGTTATGCAATTTTGAAGCAGGAGATATTCGCGAAAAGGTTCGGCATCTCAAAGATTTTGATATTGTCATACTTGGTTCAATCGGACAGGTTTTTGGAGATTATTCAGAAACGCTTGCCGCAATATCGCCTTGTTTGAGCGATCAAGGACTCATCATCATTGAAGACGCATATGTTGATGATAACAGCAGTTTCATCCATCCGCAATTGCTGAAAAAGCAGGTGATGCATGATCAGATTGCCAGCGCCGGAATGGAAATTATTGCAGAAATCGTTGAGCAGGTTGATGAAAATCTGATTGAGAGTTTTGATCTTCAGCAAGCAAATATAGATAAGCGATGCAATGAATTAATGGCTCAGCACCCTGAAATGGCAGGTGTTTTTCAGCGCTATGCTGAACGACAGAAGGAGGAGTACAACAACCTCAGTGAGAATATGATATGTGTTGCGATGGTTCTTAAAAGAAAGGCAGCGGTTGTTCAGTCCCATTGAAATAAATCTCATAAAATCAAAATGACTTGAAATTCTGATTTGAATTTAATTTTGCAATTGCAAAGCAGTTTTCTGATTTGTTTTACTATCCGGATTCCTTTTTCAGAAGTTGTCAGTGATTAAATGTTGCTACTTAATTGCAAAAAACAAAACGAAAGACATGAAAATCAAAGTAGATGGAGAAACGCCAATGAAAACATAACAGACAATTTAAACAAAGTTGCGTTTGAATGTGGACCAATCGTTTTCTGCGGAGAATAAATTGACAACCCGAATCTATCCTCAATAAAAATTGCGGAAGACGCCTCGTTATCACTGCATCAAATGAATATTCCTGGAAATAAGGTAAATGTTATCAAGGGATCTGAAACCGGAAGCGAATTAACATTGATACCTTATTATATCTGTTCAAACCGGGGAGAAGGAAAGATGAAGGTGTGGTTTCCAAAAGCGGAATAGAAAATACAATCTGTTGTCACACAGTCAGGCGATTAATCCTCTTTATTAAAGATGACCCTGGCTCGTGAATAAGTAAGAATCCGCTAGCAACAATATTGAATTACTTATGCTTAAACCAACCTTTTATTTTTTCGATCAATTTAGATGTTTTGGGCTTCCTTTTATGATCACCGTAAATATCGCTGCTAATCAGCATGGCAACGGGCTTCAACTGATCAAACTCTTCACAAATCACTTTAAGCATGGCGGCAAAGGGAAGAAACAATATCATACCTGCTATCCCCCAAACAGAAGCACCGATAAATAAACTTAAAATTGCCACCAAAGCATTAACATTTAAGCTACTACCTACAATTCTAGGACTTAAGAAATTACTTTCAATCACTTGAATTGACCAAAACAGAATCATAACAGCTACCGGCGTCCATATCGAATCTGTGGACATAAATGCATATAGCACAGGAATGGTTGCACCTAGCGTGGTACCTACATAAGGTACTATAGATAAAAAAGCTGCCATAAATCCAAAAAGAAAGGGACTGTCAATTCCAATAATCCACAAGCCTATGCTGTTGGCAAAACCCAAAATTATAATCAGTATAAACATTCCGGAAAGGTATTTTTTTCCTACACTTTGCACATTTTTGAGCATCCTGAATATCTTACTTTTATTCTCATCATCACCAAATGCAACAAAAGCTTTAGTCAAGCCTTCCCTGTAAATCAGAAATAAGAAAGTATATATTGTTGTGGTGAGTAGTCCTGCAACAAATGCGGCTGTATTGCTAAAAGCATTTTGTATGAGTGATCCCGATGATTCCTTTAGCCATTTTTTTCCATTTTCTACCAATTCATCACTGTTTAAATTATCTATAAAATTTACATCTTTGTTGATGAAAATGACAACCTCTGATAATGTTTTCATTATTTTTCCAGTAAAATCATCCAACTGATCAGAAAGATTCATTATCTGGGTAGAAAACAGGGTGATAAATCCTCCTATAATCAGGAATAACATCAGCAAGGAAAAAAATGCAGAAAGAATTTTATTTAAGCCCCAACCTTCTAACTTTTTAACAACCGGCAATAAAATGAATGAAATCAGTAATGCCATGCTAAGCGGTATTAGTACTGGTTTAGCAAATACCATTACAGCAAAGAGACCAAATATGAAGACCAGAGTATAAAATAAATTTTGGAAAGATAGTTTCACATGCTTGTTATAAAATTAAACTCTCGAAAAATAATAAAACTCAATATCATTAGTAATGAATTATTTACCTCCGCAAATATAATAAAAAAAGGAAAATTGATCAACAACTTTTTGACATTTTTTATGAGTATTAAACTAAATTTATTTTTTTATGGGCTTGCTTGACTAGGTTTTCTCATGTGAAGTTTTTTTTGGCTTAATCTTTTTTTTTCGATACAAAAGTGCGAGTCATTTCATTGGAAAATGTTATACAAAAAAAAGTATGTGTTACATAATTCCCAGATGGATTTCCATAGAAATAAAACGAAAAAACCTTCATCTGTTAAAGTGTATTATAAAACAAATTGATAAATTTGAGCTGACTAATGAGGAGCCAGGAATCGCATAAAACTGAAAAGAATAGCATAGAAAACCCTTGGTCAGTACCTTGAAAAAGACATGCAATTTGAAATGAATTGAAATGAAAAAAACTTAAACCTATGGAAAACAATGAATCACAAAAAGATTATTTGACTTTTGGATACTATTCGGCCTTCCTTTTGTCATTTCTTACAATAGTCGCCTTTGGATTTGCCATGACAGCCATTCCACCAGCAGGACCCTATTGCCCGGATAATTGTATGGAGTACCCTTTTCCTGATATTCTTTTGTATTACCCAAGAGACTATTACTGGATGTATATTGCTATTTTTCAATTATTTGCATTTGTGATATTTATTGTGACGATTCATTTTACCGCCAATGTTGCAAAAAAGCTTTTCACTTTTCTCAGCGTCTCATTCGCACTGATTTCGTCTACAGTTTTATTGATGGCCTATTTTACACAGTTTTCAGTAGTCCCAATAAGTGTAATGAAAGGTGAGACCGATGGAATAGCGCTGATTACTCAATACAATGAGCACGGGTTGTTTATTGCAATGGAAGAATTAGGATATATTACTATGTCCATTGCTTTGTTTTTCCTTGCCTTTGCTTTCTCTAAAAATACCCGGACAGAAAAGATAATTCGTATAATTCTCATTTCCCAATTGTTTGCAACCATTTTGGCTTTCATTTTTTATTCCATAAAATTTGGCATCGAAAGAAGCTATCTATTTGAAGTAGCAACCATTACAATAAACTGGTCAGTGCTAATTTTCGTGGGTATTCTGACAGGGCTTCATTACAGAAAAAGGCTGAAAATGCACACTATATAAAATTATCATGACTATCATTTAATAAATCTGATAAAATGGAAGACATAAAAATTATTGACATTACTCCGGAAAACATTGCAGAATATGGAGTTTGCGGATATAAGGATGTAAAGAAACACATCGAATTGAGAAAGAAAATCGAATGGTTTAATGAATACTATCCAAAAGGACTCAGAATGAAAGTTGTATTCTCTCAAAAAGGTGGTTACCAGGGCATGTTGGAATATATTCCCGGCAAATATGCACATCGCCCTGTTGAGGCTGATGGATATATGTTCATCCATTGTGTATTTGTTGGATTTAAGAACGAATTTAAGCACAAGGGTCTTGCCTCAAAATTGTTGGATGATTGCATCACAGAAGCCAGAGATACCAAAATGTTCGGTGTTGCTGTGGTTACAAGAAAGGGGCCATTCATGGTACACAATGACATTTTTCTAAAGAATGGTTTCCAAATTGTTGATAGCGCAAAACCAGACTTTGACTTATTGGTTTTAAAATTTGATGAAAAATCCAAAAATCCGGGTTTTAAAGAAAACATGGAGGAGCATTCGAAAGATTACGGTGACGGACTGACAATTATGCGTTCGGCCCAATGTCCTTATACAGAGAAAAATGTCAACGCAATTATTGAATCTGCAAAAAGAATGAACATAAAAACAAAATTGGTTGATTTAACAGATGCGAATGCAGTGCAAAATACGCCCTGTGCATTTGGATCATTTTGTCTCATCTATAATGGAAAAATTATCAGCCATCATCCTGTCAGCAACACCAGATTTGAAAACATCATGAAAAAGGAAATTTCTGTTTAACGGTTAAAAACAAAAACTATGAATGCTTCGCTTATCGCAGCTTGCGGAATGAATTGCGGAATCTGCATAGGTCATATCAGAGAAAGAAACAAATGTCCGGGTTGCAATGCGATGGACGAAGAAAAATCTGGTTATTGCAGAAAATGTATTATAAAAAACTGCCCGGTTTTAAAAGAAAAAAGTTTGAATTTCTGTTCAGAAACATGCGAAAAATATCCTTGTTTACGCTTAAAAAATCTTGACAAGAGGTACAGAACAAAATATGGAATGAGCATGATCGAAAATCTGGGAAATATCAAAAATGAGGGAATTGAGAAATTTGTTGAAATGGAACAAAACAGATGGAAATGCCCAAAATGCGGAGAACTGCTTTGTGTTCATAAAATATCTTGTTTAAAGTGTGGTGAAAAAAGACAGAGTTTTTGCTAGATATATTGTCAGAATATCTGGTTATCATTGAATAAGCTTATTTGGATACGTTTTCTCATCTGAAGATTCTTTGGTTTAATTCATTTTTTTATATGAGTGCGAATCAAATCATGTGAAAATGATATACAACAAACAGGACTCTGAGCGGTCTGTTCCGGCAAGTTCAATGCAGCGTATCTCCACCAGATTCCAAAAGAGCGCAATGTACTTATCGATAGATTTATGAAAAACTGAATCATCTTTCACAAAATTCAACCTATCACTAAAAAAGCAGGAAGGACTGCGAGCTGGATGCTTATGTTATTTATCTTTATGTCTTGAAAAAACCGGGAAAATGGGACATAAATACAAGGTGAAAATGGATGAAGTATTGCGGGTATATACTTGTTAAGCAACACTTTAAAAAAATTCAGGGTATTGACAAAGCAATAAATTTTTGAATAAAAAGAATTATGACAACGGAAAAACAAAACAACCAAGTGCAACCAGCAGATTTTAAAATTACAATATACCAAACGGGCAGAATTGCTACTGCATTTATGCTTGCTATGATTCCTGTTCAAATAATATTTTATATAATGTGGCCTCATCCAACGACTATTATTGACTGGTTTTTGCTTTTTCAGAATAACTGGATTATTGGTCTGATTAGTTTTGGTTTTTTGTATCTATTGAGCATGATTGCATCTACCTTTCTTTATCTTGCTCTTTTTTTTGCCCTCAAAGATGAAAGTAAAACGTTAAGTGTATTTGCATTAACAATTGGACTGATTGGATTAGCGATCTATTTTCCTTCAAATACATCAATAGAAATGCTTTCAATTAGTAAACAATATACACAAGCTGCAACAGAACAGGATAAAACAATCCTTCTTGCATCAGGACAAACTTTATATTCCATCTGGGCAGGCACATCTTATACTGTCTATTATGTTCTAAATGGTATCGCATTGATACTTTTCTTTTCGGCAATGACTAAAAATATTAAATTCAGGTATAATGGACAAAATTGATGCTATTTTTCTAACGATGCTTCCTAATGGACAAAATTGATGCTGTTTTTTTTTTTGCCAAAATTTGTGTTTAGTATTTTTCTTGCTTTCTTTGCATCGTCTGTATAAACGGAAACAAGCTCTGCTGGGGAGCAACTTGTTAGGGATATTACAGATGACCGACGAAAATGTCAATGCGATGGGTTTTGCACTGTGCAAAGCCCATTGTTATTTTTAGAGGTCTTTATGCCTTTAAAAACCCATCGATGAATTTTTTCTTTCTGGTCATTGATAAACCATTGTGGTTACGGAGCTTGTTTTTAAGGTCGGCGAAGTGGCCATCAATGGCATTGGTCGTATTTGGTATTCCTAACTCGATATTATCATACCAGGTAAATAATGAATTGAGGTTGTTTTTCAGACTTCTATAGGCGCTCCTTAGTTTTTTATGCGGGTAGTGTGATTTCTTGGTGTCTTGGTTAACGGTTCTCTCATTTAGGAACTGGAGCCATGTCATCTGCGGCATAAATAGCTCCACCATTCATGATAACAGATCCTGTTATTTGTGATTGAAAGCCAGGACTCAAACCAACATCCAAAGTGTTAATGGTAGTTGATCCTCCATCAAAACATATTTTTGTTGCAGCAAGAATAGCAAAATCCCCGGCAGATTTAAGGTTTGGGGCAATCTGACCAAAACTTACATTTATAGTAACCAGAAGAAAAAATGTTGTTAATGCTTTGATTGTTTGTGTTTTCATAAAATAAATCTTACTTCCAGAATTAATTTCCAAGAATTGTTACAGATTTCCGAACTTAAAGAAAAGAAATGTTAAATATTTCAAGAAATATGTAACATAATTTACAGGTATTTTATGCAGAAAAAAATAGACTACAAAAATAATTGTGCAAAGATCATCCCTTTTTAACTCTAAAAGTTATATATTAGTTTTTACTAGATACATAAATCACATCTTTTTGACTGACAATAAAATAGTTACAAACTTTTCATTTTGATATGCTTATCATAGAATAAAAAAAAACAGTCAATCTTCTAAAATGGACAATCAAAAAAGAACCCTTTTGATTTATTTAAGGAGTTGTGCCGTAAAAACAGCCTAAAATATAAAATTTACTATTTTTACGTCCATAAATGACCTTGTTGGGTGAATATCTGACCAGGCATTTGTTCAACTTACATAAAGCTGCAAGAGAAGGAATCGTTATAGTTTAGGCATCCATGTTCTGTGAAGAAATCTTAAATCTGCCTAAAAAAGATGCAATATGGAAACACAATGCCGGCAGCTATATAGATTGTTGTTTGTAAATTTATAAATGAAACACTCTAAATACTTATGGCTAAAATCAAGACAACTGAAACCTCCGCAAATGTCGAAGAGTTCATCAACTCATTTGCCGACACCGAACAAAAGCGCAAAGACAGTTTCGAATTATTGAAACTTATACAGGATTTCACAGGCTTTGAACCCAAAATGTGGGGACCCTCTATCATAGGATTTGGAAAATATCATTATAAATCTGAAAGAAGTAGCCAGGAAGGTGATTGGCCGCTTGTAGGCTTTTCGCCACGCAAAGCAGCCATATCACTTTATGTTTACACAGGAAATCCCAAGCACGAATACCTGCTCAAAGATTTGGGTAAATATAAAATGGGTAAAGCCTGCATTTATATCAAAAAACTTTCTGACATTGATCAGGACGTATTGAAAAACCTAATAAAAGAAACCATTCACTTTATGCAATCAAAATATGAAAAACATTAAAATAGAATTCAAATGGGCAATCATCTTTTCAATAATGGGATTGCTATGGATGGTGTTGGAAAAACTGAGCGGACTACACAGCACCCATATTGACTATCATCTTTATCTGACCAACTTGTTTGCAATCCCCGCCATCTTGGTAATGGTGCTGGCGCTTAAAAACAAAAAGAGGAGTTTCTACAACGGCCAAATGACTTACCAGCAAGGTTTGGTCTCAGGCGTTATTTTGTCTCTGATTATTGCCTTACTCAGCCCACTCACACAGTGGATTACCTCTTATGTTATCACGCCTGAATACTTTCCAAACGTAATAAAACGCTCCGTAGAACTAGGCTATTACACAACAACAGAGGAAGCGCGAGCAAACTTTAACTTCAAAAATTATGCAATACAGGGCGCCATTGGAGCTTTGGTTATGGGCTTTGTAACCACCGCTATTGCAATGATTTTTATTCGTTCAAAAAACAAAAACTAAAATTAAAAACATTGTACTGTCAATGAAATAATTTCTGAACTGAAATCACGCGGCTATAAAAAAGTGGGCGCGCATAACATCAGTTTTGGATTGGAAAGTTCAAGCACAGCATTATAAATACAGAGATTAATTATTTGTTGAATCAAAATTTAAATATAGATCACCATGGCAACAACTAATATTTATTTAAACTTTAACGGCGACTGCGAAGACGCCTTTAATTTCTATAAATCCGTATTCTGTAACGAATTTGGTTACCTAAGCCGCTTTGGCGAAATTCCTGAAAGTGAAGGATACACAGTTTCAGAAGCATTCAAAAACAAAATTATGCATGTTTCCCTGCAGATAGGTCAATCAATACTAATGGGCAGTGATTGTGGGGAAGAGCATGCCAGTAATTTCCTTCAAGGCAATAATTTTTCTGTTTCCGTATCCACTGACACCAAAGCGGAAGCGGAGGAACTATTCAATAGCCTGGCTCATGGCGGACAAATAATCATGCCGCTTAACTCAACTTTTTGGGGAGATTACTTTGGAATGCTGACCGATAAATTTGGGATAAACTGGATGGTCAGCTTCAACGAGCTACAACAGCAATAATCTTACTGTTGAATGAATTAATTCATTGTCATTCTGTAGTTTATAAAGCTTTATGAGATAGGAGTGTCTTTTGTAATAATCATATACCTTTGTGGAGTTGGGCTAAATCCTGAGTTCCAATCCCGCAGAGCCTAACACAAAGACCATTTTCAGACAGATTTAAATAGTTATGAAGGTATAATGGTTTAGAACTGCACGTTAATAAAGAACTGGTATCTATGCCGGTTTCCGATATAGATTCTGACATTTTCCGGAAGTTTTCGTTTACCTATTTGAAATTTGCCAGCACGGAACAATTCAACAGTAATCCAAACACCTTCATTCCTTTAGGTAACACTTTCAAGCTATTTTCTTTTTGTTTCGTTCATATCAGCAATACTTTTGCTCCATAAATGGACTTCTGAAACATGCCAAAGAATTCAAAATTTCAGAAATGTCTCATTAGAAATTAACTTTTTATGCTGAGCTCATGAAACATATCATCTGGTCCACCGGACATAAATTGAAATTCGACAATATCATTGATTCCGATAATTGTTTTCTTTTCGATACACAAGGCAGAAAACTCATCGACCTTGAATCAGGGGTTTGGTGTACCTGTTTGGGGCACAACAACAAACGCCTGAACAAGTTAATTACAGATCAGATCAATAAAATCACCCACACCGGTTTTTGCTATTGCCATCCGCAGATTGAGGCAACTGCGATAAAGCTTTTGGAAATCAACAACTTTCATGGTGGCAAGTGTGAGTTTATGTGTTCAGGCAGCGAAGCAGTAGAATACGGGATGCGCGTTGCCCGAACCTTATCAGACAGACCTTTGGCACTGGCTTTTTCCGACTCCTACTTCGGCTCATACGGCGATGCAGCCACAAAAGCCGACCAAATGTGGTTTATTTACGATCGCCTGAATTGTTCATGCAATCAAAAAAACACCGGATGTACAGGAGAATGTGAAGAATTTAATCAGATCCCCTTCGAAAAAATTGGAATTTTTGCACTTGAACCCGGCAGTTCCTCCGGCTTGGTGAGGTTTCCTGATCCTCAGCTTATCGAAAAGATAGCCACCCGAATTCATGAAAACGATGGCATTCTGCTGTCGAATGAAATCACCACAGGCATTGGAAGAACAGGGAAATGGTTTGGATATCAACATTATAACATACAGCCTGATATTGTTGCCATGGGAAAAGGGCTAGGCAATGGATACCCCGTAAGCGCCACTGCCATTTCAAAACAGCTGGCAGAAAAACTCTCTCAGCATGCTTTCCACTATTCCCAATCGCATCAGAATGATCCCCTTGGTGCCATTGTTGCCGGCGAGGTAATCGACATAATCAAAGAAAATAACCTGATCGACGCTGCTGAATTTAATGGCAACTACCTGAAGGAGAATCTGCAGCGCTTAAAGCAGGATTTCTCTGTAATTAAAGATATAAGAGGCCGGGGCTTGATGCTTGCGATTGAATTCAGCAGCCAGGCAGACCGGATTTTTGAAGAGCTTCTTAATAAAGGATTTATTGTGGCTAAACGTTCAAACGCTGAAGTCCTTCGAATAGATCCTGCCCTTACCATCGAAAAAGAAACGATGGATTTATTTCTGCTTGCTTTTCACGATATACTTAGCAAATTGGCAAAAGACAACTTTTAAACAAAAAAAAATACCGCATTTAAAGACAAAAAATAATGAAAACTTTATGCTTTATTGCACTTTTTATATCAATTGGTCAATACCTTTTGGCAGGAAATCTCAAAGAAAACTGGGTTTTCAAAACCAATGGCAGGGTTTATAGTACACCCGCTGTTTCATTGGATGCTGTTCTATTTGGAAGTGCCGACAGCAATTTCTATTCTGTGGATAAAAACACCGGAAACCTGAACTGGTCATTCCGAACAAATGGCGGCATCCATTCCGATCCGGCTATATCAGATAGTGATGTGCTTTTTGGTAGTTATGATGGCTGCTTGTATTCGCTTGATGTAGCATCAGGTAAATTCAACTGGAAATTTGCTTCGGAAGGTGAAAAAACACTGGATATATGGGATTACTATCTTTCATCGCCCAAGGTAAGTCAGGGTATTGTTTACTGGGGCAGCGGAGATGGACATCTGTATGCCGTTGATTGTGTGAGTGGTAAACTAAAGTGGAAATTCAAAGCGGGTGCGATTATTCATGCCAGTCCGGCTATTGATGAGGGCACTGTTTTTATAGGTGATTTTTCAGGTTACTTCTATGCGTTGGATGCATTATCGGGCGAACTAAAATGGAAATCGAGAACAATTGGCGAAACATATTTCCCCAACGGAGAAGTGCAAAAAGCTGCAGTGGTGGTCGATGGTGTGGTTTATTTCGGTAGCCGCGATTACAATGTTTATGCGCTAGATGCAAAAACTGGCAGGGGCCGCTGGAATATGAAAGAAATTGGAAGTTGGGTAGTTGCTACACCTACAGTTTATGAAAAACATGTTTATTTTGGAACTTCTGACACACATCGGTTTTATTCCTTGCGCAAGGCAGATGGCAAGGTCATATGGCAAATTGCATTGCCAATGAGGGTTTACGGCTCGGCTGTCGTCAACAACGATATCCTGTGGTTTGGCTGTTTCGACGGAATGCTGAGAGGCGTTAATCCCAAAACCGGGGAAATTATTCATGAATTTCAGACAGAATCAAGCAAGCTAAATTATTCAACTGTTTTTGGAGATGACGGTAAGTTCAGAGAAGGATTTGAGCTTTATGGAAAAGATTATCTGGAAGCAGAGCGCACCATACATAGCCTGGGTTCAATCCTTTCAACACCAGTTATTGATGAAAACATTATCTATTTCGGCAGTTCTGATGGCGGGCTCTACGCCGTTTCGCTATGATACGCGCTTTGAATGGCTTTTCTGTCAGGTAGGTTGCTCTGGTCAAAAATGAAAAAACACACAAAATGGAGCGATTTTATATTCGATCAATCATGAAAAAAGGAGGGCATATTATGCTTATTATTCTATCCGTCTTATTCACATGCATACTCATTCTTGCTGTTGTTTTTTTGATTATGAGTCCCGGAAAACCTGAACCTTATCCGGATGAAAACGGAAAATTGCTGGAAGGCAGCATTTCAGAGAAAATCTTTGTCAATATAAATGGTTTTGAACAAGGGATGTTTATCAAAAGCAAAGACAAAACACTACCAGTTTTGCTTTATCTGCATGGTGGAATGCCTGACTATTTTTTGACAAAAAAGTATCCTACGGGACTTGAAGACCTTTTTACCGTGGTTTGGTGGGAACAACCTGGCTCAGGGCTGTCATTCAACGCCAACATGCCACCATCATCGACAACACTAGCCCAAATGATATCCGACACAAAGGAGCTAACAAACTATCTGCGTAAGCGTTTTCGACAGGAAAAGATTTACCTTATGGGACGCTCGGGCGGAACATTCATTGGTATGCATGTGGCTGCACAAGCGCCTGAATTATACCATGCTTATATTGGCATGGCGCAAATGACCAATCAGCTTAAATCTGAAAAACTGGCATATCTATATATGGTTGAGCAGTTTAAAGAAAATGGAAACAGGAAAATGCTTCAAAAACTTGAATCAGCACCAGTAACACTGAAGGATGGAATACCGGATTCATACCTTTCAATAAGGGATGAGGCCATGCACAAACTGGGCATAGGAACAACACGTGACATGAATTCTATAATCACCGGCTTCTTTTTACCCTCACTCTTATGCCGCGATTATACAATAAGTGAAAAGGTGAATATGTGGCGGGGTAAAGCCAAATCCGGCGTCAGCACCCTATGGGATACAATTCTGGTCACAGATTTGTCCCAAACAGTGACTGAAGTTGACATTCCGGTGTATTTTTTTCATGGAATATTTGATTATACCGTTTCTTACACTTTGGCAAAGGACTATTTCGGGAAGCTAAAAGCACCCATAAAAGGTTTTTACACTTTTGAAGCATCAGCTCACAGCCCTTTGTTTGAAGAACCTGAAAAAGTGCGACAGATTTTGCAGGAAATTGTACTAAAGGAAACCAACAACGCTCAAAGATAAATCACTTAAATCCATGATTATCTAATCTTTGAAAAGGGAATACAGGACATGGTTGCAGTCATTTTGCATTTAATCGTGATCGGCTTCAGCTTTAATGACCCTCCAACCATTGGTAGTATATCGCTGTTTTGCCTGAATCTTACTTTCTGTGTTATGCCTTTCTGCAGATGGTTTTCCTTCAATATTCTCTATCAAACTATTGGTTCATTGGAATAATCGATGAGTTTTTTACCATTCTAGATGGAGTTTTAACTAATCCAGATGGACGGGGAATGCAATAGCTGTTTCATCTAAAACAAATAATTGTGGCAAAATAAACAGCAACTGGTTGAGCTTAAAGTTGCGCCTTGATTATATATATAATTGTCTGGCTGACATTTATGCATCTGCAATCTTATTTTTATTCCTTTCAGTAAAAATTCTTAAAAAAAGTCTTGACAAGCATTTCAAATGATTATATCTTTGCGATATCATTTTAATATCATAATGCTATGGAAAAACAATCACTTCCTTCGTCCGGATACCTTTATCTGGCATTTGTAATCGTTTTAATTGCCGGGAGCGCTACTGCCGGCATTATGTTTCAAAACGCTTGGTTTTTAATCACATTACTTCTAGGAGTATTCCTTGCGATCGGTTTCACTGTAGTAAACCCGAACCAATCGTGTGTATTGGTGCTTTTTGGTAAATACAGCGGCACCATTAAAACAAACGGTTTTTTCTGGGTCAATCCATTTTTTGTAAAAAGAAAAATTTCTTTACGTGCAAGAAACTTTGACGGAGAAGCAATCAAAGTGAACGACAAAATCGGCAATCCGATTATGATTGGCCTTGTGCTTGTCTGGAAAGTGTCAGAAACCTACAAAGCTGCTTTTGCTGTTGATGATTACGAGAATTTTGTTGTCGTTCAAAGTGAAGCCGCCTTGCGCAAACTTGCGGGATTGTATCCCTACGACAACTTCGATGATGAACAAGCTGAAATCACCCTGAGAGCAGGAGGTGAAGAAGTGAATCATCAGCTTGAGCTCGAAATCACAGAAAGGCTTCATATGGCTGGCGTTGAAGTGATTGAGGCGCGTATTAACTACATTGCCTACGCACAGGAAATTGCTCAGGCAATGTTGAAACGTCAGCAAGCAACAGCCATTGTTTCAGCGCGTTTTAAAATTGTTGAAGGCGCTGTCGGCATGGTCGATATGGCATTGGAGCAACTTTCTGCCAAGAAAATTGTTGAGTTGGATGAGGAGAAAAAAGCCGTGATGGTCAGCAACCTGATGGTAGTACTTTGTGGCGATAAGGAGGCAACGCCGGTTTTGAACACGGGTTCGATATATTAGTTTCAGATGGGAAATAAAAAAGCATTTGCGTTAAGAATTGATGCCGATAAACTTGAGGCTATCGAGAAATGGGCTGCAGACGAATTTCGCAGCACCAACGGACAGCTGGAGTGGATCATAGATCAGGCTTTGCGCAAGGCTGGCAGAAATAAAAAAGGAAAAAACAATGAAAATGTTTCCGATAATCCGGAGCAGCTTCTTTGAATCAAAAGCAATCTATGCCTCCTTTAACAATTGATTTTTGAACCTTTTGCATACAAGAATGACTTAAGTAATTAATTCAAAAATTCAGCTTTCTCGATTTCTTTGGTTGGGGCTGATGTCACAAAACAAAAGCTCCAACCCTTTTTATTTTTAGTATAAATTTTAGAAGTATTAAACATTTGACAGAATGAAAAATATGAAATATACATGTCCAAAATGCAGACACAACCGCTGTGATACTGGCGAAATATACGTAGCCGGCACTTTCTGGAACAAAATATTCAACATTCAGAACCGTAAATACACGACTGTGACTTGTCAGCAATGCACATACACTGAATTCTATAAGACTGAAATGAAAAAAATCAGTAATGTATTTGACTTTTTTGTTGGATAAACAGCTTTAATAAAACACTTTATGACACTCAAACAGTGAAGGATATTATGTTCTCCCTTTAAAGCTATTCATGGATTCATAAACCCCTAATCCCTTTCCAACGATTAAATCAAACCATTTTGTCGGAAGGATACCTTTAAAAAACGGAACTGAATAAACCATAAAAGGCATTCTTACAAAAACCTTGTTTTTTCTGATCCCACGAATGATTTTTGAAGCAGCTTTTTCAGGTTTCTGGGTTGGAAATAAGAAATTTGTCTTTACCCCATCAAACATCCCTGTATCGATGTAAGAGGGCGTCACCGTTGTAACACGAATTCCGGTTTTGAGCAGCGCCATTTCAAGCCGCAGACTCTCCGACCATCCCAGTGCTGCCCATTTACTTGCTGCATAAACAGCCATTTTTGGATTGCTCAACATCCCGGCAGCAGAGGCTATTGTTACAATATGACCTGACCCACGTCTGATCATTTCCGGCAAAAAAGCCCTCGCAACAAGCATACATCCAAGTACATTGACACCGATAGTTTTTTCAATTTCACCATCCAGATGTTCGTGGAAATACTTACCCGAAACTATTCCGGCATTCAAAATCACAATGTCAGGCACTTTTCCTTCATTAATGAGTGTTGTGGCAGCTTCATTAACAGACCTCGCATCTGAAACATCTACTTTATGACCAGATGCATTATGGCCATCTGCAACCAGATTATTGATTTCTTTGGCCATAAGCTGTTGATTAATATCCCAGATAATCAATTCGTCGGCACCATTTTGAAAGGCCATTTTACCCATCAACAAGCCTATTCCGGATGCACCTCCGGTTATCAGCACTTTCTTATCTTTAAAATCGCTCATACAGAAGTTTGAATTAAATTTGCAGCGTGCTTTGAATAATTTCGAAATTAAAATTACTTCAAAATTAAACCCAAATGAACAAAAACTATTTAATTTTCTTTACCCTCATTATGATAACATTAAACGGCTTTAGCCAAAATCTAAATATCGTGATCACTGACCCTGTCAGAAATCGTGAAGTACTGGTGGATCTGCTTGACCGAAACGGACTTCAAACCGGAGAAATGGGTGTAAACTATTCTGACTTTTATGATGGATATGAGTCCAAAAGTGAGGTAATCGAAAAACTCAAGTCATTGGTTGATGACATTCATATTACGATCGTTTTGGCAACCTGGTGTGGCGACAGCAAACAGCAGGTTCCGGCCTTTTTGAAAGTACTCGATCAAACAGGTTTCAGCAATGACAATCTGTTGATGATCGGCGTTGATTTCGAAAAAAAAGCCCGTGAGATTGATGTAGATGTATTCAATATTTCACGCGTTCCTACTTTTATTTTTCACCGGAATGAAATAGAAATCGGCAGAATTACTGAAACTCCCATAGAAACACTTGAAGAAGATTTCTTAAAAATCGCTCTGGATTCAAAGGACTGAAAATTTCATGTAGCGTTTTAATTTTTTATTGCATTTATGAAGACATTCAGCACCATCAAAGCACTGCGCGAGGCCTTATCTACAGTGCGTAATGCAGGAAATACAATTGGTTTTGTGCCGACAATGGGTGCGTTGCACGAAGGCCACCTTGACCTGATGCGCAGGGCTTTAAAAGAAAATGACTGCCTTGTTGTAAGTATTTTTGTTAATCCCATTCAGTTTAACAACAAAGAAGACCTCGAAAAATATCCGCGTGTGCTTGAAGCAGACAGTAAAATGCTTGAAAGCATCGGTTGCCAATACCTTTTTGCACCTGATGCCAATGAAATTTATCCAGAACCTGATAAAAGTGAATATGATTTTGGATTGCTCAGCGAAGTCATGGAAGCTGCTTTCCGTCCGGGTCATTTCAATGGCGTTGCGATTGTAGTCCGAAAGTTATTCGAAATCGTTGAACCTGAGACAGCATATTTTGGGGAAAAAGATTTTCAGCAGCTGGCTGTAATTAAGCAACTTGTGAAAATGCTTGAAATGCCCGTAAAAATTATCCCATGCAGTATTGTCCGTGAAACCGACGGATTGGCAATGAGTTCGAGAAATGTCAGGCTTACATCGCATGAAAGGCAATTGGCTCCAAATATTTATATGACACTTCAAAAAGCTATAAAATTGCGCAATGTACTCAGTCCGGAAGAGTTGAGACGGTGGACAAGGGAACAATTAGAAGCAATTCCGGAATTTAATATTGATTATGTTGAAATTGCCGAAGACCAGCAACTACAGCCTTTTCAGCACTGGAATGATGCTTCCGGAGCTATTCTTTTTGTGGCTTTGTTTCTGGGCAAAGTACGATTGATCGACAATGTGAGAATATTTTAATAATTTTGCGCACTGAATTAACAGCTGAGATTCAAAAAGCTAAAAAATGAATATCGAAGTTCTGAAATCCAAAATACATCGAGCCACCATCACACAGGCCGATCTGCACTACATTGGCAGCATTGCAATTGATCAGGATCTGATGGAAGCCGCGAACCTCATCGAAAATGAGCGTGTAAATATTTATAACATCACCAATGGTGAAAGGCTTGATACCTATGTCATTAAAGGTGAACGCGGCAGTGGTGTGATTTCTCTTAATGGTGCTGCTGCCCGCAAAGTTGCAGTTGGCGATCATGTTATCATTGTATCCTATGCCAGCATGGATTTTGAGGTTGCAAAAACCTTTAAGCCTTCCATCATTTTTCCTGACAACAACAACAAAATCAACACCAGACTTTGAAAAAACTGGTTGTTAATATCCTGAAGTATCTCGGATTTCTATCTCTGGGAGTTTTTCTTTTCTGGTTAAGTTTCAGAAAACTTAATTTGACGGAGGTTTGGAATGAAATACGTGAAGCCAATTACTATTGGGTAGCACTGGCTTTAATTTTTGTTCTTATCTCACATTTTTTCAGATCATTGCGCTGGAATTTACTCATCAACAGCATGGGTTACAAAACACGCTTTTCGACCACATTTTATGCATTGATGGTAGGCTATATGGCAAACACAGCCGTTCCACGCATGGGTGAATTTATGCGTTGCGGTGTACTTGCCCGAAAAGAAAAAATCCCTTTTAATGCTTTGTTTGGCACAGTGATATCAGAAAGACTCTTTGACCTGGTCATATTGTTTTTACTGCTTTTAGTTGTTGTGGTAACACAGTGGGGTTTACTGGGAGAGTTTGTTTTGCGCATGACTGGTCCGTTCACAGCGAGTATAATTTCTAATCTGACAGTTTTAATAATTCTGGCTGTAGTCCTGTTAATAATTTTTGCAGGCTTGCTATACGGATATATTAAGTTTCGCAAAAAACTCAATCATTTGCCGGGCTATAAAAGAACCCATGATTTGATTACAGGACTTGCGCAAGGAGTCAGAACCATTGACAGAATGAAGCAAAAAGGACTGTTTTTACTTTATACAGTTTTTATCTGGTTTTTCTACATACTGATGATGTATGTGCCATTTTTCATGCTGCCCGAAACCAGCGATCTTGATTTCATGGCCGGCGTCACATTGCTTGCAATAGGAAGTCTGGGAATTGTTGCACCTGTTCCCGGTGGCATTGGCGCCTACCATTTCATTGCCAAAGCTGTTCTGACAGAGCTCTATGCCATTTCCGGAAATGCAGCAGGCAGTTTCGCTGTTATCACCCATGCTGCGCAGACCTTGCTTAATGTTCTGGCAGGTGCATTTGGTTACCTTGTCCTGTTTTTTCTTGACCATAAACCACCAAGAAATGAAAAAGCTTGATGTTATTCAAAAACGCGTTTTTACTTTTGAAAGTCTGGAAGCAATTTTAGCTGTCTGGAGGTTTCAAAATAAAAAAATAGTTTTCACCAATGGCTGTTTCGACCTGCTCCACCTTGGTCATCTGGATTATTTGAGTAAGGCAGCTGATCTGGGAGATATTCTGATTGTTGGCGTCAATACCGATGCTTCGGTAAGTCGGATTAAAGGACCTATGCGGCCATTAAACGATGAAAAAGGACGTGCCATGCTAATAGCATCATTGCATTTTGTGAGTGCTGTCGTACTTTTTGATGAGCCTACCCCATTCAATTTAATATCGCTTGTGCAGCCTGATGTACTTGTAAAAGGCAAAGATTACAAAGCTGAGGATATTGTCGGTTATGACATTGTTACTGCCAAAGGCGGCAGCGTTGAAACCATTGAACTTGTTGAAGGTTATTCCACTTCAGCAATTATAGATAAAATACTCAAATCAACTTGAGAAAAAGATTCTTCGAAGTTAAAGCATTTTGATCTATTGCGCTATTTTTCTGTTTGATTTTCCCACTTCTACCCTAGGGCTTGCTGAAAAAGTCCTAATATATTGTAATATTGGAAGTTAATTCAATAATAACTTGTTTATTGTGCAAGAATTTGGGAGATATTGGTTAAAAAACCTTGCATCAGATATTTCGGTGCGCTGCACCTTTAAACACACAACCGGACAAAATTCTACAAAGATTACCGGTGCGCTGCACCTCAAAACTGAGCCACAGAGTGGCGATAATATTTATAGGAGAACCAAATAGAATTGAAACAAGAGGTGCAGCGCACCGAAATATCAAAATTCTGAGTTTATCAGCAATCCCTACCCTACTCTCAAAACCAATCCTTTAAGATAAGCACCTTCAGGATGATAAATACTTACGGGATGGTCAGGCGGTTGCGAAAGATGATGAAGCAATTGTACTGAACGACCCGTTTCTATTGCTGCTGCCATAACAATACTTTGAAAAGATTGACGGTCAACGGCCTGAGAGCAACTAAAAGTAAACAACAATCCTCCCGGAGCTATTTTTCTTATTGCTTCAAAATTTATGTATTTGTAGCCTTGCAATCCTTTATGGCGGTTGTGGTGATTTTTCGCAAAAGCTGGCGGATCGAGCACAATCACATCAAAATCAGCGGGATTCATGATTTCGAGATACTTTTTCGTTTCAGCACAAACTGACTGATGTCTTGATTCAAATTCATTGAGTTGAATATTTCTATCGCACAATTCAATTGCTTTTTTTGAGCTGTCAACAGACACCACAAACTCAGCATCTCCTTTAAGTGCTGCGACAGAAAAACCACCGCTATAGCTAAATGTATTCAATACTTTTCGTCCGGCTGAATACTTCTTTAACATGGAACGGGCATCACGTTGATCAAGGAAAAAACCGGTTTTCTGTCCCCTCTCCCAGTCAACAAAGAAAGACAATCCATTCTCCAAAACGATATTATCGCCTGCCTCTCCAATGATATATTCGTTCAAACCGGCAGTTTTATCCATGCGTTCAAGCGCTTCTGCACTTTTGTCATAAACAGCTTTTATCTGACCCTGCATCAGTTCAACAATTGCGCTTGCAATAGCATTTCGATGCAGATACATGCCTGCAGACTGTGCTTGAAAGACAGCTGTTGTGCCATAAATATCAACAATCAGTCCGGGCAGTCCATCACCTTCCGAATGCACAAGTCTCCATGCTGTGGTTGATGCATTGTTTAAAAGGCCAAGCTGTTCCCGAAGTTTCAAAGCAACTGAAATTTTTCTTAACCAAAAGTTGTAATCAATTACTTCTTTGGAAAAGGATAGCATCTTAAGCGCTATATTACCTCCCTCATAAAAGGCAGTACCAAGCAATTGCTCCTGATGATCTAGCACAAAAACAATCTCGCCTGCACTGAGTTGTTTTGGTATTTGCTGAATGGCACCGGAGAAAATCCATGGATGGAAACGTTTTACTGCTTCATCTTTTCCCTTTTGAAGCTTTATTACGGGATAGCTGTTTTTATTTAACATAAAACAAAAGTACAGAGATTTGGCTTTGAGTTGAGATTCGAAAAATGCCCTTTATAAAAAATGACTGACTTTATTTCTAAGCCAGTCATTCTTCCTTCTTCCTTGCATCCTTTTCAATTGCGATAAATTTGCTCATCAAATTTTCCGTCTTCGCTCTCCTTTGCCCAAGGTGCGTTTTGTATTGCGCTTACAACCGCGATAATACCGATTATTGAAAAGGATACCAAAATCAATAAAGCGATCATGACAGCATGTTTTAGAACGTTGATCAACCAAATAGTGATTGACTTCTCAAAAGTACGTTTTTTGATGGACACACATCATAAAATACTGGCAATTTTTAATTAAATATTACTTAATTATTAACATTGATTGAAATAATTGGTTTATTGATTATAATTGATCATAAATCAAGACTGGATTGGTGAAATTCTATACAAAAACATCAGAAATGATTTACTTTTCAAGGATAAAATAAAAAGCAGCAGAAGCATCAATTGATAATTACATAGGATGCTTATATTTGCCAGCTAAAAACCTGATCGCGCAAATAATTGAACTATGGCACCAACCCGATTTGATCTGCAAAAGCGAAAATTCCTGTTTAGTGACACCCCTTTCATCAGTTTGATGAAAAAACGCATTTACCATGTACTGCTGGTCTCGTCAGTTTATGATGCTTTTATGCTTGAAGAGGATGGTCGTATTGATGAACAGATTTTCAATGAGTATGTTTCGCTCAACCTTCGCTATCCTCCTACTTTTATCCTTGTAAGTTCGGAAGAGGAGGCTTTTCAAACGCTTTCAGAGGAAAGTATTGATCTTGTTATCATTATGCTTAGCTCAAAAGAAAAACAAACATATGAGCTGGCAGAAAAAATAAAAACGCAATTTCAATTGATCCCAATTGTAGTGCTTGCACCGCTATCGCGCGAACTTTCACTGAAAATTGACCGAAAAGAGCTTAAATCTATCGACTATGTTTTCAATTGGTTGGGCAATGCAGATATTCTGCTTGCTATTATCAAACTGATTGAGGACAAAATGAATGCTGACCATGACATTGTTGATGTTGGGGTTCAATGCATCATTCTGGTTGAAGACTCGGTGCGTTTCTACAGCAGCTACCTGCCAAATATTTACAAAATTATCTTCAAGCAGTCGAAATCGTTCATGACCGAAGGGCTGAATGAGCATCAGAAAACCCTTCGTATGCGCGGCCGTCCAAAGATTTTGCTCGCTACAACCTATGAAGAAGCAATCAGTCTTTATAAAAAATACAAACAAAATCTTTTAGGGATAATATCGGATATTTCTTACGAACGTGAAGGAAAAACTGACAGGCAGGCAGGCATCAGGCTATGTCAGGTAGTGAAGAAAAATGATAAGTTCATGCCTTTGCTGCTCCAGTCTTCGGATTCAGAGAACGAAGAACTTGCCAAGCAGATTAAAGTTGGTTTCATCAACAAAAACTCAAAGTCACTCTCAATCGAACTCAGAAGGTTTATTAAAGAGTTTTTTGCCTTTGGAGATTTTGTTTTTAAAGATCCAAACACCAATATGGAGGTGATGCGCGCTGGTGATTTGAAAGCCATGCAAGAAAAAATATTTCAGGTTCCAAACGAATCATTGCAGTACCATATTGAACGTAATCACCTTTCTAAATGGCTAAGAGCAAGAGCGCTCTTTCCGCTCGCTGATCTTTTCAAAATGTTTGCTCCTGAAGACTTCAATGATTGTGACGATATAAAACGCTTTGTTTTTGATGCTATCGCCACATTCAGACTTAACAAAGCCAAAGGCGTTATTGCGGAGTTTAATCGTGAAAGTTTTGATGAATACCTGTCATTTACACGCATCGGACAAGGATCAATTGGCGGGAAGGCACGTGGGCTTGCATTTCTTGATTCGCTTATCAAACGCAATAATCTTCATGATAAATACGAGGGCGTTACCATCGGTATTCCTCGAACGGTTGTGCTTTGCACAGATGTTTTTGATGAGTTTATGGAAGAAAACAACCTTTATTCCATCGCCCTTTCCGATGACTATACTGATGAAGAAATCCTGCGCTATTTTGCTGAGGCAAGGTTGCCTTTCCGTATCCATGAAGATTTGTATACGCTTATTTCAGTCATTCGAAACCCTTTGGCAGTGCGCTCTTCAAGCATGCTCGAAGATTCACACTATCAGCCCTTTGCCGGAATTTACAGCACTTACATGATTCCAGTTGTGGAAAATGATGAACGTACAATGATTAAATTGTTAAGCAACGCAATAAAAAGCGTGTATGCTTCGGCCTTCTACAAAGACAGCAAAGCCTATATGATGGCTACTAAAAATGTTATCGATGAAGAAAAGATGGCTATCGTACTTCAGGAAGTTTGCGGAAAGACATACAATAAACGCCATTATCCAGCTATTTCAGGTGTTGCGCGTTCAATAAATTTTTACCCGATCGGGCCTGAAAAACCTGAAGACGGTATTGCCAACATTGCACTTGGTTTGGGCAAGCATATCGTTGACGGAGGACAAACACTTAGGTTTTCGCCAAAATTTCCTCAAAAAGTATTGCAGACAAGTATGCCTGATTTGGCTTTGCGGGAAACCCAGAAACAGTTTTTTGCACTTAATCTTGATCCTGAAAGCTTCAAAATATCAACAGATGAGGCTGCCAATCTTTTACAATTAAGGATTACTGATGCGGATAAAGATGGTGTTTTAAAACTTGTTTGCTCCACTTATGACTATCATGCCAATATTCTGCGTGATGGATACCATGATGATGGCAAGAAACTGATCACTTTCGCCAATATACTAAAATACAATACATTCCCAATTTCTGATATTTTGACCAATGTCCTCCATGTAGGTCAGAAAGAAATGGGCAAACCAATTGAAATTGAATTTGCTATTGAACTCAATAAACCAATTGGTGTGCAAAAAATGTTCTATGTTTTACAAATTAGGCCAATTGTTGACATCGATGAAACCATTGAACTGAATCTTGACAGTGTTCCTGTTGAATCGACAATAATCAAAGCAGAACATACACTAGGAAATGGCATCATCAATAATATTTATGATTTTGTGTATGTAAAACCATCTGCTTTTGACCCCTCGCGCACACGTGACATTGCGACTTTGGTCGGTCAGATCAATGAGGGATTTTTGCATGAAGGGAAAAATTATATCCTGATCGGTCCGGGCCGTTGGGGGTCGAGCGATCCCTGGTTAGGCATTCCTGTTAAATGGCCACAGATTTCTGCAGCCCGCGTCATTATTGAGTCTGGGTTAGGTCATTATCGAATTGATCCAAGTCAGGGAACGCATTTCTTCCAGAATCTTACCTCCTTTGGTGTTGGGTATTTTACAATCAATCCATTCATAAATGATGGTTTTTACGATATAAATTACCTGGATGCCCAACCTGCCTTTTTTGAAAACGAATTTGTCAGGCACATTCGTTTTGATCAGCCATTAACAATTGCGATAGACGGAAAGCAGAATAAAGGTGTTATTTTCAGAGAAGGTGTTGTTTTTAAACCTGAAAGAAACGGGAAAAAGAGCCTTTCTTAAATAATTCTTTCTAAGGCCTAAAATTGTTGTTTTTAAAATTTACAACATCAATAATCAGCCTATCTGACTCCAGTCGTAGCTGCGCTTGTAAATTTTTTCGAAATGTAATTTTGTTCTGAAATGTTCGGGCAAGGCTAGGCGGTTGTCTTTTTCAAGCAAATCGACAACAATATTTCTGATATGCCGGATAACTTTCTCATCTGTTGCAAGGTTACCAAGTTTGAATTCAATCAGTCCAGACTGCCGCGTTCCCTGTGTTTCTCCCGGCCCACGCAGTTGAAGGTCTGTTTCGGCAATTTTGAAGCCATCGTTGGTGCTGATCATGGTGTGCATCCTTTTTCGACCGTCAGCTGTTAATTTAAAGTCAGTCATCAAAATGCAATAAGATTGGTCAGCACCTCTGCCAACCCTTCCACGTAGCTGATGAAGTTGAGATAACCCAAAACGGTCGGCATGCTCGATCACCATCACAGAAGCATTTGGTATATTTACCCCAACCTCAATCACAGTTGTGGCTACCATAATATGCGCTTGTTTTTTAATAAATCGTTGCATTTCAAACTCCTTGTCTTCGGCTTTCATTTGTCCATGGACCACACAAATACGGTATTCCGGCTCTGGAAAATCACGCAGAAGGCCCTCATAACCCTGCTGTAATGCAATCAGATCAATCTTCTCCGATTCTTTAATCAAAGGATAAACAATATATATCTGTCGACCCAAAGCGATTTGATTCTTCAAAAAACCAATTAACTTCAGCCTTTGGGAGTGATACAAATGAGAAGTCTGCACAGCTTTTCTCCCCGGAGGCATTTCATCGATTTGTGAATAATCAAGATCTCCGTACTGTGTCATGGCCAAAGTGCGTGGAATTGGGGTAGCCGTCATCACCAGCATATGTGGAGGCACTTCAGATTTTTCATAAAGGCGCGCTCGCTGAGCTACACCAAAACGATGTTGCTCATCAATAATAACAAGGCCTAAATTCTTGAAAACAACAGTATCTTCAATAAGGGCGTGTGTTCCGATGAGTATATGCAACTGCCCGTCTGTAAGACTGGCATGAATTTTCTTTCTTATACTTGTTTTTGTAGATCCTGTAAGTAAATCAACGGAAATAGGCATTCCATACAGCATTTCGGAAAGTGAATGAAAGTGTTGAGTAGCCAAAATCTCAGTAGGAGCCATCAACGCAGCCTGAAAACCGTTGTCGAGTGCCAGCAGCATAATCATTAACGCCACAATAGTTTTTCCGCTTCCTACATCACCTTGTAATAAACGGTTCATCTGTTTTCCAGAAGCCAGATCGGCTCTGATTTCTTTGATAACCCGTTTTTGAGCTCCTGTTAATGGGAAAGGCAGATGTTGAAAGAAAAAGTTGTTAAAATAATCCCCAACTTTAGAAAAAACATGACCTTTTATGACATGTTCCCTTTTAAGCTTGTTTCGAAGCATTTGAAGCTGAAAGAAAAAATACTCTTCAAAACGCAATCGCTGATTGGCTTTTCTAAGCATTTCGGTGTTGGATGGAAGATGTATTTGAAAGAAGGCCTCCTCTCTGGAAATCATTTTTTCAGATTGTAAAATCCATTCAGGCAGAACCTCAGTCAAAAGGCCTGTTATTTGCATGAGAATACTTTTAATAAGCCGGGCAATCTGTTTTGTACCCAACCCATTATTCTTCATTGATTCGGTGGTGTTGTATACACCCTGAAGGCTCTCCCCTAACGTAAAATCCTGTGGATCGTAATCTTCTATGTCTGGATGAACAAAATTAAACTGATTATTAAATACGGAGGCCTTTCCGAAAATCACATATTTCTTTCCTGTTTCAAAGCGTGTCTTCACCCAGCTCAGCCCTCTGAACCAAACCAATTCGATTGTTCCGGAATCGTCCCGAAATTCAGCAGTGACACGGGTTGCACGCGGCGTTCCATGCGACTTGAGATTTGAAACAGTACCTACAAGTTGATAATACACTGTTTCATCAGTAATCTCGCTGACTTTAAAAATTTTGCTTTTATCAACATATCTGAAAGGAAAGCAGTTGATGAGATCATCAAAGCTTATTACACCCAATTCTTTGTTAAGAATTGCGGCTTTCTTAGGGCCTACACCCTTTAGAAATTCTATTTTTTTTTCGAGTATATTAACCACTTTGATCTGTTGGTCCGAATGCGTTGCTAAGATAATAAGCTTTGCCTAATTACGATGTAAGGAACATACTAAACATTGGTTAGTTGCTCAAAAAAAACTCCGCAGGATAATTTGCGGAGTTTATTCTAAAATTTCATCGTCTTTTAATACTGCCAAAGGTCATGTTCAAAGTTGAAAATATCCATTTTCACCCTTTCAGCTTCAAGCAACGCATCGAGGCCAGTAGCATATTTATTGATTTGCCTGTCATAAACATTTTCTTCCTTGTAAATGTAACTGTCAAACATCCTTTTCAGGAAAACCTCGTCATAGGTTCGTTTTTCAGCAGAATTATGTCTGTTAAATACTTCTGCCTGAGCGAAAACTTTTCTGGCCTGATCGTAAGAAACCCAGAAAAGAGGCTGTGAATACTCTTTGCCTTCACGTTCGACCATCATTACCGGACAAATAGAGATTATTCGAACCATCAATTGTGAACGTTGCTTATCGAAATACCAGTCTTCCTTAACACGCAAACGCATGACTCTTGTAGGATCAAACTGTCTGATAATAACAGTATCGTATTCCTCGTAAGGCGGATAAGGCCGCTTTTCGGTTACTCTTGAGGTATCAGAAAGTTTGGCTATTATTTCGTTATAGGTAACAGGAATCAACAATTCATCTGTATTGCTGAGGTCATAAGCCCTGAATTGACGCTCTTTTAATCCATCCATCAAAACATTGATGAAGCTTCTCCAGTTATTGTGCGATTCAACAGGAAAGTAGAAAGGTTGATTCATTTTCTGACGAAAATCGATTTCACGCCAAACCCTTTTTGACCACATTACATCGGCCTGACGAATGGCAGGAAGCGGTATAGGATCTTTGTCGAGCATGCTGTTTGTAGCAAACAAACCATCAACCGGTTTTTCATCTAGTATCTGTGCTGAAAGCGTGAAAGAGGTTCCCAGAAGAAGGAAGATCACCAACACACTTAAAATATTATTTTTCATAGTTTTCAGATTGAGTGAATAGCTAATTGATTTCAAGATTCACCGGATTCAATGTCCGCATTGTTCCATCCGGACCTTTTGCCTGAATTCTTTCAAAATACAGACGTTGGCCGCGGCTGGCATTATTTATGTAATTTTTTACAGCATCATTGAAAATATTTCCCCTAACAGTACCCGTAGTCTGTAATTCAGTTCCACGGTAGGTTATTAATTGATAGGAAACGATCTCAAAATGATAATCGCTAAAATCAAAATCGATCAATGTTGGAATTATGGCTCCTGCTGCCAAAAGACGATTTTTATCCACATTTCCATCGGTTATGCCAGCTATTGTTGCAACCGGATTTGGCACCTGTTTAATGCGAAACTCAAAACTTCCCAATGGCAAGCTCTTTCCGTCTACATTTGCTGAAGCGCTGATGGTCGTTGTTCTTTCTCCGGCTGGAACTTCAACATCCCAGTTTCCATTGGGAGATTTGGTAATCTTACCTTTAGAAATCGAAGTTGTGATTTGTTCCATTGGTATTCCGGGAGAGGATATTGAAACAGGATTTTTAAGCCCGGCATAAAGAATGTTCATTTTTAAGGGCGCTACCGTTAAGGAAGGAGGCGCCACGATATAATCGGCCGAAAAAGGATAGCGTGCAATTTCCATAGTTACCGGGTCGAGCATTTCGATGATACCGGCATACTTTTGAGGTCCGATATTTTGGGCAGGGAATTGCAATTTTACAACTCCGTTCTGGCTTTTAAAAATCTGTGAACTTCCAATGTTGGCTTCAGTTATGCGATCAGATCCACGCAACACTCTGACTTCAGATTGTGTTTTTGAGTCGAAGGCGGCAACGAGCACCTCAGCTTCATAATTTTGTCCTGCCAAAATATAGGTTGACCTTGGAATCACTTTAGCCGAAACATTATCAAACTTAAAGTCCTTTTCGGAAATGTTTGCATAAAGTCTGTTGATAGCATCAAACTCTGCGCTCTGAACCTCGGCAATTATTTTATTCAAAATTGTTACGTTAGCGGCAAGAATGGTATGATAAAAATTGTAGTATTGCCAGTCTTGGGTTGTGCCGCTTGCATCACGAAAAACACCATCTGTAACCAATCCGATTTTGTCAGCATATTGCTGTCCTATGACACCTAAAACAAAGCTACGGTAATCAGTCATTTTCTCAGCTAGTTCGTATGCTCTACCATTCTTATTCTGACCGATCATGAGATTAGTCGGAACATCAAATTTATCACGTGATGGAACATCCGATAAATTTAGAAATGGTTTATCCCGCATCTGGCCGGGATTAAACGGGTCGGGAGCCTGATCAATTCTATAAAATTTAGTTAATGCTTCTTCACGTGTAACCTTCTCAGAACCGGAAACTACTTCAAGTTTTAACTCTTCTATATAATTAACAAGTTCATTTGACCTTTTTCTGACTTCTTGTGCATTGGACCAATATTCTTCAACCTTTCCAGGGTTTAGATTATACTGTCCTTCAAACTTCGCGTATTCGCTAGTGATTTTAGTCGCAAAACTTTCATTTGTGCTTACCATACTTTCGTTTACAACGAGGAAAGCATCAAGAATGTCTTTTGATACATTAAGTGCCAGCAAGGCAGTAAGGACCAGGTATAACATACCGATCATCTTTTGCCTTGGGGTTTCTTTAAATCCTGCCATGTGCTATTTTTCTTTCTTCGTTAGCGTTTAAGCAGTTAAGCTTTTACATTCATTGCCGAAAGCATATTTCCATACACCTTATTGAGTGCTCCGATGCGATTGTTAAGCTCCGTAATCTGTTGATTCAATTGTGAGGTGTTTGATGCTGTCTGATTCACTTTATCAAGGTAATCAGTCATCGTTTTATACATACGTTCAGCAGTTTCAGCAGCTTTGCCTGAACCACTCAATTGAATTTCGTATACACTGTTTAATGCGGCCATATTTTTCGCAATCAACTGAAGCTGCTTATTGTATGCCTCACCATCAACAGCACCAAAATCCAATGAGTCAACTGATTGCTTAATGAGATTGGCTGAACGGTTGTATGTTTCTGCCAATTGCTTGGCTGATTGAGCTGCAACTTTTACAGTATTTGACAATTCTTCGGTTGACTGAACTTCAGTTTTAATAATATCAGCTGCTTGTACATAGGCGTTGCTTAATCGGGCAGCACTGTCAGAAGCTGATTTCATATTTTGAATGTAGTCCACTGATGCTGTTGCATCTTTGCTTAAAACCTCTGAAGCCTTTTTGTAATTTCCTGAAAGTTCTGACGCTGATTTGGTTGCTGATTTAATGCTGTCAACATATTCGTTGGTAGCAACCACAGCGCTGGAAATCTGACCCATCTGTCCGGCACTTTCGCTAAGTTTCCTCAGACCCTGACCTAATCTTTCCAAAGTGTCCTTTTCGATATTGGCATCTTTGAACATTTCGTCGAGTTTTTGAGTTGCTGTCTTTTTATCGTTTAGTTCTCTTTCCACAGGAGAGGAACCACTGTACATTCCACCAAGCTGTGGATAAACCAAACTCCAGTCAGGTTCTACGTGAGGTGGCTCGAAAGCAGAAAAGAAGAAAATAACTGCTTCTGTTGCAAGACCAATCAATAGCAACTCATTGGCATAATTATAATGATTGATTTTAAACAATGCACCTATAATTACTACTGCTGCGCCAATACCATAGAGCTTCGACATGAAGTTCTTGTACTTTTTACTTCTGAAAATCCGGTTGAAATCCATTTTGATTATGCTAATTGAATGATGATTTTTATTAATTTATCTATAAACTCTTGATGCCTTGAGAGGATTATCTCCCTGATTACGACCTAAGAACGGCTGAATTGTTCTGAAGCCAATATAGCTTTTTGCTGTATCCTGATACTCATATGATCTGGAGGTTACTTGCAGGTAATAGGCAATATCTTTCCATGAACCACCGCGGATTACTTTTCTTTTCATTACTGGAGGGTCATTTTCAGCTGCGTTGTATGTATAATTTGGATTCATGTCCCAAGTCAGGTTATAAGAAGCAGCGTCAAAAGCACTGTTTGTCCATTCAGCCACATTTCCGGCCATGTCATACAATCCAAAATCGTTGGGTGGATAATGTGCAACAATCACTGTGCGCAAACCACCATCAGCGATGTAGTTTCCACGAAGTGGTTTGAAGTTAGCCAAAAAACATCCCTGATCGTTTCTTGTGTATGGACCTCCCCATGGATAAGGGTTAAGGTGATTACCTCCGCTGGCAGCCCATTCCCATTCGGCTTCTGTTGGCAAACGGAACTCTGCCAGAGAAACTTCTCCTTTTTTAGACAATAGAAATGTGTTCAGTTTTTCGGTTCTCCAAACACAGAAAGCTCTGGCTTGTTGCCAGTTTACACCAACTACAGGATAATGATCGTAAGCAGGATGCCAGAAATATTTTTCTGTGAGAGGGTCATTAAATGAATATGAGTAATCGTGAATCCAAGCGAGGGTATCAGGATATACGTTGATCATTTCCTGACGCACATAAACTGAGCGATTTGTCAAACCCTGTGGTCTGTTTGCAAGTCCGGCATTGCGATAATCATAATTGCCGTTCTCATTAAACTCCTTTTTAGCTGCTGCATGCAAATCAACCCAATAGTAAGCATAATTGAGTTTACGTGTATCAATTTCCTTACGGCGGAAATAGCGCTCCATATCAGGAAGATACATATCTTCCAAAGCGTCCCTGATATCCTGATCCTTACTATTCCAATCAATTGCAGGTTTCCAGTTGAGGTGTGGCGGATCGTACTCTTCTCCTGTTTTTGGGTTTTCAGAGATCAGATATTTTTCGGGATCAACTTCGCCTAAGAATGTACGGGCGATAGAATCGCGCACATAATAAACGAACTCTCTGTATTCATTGTTGGTAATTTCCGTCTCATCCATAAAAAATGAAGAAACAGAGATCGTTTTGGGCTGATTCAACTGACCGAATGTGATGTCTTCACCTCCGGCACCCATTGTAAAACTTCCCTGGGGAATAAAAACCATGCCATATGGGTCGGGTTGATAAAAAGCTTTTGACTTTTGCCGAACACCAACCAGCTCTCCCTGACTGGTTTTCCCGCAACTTGCCAGTATCAGCAGCGCTGATGCATAGAACAGTAAATGCTTCATTTGGATAATGCTATATGTTGTCAACTGTTTGTTCTTTTTACTGAAAATATTTCTCAATTGCTTCATTTTTGTGCCCTGATTCTAAATCGCATTACAAATATCTTGTGTTTCGATAGGTTCTTATTGACTTATCTGCTTTAATCTTAAAACAATAGCCCAGACTAATTTCATGAGAACCTGGTACGCCAAGTCTCATTGTATTAACATCATAGGCATAACCAATCCTTAAATCCAATACAGTCATTCCTACCATCAGGCCGATTGATTCCTGTAACCTGTAATTAACGCCACCCCAGAACTGATTATTGTATACAATGTTTCCAGACATGTTTATTTGTGTTGATGAAAAATTACTTACAACACTTATGGCAGGATGAAATTCATATGCAGCATTCCAAGGAGCTACAAACTGATATCCACCTACTAAATATACTGTGCGATCACCAACGAAGCTGCTACTTGAATTATCGGTAAGTGCCTTACCTTTCGATTCCAAAGCACTTGTCATAGAGACACCTAAGTAATAAACATCCGGGATGTGCAAAAATAATCCAAAGTTTACATCAAATAACATATCACTTTGTTCGCCAGTGGCAAGAATGGGATCACCACTTGCATGTGGCTTGAATTTAGAAAAATCTACTGAACGGTTAAGGAAGTTAGCCGCAGTGCCTATCCCTAAGGTGGCTGAACCCAGATCGAGATGATACGAATAGCCCAGTTGAACGCCAACATTGCTTTCAAATCCAAGTTTATCCTGAATTACACTAAGTCCAAGACCCCCTTTTAATTTCCGCATTGGTGTATCACCTGTGACCAAAAAAGTTTCAGGAGCAACTTTATTGCCCTCCATATCTTTAAAACCAGCCCATTGCTGACGAACAATACCATTGATGCAAATGCCCTCGCTAAGGCCTGCAAAACCAGGATTTGTGAATGCATGCGTATAGGAATGATGCGTAAAAGACGGAGCTTGTTGCGCTAATCCTACCAAAGAAGAAGCAAGCAATGGAAAAATAAAAAATAAATGTCTGAAAATCAATTTCATCCGAAAATCTTCTTGTCTTATTTCAAGTCGGCTAAAATAGTATTTTTTAGGCAATTGAAACCCGTTATTTGAATAATTGATGTTTGTTTTTCTTTGCAAAACTGCTTTTTTATCAATATTCCTTCATAAACATGTCTTTACACTATTTATTGTGTGTTTCAACCATTGAAAATGATTTTTATTTAGAGTCTGTGGAAAACCAACTCGTTGAAAATCTGCCAAATTCGTTAAATACATTGTGAATATTTTCACAAAATGAACACCAGGATTTAAAGAATTGAACTTTACTCCATGATTAAACGCAGTAATCTGCGTATTTTTGCCGCTGATTTTCACAACTTAAATATACATATATGTCTTTTATTCAAAAGGATAAGGTTTTTTCGAAACGTTGGTTTATAAATTATAGTCTGATTCTGGTTGGTTCTTTTATTCTGGCATCAGGTTTTGTTTTATTCATCACTCCTTATAAAATCGTCCCGGGAGGGGTTTATGGCATTGCCATTGTGATGCATTATATTTTTAATTTTCCTGTTGGTATGACTGCTCTCACGATGGACATACCGCTTACGATCATTGGGATTAGAATTTTAGGGCCGCGCTTTGGATATAAAACTGTCGTTGGATTTTTGCTCACAGCATTTTTTGTAGATGGATTGAGTTATTTATATGGTGATCAGCCTCTTGTAGAAAATGAACCGCTGCTTTCATCCATTTTTGGTGGTGTTTTTCTTGGTATAGGACTTGGACTTATATTTAAATCCAAAGCTACTTCAGGAGGAACAGATATTGTTGCAATGATCATCAGCAAACACACAAAGATGCCAGTAGGTCAGCTACTTATTTATGTTGATTCTGTGGTAGTACTTTTAGGTTTGGCAGTGTTTCAGGACTGGCGCATTCCGCTTTATTCACTTATTGTAATTTTTATTACCGGCAAAGTAATTGACACGATCCTTCAAGGAGTAAATTACGATAAAACACTGTTCATAATCTCAGAAAAACATGATGAAATAAGAGATAAAATTATCAATGACCTCAACAGGGGCGGCACTTTTCTGCAAGGTAAAGGCATGTATAACGGCTCCGACAAGACAGTTATTTTTACAGTGGTCAACCGACGCGAAATGGCAATACTTCAGGAATTTATACACGAAATTGATCCTTTTGCCTTTGTAACGGTCATCAATGCCAACGAAATACTTGGTGAGGGTTTCAAATCATTGAGCGATAAAGTAAGCAGTTAAGATGGGATTCATTGTAAAATATCAACCTTTTTCGTTTGGCTGGTTTAAAGCATACGCCTTGATTATCTCAGGCGCTTTTATCATTGCTGCCGGATACGTTCTTTTTATTACACCCCACAAAATTGTGCCCGGAGGCGTTTACGGAATTTCAATTGTACTTCATCACACATTTGGAACTCCTGTGGGACTCACTGCACTTATTTTTAACATTCCCCTCACCTTAATCGGCATCAAGGTTTTAGGACCAAGATTTGGCATTAAAACATTCACGGGTTTTGTTTTAACATCTGTTTTTATGGACGGACTGACCTATTTTTATGGCTCCGAACCTTTAATTGCAGACGATTTATTGCTTTCATCACTTTATGGCGGTGCAGTGATCGGACTTGGTGTCGGGTTTCTTTTCAAAGCGAAAGCCAGTTGCGGAGGCACAGATGTTATGGCCATGATGCTTGGGAAATGGACAAAACGGCCGCTAGGGCAACTGATGATGTCCGTAGATGCAGTAATTGTCGTTTTAGGATCGCTTGTGTTTGGCAATTGGGCAATTCCGCTTTATTCACTTATTGCCATTTTTTTGATGGGAAAAGTCATCGATACATTTCTGCAGGGTTTATCCTACGACAAGGTAGCATTAATTGTATCGGATGAGTATGAAAAAATTGGTCAAAAAATCACAAGAGACCTTAACAGAGGAGGAACTTTTATGCCGGCTAAAGGAATGTATGCCAACAACCCTCGCACCATGATTTATGTTGTTTTAAACAGACGTGAGCTGGCAATCCTTGAAGAATATATCCAGGGTGTTGATCCTAAAGCTTTTGTTACAGTGCTCAACGCAGATGAAATACTTGGACAGGGCTTCAGGTCACTAAAAGAAAAAATTGAAAGTTAAGGCAACCCTTTTCAATAAATAATTTACAGTCGGCTGATCTTGAACAGTTTGAAACCAAGTTTTGATCCTTTTGATGCAATCACATTGATAGCCCAGCAAAATGTTATCTGAATAGCTTCACAATATCGTTGCCATTGGCAAAAAGCATCAGCGCAAGAAGCAGCACCATTCCAATAATTTGTGCTACCTCCATGAATTTGTCGCTTGGCTTACGTCGGGCTACAATTTCGTAAAAAAGAAACGTAACATGTCCGCCATCAAGAGCAGGGATGGGGAGTAAATTTAGTACGCCCAGCATAATTGAAAGAAAAGCTGTCAGACGCCAGAAGCTTTCCCAATGAAATTCGGCCGGAAAAATACTTCCGATGGTAATAAAACCGCCAACACTTTCATAAGCTTTTACTTCGGGAGAAAAAAGCAGCTTAAGTTGCTTCAGATATCCCCCGATACCATCAACAGTTTTTGACATTCCGGCTGGAATTGCCTGAAAAAAGTTGAATTCTTTTTGGTTCAATGCGAAAAAAGAATCAAAATCCTGACGTGGGAAAACACCAATAAGGCCTGATTCAGGCACTGAAACAGCAATATCAAGTGTATCAGCACCACGGATAACATTTATGACTGCATCCTGATTTTTATGCTGCTGAATGCTTTCCCTGAATTCCTGAAAATACTTTATTACCTCACCGTTGATGCCTAAAATACTATCCCCTACCTGAATTCCTGCATCACGGGCCACTGAAGATTCGGGAAATGCTTCAGCGATAAAAGGCACGCGCACTGTAAGAAATAAGGGCGACTGATGCTTCACAAGCTTGCCCAACGAGCCCTCTGGAAGAACAACATCGATTTCCTTTTTATCACGTTCAACACGAATTATTTTTGCTTCTTCAAGGATAATTGTGATTGGAATTTTATTGAAATCATCCACATATTTGCCATCAATAGCCAAAATCCTGTCGCCATTTTGCAAGCCAAATTCCTTTGCAAGTGAATCGACCGAGATGCCATATTTATTTGCTTCTGAAGTTGGAAGATACTTTTCACCATAAACAGTAAGCATCACAATATAAATCATGAATGCCAGAACAACATTCATTATTACGCCACCCAACATAATTATTAAACGCTGCCATGCTGGCTTTGATCTGAATTCCCAATCCTGAGGCGGCAATTTCATGGCTTCTTTATCAAGCGACTCGTCAATCATGCCAGCAATTTTGACATATCCACCCAAAGGAAGCCAGCCCATTCCGTACTCTGTTCCCTTGTAGGTAAACTTAAAAATCGAAAACCACGGATTAAAGAAAAGATAAAACTTTTCAACTCTTGTTTTAAAAATTTTAGCTGCAGCAAAGTGCCCAAACTCGTGAACAATTACCAGTATTGACAGGCTTAAAAGCAGTTGAAGTATTTTGATTGTAATTTCCATCTTTTTTTATCGGGCTTGATTTTAAGGGAGTAAGGATCTTTTGGAACTTCTTTTCACCTTTTACATAATGTGTTTGATGTGTTATTTTGCGGCTGCAAGATTACAAATTTTTCGTGTTGCTTGCTCTAATCATTTGTCAAATAGTGTTAAAGACCGCCAATTCTGGATGACTTTGGGCATCATCCTATCAAAATGCAATGAACTCTTCAGGGTTCACAGGGGTGGTATTATGCCAAAGTTCAAAATGAAGATGCGGACCTGTCGAGAGCTCCCCCGACTCACCGATAATGGCTACAGGCTCTCCGGCTCTTACAAAATCGCCCTCCCTTTTCAATAAAACCGAATTGTGCTTATAGACGGAGAAAAAATTCCCGGCATGCTGTATTCCGATTACATAACCTTTGTCTAAAGTCCAGTCAGCATAAACAACAGTGCCCTCAAGAGTTGCTTTGATAGCTTCATTAGTGCGCGCAACAATATCAACGCCAAAATGTTTCTGCACCGGATCAAAACGGTTGGTAATGGTTCCTTTCAGGGGCAGGAAAAAACTTGAAACTGCAATGGCACGTCTTCTTGCTTCTGGAATTAATCCAGGATCTGTGATAAGGTTGTAACGCTCAAGATTCTCAAATTCCAGCCGCAAAAGACTGTCTTCAGCAGACCGTTTCCAGCGCAAAGAGTCGGTTCTTGGACCTGAAATCATTTGACTTTGCTTCACAGCATTGATGCTGTCATCTGCAAAATCATATCCTTCCACAATGCGCTTTATGTTGCTGAAATATAACTGTTTTTGGGCAAAAACTTGTTCAAGAGAGTCCGCTGTCAGTTCAAGGTTGTATACCTTTCTGTTGAGATTTACATCAGTGTATCCAGGAATGTACTCTCTTAAAGAAGTAAAAGCAATGATATAACCTGTAATAACAATCAGAAAAACACTCAAACTTACCACGGCAACAAAAACATTGAGCCTGCTAAGTCTGAAACTGATTTTTTCTTCAAAAGTTTCGTCGTGAAAAATTACCAGACGATATTTATCTCTGAATTTTTGATACCATTTCTCCTTTTTATTCTTCATTTGAGTTCTATTGTGTCAGGCAATCTTTCTGTGATAAAAACTAGAACGGAGGCTGAAACGAAATAAAGCAGTCAATAGTATAAAATATTTTCAATTGCTGTCCTAAAATTATGTGCATTTTCCAGCAAAAAAAATGAATGATTTATACTACTTCCTTCTGTAAATTTCTTCATCCAATCCTTATAAACAGATTTACAAAATTAGAAAAAATACCGAATGTTGAACTTGTACAATCCTGATGCCAATGGTTTGAATTGCTCAGTTGTCAGGTTTTACAGAAGAATTTCTGCAGTTTGCCTTAATTGATTCACATAAGGTTGCATTAATTTTCTTCAAAATAGACTACTTTTGTCGTTCAGGCTAAAGCAAACAAAGCTTGTAAGCCATAAAATAATTGCTTAATTTTAGAGTTATTCAAGCAAAACCGGATGAACTTGCATTTTGTGAAGAAGTATTTTATTTTGGCATTACTGGCCACATCAGCGATTTTGCTGCTTGAAGGATGTTCCACTAAAAAAAACACCTGGTCCAGGCGCACCTACCATAATCTGACAAGCCGCTACAATGTCTATTGGAATGGTAACGAAAGTTTGAAAACCGGAGTCACTGACCTGAGAAAATCTGTTGTTGACGATTACTCACAAATTTTGCGTGTTTTTAATTACGGCACCAAAAGCGATGCCCTCAAGCTGAATGCATCGATGGAAAGAACGCTTGAAAAAGGTGCAATTGGTGTGCAAAAACACTCAATGTATTTCCGTGGACGTGAGCTAGTCAGATGGATCGACGACAGCTATCTGATGATGGGAAAGGCTCATTTCTATAAGCAGGATTATATCAGTGCACGCCGAACATTCGAGTTTGTAGGGAAACAATACAGTTACAATGATATCACCAATACTGCTGATTTATGGCTTGCCCGAACCTATATTCAACTGGAGCAGTATGAAAAAGCACTCCCTCTGCTGGAATCTCTTCAGGCAAAACGCAGAGATCTGATCTTGCCTGCAGAGGTTATTCAGAATCTTTCGCTTGTTTTAGCCGATTATCATATCGTAAGGGGCAATTTTCAAAATGCTATGCCTCATTTGGAAAGGGGAATCAAAGAAACCCGGAACAAGCACGACAAAACAAGAGCTATATTCATTTTAGCACAGATTCATCAGCAAAATGGCAACAGCGTAGAAGCAATAAAATATTATACACAGGTTGTAAAAAGTAGTGCTTCATATGACATGGCTTTCGAAGCAAGAATAAACATGGCAAGGGCTTACGACTCAAGTACAGGTGATAGCAAACAGATCATCAAAGTCCTTCAGAAAATGCTTAACGACAGCAAAAACATTGATTATCTGGATAAAATTTATTTTGCCCTGGCCGAAATAGCCCTGGAAGATAAAGATGAAGATCTTGCAATGGAATATTTGCGTAAATCAGTTGCATCAAGTACCAAAAACAAGTTGCAACAAGCTTTTTCATCGCTTAAAATTGCTGCAATGCTTTTTGAAAGAAGTGAATATGTGCCTTCTCAGGCTTATTACGACACTGCAGTTAGTGCGCTGCCGAGAGAATATCCCGGCTACGACAGTATTCGCAACAAAGCTACGATTCTGACCGATCTCGTTTTTAGCCTCAACACAGTTCAGTTACAAGACAGTTTGCTGAAACTTGCTTATATGGATTCAACAAGCCGTAACGCAATTATCGATGGTATTATTAAAAAAATTATTGAAGAGGAGCGCAAAAGAGAAGAGGAAGAGCGTGAGATGGAACGGAATGTTATGATGGCAAACCAGTTTGGCGACAGAGGTGCAAATCTTGATCAGTCGAAAGAATGGTATTTCTACAACCCAAACACGCTTGGATTTGGTTATACCGAGTTTTTAAGAAAATGGGGGAGACGAAAGCTTGAAGACAACTGGAGGATCAGCGATAAACAAAGTATTTCCTTTGAAACAATAGAAAGTATAGCTTTAGATGGAAAAGCCGGCGGCCCGGCTGCAGGTGATTCGGCAGCTGTTGTTTATACCGAAAAAGACAAAGGCTATTACTTGCAGGATATACCTTTGACAGAAGAAAGTCAGGAAGCAGCGCTGTTTATGATTGAGGAAGCACTTAATAACCTTGGTTATATTTATAAGGAGCGCCTTGAGGATTACCCCCGTTCACAAGAGGCTTATGCTGAACTTTTAAGGCGTTTTCCAGAAAGTGAGTTCAGGCTTCAGGCCTGGTATGCGCTTTATAAAATGCTGATGGACCAGCAAAAAGAAGGTACTGCAAGTCAATACCGGCAACTTATTTTAGAAAATTATCCTAACACTGATTATGCACGTGTTTTGGAAGATCCCGATTACTTCATCAAGAAAGCGGCTGTAGCTGGCGAATCACTTAGTTTTTATGAACAAACTATGGATGCCTATCGCAATGAGGAGTACTTTCGTGTATTTCTCAACTCAAACAGGGCACGCACTTTGTATGCGAATGATGTGGATCTGATGCCAAGATTTGATTTTTTAAGAGCCGTTGCAAAAGGCCGTCTCGAAATCGTTGATTCGATGGCAGTAGCATTGAGCGAACTCGTAAAAACATATCCTGAAAGTGACGTAGCACCTCTCGCTGCCTCAATTCTGAGAAACATGAATAAAGAGTTCAACATGAACATTGAAATTCCGGAAATACCGGGTGATACAGCGGCTGAGCCAGAAACAGTATCTCCATATATTTTTGAGAAAGGAGCCAAACATCTTGTCATGATCATTGCTTCCAACGAAAAAGTCAGGACAGATCCTTTGCGGGTAAGGCTTTCCGACTTCAATGAAAGAAGTTTTAAAAGCGCTCAACTTATGGTAAAAAGTTTGGTGCTCGATGAACAGCGAATGCTTGTGACCATTGGCAATTTTAATAGTTCATCAGACGCTGACGACTATAGGATGGCTGTAACAGAGTCAGAGTATGTTTTTGGCGGCATCAATGCAGCTGATTTTAAAGTATATCCCGTTTCACTCACAAATTATCCCGTATTTTACAGGATTAAAGACACTTCAGAATATGAAAAGTTCTGGTTGAAATTCTATCAAAAGTGATAACTAAAACTCAAAGACATTGAAAAAATTTACATCCATGGGAAACGAATCCACAGCCCGAAACATCATTGGACAAGGTACAACGATTAATGGTGATGTAGAATTGAACGGCGACTTCAGAATTGACGGGAAACTTATTGGTTCAATCGTATCCTTAGGGAGAATTGTAATTGGACCATCCGGAGTTGTTGAAGGCAATGTGACATGTCAGAATGCTGACATTTCAGGCAGATTAAAAGGCAAACTCATTACCCAAGACTTATCTTCTTTTAAATCCACAGCAGATTTTGATGGCGAATTAAATACTGCAAGGATTGCCATTGAAGTAGGCGCACGTTTCAACGGAAAATGCGAGATGAAAGAAGCCGTTTCCAAAGCTGATGAAAGAATCAAATGATGATTTAAAGAAAAAAACTGCCGGTATCATGAATGCCTATGCGAAGTACTCTTCCATGGCATTTCAGATGATATTCATTATTCTGGCCGGAGTTTATGGTGGCATCTTGCTCGACAAACTGACCGGTTGGCAGTTTCCTGTATTTAAACTTTCACTTAGTTTGATCTCGGTAATTCTTGCAGTATACTATTCTATCAAAGATTTTTTGAAGAAATCCTGAAACTATGACAAAATTTAAGCAATTCATTAAAAAACTGGCTTTCATCACTATTGCGCTTGCAGTGCTGAGTTATATTGCTTTTAGCTTTACTTCAGAAGCCTGGACAACAAATACCTGGCCATTGGTGTTGCTGTTTTTCTTTGTTTCGAACGGACTTCTTTACTGGCTTTTTTTAAGAGCTCAGCAAAAAAAACTCAGCACTTTTGCTAATTTTTTCATGCTGTCAACATCCCTGAAACTTTTGGTTTATCTCGCTATCATCATTGTATACCTATTTTTTAACCGTGAAGATGCGCCTCCGTTTCTGTTGAGTTTTTTTATTTATTACATTGTTTATACTGGCTTTGAAGTTAAATCAATCATCAAAACTCAAAAGCAAGCAGAGAATGAATCAAAAGAATAAATAATGATCACGGATCTATTTGAACTATCCATAATCGTAAACCCGAAATAGATTTTCAACGAAATTAATTTCAAAAATCAATTGATATTATTGATTGATCAAAATTTAACGCATCAGAACTTTTTTTAATCACAGGTTTTCAGCTTGTTTCACGGCAGAAGTAGTTTTATTGCAAATCATTAAATCTTAACCGACCTTTGGCATAATAATTGACAACCTGAATAAACAAATTAAAAATCATGAAGCAAGAACCTAAAAGACTTCTCGGTTACGAAAAAATCGAAAAGTATGCGCCGGAAAAGCTTATTGAACTTGAAAAACATTACAAAGCAATACTTGAGCTCATTGGAGAAGATCCGGGCAGAGAAGGACTTCTTGATACGCCGCGCCGCGTTGCAAAATCTATTCAATTTCTAACGCAGGGCTATGATCACGACCCGCGTGAGATATTGTTAAGTGCCAAATTCAAAGAAGACTATCGTGAGATGGTCATTGTAAAAGACATTGAGATTTTCTCCCTTTGCGAACACCACATGATTCCCTTTGTTGGCAAAGCACACGTAGGTTATATCCCAAATGGTTACATCACAGGATTGAGCAAAATTGCGCGCGTTGTTGAAGCCTATTCCCGACGTTTGCAGGTGCAAGAGCGGCTTACTTCCCAAATTAAAGAGGCAATTCATCAGACCTTAAATCCTTTGGGAGTGGCTGTTGTAATTGAAGCCAGGCATATGTGCATGTCAATGCGCGGCGTTCAAAAACAAAGCTCCGTTACAACCACAAGTGACTTTGTTGGAGCCTTTGAACGCATGGAAACAAGGGCAGAATTTATCAGCCTGATACAATCAAAACTTCATTAAAAAAATTCTGATGAACCTAAACACATACACCCGGGAAGAAACCTTTCAGACCAAAAGCCTTACCCATAGCTTTATGGCTAGTGTCTTTTCATGGATGTTTCTCGCTATGGCCATCACTGCGCTTGTATCTTTTGTTGCTGCAGGCAGTCAGTCATTTCTGGAGATAATGTACAATATGGAAACCGGAAAGATGTCAATTGCAGGCTGGATCATCATGCTTTTACCTTTTGGCCTTGTTTTTTGGATGTCGGCTGGTTTTGCTAAAATGAATTCCGGTACACTTACCCTGATTTTCATTGGCTATTCCGCTTTGATGGGACTCAGTCTCAGTTTCATTTTTCTTGCTTATTCCGGAGCCACAATTGCAAAAACATTTGTAATCACTTCAGCAATGTTTGGTTTAATGGCTGTGCTGGGTTATACAACAAAAACAGATCTTACCCGTTTTGGTTCGCTGATGATGATGGGACTTGTAGGAGTAATTATTGCTACTTTGGTAAATTTCTTCATGAAAAGCAGCACGATGGAGTACATCATCAGTTTTGTTGGCGTTTTGGTTTTCACGGGCCTAACAGCATATGATGTACAGAAAATCAAGCGTATAGGAATGGAAAATTCTGATCCCGCAATGATTAAAAAGGCAACCATTATGGGAGCATTAACACTTTATCTTGATTTCATTAATTTATTCTTATTTTTGCTACGCTTTTTCGGCAATCGGAAATAAGATTACCAGTTAGGAAAAACTTTATATTACAGAACGAAAAGCATTTTTATGAGAGCATACGTTTTCCCCGGACAAGGCGCCCAATATGTGGGCATGGGCAAGGATTTGTTTGACAAATCAGCCAAGGCAAAAGAACTTTTTCTTAAAGCCAACACAATCCTCAAGTTCAAAATTACAGACTTGATGTTTGATGGTACTGACGAGGATCTTCGTCAGACAAAAGTTACACAGCCTGCAATTTTTCTGCATTCTGTCATTCTGGCTATTGCCATGGGTGATGAATTCAAACCTGATATGGTAGCAGGGCATTCTTTGGGAGAGTTTTCAGCGCTGGTAGCCAATAAAACACTCAGCTTTGATGACGGCCTCAAGCTCGTGTACAAACGAGCCATGGCGATGCAACAAGCTTGTGAGCTGCACCCAAGCACCATGGCTGCCATTCTTGGGCTAGATGATAAAGAAGTTGAAAATATCTGTGCTTCGATTAATGAAATAGTTGTACCGGCCAACTACAACAGTCCTGGACAGCTAGTAATTTCGGGATCAGAGGCAGGTATTGCATTGGCATGTGAAAAATTGCTTGCGGCCGGCGCAAAACGTGCATTACCACTAAAAGTTGGCGGAGCATTTCATTCACCACTGATGGAGCCTGCCCGCGTTGAGCTTGCTGAAGCAATCAATACTACAAAATTCAGCAAAGGTATGTGCCCGATTTATCAAAATGTTACAGGACAATCTGTTACAGACCCCGAAATTATCAAAACGAACCTGATTGCTCAACTTACTTCACCAGTTCGCTGGACACATATTATGAACAATATGGTTGCAAACGGAGCCCGCACAATCATTGAAGTTGGTCCGGGAACGGTGCTGCAAGGCCTTTTCAAAAAAGTTGACAGAAATATTATAACAATGAGTGCAGCTATCTGAAGCTCTTAACACGAAAATTAAAAAAAAGCTGTCTGATTTCAGGCAGCTTTTTTTTTGATTTTGTAAAAATTCATTTCCTTTATAAGGAATAAGAAATTCATTTAGATTTTCAACCGTAGCATATTCAATGCCGACAATGCAGAGCGGCGAATATTGCGGTCGCGCTGCTCACCAAGCTGAAACCGTTGTGAAAAAACACCTGAAGTATCAGCCACGGCAATCCAAACTGTTCCAACAGGTTTCTCGGCTGTGCCACCATCAGGACCAGCGATGCCGGTGACTGCCAGCGCATAATCAGTACCAAAACGTTCCAGCAATCCTGTAGCCATCGCCTCTGCAACTTGTGCGCTTACTGCTCCATGCAAATCAATCTCAGAAACCGGAACGCCTAACATGCCTGTTTTTATTTCATTTGAATAAGCTACAATTGCGCCTTTGAACCATGCAGAACTTCCGGGAATGCTGGTCAGCAAATGAGCAATGTAGCCACCGGTACAGCTTTCAGCGGTTGCAACAGTTTTGAGTTGATCTTTCAGTTTTTGACCGACCACCACTTCCAATGCCTGATTGTCATATCCATAAATATACTCGGGCAACAAAGAAGTAAGGTCATCAACAAGGCGGTTTAATGTTTGCAAAACACTTTGTCCATCGGCACCTTCGCCACCCAGCCGCAACCTGACCAAACCAGGCTGTGGCAGATAAGCAAGCTTGAATCCCATCGGCAGATTGTTTTCCCAATCCTTGATGCGGTCGGCAAGAAATGATTCGCCAACACCAGTCGTCATGACTGTTTTAAAGAAAAAGTTTGAGGTCTGAAAACGTCTTTTTATGGCTGGAATCACCTGTTCTGTCAACATTGGTTTCATCTCAAAAGGCACGCCGGGCATGGAAACAATAACAGCACCTTCGTGTTCAAACCACATTCCGGGTGCCGTTCCATTTAAATTTTGCACAGGCCTGCAATTTTCCGGCAACATTGCCTGAAGTCGGTTTCGTTCTGTGACAGGCATTCCACGGCGGGCAAAAAGCGCCTCCACCTGCTGAAAAGCTTCAGTGTTAAATTCCAGCTGCACTTTGAAATAATTGCATAAAGAAGGTTTAGTTATATCATCGCTTGTTGGTCCGAGACCTCCTGTTAAAAATACAAATTGCACCCTTTCAATAGCTGCATTAATTGCTTCATGCAAATCTTGCTCATTGTCGCCGATGGTTGTTACCCTTCGCAACGGAATACCACTTAAAAAAAGCTGCTCACCCATCCAGGAAGCATTGCTGTTGATTACTTGTCCGATCAGCAATTCATCTCCAATAGAAATAATTTCAGCCGCTCCAACTTCCCTTTTTAAACTACCCATGTTGTATCTTTTTTGTATCACTTTAACAATCGAAAAATCTTATTGTTATTTTTTCCTTCGCATAAAAATCCTTGAAAGCAATTGCAGTCAAGGCTTATCATTCAATGGCAAGGCTTTTGTTCTTACCTTTGCAAAATTATTCAATTCAACAGTGCAAATTTGTTTTTCTTATGAACAGTACCATTATTCCCGCCTCCCAACTTCCATTGAACCCTGACGGTACCATTTATCATCTTCGTTTACTTCCAGAGCAAATTGCCGACACAATACTTTTGGTAGGTGATCCAAACCGTGTAAAAAAAATATCTTCCTTTTTCGACACCATAGAACATGAAGTCGCTAACAGAGAAATTGTTACACATACCGGATGGTACAAAGGAAAAAGAATAACGGCACTTTCTACCGGTATGGGCACCGACAATATTGATATCGTCATCAACGAACTGGACGCATTGGTCAATATTGATCTGAAAACAAGGAAACAGAAGGAGCAGCACACCCGCTTAACTTTAATCAGACTGGGTACTTCCGGAGCACTCCAGCCTGAGATTCCGGTTGGTGAAAGTTTTATTGCAAGCACACACGCCCTGGGTCTTGATGGTTTATTACATTTTTATTCCGGCAGCGAAAAGCATATCGATCAACCAATGACTGAAGCCTTCAAAAAGTATATGGACTGGAACCAATTATTGCCATCGCCTTATGTGGTGAAGGGTACCGAAGCATTGATCAAAAAACTTGCGTTTGATTATCAAAAAGGAGTTACTGCGACATCGCCCGGTTTTTATGGTCCTCAGGGAAGGGTGCTTCGTCTGGATCTTTCTGATGCAAAAATGAACAGCAAGATTGAGTCTTTTGAATATGAGGGACGGAAAATCACCAATTTTGAAATGGAATCCTCCGCATTATACGGCTTAAGCAGTATGTTAGGTCACGATGCCCTCACCATTTGTGTGATAATTGCCAACAGGGTTACTGAGAAATTTTCAGGAAACTATCATCCGTTTATGGAAAAACTGATCAAAAACACCCTGGACCGGATAGTTGATTGATAATGAAAGCTTTTTGAAAGTCCATACAAAACATTCACTTTAATCCATTGACTTTTTGCTATGCCTCACAGAAGTTTTTTTTCACCTAAAAATACCTGCTGTCTTACTTTTCTTTTTACGCTGATTCTTCTATTTATCTCAGACTTAGCAATAGCTGATAATTCTGAAGCATTTTTTGAACTGAGCACTTCTACAAACCAAAGTGGCATGTTTGTGCTTGCCGCCTGGGCAATTGCGAATATTGTAATCGGCATTTTTGGTTGGAAAAGAAAAAAGGGTGCTGAAATGTACTTCCATCAAATGAACTTTTTCTGGAATATTGTGAATCTTGCAATCGCAGGCTACGCCTTATTTCAGTTCACAGCTTCTGACCCTTCTGCTTATAATTTTACAGAAGCGCTCGGGCAGCATCTCAAAACAAAAAACCTGTTCATCATCAATGCAGGCCTTGATATCATCTACATTATCATTGGTTTGTATTTATTGAAACACGCTGGCAAACCGATAAAAAAACCTGAAAGGTTGAAAGGTTTCGGACGTTCAATTATTTTGCAGGGAGGCTTTCTGTTTGTTTTCGACCTTATCATGTATGCATTGCAACTGGTCAACGAAAGCAAGTTTCCGGAAATGTTTTAAAAATTTCCTTATTTTCTCAGTAGTTGATCATTGAGGTCAGAAAATATATAATTTACAAATAACAGAAAAAAAGCAGCCAAGGCTCAGTCTGTCTGAATTTAACTTCTAAATTTGCCTTTTTTAACCAAAAACTGAAATTTATGGTTTTCAGTAGCAGCTTGTTTCTGTTGTATTTTCTGCCGGCATTTTTGCTTTTATACTATGCAACGCCCCGCTTTCTCAAAAACTATGTGGCTCTTGCTGCAAGTCTTTTGTTTTACGCCTGGGGAGCGCCGGATTTTATTTTCATTGTCGTACTCAGTATCATTGCCGATTTCTATCTTGTAAAGGTAATGTATACCAAAACCGGCAACACCAAACGCTGGCTTACCGGAGCAAGTATAGCCCTGAATGTGGGAATGCTGCTTTACTTTAAGTATGCCAATTTTTTCGTTGAAAACATCGATCTTTTACTGCAACAACTTGGAAGTGAACCTGCAAAATGGACACATGTGGCACTTCCGATAGGTATTTCTTTCTTTACTTTTCAAAAAATGACATATGCGGTCGATGTGCATCGCGGCGTGCATCCACCTTTGAAAAAAGTAACAGACCTGGCACTCTACATTCTTATGTTCCCTCAATTAATTGCAGGGCCTATCGTGCGCTTCAACGAAATTGCATCGCAGCTCACCGACAGACGCAGCAACGAAACCGCTGATAATCGTTTGACAGGATTTTTCCGTTTTGCTTTGGGTCTGGCCAAAAAAGTGATGATAGCAAATCCGCTTGGAGCTTATGCTGACAGCGTTTTCGCTGCCGATCCTGCCATGCTTTCAACAGCCGTATTATGGATTGGAATCCTTGCCTATGCATTCCAGATTTATTACGACTTTGCCGGCTATTCTGATATGGCCATCGGTCTGGGCAGAATGATTGGTTTCGATTTTCCTGAAAATTTCAATAATCCATACATTTCACAAAATATATCGGAATTCTGGCGCAGATGGCATATGACACTGGGTCGATGGATGCGCGATTATCTTTATATTCCGCTTGGAGGCAACAGGGTCACTTTAAAAAGAATGTATTTCAATCTTTGGCTGGTGTTTCTCATTTCGGGTTTCTGGCATGGAGCCGCATGGAATTTTGTAATCTGGGGTGGATTTCATGGTTTTTTCCTTATTGCTGACCGTCTCTTTCTGCTAAAACTTTATCAAAAAATCGGAAAATTTCCAAGTGTATTAATTACGTTCATAATAACACTTATAGGCTGGGTACTTTTCCGGTCGGAAAGCATGGATCAGGTTTGGCACTATACCGCAGGTATGTTCAGCTTTAGCGGAGGAGAAGATATTCTGGTCAGCAGCGAAGTGTGGATCACAATGTTATTTGCAGCAGCTTTTTCTTTCTGGGCTTATTTTCCGGTTATTGAACATTGGCAGGCAAAACTTTTTGGAAAGCAACAACGATTTTGGGTGCTTGTTATCATGACAGTGATTTCCCTTTTCTTTTTGGTGATCAGTCTGGGTTCAATTACTTCTTCAGGTTTTAACCCATTTATTTATTTCAGGTTTTAGATGAAACACTATATCAAACATCTTTTGTTTGCATCGGTTTTAGTGGTGTTGTTGCTGCCATTCGTTCAACAGCAATTTGAAATCAAAGAAATATATCCGTTGAAAGGTGCCTATTTAACCGCAGAAAAGCCACAATGGCGTTTTGAAAACTATTTGAACGGCTCCTTCCAGGATAGCTTAAACACTTATGTTGAGCAACATATCGGTTTCAGGCCTTATCTGGTCCGCTTGTTCAACCAAATCAGACTGAATGCTTTTGGCATGATATCGGCTCAGGCTGTTGTGCTAGGAAACAACGGCTATTTATATGAGTTAAACTACATCAAAGCGCTCTATGGTCTTGATTATGTTGGCGACGAAAAGATTGCTGCAGATATTGAAAAAACAAAATTCGTTTCCGATTGGCTTCAAAAACAAAACAAACATCTGATCGTTGTTTTAGCTCCGGGAAAAGCAAGCTTTTTTCCTGAATTTGTCCCTGAAAAATACAAGCCCGATACTGTCTTTCCTCAGAATTTTTCCAGCTATGATTTCGCTTTGACACAGAATGAAGTGCCGGTCATCAATGGAAATAAATGGTTTTTGGCCATGAAAGATACAAGCCGTTTCGCCTTGTATCCTCAATGTGGTATTCATTGGAGCTATTATGGCATGGGACTGGTTTTTGATTCATTGATCAATACCATGGAGCATTTATCCGGAAACAGGTTTATTGATTTTGGGATCGAAAAAATTGAAGTTTCCGACAAACTTAAATCACCGGATCGCGATCTTTGGGAAGGACTGAATATTTTGATCAAACCAAACGACTATCCAATGCCCTATCCGGAATTTTCTTTCAAGCCTGTTGGAGAAATGCCAAAACCTTCTGTAATCATGGTTGCCGACAGCTATTACTGGCAATGGTTTGGAAGCGGATACGCCAACAGGGCTTTCGGAAAAAATGAATTCTGGTACTACAACAAACAAATAATTTCAGGCGATGGCGGACCTACACTTGAAAAGATAAATGTTGATATTTTGCAAAGGGTTTTGAGTACTGATTTCATCGTCTTGCTTCAGACGGATGCCAATATGTCCCGTTTCAGTTTTGGATTTATCGATGATTTATATGAGGCCATTCAAAAAGTCAGTGCTTTGAGCGAAAGCGATCTTAAGGAAATCAATGCGATTTTAAGCCGCATCAAATCGAGTGAATCCTATATGGAAATGATCAAAGAGAAGGCTGACAAAAGAAAAATCAGCGTTGAAGAGATGCTTTGGCTTGATGCAATGTGGGTTTTTGATAATAATCGCAATCAGAACTAAAATTTACTATTTTTACCACCAATTCAATCCTTTACGGATCTATGAAAAAACCTGATAGCTCCCATTATACGCTTTTTGTTTCGCTCATTCTCCTTGCTTACATCGTGTTTTCGCATACCCCTCGCCTGCTGATTTCCTGGGATATTTTCGGCTATTATCTGTATCTTCCGTTTACCTTTATCTACAATGACCTTGGACTGAAAGATTTTTCTGTCGTTCAGGATATCATCGCCAAATACCAGAATACTTCCACCTTTTATCAGGCACTTCCACGACCCGAAGGCTATTATGTAATGAAATATCCAATGGGAATGGCAGTTTTGTATTTGCCCTGGTTTGTTATCGGACATATTTGGGCACTTGCAGGCAGCTATGAGGCCGATGGTTTTTCTTACCCTTACCAAATGAGTCTTCTGTATGGAAGTTTCATTTATACTGTGATCGGATTGATTTATTTCAGAAAAGCGATGCGCAGTTTTTTTAATCCTGTTGTCGTCTCGATCTTATTGGTGGGAATAGTTTTTGGTACAAATTATATGGTTCTCACCGTTTATCACGGACAGGGTCTCATGTCGCACAACTACCTCTTTTTTCTTTTTTCATTGATTTTATGGTTTACGATACGTTGGCACGAAAAGCCTTCTTTAAAATATGCCGCCGGATTAGGCATTCTCATTGGCCTGTCAGCATTGAGTCGTCCGACAGAAATCCTTGTTGCAGGCATTCCATTGTTATGGAATATTTATGACAAACGCAGTTTGATTGAAAAAATTAAACTCTATTGGCTCAGATGGAAAGACGTGCTTCTTACAGGATTTCTGATTTTATTCTTTGGCTTGTTTCAGTTGATTTATTATAAATTACTTACAGGAAAATTTCTCTACAATAGTTATGGTGGCAATGCCGGAGAAGGCATGGAATTTTTTAGTCCGTATATCTGGCAGGTGCTTTTCAGCTACAGGAAAGGTTGGTTACTCTATACACCATTGATGGCGCTGGCTTTGATTGGTTTTATTTCACTTTTCAAAAGCAGAAAAGAAATCTTTTTCAGCATTTTCATCTTTTTTCTGATTTCATTTTATGTCATTGCCAGTTGGTCGTGCTGGTGGTATGCCGATTGTTTCAGTCAGCGAGCAGTGATACCGATGTATGTATTTCTGTCAATTCCACTTGGCGTTTTAATTGAAAGAATGCTACACCAAAAAATCTGGAAAAAGGCTTTATTTCTATTGCTGCTGATGTTACTTATCTCATTTAATCAGTTTCAGAGCTGGCAGTTTCTGCATGGAATTATCCATAGCTCACGTATGACAAAAGAGGTGTATCATGCGATATTTCTTAAAAGATGGATTGCTCCTGAAATCAACGAAAATCTCTTGCTCGACCGAAATCAAACGCCGGAACAAATACTTTCATCAGGAAAGAAGTTTAGTTGGCGAAACATTACTGTTCAAACTTTCGAAAAAGAGGGGGTGGATCCGGCAAATTATCAGATTGCAGGCGCGAAGGGTAATATTGTTGTCCTTTCACCTGAGAGGCCATTTTCGCCTTATTTTGAAGTAAGTTACAAAGATCTTGCATTAAAAGAATATGGGATCATCAGAATTAAGGCCCGGATATTTGCGACTGTTTCCCCTGAAGAAAATCAAACGATCATCACCGGAACTTTTATGCACAACGGGCATGCCTATTATTACAAAACCCTGAAAATTGATTCCGGGCATGTCGAATTAAATAAATGGAGTGAAGTTGAATTTTTATACCTGACGCCTGAGGTGCGCAAAGCCGAAGATCCATTTCGTGTAACAATCTGGCATCGCGGTGAACATCCTGTTTATATTGACGAAGTAACAGTTGATATTCTTAAACCTGTTTTTGATTAGGTTCAGGAACAGTTTTCAGAATTGAAATTTATCGAAAAAAGACACTTCTATTTCAGATACTTTCTATCAAAAAGATTGTACTTTAGGATACACCAAATGGCTCTGAATCCATCTTGCCAGTTGATCTTTTTGCCTTCAGCATAAGTGCGTCCATAATAGGAAATACCTACTTCGTAGATGCGGATATCTTTAAAACGGGCAATTTTGGCAGTCACCTCAGGTTCAAAACCAAACCTGTTTTCCTTCAGCAATATCGACTGAATAATATCCCTCCGAAACAATTTGTAACCCGATTCCATGTCGGTCAGGTTCAAATTTGTAAACATATTTGAGAGACCTGTAAGAAATTTATTTCCGATCGAATGCCAGTAAAACAGAATTCTCCTGTTTTCCGGATAGGACACCCATTTTCAAAATTTGCTGTTAATTATTTTCATTATTTGTTCTTGGGTTGGATTGTTTTTTAGTAAAACCTTTTGATTTTTTCCGTTTGCGTATTGGAAAACAAG